>Ga0081455_10003961_pt1 | contig 16809 bp, 12 predicted proteins | sample TabmetS3T2R1_FD_70207 | JGI IMG/M metagenome (GOLD analysis project Ga0081455, IMG submission 70207) | Tabebuia heterophylla rhizosphere microbial communities from the University of Puerto Rico - S3T2R1 | ecosystem: Host-associated > Plants > Roots > Rhizosphere ...
ACTTCTAGCATGGCTTGATAATTCTGAAGAAATTATCCGGGAAGGGGGTCGTAGACCGAGAGCTGATTGAAGGTGACGAACTTCCCGTGGTTCTCGCTAGCAACGGGTGGTCAACCTGGAATCAGGTTGATAATTTTATGGTGCGCATATTTCATTTGGTAACGAAGGACGAGTGACATCGAACACCCTCCGCGCCGCCTAACGGGGAGCCTTACGGTGCCGGTCGCTGGGCGGCCGGCGGTGCGGGGACCCTTGGACCACACGTTGGGCCACGCGTCCTTTCAAGACAGCTTTGCCCATCGGGACCGCTTCCGATTAGGTCGCTGCTTTCTAGCGCTAGGAGCGTCGTCAGTCGGGCGCCCTGCACCCAGTTCGGCTTTCCCTTGCGGATTGTTCACGCCGTGGCGCTAGCTCATCATGCCGGAGGTAAGGGGGTTCGGATCATGAGGGTGAGATGTATCACCGCACGCCATGACACATCGCCGTGGCGGAAACGAGAGGTCTTGATTACCACGCTACTGATACTCTCAGTGGCGGGCGCTGGCGCCGCCGCACAGCAGCCGGACATCGCACCCGAGCTTCTCGCTCGGATGGCAAAGGAAAAAGCGGCGCGACGTGCGTGCAAAGTTGAGACGTGCACTGCATTCGCCAAACCCGCTACTGGTACACCGATCACCTGCGATGTCACTCACACTATAACGCAACAAGAGATCCTCGCGCGGATCATGGGCGGTAGCTACGTTTGGGGCTATGGCCACGTTCAATGCCACGTGAGGGTGTCTCTCGACCGCGGTCTCATCGTCAAGGCGATGACAGAGGCAAAGGGGACTATCACGCTTCCAGAGCACACCTTTATCTGCGACGTTGACGATAAGGATTACGTTAAGGGTAAGGCTTTCTCGGTCAACGTTATGGTCAGGCCCGTGGTGACTTTCGAGGAGCGCAAGGTCAAGTCAGCAACACTCGAGGCAGTCAAAGCTGAGGGCTCGACAATCGCATTGGTAGCAGTGGCGTCTTTAATGGCATTCGATAAGGCATCCGGCGTTCTCTCGCGCGCTGTTGTAGCAGAAATCAATAAGTTTCTGTTCGAGAGATGCAAAGATGAAGGCGTCGAGATACCACGCAAATGACGGGCGCGCCGAGCAAAGGGTTTTCGCTCTATGTGTGCCCTTATTGGTCGGAGTAAGCACGGTAGATTTCTCTGTGGCGGCAGGAAGCGAACATTGCTCGGTCGGTTTTGCAACTCGGCATTTTGGACTTACGCCACCTGTCCTTCGGGCGCACACCGCGCCGTCTTCCAAAGTTGTGCGGATGGTCCTTCAGATCCAGCCCGACTACACGATCCAAGGTACGGCGAAGCACTTCCAAACGCGAGGAGGACGCGGAGCATTTGTTTGAGGGTTTGCGCAAGGCCGGGCTCCGCGAGAAATGATGCGTTAGCGATCGGACCCTTGTCCGTTGCAATCACCGAGTAGGCGATGGCACCAACGTGCCACCTTATGTGAGCATATGCAGCAAGGTCCGTGCGCAGCAGCGAGACCGCTCAATCAGCTCGACGGTGCGCGCGAAGTAAGCCGAAGTAAGCGTCGGAGCCACAACGCACGGCTTTGGTGCGGCAGACAGTCCAGGTCCCGTTGGGACACGGCTTTGTGAAGCGACAGGAGATCTCCGACAAACGACATTCTTTCCTGCCCTGGTCGTACGAAGACTGGAACTCGATGGGAGGAAGAGATGTCTAAGCATGCGTGTTTGGCTCTACTTACAGCGCTGGTGGGGTCGTTCGGATGGAGCAATGTCGTGCAAGCGCAGACACCGCCGCCACAATTTCCTAACATGACGTTCTTCATCTCGAGCACCAGCGGTCCAGACGGAGCCAATTTCGGTGGCATCGAAGGCGCCGACAAACACTGCCAGGACCTGGCGGCGAAGGCAGGAGCAGGAGGCAAAACGTGGCGCGCCTATCTCAGCACTCAAGCAGAAGCTGGGAAACCCGCGATCAATGCGCGCGATCGCATTGGCAAGGGGCCGTGGGTGAACACTGAGGGGCAGCAAGTCGCCGCGAGTGTCGAAGAACTGCACTCCGACAAGAGCAAGATCGATGTCGAGATTGGCCGCTCCGAGAACGGCCGTCGCATTCCCGGTCGGCTGTTCGTCGTCAACCAGCATGACATTCTCACGGGCTCGACGGAGGACGGACGGGCGTTGCCAGCCGACAAAGACATGACGTGCGGCAACTGGACCAAGAATGGTGATGGTGCTGCCATGGTTGGCCATCATGACCGTATGGGTCTTCGCGACGACGCACCATCGAAGTCCTGGAATGCCTCCCATCCTTCACGGGGCTGCAGCGCAGCAGCGCTCAAGAGTTCGGGCGGGGCAGGCCTACTTTATTGCTTCGCCGCGAACTGAGGGCGAAACAGCCTGTGTTGGCGTCATTATGTTCCGCCAGTTCATAGGCCGGCGCGATGAGGTTGCGCGTCACTTGCGTTCAGCAGAGGGATGACGGTTGCCATCCCTCTGCGCCATGCCGCGGCCCGAACAAGCGGCATTTGGAAGACAACCAAACACAATTGGTGGTGTCGGCCGGTGAAACGGTCACCCCAGCATCCGCAGCTCAAGGGACAATCTCGCGCACCACCCGTTCCAGCCCCTTCGTGACGCGTGCGAGCCTTTGATAATCGACCTTATCAGGCGTATCGCTCGGCAAATGATAATGCGGATAGCGGAACAACGCAGTGTCCGTGACCATGATCGCAGGGTATCCGAACGAGCGGAAAGCCCAGTGGTCGGACCAGCCAATGCCAGGCACAAGCGCATCGGGTGCCACGCCGCCAATCGAAGGAAAGGCGGTGTGCCGGCGGAAGGAAGCCACCACCTCGTGCAGAAAGGTGCGGGAGCCTGGTAGTCCTAACAAGGCGATGAAGTTAGCGGCTGTTGGAAAGATCAAGCCAAAAGGAATCGGATATCTCTGTGAGCCCTCCGCCTCATAGAAGGCACCCAGCGTCTCGAGCGAAATCATGCCGCTCAGTTTCTCGCCGTTCTCCGACAGCAGCTTGGCATAACGCCAGCTTCCCATGTCTGATGTCCGATAATATGGCGGCTCCTCGTTGACGAAAAGCACAAGACGCAAACGCATGAGCCGGGGCTGCCATGGTCGCAACAGTCGTGCGAGCTCCAAGACGGCCGCCACGCCCGTGCCGTTGTCGTTAGCTCCAGGCGCATTTTCATAGGAGTCGTAGTGGGCACCGACCACGAGGGAAAGCGCTTCGGCCGACTGAGCCTCCCGCTGCACCTCGATGTTGCGGACGGCGAGGCCTGCGACGGTGAAAACCTGACGGTTGACCGTGTATCCCAGGTCTTCCAGCGTGTGCTCGATATACTGAGCCGCACGCTCCAGGGCCGCATCATGCCTCACATTGTGCGGTACGCTCGCGATCGCCACCACGTGTTGCTTGAGACGAATAGCGAGGTCATCCTCCTCACGGGTCGCAGGCGGTAGCGGCCCGACGTGCGGCTGCCCCGGAATGACCAACGCATACCACCACGCGAGCGCTAGCAAAGCGGCGACCCCAAGGCCGGTGAGCAGCAGGACTGACGGCATCCGCATCGACCTCTTTGACCCCGAACGCGGCTTCCGAGGATAGCACTTACCATATAGGGCCCGTGCGCGGTCGGCTCGCAGATTGGAGCGCGCAAGCGTGGGCCTGGTGGAATTCAGTCGCTGAAGGCTGCACGATTAGCAGGCGTAGTGCTTTTTTGGGCTGCGCCGGTCATGCTGCGCTCGGCAACACCGCAAGCATGGGGCTGAGCGTTTATAATGGTCAAAACCGCACACAAATGTCGGACGCCGAAGGCGGCATCCTCCTGAATGGCAAAGCTTCAGCGAAAGGGGAATGTAGATGTCCATCCCAGCATTGCCAGATAGCGCGCGCGTAGTGGTGATTGGGGGCGGCGTCATTGGAACTTCGGTGGCTTATCATCTGGCGCACATGGGCTGGAAGAACATCGTGCTGCTTGAGCGCGATCGATTGACCTCGGGTACGACCTGGCACGCTGCGGGCTTGATGGTCACCTTCGGGTCCACGTCCGAGACCTCGACCGAGCTGCGCAAGTACACGCGTGATCTTTACAGCCGGCTTGAAGCGGAGACGGGGCAAGCGACCGGCTTTAGGCCGGTCGGCTTCATCGAGGTTGCCGCCGACGCCGATCGTCTTGAGGAGTTTCGCCGCGTCGCCGCGTTCAATCGGTGGTGCGGCGTTGAGGTCGAGGAGATCTCGCCATCGGAGGTGAAGCACCTGTTCCCGCTGGCGCGCGTCGACGACATTCTCGCCGGCTTCTACGTAACAGGTGACGGCCGAGCCAACCCGGTGGACGTTACCATGGCCCTCGCAAAGGGTGCGACCTTGGCGGGCGCACGCGTCATCGAAGGCGTGACGGTGACAGAAGTGCTGCAGGAAAGAGGCCGTGTCATCGGCGTCCGTACGCCCTTTGGCCATATCCGGGCCGACTACGTCGTCAATTGTGCTGGCATGTGGGCTCGCCAACTCGGTGAGGAATCCGGCGTCACCATCCCCAATCAAGCGGCTGAGCACTACTATCTCATTACCGAAAAGATCCGGGATTTACCGCCGGATCTGCCCGTGCTCGAAGACCCCGCCGCTTATGGCTACTTCCGGGAAGAAACCGGTGGCCTGCTGGTGGGCTTGTTCGAGCCGGTGTGCGCTCCTTGGAATATCGAAGGCATTCCGATCGACTTTTCCTTCGGTGAGATCCAGCCCGACTGGGAGCGCATGAGCCCTTATTTGGAGCAGGCGATGCGTCGGGTTCCCATCTCCCTGCAGGTGGGGATCAAGAAGTTCTTTTGCGGTCCGGAGAGCTTCACGCCAGATCTGCGCCCCATTGTGGGCGAGGCGCCAGAACTCAGAAACTACTTTGTGGCCGCCGGCCTGAATTCGATCGGCATCCTCACCGGTGGGGGTATTGGACGCGTCCTGGCAAACTGGATCATCAATGGCAGTCCTGATGTGGATGTCACCGGCTTCAATATTGATCGCCTGCACCCCTACCAAGCAAATCCGCAATACCGTCGCGCACGCACCATTGAGTCGCTTGGGCTCGTCTACAAATGCCACTATCCAACCATGACGCCGCAGACCGCCCGCGGCGTGAAGAGATCCGCGATCCACGAGCGGCTTGCCACGGCTGGTGCCTATTTCAAGGATGTCAGCGGATGGGAGGGCGCCGATTGGTATGCGCCTTCCGGTTGCGCGCCGCGGGTCGAGAAGTATTCGTGGGGCCGCCAGAATTGGTTTCCCTGGTGGCAAGCAGAGCACCGAGCCGCGCGCGAAGGGGTTGTCCTCATGGACATGTCGTTCATGAGCAAATTCCTCGTGCAGGGGCGGGACGCGGGGCACGTTCTTAACTACATCTCGGCCAACAACGTCGATGGTCGGTCGGGGACTATCACCTACACGCCATGGCTCAACGAGCGTGGCACGCTCGAAGCCGATTTGACCGTGACCAAGCTCGACAATGAGCGGTTTCTTGTTGTGGTGACCGATACGATGCATCGGCATGCCGAAACCTGGATGAAGCGCCACATCGGCGACCATGCCCATGCCTTCGTCACAGACGTGACCTCGGGGTACTGCCAGCTCAATGTGCAGGGTCCGAAGTCTCGGACGCTATTGCAGACGCTAACGTCCACCGATCTTTCAAATGAGGCGTTCCCCTTTCGCACGGCCCGGGAAATCGAGATCGGCTTTGCGCGCGCCCTTTGCATCCGCATCACGTACGTGGGTGAGCTCGGATACGAGCTCTACATTCCGAGTGAACAGGCCGCACATGTCTACGATCTCCTGGTCGAGGCAGGGAGGCAGTTCGAACTGCGCCACGCAGGGCTTAAGGCGCTCGGTAGCCTGCGCATGGAAAAGGCTTATCGTGACTACGGTCACGACATCGACAATACGGATAACGCTTTCGAGGTGGGGCTGGGCTTTGCTATCGATTTGAACAAGCCTTTAGCATTCATTGGACGCGAAGCCGCACTTAGGCAGAAAGCTTCAGGCCTCTTGAAGCGTCGATTGGCACAAATCCTCGTGAAAAACCCTGAGCCGATGCTCTATCATGCCGAGATCGTCAAGCGAAATGGGAAGGCCTTGGGGTACGTACGCGCTGGCGCATATGGCCATACTCTCGGGGGAGCTGTGGGCTTGGCCATGCTGGAGGCCGGCGAGCCGATCGATGCGAGCTACATAAGCGAAGGTGTCTGGACAGTTGACATCGCCGGCAAGACCTTTCCGGCCGAAGTCTCGCTGAAACCCCTGTATGATCCCGAGATGAAGCGGATCAAGGTATGAGGGTGGCAGGCGCGCACAATCGGCGAAGACGTGGACTGCCGCCCTTACGCTCGTTGAACACGAGCGGCGGCGGGTGCCGATCACCAAGGACACAACGCCTGCGTTACGTAACCGAGGCGGGCACGCTTGCCCCGCGCCCCCGTTCCGCGAGAAGTACTCAACGAGCTGACGTGCCAAGCGGCCGCCGAGTTTGGCAAGGACGTGCCAGCGACCGACCCATGCACCGCATCAGCATATTGCTCAAAGTTTCGGCGCTGACCTACGCTGCACGCTGGCTAACCCAGACGCTGGCAGCGTGGCGCCGATGCTGCCTGTGGAGCGCCGTTGCAAGGGAGTGAGGCAAATGAACGGGTTGCGGCAGTTTTGGTCGTGGTCGTGCCTGTGCCAGGTGCCGGCGATCGCCGGCGTGGCGTGTTTGCTCGTATTGGGCTCGGTGGACGCCCAGCAGCCAAAGGGGCCACCTTCGAAAATGCCTCTGCCTGCAGCCGATCCCCCGCACAAGCGCATCATCACGCAGGGGTTGGCGAGGACGGTTACCGAAGACTTGATCCCGTGCGCGGTCAATCAGCCAGAGATGAACGTGCGCAAGAACCCGGTGGGCGAGATCGTAGCCACAGACGGCACGCGGTTGACCGTGCCGACGCCCAACAACTTTCAGACCGCTGCGAAGCTTCCCGACCTATACAATGAATGCGCGGGCGTCACGCCCAAGACGCTGTCCGAGGTCGATCTCAACAAAGTGCCGATCGTCGAGCTCGACAAGGATGGCGAAGTCGTCACCGGTTTCATGATCGCCGACAACTATTTTGAGCTCTATATCAACGGCCAATTAATCGGCGTGGACGCCACCCCGTTTACCCCATTCAACTCGCATCTCGTCCGCTTCCGCGTGAAGCGCCCCTACACGATTGCTGTGCTGGCGCAGGACTGGGAAGACAAGCTGGGGCTTGGGATGGAGGTGTTCAGGGGGAACAATTGGCATTCCGGCGACGGAGGCTTCGTGGCGAAGTTCTCCGACGGCACTGTGACCAACAGCACCTGGAAGGCGCAGTCGTTCTATATCGCCCCTCTGCAGCATCCCGACGACGTGGTGGAATACGGCAGCATACACGATACCTCCCACCTCGGGCGCATCCATCCGCTGGCCAAGCTGCCGACCTGCAGGGAGCTGTGCCTTGCCATTCACTACCCAATTCCCGATGGCTGGATGGCGCGCAGCTTCGACGACTCCAAGTGGCCGCAGGCGTTCGAGTACCTCGATGAAGAGGTCGGCATTACCGGGGTTCCAGGGTATTGGCGCTACCCCGAGGCTTTCATCGGGGCGCGCTGGATCTGGACAATCAATTTGGTGTTCGACAACACCGTGCTGCTGCGTAAGACGGTGCGGTAGAGCAGAGTGGCCGAGCACGGCTGCGTGAGGAGCCGAGGCGTGCGCGAGACGGCTGCCAGCATGGTCACGAGCCGAATGTAGGTCGTGTGCCGCGACCGACCGGGGACACGTCAGGAGTTCATGTCGGCCATCGGCTTTCACGGTTCGATGTGCGCCGGGAACCTTTCCATCTAGGGTGCATCCAATCAACGAACCCAGTAGAGGTGCAAGCCAATGCAGGGACGAGATGCCATACGGCCGAGAAGTCTGGAAGCACTCGATGATGCTCAATTGGTAGACCTGGCACGCCGGAGCAACAGCGACGCCTTCCGCACCATCATGCAGCGCAACAACCGGCGACTCTACCGCGTCGCGCGCTCGGTCCTGGGGGACGACAGCGAAGCCGAAGACGTGGTGCAGGAAGCCTACGTCCGCGCCTTTGCCAGCCTTGGCACGTTTCGTGGCGACTCCAGCCTGACCACCTGGCTCACGCGCATCACCCTCAATGAGGCCCTCGGACGGCTGCGACGGCGACGGCCAACGGTCGAGCTGACAGTGCTCGATTTGAAGCCCGCCGGGCCGGCGAACATCATCCCGTTTCCCACCATGCAACCAGGTACCGATCCCGAGCGCACCGTCGCGCAGCAGCAGATCCGCCGTCTCATCGAGGGCGCGATCGACGAACTGCCGGAAGCTTTCCGTACGGTCTTTGTGATGAGGGAAATCGAAGAAATGAGCGTCGAGGAGACCGCCGATTTCCTCAAAATCGAGCCAGCAACGGTAAAGACCAGACTGCACAGGGCGCGGCGGCTGTTGCGCCAAGCTCTGGACCAGCAGCTCGCAGCATCCGTGACGGAGGCATTCCCGTTCGATGGCAAGCGCTGCACGCATACGGCGGACAAGGTGCTTGAGCGGTTGCGGCTCTCGAGGCCATCGAAGAGTTGACAACACCTCTAGGGCAGGCGGCGAAAGCCGCGCCCCACGCTGACGCCGACCTTTGAGCCGCGCTAGACGATGGCCGAGTCAATGACCGCTTTCGACACCTGCCTGGACTGGTTCGGCCGAAGACTCGGCGCCTGGCTGAGACGAGAGATTCCCGGCGAAGCACCCTTCGTACCGTCGGACCCGGCCGCCCTAAGGCGCACGCTGCGCCCGGCAGACGTGCTCCTGGTCTCGGGCAGCAACCAGCTTTCGACCGCGATCAAATACCTGACGCAATCGACCTGGTCGCATGCCGCGCTTTACGTCGGCGACGAGCTCGAGGCGGAAACCGATACGCTGATCGAGGTCAATCTGGGCGAGGGGTGCCTGGCCGTACCGCTCTCAAAGTACGACGGCTTCCACACGCGCATCTGCCGGCCGGTCGGGCTTACGGACGCCGACCGGGAAGCCGTTGTCGCCTACATGGTGTCGCGCCTCGGCACGCGGTATGACATGCGCAATGTCGTCGATCTCGCGCGCTTCCTGCTGCCGACGCCGCCGGTGCCGACGCGCTGGCGCAGACGCATGATTGCATTGGGTTCCGGAGAGCCGACGAGGGCCATCTGCTCCACTCTGATCGCGGCCGCGTTCCAGCATGTGCGATATCCGATCCTGCCGAGAGTGGAGCGCATCGTGGCCGAGAAGCGGGGTATGACCGAATTCCAGCGCCAGGAGATCCTTCACATCCGCCACCACAGCCTCTACACGCCTGCCGATTTTGACCTCTCCCCGTACTTTAGGGTGGTCAAGCCGACGCTCGAGGAGAAGTTCGACTACAGGCAGCTCACGTGGGCACTTGCCACGACCGGAGGCCGAGAGCGCGACCCTATGCGCCGTGGCGAGAACCCAGAGGACATCGTGGTGGCCGAACAAGGACAAAGAGCACCCGGGCGCCGGCCGGTTGCAGGGTCGCTCGCACCGATCCGTCATGAGCATTGATGACGCCTCCCCCGATCGGGCAACGAACTTTCGATGATGTCTAGGGTCGGTCGGCTGCCGCCTCTATCCGTTCGTCTGATCGGTGCGGGACATCGCGGAATACCAGTGTAACGCGTCAGTCGAGCTCCCATTGGCCAACATCATTCCCTATGCCCGCCATGCGAGACCCATTTGCTCAGCGTCAAGCGTTCATCGGCGCGTTTCGCATAATCGCGCGGCTCATACAAAGACATGAGCGATCTTGGTTTCCCACGCACAGCCCCGCCCAGCTTTGCAGAATCGGGAAACATCGGATGTCTCAGCAACTCTTTCTGGCCGCGACGGAGCCGGCTTGGGGCGTCTGGGCGAGGCAGTGGGGGTTGCCGAGGGCCGGCCATGCTTAGGTGACAAATCGTCAAATTTTCTCACCAAGTTTAGCGCCCCCTTGGATGGTGGCCCAGCATAGCGCGCCGCCAATGCAACGAACTCCTTTGAGTCGACTAGGGAGCACCGGATCGGATGGATCAGAAGGGCGTCAACTCGCCGATCCGAGCGCGTCCGGCCACGCTTCACTGGCGTCTCAAGAATTCTCCTGCTATCGGTGGGGAGCCCCCTTGTGACAACGGCTCCTCGTCCCTACGATCGCGCACCCGTAACCGGAGCGTCCTAGCATGGCACAATCACAGGGAACCAGATTTGCCGCCGATCGCGTGACCTTCATCGTCCGACACCAGTTGTGGGATGGCAACGTCCAAGATCACGTGGACCAGGGTGTATCCATCGACGTGGTGGCTGAAGTTGGGGGCAAGGAAACCACGCTGCTCCGCTTCAACTGCTTCGACATCGAGCGAAGCTACATCTATGGTCCGGAAAACCCTGAAATGACGACCCCCGACCGTGTCGGCGGCGGCATGGGTGTGCATTGCCGCATGGATCCGGTCGTCGATGGTAATCCCATCGGCTGGACAATCCGCATCCTCGGGAAAAAACTCCCGCAGATGCTCGAGCGCGCCGGCTACAAAAAGATTGTGGAGACCACCGATCTCGCTGCGGTGCAGCGCGTTCTCCCGGACGTGGAGGCTTGCGCCAGAGAAACCTTCGTAGCCAGACGCAATACCGTCAAACACAACCGTGGTACGGACATCTTCGAAGCCGGCAACATCCGGTTCGGCCTTGAGATGCGGCGGCAGCGGAATGGCGACGGTGGCCTCGCAATCCACGTCCTTGGTGACGTGGGCGGATCGAAAGGCAAGTCTTACGTCGAAGAAACGGAGCTGCTGGCGTTCGACTGCTTCTGGCAAAATGCTCATTACCACTATGGTCCGCGCAACAAGAACCACCGGATCAATTGGGATCTGACGATCATCGATGATCCGCTGGAGTGGACCTTCGAGCAGATCGAGCACAGAAAGCTTGGCGCGATGATCGAGCGCGCCGGATACCCGGGAATCGCGGCCGACCTGGACCTGGACAAAATCGCAGCGGTCCTTCCGGCGGTGAAAAAACGAGCTTTCGAGATGTACGCGGAGGGCGAGAGACTGACGGGCCACAAGGGATTGCCGCTCGAGTTCACCCCGAACCTCGCTGCCGAATAGCCTCTGCCGCGCAGATAAGGGCGCAGAAGCCCTCCGACACCATGCGCCTCGACGAAGGATCGCCGCGTTCGCGGCTTGCAGGGCTGGCGAGCGCCCGCATCATGACCGACCCGATCGCAACCGGCATCGGGCGCTTGGATGCAGCTACATAATTGCGGCGCTGCATCAGCAAGCTGCGCGCGGACGCCACGGGCATGTCGTGTGCAAAATCAGAAGATGTTCTCGGGCGGTAAGCCAAGGAGGATCTGACCGACCGTTTCGTAGTGCAGTATCCGTCCCTGGCTTTGTTGCGCGACCGTGTGGATGTCTCGCAACCGTCGTTCGAACGGATTTTCCTCAAACACTGCCATTGAACCGCAATCGTGATACAAGGTGCTGACGATCTCGCGCGACGATTGAATGGCCCAGGTCGAGGCGAGGCGCAGGCGGGCCCGCTGATCAGGGTCCATCGCGCCGCGCTCCTCGATCCTCTCCAGCGCCTCATCTGCAGCCGCGTGCAGGAAATAGCGGGCGGAGCGCCAACGCGCCTCGGATTGGGCCACGTGCGACTGCACGACATTGTTTTCCACCATCGGCTTGGCCGCACCACGGCTTGTCTTCTCGCGCGGCAGGGCCAGAAATGCATCCATCGTCCCCCGGGCGATACCGAGCGCGACACCGGCAAACCCGAGCGAGTAGAGCTGGTTGCTCGTGAAGCGATAGAGCGGGCTGTCGCTGCGCCGGTCGCGTGGATCGTCGCGATAGATGGCACGCTCATGCGGAATAAACAGGTTTTCGACCGAATATTCATTGCTGGCCGTGCCGCGCAGACCCAATGTATGCCAGATATCGTGGAATGCGGCCTTTGATTTTGGATACAAGAACGTTTTCGTCTCCTTGGTGCCCGCGACCCGTAGATGCGCACCGAGCCAGGTCGCGTTCTGACTGCCGCTCATGAACCGCCATTTGCCGGTGATGCGGTAACCACCATCGACCGGCATCGCCTCGTACGGCGATCCGGGCGGCCCCCATGCCACGATCCCTTCCGGCCGCCCAAAAATCTCCTGGGCCACGTGAGCGTCGAGATAGGCGCTGGTGGTGGAGCAACCGTTGCTCTGACAGACCACCCATCCGGTCGACCCGTCCGCGATTGCGAGCGCCTCTGTGACCTGGGCGAAGATCGAGGGTCTGAGCTCCATCCCGCCGACGGCTTTCGTCTTTAGCATGGTGAAAAATCCGCCCTCGATCAGGGCCTTGACGACCGGCTTGGTGAGTTCTCGCTTCTCGTCGTGCTCCGGAGAGGCCGCGGCGATCACGGGCAGGAGATCGCGGGCCTTCTGGACCTGCGGATGGATGGTGGGCATAGCGTTTGTTTCTCCGTTTGCGGGGTGACCGGTCCCGATGGATAACGCATTTGCTCCGCGTCCTGGTCAAGAGAGCCACACTTCCGGTACGGCTTGCCGCCTGTGTTGGGTACTCCGCCACTCGTCCAACGCCTGCCCCTCGACGCGGCGACGGCTTTGCCTACAGCCATTGCCAGTGGGACGGCCATTGCGGCAGGGTGGCTGAGGATGCGACCCCGCTCGATCCGGTCGACGTCTGTGCCGTCTTCCAGGAGCGGGCGCTGATTTGGACCACGTTGGTCGACATGGAGCGCTACGTCGAGCGCATGGAATGGCCGATGCAGGAGCCCGGTGTGCGCCTCGTCGCACCGAGCCACGGCCTGCCGGTGACAGACCTCGAGCGCACTTGATCCGAGATTCGCAAGGGCCTGCTCGCCGGCGCGGGCGAGTTCGACGACATGGTCAAGGCCGCCACCGAAGTGCCGGCCGCGCGAGCTGATCGAGTGCACACTTGTTGCTCCGAGCGTCGCGCAGACTGTATCAGAGCCGTCCGGAAATGCGCGATGTTGGGATCATCAGTCTATCCAGAAACTCTGCCTGGCCTCGGTTGTCTCATGCAGCTGGCCTGATCTCAACGTCGAAACCGAGATCGGCATCATGGGTGAGTTCTTGAGTGGGGGAGCGCGTGCTGGGGCCTCTCCGGGGGGCGGTACAGCGTCAGCGAACTCCTCCGCCGCATATCAATCCGTAAATTGACGGCGGAGGTCTCCAGACCTAGCGTATCTAGCGGTACAATCGACGTCGGAGGAAACGCCATGGCCAACGAGTATAACCTCGTCATCCGCAACGGCACGCTGATCGACGGCACGGGGGCCGCGCCGCGCGAGGCCGATGTCGCCGTCCGGGACGGGCGCATCGCTACAATCGGCAAGGTCGCGGGCGCCGGTGCCGAGGAGATCGACGCCAAAGGCCGCATCGTGACGCCCGGCTTCGTCGACATTCACACCCACTACGACGGACAGGCGGCCTGGGACGTGCACACGGCACCGTCGTCCTGGCATGGCATCACCACGGCCGTGATGGGCAACTGCGGCGTCGGCTTCGCGCCCTGCAAGCCCGGGGACCGTGAGAAGCTGGTCGAGCTGATGGAAGGCGTCGAGGATATTCCCGGACCCGTCATGCACGAGGGCCTCAAGTGGACGTGGGAATCCTTCCCCGAGTACTTCCAGGCGCTCGCTGCCAGTCAGCGTGACATCGACCTCTGCGCGCTGCTCCCGCACGCCGCCGTCCGCGTCTTCGTGATGGGTGACCGCGCCATCCGCCACGAAAAGGCGACCCCGGCCGATATCGCGCAGATGCGCAAGATCGCGGAGGACGCGGTCAAGGCCGGTGCCTTCGGCTTCTCGACCTCGCGTACCATCAGCCACAAGAGCCTCACGGGCGACTACACGCCGACGCTGCGGGCCAACGAGGACGAACTCGCCGGCATCGCCATGGGTCTCAAGGATGCCAACTCCGGCTTCATCGAGTTCACGTCCGACTGGAATGAGCCGGACACCAAGTCAGAATTCGACATGCTGCGCCGCGTCGCCGAGAAGAGCGGACGGCCAGTCGTGTTCTCGGTCAGCCGGCGACACGAGCCGGCGCGTGCAAACCAGTGGAAGGAGCTCATCGCCTATTCCGACCAGGCGACGAAGGACGGCCTCTCCATGCGTCCAGTGACGGCGCCGCGTGCCGTCGGCGTGCTTCTTGGCCTCGAGGGTAGCCAGAACCCATTCTCCGGCACACCCACCTACAAGTCGATCGCCCACTTGCCGCGACCTGAGCGGGTGAAGCGCATGCAGGACCCCGAGGTGCGCGCCAAGATCCTGTCCGAGGACCCGATCGCCGGTGCCACGTGGCCGCTGATCCGGCGGCTCCAGTACACGCACATGTATCGCTTCGGCAATCCACCCAACTACACGCCGAAGAAGGAGGAATCGATCGCGGAGATGGCCAAGCGCCGCGGGGTCACGCCGCCCGAACTCGCTTATGACATCCTGATCGAGGACGACGGACGAGATTTCATCCTCGCTCCGCTCTCCAACTACCCGGACTTCAGCCTCGAAGGCACAGCCCAGATGCTGTCGAACCGCAACGTGATTGCGGGGCTTGGCGACGGCGGCGCCCACGTCGGGTTCATTGTCGATGCCGGCTATCCGACCTGGCTCCTGACCTATTGGGGCCGCGAGCAGAAGCGCTGGCCGATCGAGGAGATCGTGCGGCGTCTCACGTCCGACACGGCTGACGCGGCGGGCCTCGGCGACCGCGGCGTTATCGCCATTGGCAAGAAGGCGGACTTGAACGTCATCGACTACGCCAACCTCAAGGCCGACCGCCCGTACGTGGCCTACGACCTGCCGGCGGGCGGCAAGCGCCTGTTGCAGAAGGTCACGGGCTATGACGCGACGATCGTCTCGGGCCAAGTTACCTACCGCCAGGGCGAGGCGACCGGTGCGCTTCCCGGCGGCATGGTGAAGGGCCAACGCGCAGCAGCTGAACGCCATGCCTGAAGGCGCCGATCGACAAGCGCGATGCCGACGGAACCATTTCGCAAGGGCAACATGGCAGCCGCGTTGTTAACCGGTCGTTCTCCGTCGGTCCGAGGCGGCGAGACGCTCAAGGCCACCGGCGCCGCCAGCCACTCGCGCGAGGCCTATCCCCACCGGATATACAGGGAGTTTCCGGCGGCTCTATGCCGCGGCGATCCCGCGCGGATGTTTTGCCGCACCGATATCACCCGCATATCGCGCTCGTGGCGCTAGTGTGTGACGATGTTCACGGCGGAGCTGCCGTAGCCGTCGCCCCGGGGGAGAAGCAGCTGATCATGGGGCGTGTGCCGTGTGCGACGGGCTATCGCCACCAACGCGGCGGCCCGCAGTGGAGGAGTTAGGACCATGGAATTCGAGACGATCAAGGCCGGAAGCCTCGAGATGGCCTACATGGTGGCCGGCCCGAGTGATGGCTGGCCGTGCGTGATGTGCCATGGTTTTCCATACGATCCGCATGCCTTTGCTGAGGCTGCGCCGCGCCTTGCAGCGGCTGGCGCGCGTGTGATCATTCCCTATCTGCGCGGTTACGGTCCGACGCGCTTTCTGTCTCGCGACACACCGCGCTCGGGCGAGCAGGCGGCACTCGCTTGCGATCTCCTGGCGCTGCTCGATGCGCTGGGGATCGCCAAGGCGGTGGTCGGTGGGTTCGATTGGGGCGGCCGCGCGTGCTGCATCGTCTCGGCACTTTGGCCGGAACGGGTGGTCGCCCTCGTGTCTGGCAATTCCTACAACATTCAGAACATTGCCCGATCGCTTGAGCCGGCGAGCGCCGAGCGAGAAGCAGCCATGTGGTATCAGTACTATTTCCACTCCGAGCGCGGGCGCCGCGGGCTTGCGCAGAACCGCCGCGAGATCACGAGGCTGCTCTGGAAGATGTGGTCCCCGCGTTGGCCGTTCGACGAGGCGACTTTTGCAGGCTCGGCCGCCGCATTCGACAACCCCGACTTCGTCGACGTCGTCATCCACTCCTATCGACACCGCTTCGGCCTGGTTCCCGGCGATCCGGCCGTGGCCCACATCGAAACGCGTCTCGTTGCGCAGCCACCAATCCGGGTGCCAGCCATCACGATCGACGGCGACGCCGATGGCGTCAACAGTGGTACCGCCCATCATGCGGCGATGTTCACCGGGCCGCACCAGCACCGGGTGTTCAAGGGGGCCGGGCATAACCCGCCGCAGGAGCGACCGGCCGAATGGGTGCAGGCCACGCTCGATGCGCGCGCCATGGCCGGTGCGACTTGATTCTGTCGAGACCCCTTAACAGCGGTTTGCGTGGCGGGAGCAAAGAGGGTCGTAGGCACGGTTCGACACCTGTAGCAGGCAGTCGAGAAAGAAAAGACAATCAAGGCTTCTTGCAACGGAGGATGGAACCTAGGGTCACCTTCGGCTGCCGCAGGCCTCGAACGATGTCTTCCACGGCTTCGGCTGGGCCTCGCATAGCTGAGGCGGAGACGCTCAAGTGAAGGTGGGTCGGGCCAGTCGGGCTCGTGCCGATTTCGTTGCAAAAGTCGGTGAAGAATTGCCGGGGTATCTCGCGGCGAACGCCGGTGCGGCCCGTTTTTGCCGCTCGCCCCGGTCGGAGCGGCAGCTGCGACGCTTTGATACCGACGCCCGCCACGCAACGCTCACGCAACACACGCGGCAACCCGTCGGCGGCGATCGCGCTTGCAGCTT
>Ga0081455_10003962_pt1 | contig 16804 bp, 27 predicted proteins | sample TabmetS3T2R1_FD_70207 | JGI IMG/M metagenome (GOLD analysis project Ga0081455, IMG submission 70207) | Tabebuia heterophylla rhizosphere microbial communities from the University of Puerto Rico - S3T2R1 | ecosystem: Host-associated > Plants > Roots > Rhizosphere ...
GGCGCCGATGCACTCGATGATGTACGAACCGGGAAGATTTCCGGGATGGTGAGATAGCGGCCCACCCCGAGATCGTCGATCTGGAGCCCAATGCGGCGGCACGTTCCGTGCCGCTCATCGGTCCGCTCGAAGTTTTCGGACCGGCGTCGTGTGTCGGGAGGTGGCGGCTTCCCGCTGACACCAGCAGTAACGTCAATGTTCGGGGCTGTAGACGAACTCGTCCCGCCCGGCAAGAAGCCTCTGACTTTCATGATCTATTTCCGCGGGCAGGACGGCTGGCACGAGCGCAAGTGGAAGTCCAACCAAGATTGGAACGCGGATCCATTCTTCATTGAGTTCGCATCGGATGCAGCAACCTTGCGGGTAACTGTCGACAGGTCGTCGCGAAAGCTCACCGTTTTCGGCCGACAAGTCGACCTTGCGACGGCCAACGTGATCTTGGTAGACCATGTTGACTTGCCGGGCAAGGAAGTCGTCACTGGGCTCGGTCGGGTGGATCTCGTAATGCCCGAAGATGCGAACCCAGCTTTGTGGGTCGCGGAGAATTACGAGTCGATCCGCGCCAAAGTGTTCACGAGCCAGTAGCCGTCATGGCCTAACCCGAACCAATGAAGACAACTATTAGTCGACGGTGGCCGGCGCCTAACATGCGGGTGCAGCGGAACCGCGTGGTGCGCTGCGCTCGCCCCGACTCGCCGCTGACCCGCCGCCCGTCAGACGACCCGAAGCAATGAACATCCTCCTTGAACCAACCGCGACACCTCCTGTCTTTCGCTTCTCATCCGACGCGGGCGGTCCTGTGAACCTAATCGAGATCCGGATCACGGAAGTAGGCCAGGTCGATCCCTCTTGGTGGCTCGTCCACCACGACGGCTGGGTAGCGGAGGGTGTCGACATGCACATCCTGACGCCCGAAGAGGCCGAGCGAGCTGGAATCCCAGTGACACGCGATATCGATGGTGAGCGAGGCCGGCTCGTAGACAGCATCGGGATACCAATCACCGAACTTAGGTATGGAGAGGTGCCCGACGGCTTTCGGCAGCATGGCCAACTGCACGAGCTAGTACCAAACCATCTCTATGAGCTGCTAGCTATTGGCAGCAGCGTCGGGGAGCTCGAGTTCTATGGCTAGCGGGTCGCCTAACCCGCGGGTGCAGCGGACTCGCGTAGCGCGCTGCGCTCGCCCAGGCTCGCCGCTGACACGCCACCCGTATGTCGCATGGAGCCACGTTGTTGAGTAATCGGCATATCTTTCATCTCTCAATTCCCGTCGCTGACCTGCGAATGGCCGAAGAGTTTTATTCCGGTGTACTCGGGGCGGCAATCGGCAGGGTTACTGACGAGTGGCTTGATGTCTTGCTGTGGGGCCATCAGATCACTTTGCAGAAGAGGCCTTCGGAAGTTCTGTCACCGGAGGCCCAAGGAAAACGTCATTTCGGCGTCGTGCTTCCGTGGCCGGAATGGGAAAGGCTCGCAGAGAGACTCCGAAACGCAGCCGTTGCGTTTCTCGAACAGCCATCGGTGACCCTGAGAGGCACGCCTCAGGAACAAGCGAAGTTTTACCTGGCGGACCCGAGCCACAACGTGATCGAGATCAAAGCGTACCGAGACGTGACGGCGGTCCTGGGATACCCAAAGGAGTAGACCATGCGGCCTAACCCGCGGGTGCCGCTGACCCGCCACCCGTTAGGCGGCACTCACGCCGAGCGTGGTGCCCGTATCAAGACACGCTTAGGGATCGTGCCGCTTCTTATCGTGCTAGTCGCCCCAGCACCAGGCAAGCCTCAGGGCACAACTGATCCAGGGAGAGATGAGCCGCCCCTGGACTGCGGCGCCTATCCTGAACAAACGACGTCGCTATATGTGTTGCCCTATCGAGTGGGCGAGTCGTACGAAGTTTTGGCTTCGACCGAGCATTATGTCCGAGGCAATAAGGGCGTCGGGTTGAATGCGGTCGACTTCAAGATGCCCATCGGTACATCCGTTGTTGCCGCGCGTGCCGGTATTGTCGTCGCCTTGCAGGAAGGCTATTCAGATAACAATGGTGTCGATCTTCAGGAGAACTACGTCTTCATAAAGCACAGCGACGGAACGATTGGCAGATACTTTCACCTGACGAGGCTTGGGGCGCTGGTGGAAGTGGGCGACTCGGTGCGGCAGGGCCACGAAATCGCGCGGAGTGGCAACACCGGGCAGAGCCCAATGCCGCACCTCCATTTTGACGTTCAGATGTGCGGTCTGAATATGCCCCCCGACTATAACCGGCTGCCGTGCGGCCAGACGCTGCCTGTGACGTTTCGAAATACCAGCCGGCACCCGTGCGGGCTTAAGACCGGACGGTCGTACACCGCTAATCGATATGACCAGCACCGGAAATAGCCCGGCGAGGTCTGCACGGCGGGAGCCGCTGAGTGTCTCTCATGCATCGGGCTTTGCATCGGCGCATGCCGGTTACGCGATCCCGATCGCGAGACTTGGGTCCGCGCCGCCAAACACGCGGGTGCAGCGAACTCGCGTGGCGCGCTTTGCGCGCCCCGGCTCGCCGCTGACCCGCCACCCGTTAGGCGGCCGAGATTCGCATGCTTCCTGAAATCGGCATATCAGTGGACGTAGCGCCCGATGCGATTACTTTTCGCTTCGCGAAGCCGATGTCGATTCTGTCTCTGGTTGTTGTCGGCCCGGATGCCGGTACTTGTTGGGAGTTCGTCGCGAACGAGATGAAGCCCGTTCAAGGTGCCTCGGTACTGGTCGCCGTGCCTCTGGCGGAGGCGCCTCCAGAGTTGCTCGCCCTCCTTCAGTCCGCGGAAGCAAAGGCATTACGGAGGGTAGAGGAGTCCGGGCCGATAAAGGAGCCGACCAACGTTGTTGTCTACGGCGATACACCAGCCGGTTATCGCGATAAGACGCCTGGGCGGCCGCTCGAGCCGGGCCGGTATCGCGTCATGGTGTTCGCAGAGCAGGGGCGAGGATCGGAGGGATTCATTGTTCCGGCGGCCTAACACGCGGGTGCAGCGGACTCGCGTGGCGCGCCGCGCGCGCCCCGGCTCGGCGCTGACCCGCCACCCGTTAGGCCGCTCAAAACAGAGGGAGGTGTTATGGCCACCCAGATTCGTCGATTCTCGGTACACCAGACCGCAAAGGTGTTGGGCACGATGTACTTCGTCATGTTTCTTTTGTGCTTGCCGATCGCGTTGGTCGTCTTCGCCATGGCACCGCCGCCCGCGCGCAACTTCGGCTACTTTCTCTTGGCCGCCCCGGTCATATATGCGGTCATCGGCTACCTGGGATTCGCCCTATTTGCAGCGCTCTACAACGTTATCGCCCCTCGAATCGGCGGAATTGAGTTCGAGCTTGGTGATCGGCAGGGAGCGGCCTAACACGCGGGTGCAGCGAACTCGCGTGGCGCGCTGCACGCGCCCCGGCTCGCCGCTGACCCGCCACCCGTTAGGCGGCCTGAATGACTGGCAGCGCCGCGCAACGCCTATTGCGTTGAATACGTGAGGCTAGAGGAGACTTGGTTTGACGAGGTACGAAAACTACGCTGTTCTGATTGCTGGCATCCAGCTCCTTGTTTCTGGCCTAGGTTTCGTTGTCGTGGCCTGGAGCCTTCGTGTGCTCGTCAAGACACTCGATGCGCAATCGAGCGCCGGCGTAGCCTTGCGGCAGCTGGAGTTCGACAAGACGATTCTGGCTTACCCCGCTCTACACAGGTACTTTTATCAGGGCGACGAGCTCAACCGCGATGACCCTGAGTACGCTCGGGCAATGGCCGCAGCTCAGCTGCTGGCGAACTATTTCGATGGCTACTTCCGCCAGCGGGGAATGTACCGGCAGATGTGGCCGGATGAACAGTGGATACCGTACATCCAGGATCACATCCGCAAGAGCCCGGTGCTGAGAAGATACGTCAACGCGAACCCCGCTTGGTTCTCCCCTGAATTCGTGAAGATGTGCGAGGAAGTCGGACGACAGCGTTGAAAGCCTCAGCATCGCTATCACATCGGTTCGTCGAAGGGCCGCCTAACACGCGGGTGCAACGGACTCGCGTGGCGCGCTGCGCGCACCCCGGCTCGCCGCTGACCCGCCACCCGTTAGGTCCGCGGATCGAGCTCCTTGCGAGAACAGCGACGCAACCACGTTTCATCACAAGCTGCGTCGACGTGTTGCGCACATTCGGGATGCATCCAACCACCCCACTGGGAGGCAAAGTGAGGAATTCCTTCCGTAGCCTGTTGCTCTGCGCCGCTGTTCTCACAACAGTCTCATCGCTAACGGCTGCGCCCGATCCTGAGGGCGAGACGGAAATCCGCGCGGTTGCGATGCGCCAGGGCGAGACTTGGAGCCGTCATGATGCGAGGGCCTATGCGGCGCTCTTCACGGAGGACTGCGACGTCGTGAACGTCGTAGGCTGGTGGTGGAAAGGGCGTGCAGAGCTCGAGCGGAAGCTCGCCGCGGCGTTCCTTTTTGTGTTTAGCGAGAGCCAGCTCACGATCACAGACGTGCAGGTGCGATTTCTGTCGCCCAACATTGCTCTCGCACATGCTCGCTGGACGATGACCGGTGCCCGGACGCCGGCTGGCATTCCGGAGCCCCGCGCGGGCGTTCAGACCTTGGTCTTCACAAAGCAGGCGGGGCATTGGCTGATCGCGGGATTTCAGAACACGCACAGTATTCCCGAGCAGCCATTCCCCACGGGGCCCGCCACCCCCGCTGAGCGAAGGCCCTAAGGCGTCAATCTGTGATGGTTCAGAATCGCCAATGCCCGCGGCGCGACGCGGCGCCTAACCCGCGGGTGCAGCGGACTCGCGTGGCGCGCTGCGCGCGCCCCGGCTCGCCGCTGACCCGTCACCCGTTGGCGGACCCTCTCACTCATGAGTGAGGAGCCGGAGTTCGGAAACGTCAGAATCTCCTCAGAGCCAGGTGCTGGACCGGAGGAGATTGCGGCGATACGCGATGGCCTCCACGACTTCAACTTTGAAGCCACGGGATTCAGGGAGGTCCACGCGATAACGCTGTTCGTCCGTAACAATCATGGCGCCATCCGGGGAGGCCTGCTCGGTTATGTGTGGGGCGGCTGGCTTCACATCACGGAACTCTGGGTAGCAGAAGAGCACCGCCGGAATGGCCTGGGCCGGCAACTACTCAAGCAGGCCGAGTTCGAAGCGGCCTCATCGGGAGCCCGTGGTGCATTCTTGAGCACATTCGACTTCCAGGCTCCGGATTTCTATCGTCGCTGCGGGTACGAAGTGTACGCCACATTTCCTAACTGCCCACTCGGGCACATCGACTACCATCTTCGGAAGGTGTTCTGAGGTGTCAAGCGGGCCGCCTAACACGCGGGTGCAGCGGACTCCCGAGGCGGGCCTTACGCGCCCCGGCTCGCCGCTGATCCGGCACCCGGTAGGCGGACTTGGAAGCTAGGACCTGCCATGAACATCCTTCCAGTCATCTTCTGGGTAGTGCAATCCTGTCGATCGCTCTTTCCATCGCGGGGACAGTTCGGCGCAACCCGTGGTTGCTCGTGGGAGCGGCAGTTCTGGCAGTCCCGATGTCCTTCTACTTCGGCGCAACCCCGCGGTTTAGAACCTGGGGCTGGTTCCTGCCATGCCTTCAGATCCTGGCGGCGCTTGTTGTGCAACGATACGTCGTGTTGGCAGCCGCCTTGTTGATTCCTTTTGTATCGCTCATTGCGTGGCTGGCGATAGTTGTGTTGAGGCAGAACATTGGAGCCGCCTAACACGCGGGTGCAGCGGACTTGTGGGGCGCGCTGCGCGCACGCCGGCTCGCCGCTGACAAGCCACCCGTTGGGCGGCCGTCCGATGGAGGGGGGCCGATGAAAGGTCTGAACATCTCCCGCGGCGTCGCAGTTACATGCGCGGGGCTGATGGCGGGACTGCTCTTCGGGGATTGGCTGGGGCCCGCTTTCGCCCGGGCCGCGATGAGCGACGCCAGCTTCATTCAGTTCCAGCAGATCGTTCATCTGAACTACTTGCGCACCCTGCCCGCGCTGTCGACGTTGGCGCTCCTGGCTCCCATCGTCTGGCTGATCCTGCTGCGCCATCGTCGGAGCAGCCGCGAGTTCAAGCTCCTCGTCGGTGCGACGGCCGCAATTGCGATCGGTTTCACCATTACGTTCGTTTTCAACGTGCCGGTCAACGATCAACTCGAGACCTGGAACCCCGCAGCACCGCCGGTCAACGCCCGCGAGGTCTGGGCACGGTGGGAGAAGGCGCACGTCGTGCGGACGATCTTCTGGTTGCTGGGCTTTGTTGTCGAGGTGGTCGCCCTGACGTCCGCGACGGTCCGCCAAGTCGAGCGGGCGCCTCGGTGATCATCGGAGTGCATCGGTCGGGTGCTTTCCATCGGCTGGATGCCGGTGACGTGAGTTTCGCCCCGACCGCGGCTTGGCAGCATCTTCGGATCTGCGTACGTCGAGGTTGCGGCCGCTTGACACGCGGGTGCAGCGCGCTCGCGTGGCGCCCCGGCTGGCCGCTGACCCGCCACCCGTTAAGCAAGGGCTGAGGCATGCGAGTCGGGACTGAGTGGTGGTCGCTCGAGATTGCGCCCGGCTGGTCGGGACAGGATGATGAGGAATGCTTCACTCTTACTCGATCCGAGAACGGTGCATTTCAACTCAGCGCTGCTCGGCGAGAGTCAGCACCCATCACACCAGCAGAGATTGACGATCGGTCGCGGACAGACTGTTCCCGGTTTGGCCAGCCCTTCGGCGTCCGCTTCGCCGATTTCGAAGGCTACGGCGTGACGTATTTCGAAGGCGAGCTGGCCTGGCGGCGTTATTGGCTCTACCAGGGCCGGCTCGTTGTTTTCGTGACTTATGTCTGCACCGTCGAGCCACACGTGAGTGAATGGGCGGACGTTGAGACGATGCTGGGTTCGTTGAGGTCCGAAAATGGCGCCGCCTAACCGGCGCGCGCGCCCGGCTCGCCGGTGACCGCCAGCCGTTACGAGACGCGGAATTCCTGTGAGGCTGCTCGCCGCGATCGTTGCGGGTCAGAGTCTGCTTCTGCTCAACTGCGGCCAGGCTCCCGAGCGGTCAACCCCTGTCGCCTTGACGCCAGCACGCGACGGGTCAAAAGTACATCGAGGTGCCGAATGAATGCCTCCAGGAGCCGGATCCTCATCTTCGCTCTTCTCGGTTACGCGGTCGTGAGTGCGGCCAGAGGTGCGGACCTCATGATTGGCGGCGTAGCCCTTCGTCTCGGAATGCCGCAAGCACAGGTCCTCGCCGCCTTAGGGAAGGACTTCGATCCCAAACAGGTGTCTCTAACGGAAGGGAAGTACATTCTCTGGCGTCGCGGGGCCACCGCGTCGTCGGCGGGGAGCGTCTCCTTCAAGGACGGCAAGCTCTATCGTGCATCCAAGACCTGGGGGAAGACGCCGACTCTGATCGGGAGCACAAACGCGACTGACGGGTTGTACGCCGTTTTCGCCGATGTCGTCGGCAGCGCCGGTCGGGCCGGCCGGATAAAGGCGCAAACCCACAGAGCCCCTGGTTCCGCCGGCATCTCAGGAACAGAGGTCAGGCTGATCACATTTGAGCTGCCCCCCGATCGAATGATCCTGGTGGGGACAACGCTATCGCTACCCGGCCGAGGCGACGAGGCGGATTACCGCATTACGACCGTCGAGGAGTACCTTGTCGATCTGGCGGCGTCGCAGTGACGCGGCCCGATGACAGCGGGAGTGCCTGTGAACGATTCAACGACGAGACAGCCGGCCAACGATCCCCAGGACCTGGAGCGGTTGTTGGTCGAGAGAGAGAACGCGGGAGACGTCGCCGGCATGACGGCGTTGTTCGAGCCGGACGCGGTCGTCGACATTGGCGGTGGCACGTTCCTGCGTGGCAAAGAGGCCATCCACGAGTTTTTTACCAAGCTCCAGGTCACGGGGTTTGGACCGGAAAAGCGAAAGTTCGAGTTCGGAGAACAGCGACCAGCGCTCATTTGCGGCGATCTGGCCCTGACCTCGACGCGGAGCCGCGATGGCAGCATCACCTCGGAAGTGGCGCGGCGCCAGAAGGATGGAACCTGGCTCTGGGTGATTGACAGGTATTCCGTGTCCTGGTGATTGGCAGGCATGGACGCGCCAGCTGTCACGCGGCAATCTTGACGCTCCTGTAAGCCGATGAGCGTCGTGGCGGTAGTTGTGGTGGTCGCGATTGGCCTGTCCCTCATCGCGTTCTCCGGTATGGCCTTTGCGAAGCCGGCGATTGCCGAGCGATTCCTGGCTGGTTTCGCGAGCTCGGCGCGAACGCACTACGTAGAGCAGGTTGTCCGCCTGCTCATCGGGGCGGCACTCGTCGTGCGCTCGCCAAATATGTGGCAACCCAAGATGTTCTGGCTCGTCGGATGGGCCATCCTCATTAGCTCCGCAGTGTTGCTGTGCGTTCCGTGGCAGTGGCACCATCGATTGGGGCTTCGGGTGCTGCCGCTGCTCGTTCGGCACCTCGGACTGTACGCCGCGGGGTCATTCGCATTCGGCGCACTGCTGCTTTACGGGGTTTTTGCCGGCGGTCGAGCCGCCTGACTGGCCCCCGCTAGGCGACGAAAGCTTGGGCGGTCCTTGGCGAGTTTGCGTCGGATCCGTGGGGACGGAGACTCGCACATCGATCGGTGGTGGGAACAGAATAGAGTTGGCGTGTTGAGAAGCTCCGGACACCGGTTCCAGTGGTGTCGATCCTGAGATGGCGTCGTCCGATTGGAGGAATTCGAATGCGTAGGATCGCGATCGTTTGTAGTTCGTTGGTGCTCGTTCTTGCCGTTGCCGCAAGCCCCGTGGGGGCTCAGCAGGACAAATCCAAGCGACCGAGTCCCCCCGCGACGGCAAAGTGCGAACTTGCCGGCGGAAAAACAGTCACCATCGACTATTCCAGCCCGCGCAAGAAAGGCCGCAACATTTTCCCGGACCTCGTGAAGTATGGCCAGGTCTGGCGTACGGGCGCGAACGAGGCCACGACCTTCGTCACCACCGGGGACGTCATGGTCGGCGGCACGCACGTTCCGGCGGGCAGCTACACGCTCTTCACCATTCCCGGCAAGGACAAGTGGACGCTCATCATCAGCAAGAAAACCGGCGAGTGGGGCACGGACTATCCCGGCGAGAAGGAAGACCTCGCGCGCGTGGACATGAAGGCCGGAACCGCGAGCGCTCCCGTCGAGAACTTCACGATTTCGCTCGAGAAAGCAGGCAACGGCTGCAACCTCAAGCTCGCATGGGATACCACCACGGCCTCGGTGAGTGTCGGAGCGATGTAGCGAGCCTCAAGCGACGCGGTCTTCCGCTTTGCGTCGAGCCCGTCGCATGAGACCGCGCAGAGTGCGGGCTCCGGCCGGCCACCTGTAGGCCGGCCGGCCGGAGGGCCGACGAGCTCATGATCGTCCCGTGCTCGCGCCGAGGGTGAGGAGAAGCTCGTCCAGTTGCTCGAACGTTTCGTGCAGGGCGTCCGCCGCGCCGGTTCCGGCCGCGTCGAGCGCTTCCTTCGACGGATAGAGCTCACTCATGACCAGAAGCGTCTGGGCGCCTTTCTCCTCGAGGGTCACGGTGGTCACGGAGCCGTTTTCGCCGCCTTCCTCGTTCGTCCAGACGATGCGCGAGGGCGGCGTCACCTCGATGTAACGGCCGAAGAAGTCCATGCCGTCGCCGAAGCTGAGGCGGTACTTGCCGCCGGTGCGCGCGTCCATTTCGCACGACCGCAGCTTCATGTCCATCGATCTCGGCACCCACCACTGCTGGAACAGTTCGGGCCGGGTCCAGGCCTCGAACACGAGGCGCGCCGGAGCGTTGAAAGTTCGCGTGACGACGAGCTCACGCTCGGATTTCCGTTCCACCGTCGTGCGGTTCTTCATCAGCATGGCCTCACTCCCTCTTCTTGCGTCCATCGGTCTTCTCCTTCCGTTTCAATTCCTCGACAACCTCGTCCAGCTCGTCGAAGCGTGCGTCCCAGAGCTCGCGATACCTCTCGATCCAGGCCGTCTCGTCCTCCAATCGGCGCGGGCCGATCCTGCAGGTCCGCACGCGCCCGACCTTCTCCGTGGTGACCAGGCCGGCCTGCTCCAGGACACCGACATGCTTCTTCATGCCCGTGAGGGTCATGCGGAACCTCCCGGCGAGATCCGTGATCGACGCGTCGGAACGGCCGAGATGCTCCAGGACGCCGCGTCGGGTGGGGTCGGAAAGCGCGGCGAACGAGGCATCGAGGCGGGCTGGTGCATACTGAACCATACGGTTCAGTGTTTACCACACGCCGCTTCGGCGTGCAAGGGGAGGACGGAAATCATTGACCGGAAAGCCTCGTGGGATAGAACGGTCCCGGCGGGCAACCCGTCCGAATGTGCCATTTCGCATTGAGGTGCCGCATGAAAAGAGCGTTCCTCGTCGTTGCGGCCGTGACGCCGATCGTCGCGTCGCTGGCGCTGGCAAGGACCCCGGACGACAAGACCGGAAAGGTTCTTGGAATCACCCCGGAGCAGGTGCGCTGGTTTACGCCGCCCTACTACCACGACGGCCGGCAGCGCGCTCAGTTGCTGGGTGATTCGAGCCAGGGCGGCGCGTGGATCGATCGAGTGAAGATACCGGGCGGCGGGCGCGTCCTCGCGCACACCCACCCGCAGGACGAGGTGGTCACGGTGATCGAAGGGACCTGGTACCTGGGCGAGGGTGAGCGGTTCGACCCGGCCAGCCTGAAGGGCTACCCGGCGGGCAGCTTCATCATCATCCCGAAGGGCGTCCCGCATTTCGTGGCGGCGACCCATGGCGCCGTGATCGTTCAGCTGAGCGGCGTCGGCGAATTTGATACAGACTTCCTGGAGAAGTAGATGGACCAGGGAGAGCGATGGGCGTAGCTGGCAGCCTGACGACACGTTCGAGAGCGGTTCTCGGAGAGATCTACCGCAGGTTGCCTCTTCCGGGCATATCGAGGCCGACCTTCATCATCGGCTGCGGCCGATCCGGCACGACCATTCTGGGCACCTGCCTGTCCAAGCACGGGGACATCACGTACCTCAACGAGCCTCGCCACCTCTGGTTCACGGCCATCCCCGAGGCGGATGTCTGGACGGACAAAGCCAATACACGCGGCGGAAAGCTGGCTCTCACGGAGGCGGACGTCGATCGCACGAAAAGCGCCGGCCTGAGCCGACTGTTTCGGTTGGAGACCATCATGAGCGGGCGGCCCGTCCTGGTCGAGAAGCTGCCGATCAACAGCTTTCGCCTGGGCTTCCTCCATCGAGCCTTTCCCGACGCGCGCTACATCCACATCTTCCGGAACGGATTGGAAGTGGCCAAATCGATCGAGAAGGAAAGCAACAGGGGGAAATGGTTCGGGTCCCATTCGTACAAATGGGATCAGCTGGTGGGTTATGCCGAGAGCAGGGATGACACCCGGGGTCTGCCGGCTCTTTGCACGAACTACCGCGAAATGGGCTTGCTCGAGTGGAGGCTGAGCACCGAGGCGATCGTGGCGTTTTTGCGCCGCGTGGGCGACGCCGCATTCGTGGAAATCAACTACGACCTGCTGGTTGCGGATCCCGTCGCAAGTGTCCTGCAGCTCCAGGACTTCATCGGCGTTCGGCAGGATCCGAAGGTGGCCGAGTTTGCGGCCGCAAAGGTGACCCGGAAGAGCACCGGAGTGGGGAGAGTGACGTTGATGGATAAGGATGCCCTGCTGGGAGGGAAGCTTCTTCCGCTGTCGATGGACGGGGAAAGAGTGCTGACGAAGCGCAGCACGTGACTCACGCGATGCGACCCCTTCGGTATTCCATCAACGTCACCCTGGACGGGTGCTGCGATCACCGGGGAATCCCGGCGGACGAAGAATCGCATCGTTACTGGGCGGAGAATCTCGCGCGGGCGGATGCCCTCATCTTCGGCCGGGTCACCTACGAAATGATGGAGGCCGCGTGGCGGCCGTCGGCGACGGGAGCGAGGCCGGATTGGATGGCCGATTGGATGGAGCCCTTCGCCCGGACGATCGACGCGGCGAAGAAGTATGTCGTGTCGAGCACCCTGGACCGGGTCGACTGGAACGCGATGCTCCTGCGCGGAGACCTCGAGACGGCCGTCCGGCGGCTCAAGCAGGAGCCGGGCCAGGGGCTGTTCGTGGGCGGCGTGACGCTCCCGAAGGCGTTGGCGGAGCTGGGATTGATCGACGAGTACGAGATCGTCGTGCAGCCCAGGATCGCGGGCCACGGGCCGACGCTGTTCGCGGGGCTGTCGAAGCCTGTCGACTTGAAGCTCGTGAGCCGGCGGGAGTTCGGCTCGGGAGCGATGGCATTGCGGTATGAGCGGAGAGGCTAAAGGTGCGATGACACCCGCCATTCTCGGCGCCTCGCCCTTCTTCATCGTGCGAGACGTCGCGCGAGCGCTGTCTTTCTATCGCGACCGGCTGGGGTTCGAAGTCACCTTCACGGGCTTCGGCGACGATCTCTTCTTCGGGATCGTCCGCCGCGGCGGCGCGATGATGATGTTCAAGGATGTCGGCGCGGAACCCGTCCCCAACTGCCGGAGGGACCCCGCGGCTCGCTGGGACGCTTATCTGAACGTCCCGGATCCGGATGCGCTCGCGGCCGAGTATGCATCGCGCAACGTCGAGTTCTCCAAACCGCTCCGGGACACCGATGACGGCTTGCGGGGCTTCGAGCTCGAGGACCCCGAGGGCTACGTGTTGTTCTTTGGCCGCCCTCGAGAACATGACGCCACCTAGTCCGCGCGTGCACCGGACCGGAGTGCTCGCGACCTAGATGGCCAATGGGCTGGCGACTGTCGCCTCGTTTCGAGACGTGCTGGACGCGCAGGCGGCCATTTCGAAGCTCGAGTCCGAAGGCGTCGAGTGTTCGCTGGCGAACGAATATCTGGTCGGGATGCTCTGGCGCCTGTCGACCGCGGTCGGCGGCGTCGAGGTGCAGGTCGCGCCCGAAGATCTTGCGCGGGCGCGATCGATTCTCGAGATGGATGAATCCGCCGCGCTCTCGGCCGTTCCGGAGCTCCAGTCGGCTCCATCCGCGCGGTGCCCCCGGTGCGGCTCGGAAGAGCTCGCGACCGTTCGGTGGTCGCGGTTTGCGGCGGCCTTTGCGACGCTCACGGGAATTCCGATTCCCGTGTTTCGCACTCGGACGAGGTGTCGCGCTTGCGGAAATCAATCCAAGACCCTGCCCGGAGCCCCTGGAGGAACGCCATGATCGTGGAAGTTCAGGTCACCATCAACGGATCCCGGGCGTCGACCTGGGCCGCGATCACCGACATCGAGAACGCCGCGGAAACCATCCGCGGCATCGAGAAGATCGAAGTACTCGAGAAACCGGCGGCCGGGCTCGTCGGCCTGAAGTGGCGGGAGACCCGGATGCTGTTTGGCAAGCTGGCGACCGCGGAAAAGTGGATCACGGATGCCGTGGAGAACGATTTCTACAAGACCCGGGCGGAGAGCGATGGATTCGTGTTCATCTCCACCACTCGCATTTCGGAGAGCGGCGGCGTCGTCACGTTGACGAGCGTTCACGATTCTCAGCCGCAAGGTATCGTTGCGAGGCTGATGTCGATCCCGATGGGACTCTTCTTCCAGGGCGTGGCGAAAAAGGCGCTCCTGCAGGACCTGAACGACATCAAGGCCGCAGTCGAACGGAGATGATCCGGACGGCGCGCGGGAGGTGGAAATGAAGCGGGTCACGGGTATCGGAGGAATCTTCTTCAGCGCGAAAGATCCCGTCGCGCTCCGCGCCTGGTACAAGCAGCACCTCGGAATCGACGTCCAGGAATGGGGCGGCGCGGCGTTCACGTGGACCGATGCGTCGGGCAATCCGACCCCGGGAATGACCGTGTGGTCCATTGGCGCCGCGGATGGAAAGCAGTTCTCGCCCAGCAAGGCGACCTTCATGGTCAACTATCGCGTCGACGACCTGGCCGCCGTGCTTCAGGCGCTTCGGGCCGAAGGATGCAACGTCCTGGACAAGACGGACGACTCCGAGTTCGGGAAGTTCGGCTGGGTCATGGATCCCGAGGGGAACAAGGTGGAGCTGTGGCAGCCGCCGCCGGGACAGTGAGCGCGTCCCGCCGCCCGTCCGGCCGAGTCCGGACCGCCATTTCGGTCGTCACGTTCGTGAGTTTCCTTCTCCAGCCCGGCTGTTCGACGAGCACGAAGAGCACGACCAGCTCGCGCCGGATCGTGACGTGCGGCTCCCGGCACGTCGACATCGCCTCGGCAAAACGCATTTCGACCACGTGGACGATGGAGCAGATCGTGAGGCTCCTCGGACCGCCCGAACGCAATTCGGGCTCGGGGCGGGTCGTCAACGAGTGGACTTGTACCGATGGAAGCGTCATCGATGTCTCCAGCGGGGGCGACTACGGGGATCCCGTCGCGTCCGTGGAGTTCAGGAAGTGAGGCGGCTGGACGAGCGGAGAACCCTAACCAGCGTCGTCGAGAGGGTAGTACGCCAGCGTGAGGCGGTAGCGCCGCTGTCTTGAGTCGGTGGCGCTCTCAACGTCCCTGGTCACCGACTGGACGATCCGCTGGAGCTTTCCGCGGATTTCCTCCAGCTCCGACTTCGAGGCGCGGATCTCGAGGAAAGTCAGGATGCCCTCCTCCTCGATTCCTTTCGTTGCGTCTTCTCCGCGGCCGATCAGGGAGGCGAGCTCGGCGGACGTCGTGTCGAAGATGGTCGACATCATCTGCCGGAGAGCGCTCGTCTCGTTCTTCCCCTTTCGCTTCGGTTGAAAGGCGCGGGAGTCCGCGCGGAACGTGCGCGCGACCGCGAGGTAGTACTTCTCGACGGTGCCGCGGTTCTGGCGCGTCCGCGCGAGCGCGATGAGACCGACTTTCTCGAGCGCGTCGACGTGGTGGTAGAGCTTGGTGGCTTTCTCGCCCAGGAGATCCGCCACCTGCTTGGTGGTCCGCTCCTGGCAGAACGCTTCGAGGAGCCGAATCCGTAGAGGATCGGCGAGGACCTTGATCTGGTCCAGATCCTCGAGCGTGTAAGCCTCCCGCTGGGGCAGGTGGGACTGTTTTCGCGGCTTTCGTGAGGTCACGGCGCGCTCTCCATCGCGTTGACTGTCAATCGTTTACCCATAGCCGCGATGATCGCACACGAGAGGATAATCTGCTAATATTAAGTAATATATGAATAATAGTTATAAGTTGGATAATGTGGCGAAATGAACAGCCGAGCGCGGAGGTAGCAGATGGCGTACGCCCTGACGAATGCCTTCTCGACCGTCGAAGCGGAGCCTTCCCAGGACCGCCCGATGGGGCCCTTTTTCATCCTCTGGACCGGCCAGTCGCTTTCCCTCATCGGAAGCCAGGCGGTCCAGTTCGCGCTGATCTGGTGGCTGACGGAGACCAGCGGGTCGGCCACCATCCTGGCGACCGCCACCCTGCTGGGCCTGCTGCCGCCGATCGTGCTGGGACCGTTGATCGGCGCGCTGATCGATCGCTGGGACCGCAAGATCGTGATGCTGGCGGCGGACGGGTTCGTGGCAATCGCTTCGCTGGCGCTCGCCTGGCTGTTCGCCACGGGAATCGCGGACACCCCGCACGTTCTGGCGCTGCTCCTCCTGCGTGCCCTGGGGGCCGCGTTCCACGCTCCCGCCATGACGGCGTCGACCACGCTGATGGTCCCGGAGAAGCACTTCACGCGCATCCAGGGTCTCAATCAGGGCATGCAGGGACTGATGACGATCGTCGCCGCGCCGCTCGGCGCGCTGCTTCTCGCGGTCCTTTCGATGACGGGCGTGATGATGGTCGACGTCGGGACGGCGCTGCTGGCGATTCTGCCGCTCCTGGCTATTCGCGTTCCCCGTCCGGCGGTCTCCGCGGATGCCGCCACCAGCTCCGTGTGGGCGAACACCGCCGCCGGCTTTCGCTATCTCGCGCGTCGCCGCGGACCGATGACGTTGATCGCCATGTCCGTCGTCATCAACGCGCTCCTCGTGCCCGCGTTCTCGCTCCTGCCGCTGCTCGTCCTTCGGCGGCTGAACGGGGGAGCCACGGAGTTCGGATGGCTGAGCTCGGCGCTCGGCGTGGGGTTGATCGTGGGCGGCGCGGCCCTCGGCGCCTGGGGCGGCTTTCGCAAGCGGATCGTGACGACGCTGACGGCCATGGCCGCGCTCGGTGTCGCGGTCATCGCGGTGGGCCTGACGCCGGCGTCCTCGTTTCTGTGGGCCGCCGTCTCGATGTCGTGCGTGGGGTTGATCGTCCCCCTCGTCAACGGACCGGTGTTCGCCATCCTCCAGACCACCATCGCGCCGGACTACCAGGGACGGGTCTTCTCGCTCATCGGAAGCCTGGCGGGCGCGGCGGCGCCGCTCGGCCTGATCGTGGCGGCTCCGGTGGCCGCAGCGGTGGGCGTCGGCGCGTGGTACCTGGCGGGAGGCTTCGCGTGCGTGGCGATGGCGATCGCGGGCTTCTTCGCGCCCGCGCTGATGGGAATCGAAGACCGCGCGGCCGAGGAGACCGCCCCGATGCCCGCCGACGTCGCGTCGGGGCGCTGAGAGCGGCCACCGCGATCGCAGGAGCGGTCGCGAGCGGGATAAGCTGCCGTCAGTCCGCTCGTCACGGCTCGCCGCGGACGCGCCTTCGGCTACAGGCCAAGGAGACAGGTCATGAACGATTGGAAACCCTACGATCCGGCGTGGCTGGTCCAGCTCGCGAAGGAGCAGCTTCCGGAGGAGACTTGGCTGCCGGCGGCGCTCGCGGCTTGCGGCCTTCCTGCAAGCCGGCTGGAACTCGAGATCACCGAGGCCGTGCTCATTCGCGACGACGAAGCGGCGCTCGACATGCTGCACCAGTTGCGCA
>Ga0081455_10003963_pt1 | contig 16804 bp, 17 predicted proteins | sample TabmetS3T2R1_FD_70207 | JGI IMG/M metagenome (GOLD analysis project Ga0081455, IMG submission 70207) | Tabebuia heterophylla rhizosphere microbial communities from the University of Puerto Rico - S3T2R1 | ecosystem: Host-associated > Plants > Roots > Rhizosphere ...
CCGCCGACTCGATGAACCGGGCTATCGCGGCGTGCCGCTCCCTGCGGGCCGCCCGGGGGAGGGTGGCGTAGGCCACCTCACGGATGAGCATGTGTTTAAACAGGTATTCGTGGTCGCCCTCGATCTGGCTCCCCGACTCCCGGTGGATGAAGTCGCGGCTCTCCAACATGTCCAGGGCGTCATCCAGCTTGGCCGCGGACCGTGTAGGGTCGAGCGCCTGGAGCGCTCCCCGCCAGAACACCTTGCCGATCACCGCCGCGTCGAGCAGCGCACCCCGGGCGGCGGCGGGAAGCGTGTCGAGCCGCGCGGCGATCGTGGTCCGCACGTTCGTGGGAAGCTTCTCGATCGCCTCGTCTACTCGCTCGGCCAGCGAGGCCGCCAGCTCCTCGATGAATAGCGGGTTGCCCTCGGCCGTGATCACCACGCGGTTGGCCGCGCCCTGCAGCCCGGACAGCATCGGCAGCAGATGGCCGGCCAGTGTCCGGGCCTCGTCGAAGGACAGCGGATGCAGCTGCATCGAGGTGTGCGCCATCAGCCCCGCTCCCCAGGTCGGCCGGGAGTCTAGGAGCTCAGGGCGGGCCAAGGCCAAGAACATGACAGGGACGTCGCGGACCCGGGAGGCCAGGGATTCCAGGAGGTCCAGCTGGCTGGCGTCGGCCCAGTGGATGTCCTCGAACACCAGCAAGAGCGGCTGCCGACTCGCCAGCTCCTCCACGAATCTGCGGGCCGAAAAGAACAGCGGTTGGCGATCGGGCACCCTGTCTCCGCCGAAACCGATCAGGAGCGCCAGGTGGTCGGCAACCTCGGGGCCGTCGGTGGCACCGCACAGCTCGGTGACGACTGCGGTCAGCTTCGCCCGGGCGTCGGCCGGCGGATCGCTCTCGAAGATCCCCGCCACGTCCTTGACCTGCTGGCTGAACGCCCGGTACCCAGAGGACCCGCCGTACGGGAGGGACCGTCCTCGCACTACTCGCCCCCCGAACGGCTCAACCAGGCCGACGAACTCACGGGTCAGGCGAGTCTTCCCGATGCCTGGAGGTCCGATCACGGTTACCAGGTCGGGGCGTCGCTCGGCGGTCACGCCCTCCCAGGTCCGGCGCAACAGCTCAAACTCGCGGTCCCGCCCGACCATGGGCGCCGCCGACGCGGCGCGCTCGGCAGGGGCTGTGAGCGCCTCCAGCGCCAGCCAGGCCGCCAGCGGCTCCCGCTTGCCCTTCGCCTGGATCGGCTCGACGGCCTTGTAGCCGATCACGCTCCGGGTGGCCCGGTAGGTCTCCTCGCCCACGACCAGCCCTCCCGGGGGCGCTCCCGTCTGGAGCCGGGAGGCGGTGTTCACCACATCGCCGTGGGCCAACCCCTGCGCGGTGTCCGGCTGCTGGCGGGCGTCCACAATGGCCTCGCCGGTGTTGACCGCGGCTCGCACGGTGAGGTCGAGGGCCGGATCCTCCCTATTCAGCTGCTGGACCGCGTCGAGCACCCGGAGGCCGGCCCGCACGGCTCGTTCCGCGTCGTCGCCATGAGAAACCGGGGCGCCGAACACGGCCATGACCGCGTCGCCGATGAACTTCTCCACAACGCCGCCAAACGATTCGATTTCAGACTTCACTCGAGTGTCAAAGGGGACCAGCATGGCCCGAACGTCCTCAGGGTCGGCCTGATCAGAGCGCGAGGTGAAATCGACCAGGTCCACGAACAGCACAGAGACAACCTTGCGCTCTTCGACGGCCGGCTCGACAGTCAGTGCCGCGCCGCAGGCCGAACAAAACCGGGCGCCCTCAGGATTCTGGCCCCCACAAGCCGGACATCGGGGCACGAGGGCCAGTCTACGTTTGGCGCTTCGCTCGGAGGACGGGTCTCGCCTCAGCCGAGCGCGATCGGGGCGGCCCGCAGCCGGTTCCGGATGGAGAACGCGTCGACGAGGTCCAGGGCTGGCAGCGGACCCTGCGACACAGCTCGGTGACCATCTTCACCACCGCCATCGACCGCTTCACGGTGAGCCGTCCGTGCTCCTGGAACCTCCACGGTCGCGCTCCATCTGACGGGAGGCCGAGCAGGCGCAAGCGGACCGCTCAGTCGGCCAGCGGCGTGCCTTGCCGTCATAGCGACGGATGGCCGAGCCCGTCCAGCACCCGGCGCACGCGCCGGGCCCACGGAACTATCCCTTTGCGCTCGTACATCTCCGCCGCCTGCTCGAACTCCGCGCGCGCCTCGTCGACCCTGTCATCGGCGAGCAGCACGGCTGCCCGAACCTCATGACTTTCCGCGACGAATGCAAGATAGTCCGTCGACTCCCAGACATCTTGTCGAAGTTGCGGCTCATTACCCGGCGCAGGGTTTCCGGGTCGAGCAGTTCGCCAAGCGCTGTCGAGCCGGTGACGTCAGCGAATACGACCGTGACGACTTTTCGCGTCTCGGCGGGATCTGCGGTGGGCTCGGCGAGTGGAATCCCGCAGTTCTGGCAGAACCGTGCCCGGTCGGCGTTTGTCTCGCCGCAGGCGGCACAGCGCTTCACGGCCGAATCCTACGTGTGGCGTAGGAAGTGCGCGATCTCGGCGCACCTACCCATGCCAGGAATATTTCGACGGATGTTTCGCTGTATGTATAGGCGATCTATGTATGGATTTCTTGACAGCCGTTACGCCCGCACAGGAGATTTCGTGACTTCTACGACGACGACGACCGGACAAGGTACTGCCCAGACAGCTGCTGCCCGCGAGCGAGTCGACTTCTGGTTCGATCCGGCGTGCCCGTTCTGCTGGATCACCTCGCGCTGGATCCTGGAGACCGAAAAGGTGCGCAACATTGAAGTGCACTTCCATGTGATGAGCCTGGCCGTACTGAACGAGACCACAGACGTCTCCGATGACTATCGGAAGAAGCTGCAGTCCTCTTGGGGTCCGGTACGGGTGGCGGTCGCGGCCGCACAGTTCAAGGGAGAGCAGGTTCTCTCACCTCTTTACACCGCCATGGGCACTCGCATCCACAACCAGGGTTATCAGGACAAGTCCATCGTGATTGCCGAAGCGCTCGATGAACTGGGCCTACCGCCGGAGCTGGCTGAGGCCGCGGAGTCGACCGACTATGACAACGCGGTCCGTGAGAGCCACAGCGCGGGAATGGACAAGGTAGGCAAGGACGTGGGAACCCCAACGATTCACGTAAACGGCACCGCGTTCTTCGGCCCTGTCCTCACCCGGATTCCACGAGGGGAAGACGCCGGTCGGATCTGGGATGCATGTGTCACGCTGGCCTGCTATCCCTACTTCTTTGAGCTCAAGCGTGAACGCAGGGACACGTTGCATTTCGACTGAACCTCGGGTGCCATGAATCTCGTGGGCGCGCCCAGTGGGATAGCGGAGACTGTGCAAGTTCTCGTCGCGGTAATCGTGGCCTGGTGAGCCGGGACCCGAGCCGGGTGGGCCATTTTCGCTCAGCCACCGCTAGCTCAGCTGCCAGTTCGCACTGTCCAGTTGCTCGGGCACTCCTTCGGCGGCTGGCTGGCAGCCAACTATGCCGCCCGGTATCCCGAGCGGGTGCAGACGCTTACGTTGCTTGACCCGGTGTTCGTCTTCCAAGGGCTTCGCTGGCAGGTGTACTTCATCTCCCTGCCCGCGTCCTTGCCCTTTCTCCCTCGCAGCTGGCGCATCCGCATGCTCAGCACCATCGGTGGCGGCCCGGTCGATCCGGACGACCCCGGGGCCCGGATGATCTCAGAGGTCACCGAACATTACGCAGTGAAACTCCCGCTGCCCGAACGCCTCACCATTACTCAGCTCCGAGGACTGCAGCTGCCCGTGTACGCCGCCCTCGCCGGCCGGAGCGCCATGCACAACAGTGCCGATGCCGCCGACGTCGCTCGAGCCGAGACCCAAGACCTCACCATCGAACTCTGGCCTGAGGCCACCCACTCCCTGCCCATGGAACAAGCCGCAACGCTGGACCGCACGATCCTTGCGTTCATGGCCGCACACGACCGCTGACACGGCAATACCACTAGGCCGGGTTACGCCGCGCAGAACTCATTGCCTTCGGGGTCTTGCATGACCCACCAGCGTCCTGCTGGTCCCTTGTCGACCTCGCGTATCCGGGTTGCACCCAACTTCTCCAGCCGGGTAACCAGCTCATCCCGGCCGCCAGGCTCACTGTGGATGTCGATGTGCAAGCGGTTCTTGCCGGACTTCCGCTCAGGAACCTCCTGGAACAGCACTCTCCGACCGCGGCCGACGCCGCTGGTTTCATCGAACGGATCCTCAGGGTGCCGTATCGCGGCGTAGCCGCGAAAGATCCGGCGACCACGATGCTCAACCACCGCCTCCGAACCGATGTGGCCGGCGGCCACCAGCTGCGAGACAAGCGCGCTGGGGTCTTCCACCTCATAGTCCAAGGCCGCAGCCCAAAAGTCCGCCAGGGCGGGCGCATTCGTGCTATCGATAACCAACTTCCAACCCAATGGCATTCGGCCAGTCTCCCGGGAGCCCAACCACCCGTCCACCCTCCCCTGCCGCCCGGTCCGGTTGAACCCCTGTGCAGTTTTGGTTCATATGGACCCAGGGAGCATGCCAGAAGCCGCCCGGCGACTAACGTCCGGCTGATCCCGCATCGACGGCGGCGTCAGCCGATGCGCTCAGACAGGGACACGATGATCCCCTCCGGTCCGCGCACGTAGGCCATGCGCCACATTTGCTCGTACTCGCCGATGCCGCCGACCAGGCCGTAACCGTCCCCGGCCAGCCCGTCGATGGCGGCCTGGAGGTCGTCGACTTCGAAGGCCACGTTGCGCAGGCCAAGCTCGTTGGCCATCGCGGCCGGTGATCCCGGCTCGTGGTCGGGCCGGACGAAGCTCGACAGCTCCAGCCCTGTACCTCCGTCGGGCAGCCGCAGCATGACGATCTCGCTGCGGGAGTCAGGGATGCCGATGACAGTGTCCACAAATTCGCCCTCCATGAACATCCGGCCCTCGACCTCAAGACCGAGCCCGACGAAGAACGCCGTGACCGTGTCGAGGTCCGCGACGGTGATGCCGACATGGTCGAAGCGGCGTGCGCGTGACATGGGTCAACCTCCAGTACTCGTCTTGTCGATTCGCTCCAGGGATATGGCTGATGGGCTGCTCCTCAGTCTCCTGGCCCGGTTCAGCCGATTCCGAGGCGTCCTGCAGCTCGCACCACGCTACCGACGAAGCGAGCCACCTTCATGGCGTGTGCGCGGACAGGCGGGCATGATCACTGACAACTACTGCCACCAGTTGAGCGGGGTCACCCCATCCTCGGTGTCGTACACGTTCCCGAAGTACCACTCGACCTCTGGGTGTCGTGCGACTAGGTCGTTGAATACCCGCTCGACCTGCGGAAAGCCGGCGGCGACCGGAATGGTGTACACGGTGAAGTTGTCAGCGCGGCCGTCCAGCGACCCGCCGAGCTCCCAGACGTCCTTGGTCACTTCGTCGACCAGGTCGTGGCTGCCATAGACCCCGACAGCAAGGTTGCCTCCGCGCTCGACGATCTCGTAACGGGCCTCAGGCGTCACTCGCACCACATCGTCGGCGGCGATGCCGAGGACGAGGCCGGGCGTAGCGACAACCCGGTAGGCCCCATCGTCGAGCCGGTCGACCAGGACCTGCTCGAACACCGGCTCGCCGGACGACTTGGTCCCAGCGACCATGTCGATGGTGGTGCGTTCTGCTGGCACTGAGTCAGTCTTTCAGCGGGTCCAGAAGTCCTCTGGGTGACGGCCTTGGCGAAAGCCGAAGTGTTCGGCCATTGCCATTGCTTCGTAGAAGTTGCTGGCCAAGGCGTCTGTGGTGTGCGCATCGCTTGCGAAGGTGATCGCACGGCCACCTTCCTCGCTCCACCATTGGGGGATCCATGGGCGTAGCGGGCCACCGACGTTCAGCTCCAGCGCCCTCCCGCTGCCAGCAAGGTCGCGCATCGCTTGCCGGAACCCGTCCTCAAAGGTTCGGGGGTTGAACGGGCCCTGCTGCGCAGCCGGCCAATAGCGCACCGCGTAGTCGATGTGAGTCAGCACTGTGTAGGTGTCCGAACCGGCGATCATGCGACGCAGCTCGGCCAGATACTCCCAGATCACCCTCTCCGCCAGCCAGTGCCTGTACAAGCTGATCGGCTCGGAGCGGGGCGCTCCGGGTTCATCCGAGATCGGAAGCGTGTGGAGCGATCCGTTCACACGGTCGAGTACGGAGAGGTCGATGAGCTGCCGCGCCTTGTCTGCGTCGATATGTGGCTGACCGAACTCGACTCCGCTGAGAATGCGCAGCTCCGGGAACTGCCGTCGGCACCCGTCAACGCTCTCCAGATAGCCAGCCGCGTCGAGCGGCTCAGGAATCAACACACCGTTCTCGCCCACCAGCCGACGAAGATGATCGAGTAGATCGTCTTGGTCGACAATCCAGCCGGTCAGGTCGAGATGCTCGGTGAAGGCGAGTGCCGGCAACCTGATCTTGAGCGCACGCCGGCACATTGCCTCCATCGTCCCGGCCGCGTCCGACCGCGGGCCGCCAGTGTCAAAAGACCACTCGCTATGCACATGTCCGTCGCCAGCAAGAGGCATGCCTCGATCTTCACCCCCTCGGTATGCGAGAGTCCAAGCCGCTGTTGCCGGTGTGCCCGTTCAGCCGGGAACGGTTTCTTGCCGCCCCTCGAGTGATGGAAGGCCGGCATGCCGGGTAGATCTTGGGTATGGAATTCGGTTTTGGATACTTTCCCAGCTACGACGGCATGCGGCCCGGCGAGGTCGCGCAGATGGCCGAGGAGCGCGGCTACAGCGCTCTCTACTTCGCTGAGCACACCCACATCCCGGCCTCGGAAACCGACCGCGCGCCGGGACAGCCGTTGCCGCCGAAGTACTGGCGCACGTACGACCTCTTCGTCGCGCTCACCGCCGCCGCGGAGGCGACCCGCAACCTCCGCGTCGCCAGCGGAATCTGCCTGGTCGTGGAACGTGATCCGATCATCACGGCGAAGGAGGTCGCGAGTGTCGACCACCTCTCGGGCGGCCGCCTGGAGTTCGGCGTGGGCGCGGGCTGGAACCGGACCGAGATGCGCAATCACGGCACCGACCCGCGCGTCCGGATGGCCGTCATGCGGGAGCGGGTCGAAGCCATGAAGGAGATCTGGACCCATGACGAGGCGAGCTACCACGGCAAGTACGTCAACTTCGACCGGATCTGGTCATGGCCCAAGCCGGCGCAATGGCCACATCCACCAATCCTCGTTGGCGGTGGCGGGCCGACGGTTCTCGATCGGGTGCTTGGGTTCGGCGACGCCTGGTTCCCCAATTTCCACCCCGAGGTGTACGACCGCATCGCCGAACTGCGCGCCCGCGCCGACCGCCCCGTCCGGGTGCAGGTGATGAGCGTGCCAGCCGATCCGAAGGTGTTCGAGAAACTTCGCGAGGCTGGCGTCATGCGGGTCGCGCGGTGGTTCCCGTCCGGTCCACGCTGGCGTCTCGAACAAGCCCTGGAGGAGTGGGAGAAGGCGATCGCGGAATACAACCCAGGGTGACAGCTACGCCGCTGGTCGATTTGTCGCTCTGATTACGCCCTCAACCTGAGGTAGCCGCAGGCGGTTAGGGCTGGATGTTCTTGTTGTGGTGAAACACGTTCTCGGGGTCGTACCTGGCCTTCACGTCGGCGAGCCGCCGGTAGGTGTCGTCGCCGTAAGCCTCACGCACGCGGCTTGTGTCGTCGTCGGAGTCGAGGAAGTTCACATAGACGCCAGCGCGGTGGGCTTGAAGGGCGTCGAGGAACTCCCGCGCCCACGCGATCTCTGCCGCTCCCACGGTGTCGTCCTGCTCGGGGAGCCATGCGGCATCGATGATGATGTTGTGCTCCACGTCGCGGGCAGGGTAGGCGGTGGCGTCCCGAGCGGTTCTGGCGACGGCACCACCCATGTGGAAGATCAACGCATACGACCTCGGCGATGTTGCGTCATAGGCATGATCGCCGACGATGTCGATGACCTCGTCGGATAGGTGTGTGAGGTTCGTTGCCTTCCAGTAGTAGTGCCAGCCATGGGGGACGGTGTCATCAAGGCCGCTCTGATGATCGACGTACAGGCGTGATCCGACCAGATCCACGAGCGGGGTTCCGAACTCGCGGAGTGAGCGGACGGCATCTTCGCCGTCCTCGACGGGTCCGGCGTAGCAGCTGGTGACGGCGATGGCTGGCCGGAAGTGCAGCTCCTTGCTGATTACTGGCAGCGGCGGGATCGTGCCAAACCGAATGACGTTGCCGAGCTCGTCAGGTGCGTCGTTTGCGAACTCGCGGTAGAAGCGCAGGACGTCGCTCGTATTCTCGGCCGGCCAGAACACCGGTCCAGCCAGCACGGTGGGGCCGACCGGGTGCAGCGTAAACCGGAACGAGGTGACCACGCCGAAGTTGCCTCCCCCGCCTCGCAGCGCCCAGAACAGGTCCGGGTGATCCTTGGCCGACGCCACGATGATGTCGCCCTCGGCGTCAACCACCTCGGCTGCCACGAGGTTGTCGACGGTGAGCCCATGCTTGCGCATGAGCCAGCCGATGCCGCCGCCCAGGCTGAGGCCGCCGACGCCGGTGTGGCCCACGATGCCGCCCGTGGTGGCCAGACCGTGTACTTGTGTCTCATGGTCAACGTCGCCCCACAGGGCGCCGCCCTGGACGCGGGCCGTGCGCTCGACAGGATCGACGGCCACGGCGCGCATCGCCGAGAGGTCGATGACGATTCCGTCGTCGCACACCGCGGTGCCGGCCACGTTGTGGCCCCCGCTGCGTACGGCGATCTCGAGGTCGCGGTCGCGGGCGAAGTGCACAGCGGCGGCCACATCGGCGGTGCTGCTGCAGCGGGCGATCAGTCGAGGTCGCCGATCGACGAGGCCGTTCCATACCGCGCGCATGTCGTCATATCCCTCGTTGGCGGGATCGATCACCTCGCCCCGAAATCTGGGGATCTGCAGCGTTGTTGGTGCTGTCATCAGTCCTCCTCTGCTCGATGGCCTCATCGCAACATCGAGTGATCCTGAGCAGAAGTCAGCTATCTGGACTTTGAAGTACCGAATCTGGACTTCACGGCGGTCGAGAGGCGCGGGACACTGCCCTCATGAGGACCTACGGCCAGTACTGCCCGATCGCTCGTGGCGCCGAGATCTTCGCTGAGCGCTGGACACCGTTGATCATCCGCAACGTGCATCTGGGCTGTGAAACCTTCGGCGAGATCCTCGAGGGTGCGCCCGGACTCTCCCGCACGCTCCTCACGCAGCGGCTCAAACAACTCGAACGCCTCGGCGTCGTCGAGTCGGCACCGAAGGCTCAGGGACGTGGTCACCGCTACCGGCTCACCAGCTCGGGCCACGATTTGTTCAAGGTCTGTGAAACCCTCGGCGAGTGGGGAGCTCGCTGGCTCGAGATCGCCCCGGAGAACCTCGATCCGTACGTGGCGCTGTGGTCGATGTGCAACGCGCTCCGACGGGAACGGCTTCCGGAGCAACGCGTGGTCATCCGGCTGGATTTCACCGGCTTCCGGCCCCATGAGCGGTACTGGTTGCTGCTCGAGCACGGCGAACCCGAGATCTGCAAGACCTATCCCGGACTGGACGAAGACCTCTATATCACCGCCGATGCTGACGCGTTCGTGAAGTGGCACGCCGGCCAGCTCTCCTGGGCCGAGGCAACCCGCAGCTCCCGTATCCAGCTCAACGGTCCCCTATGGCTGGTACGAGCGTTCCCCACCTGGAACCGCCGTAGCATGTTCGCGCACATCCAGCCGGCCGTGGCGCGGTTTGCCGATCAGCAGCGGCAACGAGAAGAGGTCCGACCATGATCGACGAGGCGCGAAGCCGCGAGTTTGGCCGGGAGCTGATCGGCACATTTTCTGGCGCGGTGCTTACCTACCTGATCGGGGTAGGGCATGAGACCGGGCTGTTCGAGGCGGCTACGAAAGGCTCGGCGACCAGCTCCGAGCTCGCAGAGCGCGCGCAGCTGAACGAGCGGTACGTGCGCGAGTGGCTTGGCGCGATGACGACCGGCGGGGTGTTCTCCTACGACGCCAGCACCGGGACGTACCGGCTCCCGGCCGAGCACGCCGTGTGGCTGACAGGTCACACGGCCGGGAACGCCGCACCAATGAGCCAGATCCTCAACCACTTCGGGACATTGCTGCCGCTCCTGATCGAGTGCTTCCGCAATGGCGGTGGGCTTCCGTACAACAAGTTCCGGCCGGAATTCACTAATCGGATGGACGACGTCTGGCGCCGCATCTATGACGAGAAGTTGATCGATGGTTTCATCGCGCCGGTCCCCCGACTCCAGGAGCGCCTGCAGGCCGGCATTATGGCCGCCGACATTGGCTGTGGCACCGGTCACGCCGCCAACCTGCTGGCCCGCGCCTACCCCGCATCGCGTTTCGTTGGCTATGACATCGCGGTGGATGCGATCGCGACCGCTAGCGCTGAGGCAGCGGCGATGGGCTTGCGTAACAGCCGCTTCGAGATCCTCGATGTCAATCGATTGCCGAGCGAGCCCAAGCTCGACCTGATCACGGCCTTCGATTCCATCCATGATCAGATCGATCCCGCCAGTGTGCTGAGCAATGTCCGGCGCGCTCTGGCCGAGGACGGCCTTTTCGTGATGATCGACTTCAAGTTCTCCAGCAAGCTCGAGGAGAACCTCGACAACCCCTTCGCCTCGCTCTACTACGGGATCAGCACGATGCACTGCATGACGATCTCGCTTGCCGAGGGCGGTGCCGGGCTGGGCACGGTGTGGGGAATCCAAACCGCGCGTCGCATGCTCGCCGACGCCGGCTTCTCCAGTGTTGAGGTTCTCGATTCGCCGCGGCCCCAGAACTGCATCTACGTCTGCCAGCCGTGACCGGGCAACCGCGCCTTCCGAGAAACTGACGGCCAATCAGGTCGAGGTCTGACACACTGCCTGTGGCGAGCGGATCAGGGTGCCGCTCTCTCGTCAATCAAGCCGACCACGAGCAAAGGGATATCGCCATGGCCAGGAGTCCTCGAGATATCGAACGCATCTATTCGACTCAGGAGGTGGTGGCCAAGCTGCGCCGTCTCGCAGATGCTTTGGAGAAGGACAAGCCGTTCCGGATCCAGATTGCGGGCGAGCGGATTCGGGTTCCCGAGCGCGCCCAGTTCTCCATAGAGCATGAGCTCGATGACGATGAGGAGGAGATCGAGTTCCAGCTCAAGTGGTCGGTAGAGCCCCATTCAGAGGTCGAGCCTGAAGGCGAATCGGTCGTCTGAGGCTAGCCCTGGCGGCTGGTCGTGTCCTGGCGCTCTTCAAGCGTGCTCGGCGTGGATTTCTTCCGGGACAACTTGCGCCACACCCAGCTGGATGGAATGTGCTCGTCAAACAGCACGTACGCCCCGGTCGAGTCGATCACGAGGGTGCTCTCGAGTTCTCGCCTCTCGGAGCCCTGCCCGGCGAACAACAGCTCATCGTCGCCGGCCAACACTGTCTCGCCGTCGGGCGTGAGGACGGCTTCGCCGCCGCGGAGCAGCAGCAACGGCACCACCCGTAGTCGCCGCGCCCGATCCTCGGGGCTCCGTATCAGGTTCCCCAGGGTGACTCTGCCTTCGGCGAGCCAGCCGCCGAGAGCCGGCGCCTGTTCCCGGTCCAGCTTGATCTTCCAGAGCGCGGGGAGCTCTTCACCGCAGTTGAACCGCAGCCGGCCAATGAGATCGGCCGCCCACTGATCGCCGCGCGCGGGCATCTCCTGGATGAAGCGCCACAACATCGGCGTACTGAGCTGGGCGTACACCTCATGCGCAACGACCTCGGTCGGCACCAGGAGGGCGTCCAGCCGCATGGCCTCAAACAAGGCCGCACTGGTCGGCTGGTTCTGTCGCGCGACCAGGAACAGTTGGGGGTTCAGACGGCGGGCAGTGGCAAGCATCGAAAGGTTCGTCGTGTCGTTGTCGGTGCCGGCTACCAGGCCGACGGCGCTCGGGAGGTCGGCGCGGGCTAGCACGGTCGGCTCGGAGGCGTCGCCGACGATCACTCCTGGCTCAGGCGCGCCCAACTCGGCCGGTTCGATGATGGTGACCTCGAGATCGGCCGCCCGGAGATCCGCGGTGATCTCTCGGCCGAAGCGACCGTACCCACAGATCACCCATCGGCCGTCGGTCGGTGGACGGCCGCGCTCGGGCAGCTCGGCGCCGGGGCCGGCCTCGAGCCAGGTGAGCAGCTGGTAGGACGCCGGCGCGTTCAGCGCGAGCCGCAGATGCTCGCCGAATCGGTCGAACGGGTTGACCACCGCCGGAGTGCCGAAGGCACGCATCCGCTCCGCGATCGGGGCCGAGACGGTCCGCGAGACGACCGGCAGGTCAGGACGCAGCAGCGCCGCTGTCATGGTGACAGCGAGGTTGGTTTCGTCGTTGTTGGTGAGCGCCAGTACGCCGGCGCAGGAGGGATGCTCGAGGCCTGCTGCGTTCAGGTGATGTGGATTAGCGGCGTCGGCCGCCAATCCCGGAATGTCGGAGTGATAAGACCCCAGCTCGAGCGCATCGATGCGGTCGGACGAGTCATCGATCACCACCAGCTGCTCTCCGAGGGCATCGAAATCCTTGGCGAGCAGCTCCCCTGCACGTCCGTACCCAGCCATGAGAAAGAACGGCTCACGCAGCCGCGCCACCTTGCGGGTGAACCGGCGCATCGCCAACGCCTGCCGGAATGCCCGGTCCTGGAGCAATGTCAGCAGTGAACCGATCGCGTACGCCCAGCCGACAACCGAGAGGTAGATCGAGAAAGTGACCCAGAGCCGCTGCGCGGGTGTGAACGGCCACGGCAGCTCGCCGAACCCGATCGTGGTCGCCGTGTAGCTCATGAAGTAGAACGACTCGAATAGGCTGATGCGCGCCGGCTGGCCATCCGGGCCGATACCGGGAATCAGCGTGAGTCCGACCACGCTCACCGAGAAAATGACGATGAGGGTGATCAGCGGCGCCCGCATTCGGCGCATGACCAGGAAGATCGTCGAGGACGCCTGGTTCGTTGACTCGATGTAGGCGCGCGACGGGGGGCGGCCTCGCGGCTCTCGGCGGCTGAACACCGCCCAGAAGACCAACAGTGGGTTGCTCATCGATGCACCGCCTTCAGCCGCGGTGGAACGTGACGGTCTCCGTCACCAGCAGTATGACCGAGACCAGGTTGGCCAGCAGCGCGCCACCGGACAGCGAAACCATGCTGGCCGTATGGGTCGCCGTCATGCCCTGGTCCGAGATCTCACTGGCCCAGACCCAGACGACGCCGGCCGCGATCAGCTGCAGATCCGCTACCAGGCTGGTCGCGAGGTGTACGGCGCCGATCTGCGTACGGTCCCCGAACTTCAGCACGGTGGCGATCAGGCTGACAGCGAGCGCAGCGAACAGCTCGTAGATGTTGTGCAGTGCCGGATTGTCGATGTCGCCAATGAAGAACCCGAAGTTCAGCGTTGCCGCGAGCAGCACGAAGAAACCGAAGATGACCTTCTCGAGATTCATGCCCCTCCTTGCCCGGCCAGCTGCCGGTCTTGGTCGCCGAATACTGGAAGTGATCAAACTTTCTCACGCCAGGCTGGATTGCGAACGCTAGGACGCCGCTGGACCTAGAGCGTCGACGTTCGGCTCCAGGCCTCATGAGGGGTGGTGATCGTGATATCGCTTTCGGCGGACTCCTCGATGGCAAGCGCCACCTGCTGGTCTTGGGCTCCCTCCGACAGCGGATAAGGCTCCGGCCCCTCACCATGCACCCACTCCGCCATGCGCCCCAGCAGAGTGGCCATGGCGATCTCATCGTCCATCCAGCGCCGACCCGGATAGGGGTTGCGATACAGCACCTCGGAGCCGAGGGAGATGTGCTCGGTGTCGTAGCCGATCAGGTCGAGGTCGTAGCCGGTCTGCCGTCGCACTAGAGGGGTGCGGATTAGCGTTTGGGGCCCGGTCATCCGGATCACCTCGTCGTTGTGCAGCTCACCCGCCGATCCCCGCACGGTGAGCCGTCGGAACCGTAGCTGGTTGCGCGTCTGCTGCTCGGTGAAGTCGTACAGCCCGGAGCGTCCGTCCCCGAAGTCGAGGGTTGCGATTGTCGTGGTCGTGGGGTGCGCCTCCTCATCGTCAGTCCAGCCCGTCCGGCTCAGCGGACTGACCAGCGGCGCGACGAACCGGGTAGCCCGGACCGAAACCTGCCCGCGGCCGGCGGCGAGCAGATGGCGAATCAGCGCAACAGCGTGGTACTGCTGGCTGGACGAGACCTGCACCTGGGTCGGCGTACCGATGGCACCGGACGCAACCAGGGCTGCCCGGGCGGCGTGCGAAGGCATCATCGGGTACTGCTCGGCGACTTGGACCAGGCCGGAGTCGCCCACTGCCGACCACAGCGCGCGAAGACCGGCGAGATCGGAGGCGGGTGGGGTCTCGGCCAGCACCGGCAGCCCCCTGTCGACAGCCTCGGCGATAAAGCGCGGCGTCACAGCCCGCGGCGTCGCAGTCAGCACGAAATCAGGGCGGGACTCACGCAGACAGGCATCCAGTGACGTGAAGGTCGGCACGTCCAGGGGCCGAGGCGTGCGCACCACCACCCCGCAACACCCGAGGGTGTCCAGCTCGCGGGCCACCGTGAGAAACATCCGCGCCCGCCAGCCGCTACCGATCAGCGCGAATGTGGTCACGCGCAAACGGTAACCAATCAGCAGTGGGACTACCGCTGCACCGGGCGGGAGGTGCCCAGTTCGAAGGTCACCATGTTCACCGTAGTGAAAACTCGAACAAACTATCTAGCGCGCGCCCGAGGCGTGAGCCTCTTCCTTGCGGCCAGACGGCCGCGTACTCAACCGGCCACAGCTGCTGCAATCATCCGTACAGGACGAAAGGGCGTGATGCAAGTGATCTTGCGCTACTGGAGAGGCTGGACGACCCCTCAAAAAGCGGACGCATATCAGAAGATCGTCAGCGAGCAGGTGCTCCCAGGAATCGCGGCACGCCGGCTCGACGGCTACCACGGCGCCTACCTGCTACGACGTGATCTTGACGATGAAGTGGAGTTCGCGACTGTGATGATCTTCGACTCAATTGATCATGTTCGCGCCTTCGCGGGCAACGATTACGAGACGGCATATGTCCCGCCCGCTGCGCACGCCGTACTCAGCCGCTTCGACGCGAAATCCGCCCACTACACGACTCTGCTTACACCCGAGCAGACCCGCTGAGACCACCTCGCATCACTTACCTGATCTTGGCAGCGTCTGCAGCCGATGCGAAGACCAGGTAAGTGACGCGAAGTTGTCGGGTCCGTCGTCCCTAGGAGGGCGGAATGTTGTGGTTGATGTGGAACAGGTTGGTCGGGTCGTAGCGTCGCTTCACGTCAACCAGTCGGTCGTAATTGCCGCGGTACGCGGCGCGTACCCGATCCTGTCCGTCGTCCTCCATCATCATGTTCACATAGCCGCCACCGGCCGAGCTGTCGTGCAGCTCCTGCCAGTAGCCCTGTGCCCATCTGGCGGCCGCGGGAAGATTCGCCGGATCTGGGTCGATGCCGGTAACGACTCCTACCCAGCCGCCATTGCGGTATGCAAAGGCAGTGGCGTCCGCGGGCACCCGGGCGGCCGCGCCGCTGATGGGGTACATGTGCATGGTCGACAGCGGGGTCGGGATCGCGTCGCCGTAGCGGCGATGTACCGCGATGGCATCGTCGGTGATGTGCTCGAAGAAGTCGACCTTCCAATACCACTGCAACCCCTTCGGCACGAGCGCGTCGAAGGAGCTCTGCAGCACGTAGTAGGGCATCCGCCCCAGCCCGACCAATAGTGGATTCCCGAAGTTGCGTATCTCAGCGAGCGCCTCGTCGGCTTGGGCGTGGGGGCCGCTGTAGCACCACGTGGTGATGCAGACCTTCCGCGACCAGAGGTGTTCAGGGAATGGCGGGGCGGCGGGAACTTGGGCAACACCAATCCACGCGCTTACCTCATCCGGCAGGGCTGGGAGCAATTTCCGGTACCACCGGAAGACGTCTTCGGCATCCGCGATGTCGTATAGCACCGGTCCGCCGATGATCACGCCCTGCTCACCGATTGGGTGGCAGCGGAACGTGAACGAGGTGACGACCCCGAAGTTGCCGCCGCCTCCTCTCAGCGCCCAGAACAGCTCAGGGTGCGAGTCGGCGCTGGCGGTCACAAAGCGGCCGTCGGCCAGCACGACATCGGCGGAGATCAGATTGTCAATGGTGAGCCCGAAGCGGCGGGTCAGATAGCCGACTCCACCGCCGAGGGTCAAGCCACCAACCCCGGTCGTGGAGAGGAAACCCGACGGCAGCGCCATCCCGAACGCTCCAGTGGCATGATCAACATCACCCCAGACACAACCGCCGTCGACACGGACCGTACCGGCCACCGGGTCGACCGAGGTGCTACGCAGGCCGCTGAGGTCGATGACGAGGGCGTCGTCCCAGACCCCATAACCTCCACCATGGTGACCGCCGCCGCGGATGGCGACCGGCAACACGTTGTCGCGGGCGTACGCCACACAGACGATCACGTCGGCTACGTCGGCGCACCGCACGATCGCGAGCGGGCGTCGATCCACTGCGCCGTTGTAGACGGCTCGCGCCGCGTCATACCGCGGATCGTCTGGAGTGATGATCGCGCCTCGGACTCCGGCAAGATCATCTAGATCCAATTGGTTGCTGCTGGCTTTGCTTATTGTCGTCATGAAGATCAGCATTCGCCAGCAGCGTTGCGGCCGCCTTGACCAAACCTTGGAAAAAGCTTGTGGCGGGGCCGCTAACCGAGAAACCGGACGTACTCGTCCTGCACAGCCTCACTGGGGG
>Ga0081455_10003964_pt1 | contig 16801 bp, 18 predicted proteins | sample TabmetS3T2R1_FD_70207 | JGI IMG/M metagenome (GOLD analysis project Ga0081455, IMG submission 70207) | Tabebuia heterophylla rhizosphere microbial communities from the University of Puerto Rico - S3T2R1 | ecosystem: Host-associated > Plants > Roots > Rhizosphere ...
CGACGATGTCGGCGTACCGGGTCACCGACCAGAAGCCGGAGTTCGGCGGTGCCTCCGGCGACCAGGCCACGCGCGCCTCCCGGCGCAGCCGGGCAAACTCGGCGTAGGGCACCTCCCGCGCCCACAGGTCCAGGTCGGCAAGGTCGACAGGCGGCGTCATGATAGTTAGTTTGGCACCAAACGAGATGGCCGGCAATGGCCCGGCGAAGGAGGTCGGCAGATGCGGGTGATCGTCGTGCGGCACCACGAGGTGGACGAGGCCGGGTTCATCGCTGATGCGTTCGCGGCCCGCGGGGCGCAGCTCAGCACGCACCTGTTCCCCGGCGACGGGCCGCTGCCGGCACTCGACGGCGTGGACCACATCGTCGTGCTGGGCGCGGTCTGGTCGGTGTACGACGAGGCGACCATCGGCTCGTGGATCGGCGCCGAGCTGGACTGGCTGCGCCAGGCCGACCAGGCCGGCATCCCGGTGCTGGGCATCTGCTTCGGCGCGCAGGCCCTGTCGGCCGCGCACGGCGGCCAGGTGACGGCAGCGCCTCGCAAGGAGGTCGGCTGGACGATGGTCGAGACGCTCGACCCGGACATCATCGAGCCCGGCCCGTGGCTGGAGTTCCACGGCGACCAGTGCCTGCCGCCGGCCGACGCGACGATCCTGGCCCGCAACGAGGTCGGCGTGCAGGCCTTCACGCTGCGCGCCAACCTGGCCGTGCAGTTCCACCCGGAGGTGGACGGGCCGCAGCTGGAGCGGTGGCTGACCGACGGCGGCCGCGCGGAGGCGCAGCGGGCCGGGCAGGACCCCGACGAGTTCATCGCCCGGACCAGGGCCGAGGAGCCGGTCGCCGCCGTGCGGGCCGACCGCCTGGTCGCCGCCGCGCTCCGGCTGGCCAGCCGCCCCGTGGTCTAGGGCCCTGCGGCTTAGCTCCCGTGGTCTAGCGCGCTGCAGTCCAGCCGCCGGGCGGGTGCTCGAACCAGACGTCGACCTGGCCGGTGCCGACGGCTGACTCATATTCCGAGCACTGCACCCCGGCCGCCGTGCAGTCCGGCCCGCCGATGGCCCCGGCCATCATCAGGTAATGCCCGAAGAACCCTTCGGGAGCCACCCCGGAGTAGGCCGGCATGCCCTCGATGACCGCGCGATGGTTTCCGTTCCGGAAAAACTCCAGGAGCTGCTGGTCGGCGGCGCGTGCCTGCGGTGAGATGACGTGCGCGGGGTCGGAGGCCTCGTGCTTGCGGATCTCCCGCAACGGCCAGAACCGGTGGCTCATCCCGCCGGAGGCCAGCAGCACGACCCGGCGGCTGGTGCGCGCGACGGCGCGCGCCAGCACCTCGCCGAACAGCAGGAAGTCCTCGGCCTGCGCGGTCTGGCAGACGCCGACGCTGACCCAGCGCTCGGTGCCCTGCAGGTAATGCAGCAGGTTGATGGTGGGGTAGTGCACCGGCAGGTACTCATCGTTGCTGGCGTGCACCCAGGTGCCGGGCGTCTCCTCGGCGACCTGCGCCACGGCGCGGGCCAGTTCCGGGTCGCCGGGGTAGTCATACGGCATTCCAGCCATGCCGCGCGGCAGCTCGTCGGAGGTGTAGCGGCCCGACCGCCGGTCGTGCGCGCTGATGCAGTGCTCGAAGGTGGTGAACCAGTGCGTGTCGAAGATGATGAACGTATCGGGCGCGGCACGATCGAGCGCCTGACGCATCTCCTTGAAGCCCGCGATCAGTGATGTTTCCGCGCCACCATAGATCTCGAGGCGCAGGTCGGTCGGCAACATGATTCCCGGCTGATGGCTGACAACCGCCGCGGCAACAATTTTGCCCATCCATTCCTCCCGACAATCTTTTTATCTTTACACGAACGATCGTCGGCATCGGCTGACGACTGTCAACAAAAATATCGACATTCGTCATTCGATATCGATAATACGCCCCAAGAACTGCCGTCGTCGAACGGCGTCATGTGTGGGAGGAAAAACATGCGCAAGATCCCCGTCGTCCGTCGGCGTTCCGTTTTGCAGGGCGCCGCCGCAGCCGGTGCCGCGACAATGCTGGGCCGGCCGGCGTTTGCCGCGCCCCGGACCTTGAAGATCGGCTTGGTCGCCCCGCAGACGGGGCCGATCAGCCTGTTCTCGGAACACATCCCGTTCGTGCTCGACCAGGTCAAGAAGGCGACCGGCGGCAATCTCAAGATCGGCGGCACCAACCATCCGTTCGAGATCATCGTCAAGGACAGCCAGTCCAACCCCAACCGCGCGTCGGAGGTGGCGAGCGACCTGATCCTGAAGGACAAGGTCGACATCATGTGCGCTTTCGCGACACCCGAGACGGTCAATCCCGTCTCCGACCAGTGCGAGCTGAACGGCGTGCCCTGCGTCTCCAACGACGCGCCGCTCGAGCCCTGGTTCTTTGGCCGCCACGGCGATCCGAAGAAGGGCTTCGAATGGACCTACAATTATTTCTTCTCGGCGGGCACGACGATCGGCGCGATGCTGTCGATGTGGAACCGGATCCCCAGCAACAAGAAGATGGGCGTGCTGTGGCCCAACGACAATGACGGCAACGCCTTCTCGCAGGTGATGCCGCCGCCGATCAAGGCCGCGGGCTTCACCATCGTCGATCCGGGCCGCTTCGATCTGCCGGCCAACAACTTCGATGCGCAGATCTCGGCCTTCAAGGCGGCCGGCGTCGAGGCCGTCTTCACGGTCACGCCGGCGCCGGAATTCACGGTGTTCTGGAACAGCTGCGCCCAGCAGGGCTACAAGCCCAAGATCGTGACGCCGGGCAAGGTCGCCGAGTTCCCGCCGGGCGTCTATCCGTTCGGCGATCGCGCCATCAACTTCAGCATCGAGGTCTGGTGGTCGCGCTTCCATCCCTTCTCCTCGGGCATGACCGGCCAGAGCTCGGCCGAACTTGCCGACGAATACGAGAAGGTGAGCGGCCGGCAGGCCTCGATGGGTCTCGGCTTCCGCCATGCCCTGTTCGAAACAGCCTTCGACACGCTGAAGCGGACGCAGGATCTCGACAAGCGCGAGTCGGTGCGCGATGCGCTACGCGACATGGACTACAAGTCGGTGGTCGGGCCGGTAAACTTCAAGAAAGGCCCCTTCCCCAACACCTCCCTGACGCCGATCGTCGGCGGCCAGTGGCGCAAGGGCAAGAAGTGGCCACTCGACCTCATCATCGTCGACAACAGCGCCGCCAAGGAAATCCCGGTAGGCGGCGAACCCGAGGCGATGGCATAGCGCACCGCCGACACAGGTCGTCCCTTCCCTTTCAGGTGTATCGTTGGTCGGGTGATGACCGAGCGTTCGACCATCCTTGAGATCACGGGGCTCGCCAAGCGTTTCGGCGGCCTCTCGGTGATCAATGGGCTCGACATCACCGTGGGACGGCAGGAGATCCTGGGCATCATCGGGCCCAACGGCGCGGGCAAGACGACGCTGTTCAACCTGGTGGCGGGCGTGCTGCAGCCCTCCGCCGGGACGATCCGCTACGAGGGCCGCGAGATCGGCGGCCTGCGCACCTGGGACCGTTGCCGGCTCGGCATCGGCCGCACCTATCAGATCCCCAAGCCGTTCTCGCACATGAGCGTCTTCGAGAACGTGCTGACGGCGGCGGTGCATGGTGCGGGCAAGAGCATCCGCGCCGCTCGCGAGCAGGCCGAGGCGATGCTCGAGCTCACCGGCCTCGCCGCCGACCATGCCCAGCCCGCCGGGCAGCTCACACTGCTCGACCTCAAGCGCCTCGAGCTTTGCCGCGCGCTCGCCATCGAGCCCCGGCTCCTGCTGCTCGACGAGATCGCGGGCGGCCTGACCGACGCCGAGGTCGACACGCTGCTCGGCATCATCCAGCGCGTGCACGAGAAGGGCACGGCGATCGTCTGGATAGAACACGTCATCCGCGCCCTGCGCCGGCTCTGCCATCGCATCGCCGTGCTGCACGAGGGCGCTTTCGTCACGATCGGTGAGCCCGAGGCCGTGCTGGCCGATGCGCACGTCAAGACCATCTATCTCGGCGAATGAGATGGCAGTGAATTCCTCCGCGGAAGCCCCGCTGCTCTCGATCGAAGGGTTGTCGGTCTACTATCAGCAGTTCCGCGCCCTGCACGGCATCGACATTGCCGTGGGCCAGGGCGAGATCGTCTCGATCATCGGCGCGAACGGCGCGGGGAAATCGTCGCTCTTGAAGGCGATCGTGGCCCAGGTCGACCGCATCGAAGGCCGCATCCAGTTCGCGGGCGCCGATATCGCCAACCAGCCGACGCCCGCCATCGTGGCCTCCGGCATCGCCCTGGTGCCCGAGGGCCGCCGCCTGTTTCCTTCGCTCACGGTCGAGGAGAATCTCGAGATCGGCTGGCAGACCGGGCGCAAGGGGAGCGGCATCAAGCTCGGCGAGGTGTTCGACCTCTTCCCGATCCTGCGCGAGAAACGCCGACAGCCGGCCTGGCAGCTCTCCGGCGGGCAACAGCAGATGGTGGCGCTGGGCCGGGCGCTGCTCGCCGACCCGCGCCTTCTCCTGTGTGACGAGATCAGCCTCGGCCTCGCACCGACGATCGTGAACGATCTCTATACCCTGCTGCTGTCGATCAACCAGCGCGGCATCGGCATCGTACTGGTCGAGCAGGACATTCGCCGCTCGCTCGCCATCGCCAACCGTTTCTACTGCCTGCTCGAAGGCCGCATCTCGCTCTCCGGCAAACCGTCCGATTTCGACCGCGATACCATCACGCGGCATTATTTCGGGTCCTGAAGCGCATGGTCGTCACCTACCTCAACCTCATCATCCAGGGCGTGCTGCTGGGCGGGCTCTACGCGATCTTCGCGCTCGGCCTCTCGCTCACCGTGGGCGTGATGCGCTTCGTCAACATCGCGCATGGCGACTTCATTGTCCTTGTCTCGTTCCTGCTGCTCGCTGTCGCCACGGCGTTGCACATCAACGTGCTGCTGGCGCTCGTGCTGATGATCCCGGTGGCGTTCGGCGGTGGCTGGCTGCTGCAGCGCGTCCTGTTGCAACGGGTCATCGGCCCCAACGTGCTGTTGCCGCTCCTCGTCACCTTCGGGCTCTCGATCATCGTGCAGAACGGCCTCCTGCAGGGCTTTGGCGCCGACACACGGACCTTGTCGGCTGGCAGCCTCGACACCTCGAGCCTTAACATCGGCGGCTTCTATGTCGGCCTTCTGCCCGTGCTGACCTTCGCGCTCGCGGTCGCGCTGGTGGTGGGCTTCGACTGGCTGCTCTATCGCTCCCGGATCGGCGCCAGCATCCGCGCCGTGGCCGACGACGTCGCCGCCGCGGACCTGATCGGCCTTTCCTCGGTGAAGGTCTACGCCATCGCCATGGGCATCGTGGGCGTCACGGTGGCGATCGCAGCCTGCTTCATGGGGCTGCGCATGAACTTCGATGCCACCAGCGGGCCGAGCCGGCTGTTGGTCGCCTTCGAAGTCGTCGTGCTGGGCGGGCTCGGCAGCCTGCGCGGCACCTTGCTCGGCGGCATCATCCTCGGCATCGCCCAGACGATCGGCGGCCAGATCGACGGCGCCTGGCAGGTGCTGGCCGGCCATCTCGTCTTCCTGGTGATCTTCCTGTTGCGGCCTCAGGGCCTCCTGCCCCGGTACTAGGAGCGCACGTGCCCCGGCATCAACGTCTCTCGATCACGGTCGGCCGTATCGTCCTGGTGGGCGCCGCCGCCATCCTCGCCGGCGCGCCCTTATTCCTCGGCGCGGGCGATCTCACGGTGCTGACGGAATTCCTCTGCCTGCTCGTGCTGGCCTGGATGTGGAACCTGCTCGCGGGATACGCCGATATCGTGACCGTGGGCCAGCACGCCTTCGTGGGTGTCGGCGCCTATACCTTCTACGGCACGGTGGTCCTGCTGGGCGTCGACCCCTACCTCGCCTTCGCCGCGGCCGCGCTGATGGCGCTGGTGATCGCCCTGCCCGCGATGATGATCGTCTTTCGCCTGCGCGCCGCCTATCTCGCGGTCGGCACCTGGGTGGTGGCCGAGGTGCTGATGCTGATCGCCGGCAAGCTGCCGAACTTCGGCTTCGGTTCGGGCGTCAGCCTGCCGGTGCGTGTCGCGCGCGAATTCGGCGCGCGACCAGATGCGCGGTTCGCCACCATCTACTGGCTCGCCTTCGCGCTGGCGGCGGCGACATTCGCCAGCACGTATTTCCTGCTGCGCTCGCGCATCGGGCTGGGCCTCACGGCCATGCGCGACAACGAGGAGGCGGCCGGCGCGATGGGCATCAACCTGGTACGCGCAAGAGTCATCTGCTTCCTCTGGACGGCGCCGTTCCTGGGTCTCGCCGGCGCGATCATCACCCTGCAGAAGCTCCGCATATCGCCACCCGCCTCGTTCAGCATCATCGACTGGACGGTGTTCGTGATCTTCAACGTCGTGATCGGCGGCATCGGCAGCCTCGAGGGCCCGATCCTGGGGACAGCGCTGTTCTTCATCTTGCGCGAATACCTTGCCCAGCTCGGCACCTGGCATCTCATCATCCTGGGCACGCTCTCGATCGTCATCATCCTGATCGAGCCGCGCGGCCTGTGGGGGCTGTTGCGGCGCGTGCTGGGCGGCGACCTCATCCCGGTATCGCATGGCGCGCGGCCGGGCTTCGGCATCACCCGCAAGAACTGACGATCAGCGCCTGTTGTCAGCGCCTAAGGTCAGCGCATGTTGCCGGTATGGCCGAGCGAGTAGCGGCCGGGTTGCGGCCACACCGCAAGCCCGTGCGGCTCGCGACCGACCTTGACCTGGTCGACGGCGCCCGTCGTGGTGTCGAAGCGATAGACCACGTCGTCGAAGCGGCCTGACAGCCAGAGATATTTGCCGTCGGCCGAGACATTGCCCATGTCCGGGCTGCCGCCGCCGGGCACCGGCCAGTTGGCGACCACCTTCTGGGTCGCGAAATCGATCACCGATACGCTGCCCTTGCCGCGGCGCGGCCCCAGCATCTTGTTGCTGCCGCGGTTAGCGACGTAGAGCAATTTGCCATCGCGGCTGGGATAGAGCCCGTGCGCGCCGACCCCCGTGGGGATGAAGCCGACCTGCCGGAACGACACGCCGTCCACGACATGCACGCCGTCGGCCAGCATGTCGGCGACATAGAACAGCTTGCCGTCGGGCGAGATGCGGATGTCCTGCGGCATGCCGCGCGAGGCGCAGATGGTGCCAAGCTCCTGCGATTCGCTCACGATCGCCGGCTTCTTCTCGAACACCTCGAGCTGCGCCACGACGTCGGGCCGCTGGTAATAGGGCGTGAGCACCAGCGTGCCGACGACGCTGCGGTTCACCATGTCGATCTTGGTCACCGCACCGTCGAACTCGCAGGTGAACAGCGCATAGGTGCCGTCGATCGAGTAGTCGGCATGGTTGACGCCGCCGCATTTGGGCACGGGGATCGAGAATTCCATCTTCATCGTGCGCGGATCGCGGAAGTCGAGCCGGCGCAGCTCCTCGGCCACGACGATCGCGTAGCGACCGTTCGGCGACCAGTAGAGGTTGTAGGGGTCGTCGACCGGGATGGCCTCGCCGGGCCGGCCTGTGTTCGGATCGAGCGGCGTCAGGCTGCCGTCGGTACGGCCTTCAGCGTTGTTGGCGACCCACAGTGTCCTGAGATCCCACGACGGCACGACATGCTGCGGATTGTGGCCAACCTTGAAGGTGTCGACGACTTGCATGGTCGCAGGATCGATCACCGAGACACTGTTGCTGCGCCGGTTGGGAACATAGACCCGCGGCAGAGCGCCCTCGACGATCGGGCTCATCTTGCCGGCCACCGTTTCGCTGTAGAGGTTGGTCGGATCGACCACCGGCGGCATGCCAGGAACCGTGACGACCGCTTCGGCCGCCGCCGGCGCCGACAACCGGCCCGTTTGGGCCGCGGCCCACCAGCCCACACCGGCAACGGCCAGCGCGGCAAATGCGAGAAGTCGAATGGCTTTCATGGACTCAGTGCTTCTCCAGCCGCGCCTTTTTTATCGCAGCCACCGTATCGTTGACGATGAGATCGACGCCAATCCGGCCGAGCTCCACGCTGGCCCGCCGCGGATCGCCTTCGACGCCACTCTTCGCGTCAGGTGCGGCTGCGAGCCGGTCGGACCGCACCATCCCGGGATTGGTCGCAAGCTCAAGCGAGGTGTCGGCGGCGCCGGCATGGATGCCGATCTCGGCATCGCTCAGGCCCTTGGCCCGCAGGGCTTGCCGATAGGCCGCCTGGGTCGCGTTGTAGTAGGCCGCGATGAAATGTGCGTGCGCCGGGGTGCCGGCCCACTGCCGGTCCAGCCGTTCGGCAACCTCCTTCAATTGTGTCTGGTAGCCGCCATGATCGCCGATCAGCACGATCTGCGTGAAACCCGCCTGCTTGAAGCTCTGCGCCGCACCTTCGAGCACGCCCTTGAAGGCCGCCACAGGCACCGAGATCGTGCCGGGAAAGCGCATATGCTCGGTGGGCGGCGTGACATTGCCCTCGGGAACATAAGCGACGACCGGCGCCACCAGCGTGTCGCCCAGGGCCGAGGCGATCTGGCCCGCCAGGACCTTCACCCGCGTATTGTGCTTGCCGAGCGCAAGATGCGGGCCGCTTTGCTCGGTCCCGCCCACCGGCACGATGATCGTCGTGGTCCCGGTCGCCAGGGCGTCACGAAGCTCGGTCCAGGTCAGATCTTCCAGATAGGGACTCCGGGTCGCAGCCTGCGCCATGGAGGCGCCCATGCCGAGGCAGAAGGCAAGAAAGATCAGGCCGGCCAAGCCGAACGCAGCGCGCATCAACGCCTCTCCCCCGGGCGACAGGCCTTCTACGCTATCGCCTTTCAGGCCGCCAGTGCCGCGAGCACTTCAGCCCTGCGGTATGAAGGCGCTTTTTTAAGCGTTTACAAGGCCGTCGAGCCAGCTCTTCAACACCGCCCGGCCGGACCGGGTCAGCCCGGCGGCATGTCGCCGGGCCTCGCCGCGCAGCCGGGCGACGTCGATCCGTTCCGCCGCGAGTTCGCCGGTATGGCCAATCAGCCAGCGCTCGAAGCAGGAGAGATCCGCCTCGAGATGGAACTGCAGGCCAAGCACGCGGCGGCCCACACAGAAAGCCTGGTTGGGCGTGATCTCCGTTTCGGCAAGGCGCTCGGCGCCGGCCGGGAGATCGAACGTATCGCCATGCCAGTGCAGTACCGGGCTGGCATCGCGCTCGAGAATGCCAAGGGGCGTCGCCCGGCCCTCCGCGGTCAGCGTCACCGGCGCGAAGCCGATCTCCTTGGCCGGTCCGACATAGACGCGCGCGCCGAGCGCCCGCGCGAGAAGCTGCGCGCCGAGGCAAATGCCCAGCACCGGCACCTCCCGCTGCAGACTGTCCTCGATCAGCCGCAGCTCGTCGGCCAGGAAGGGATAGCGATCATCGTCGTAGGCACCGATCGGGCCACCGAGGACGACCAGCAGATCGTCGCGGTCTAGCTGCAGGTCGGCCAGGCCATCGACGCCGGCATCGCGATAGCTTGCCTCGTAGCGCGCGGCCGAAAGCTCATCGCCGAGCAGCCCGAGATCCTCGAAGGCGAGATGGCGCAGGGCGACGGCACGCCTCATCGGCCGCCGCGCATGCGTTCGACCGCCTGCCGCACGTCCTCCTGGGCGGCGCCCTTGACGCGGGCGTTGGGCCGGCCGCCGCCCAGGAAGGCGACGACGAGAAGGATCTCGTTTGGCCTCGGCGCATCGGGGACCGACACGGTCATGGTGTCCATGGCGTCATAGTCCCACGAATCCTCGAGCCCACCGAAGATGACGTCGATCGGACTGCCAGCCGCGGCGACCTTGGCATTGCCGGGAATGAGCGCCGGGCCGCCGCCCGCGCCCTGTCGCATCGCCAGCCCCATGCGGACATGGATCATGCTGGCGCCCTGTTCGAGATCGCCGTCGGTGCCGACCAAGGCGGCCTTGCCGTAGCCGCGCGGCGACAGGGGCGCGAGGGCGGCCAGGGCGCGGGTGGTTAAAAGCTCGCCCGCCTTCACCGACAGGTCGACCAGGGCCGAGAAATCGTCGAGCTGTTGGCCGACGAAGGGATTGCGCAACACGGCCGCCGCCGCGACGCGCCGTGTCGGCTTTGCCAGGGACCGCCCGCTCTCGCTCAGGATTTCCTGGCTGATGACCGTGATCTGCCGGATGTCCATGGTCCTGCTCCCGATCTGTTGGTGGCAGCGGAGGGTGACCGATCGGCCATTCTCGTCAAGTAGAAAAATTCTCTAAATAGAGAAATCAGCGCAGGCGGGTGCTGTCGATGACGATGAAATACTCGCACACCGAGTCGGACAGGTTCTCGAACGCATGGTCGAGGTCACCCTGGTAGAACAGGAAGTCGCCGGCCTTGAGGACATGGTCCTTACCGTCGAGCGAGACCTTCAGCCGTCCCTTGGTGACGTAGAGATGTTCCTCGACGCCGCTGCGATGGCTGGGAAATGGCCCCGTGCGCGCGCGCGGCGGCAATCGGTTGAGGACGAAATCGACGCCGCGGCCGAGGTAAAGCGGCGACAGCGAGCGCCGCTCGAAGCCGCTTTTATCTTCGCGGAAGACCGGTTGCTGGTCGGCGCTGATATGCACCACCCGGCGTCCTCCCGGACCGCCGCCCACCAACTGCGAGATGCTGAGATCGAGCGCCTCGGCGAGCCTGCCCAGCACGGTCGTGGAGGCGCCGCTCTGGCCACGCTCGATCTTGGAGATGGCCGCCCGGCTCACACCGCTCTTGCGGGCGAGCTGATCGAGCGTCAGACGCCGTTCCTGCCGCCGTCGGCGCAACGCATCGCCCAGTCCCGGATTGTCCGCCATCGATGTCGTGCCGCTTGGCCTTAAGTCGAGTGAAGGCGATCAGATGTCATGTCCATCGACATCTTGGCAAGCGCGGCCGACCGGGGTCAGCCGCTGGCCTGGCGCAGAAACGCATCGAACGTTCGCGCCGGACTTTTATGCGGCGCGTGGTCGGGCACGATGGAATAGAGCGGCTTGGACAGTCGCCCGTTGCGCAGTCGCGGCGCCACCAGATGACCGGCGGCGATCTCCTCGCGCACGGCGCTCATGAGCGTCACCGAAACGCCGAGGCCGGCACGCACCGCCTGCTTCACGGCCTCGGTGCTGCCGAGTTGCAGCCCGGCCTTCAGCCTGTTGGGGTCGATGCCCAGCCGCTCCTGCAACAGCCGCGCCGTGCCAGTGCCAGGCTCGCCGCCAATCAGCGGTTCCTCCAGCAAGGTCGTCTTGTCGATCCACTTGCGCCCGGCCCAGCGATGACCCGGCGGCACGATCACCACGAGTGGCTCGTCACGCCAGACGGCCGCGTCGAAGCCGGGCCGGTCGTCCCACCATTCCATCAGGGCGATGTCGATTTCGGCTTCTTCGAGCCGGCGCACGGTCTCGAGGTTTGAGCCGATCCGGATGTCGATCGGCCCCAGGCCGCTCGCGCCCGACCGGAAGGCGCTGACGAGAGGCTGCAGGAGATAGACCCCAATATTGCTGCTGGCCCCGATCGCGAGGCCACCATCGGTGAGGCCACCGTCCGTGAGACTGGCCTCGGCGCGATCCGCCACCCGCAGGAGCGTGCGGGCGTAGGGAAGAAAGCGCGCACCCTCGGCGGTCGGGACGGCCTGCGCGCGCGTCCGTTCGATCAGGCGATGGCCGAGCGTCTCCTCGAGCTTGCGCATGTGCTGCGACGCCGTGGGTTGCGCGATCCCAAGCCGCGTCGCCGCGCCCTGGAAGGATCCGGCCTCGACGATGGCCACATAGGTGCGGACCTGCTCGAGATCGATCATGGAAGGCCAAGACCTCGCGCCGAAGAGGGCCGGTTCACTGCGCCGGTCGGGATGCGGCCTTGCAGCGCCTCGATGAGGCTCGATGCCGCCTCCAGGGCGATGTCGCGACGCACATCGTCGACTGCCGAACCGAGATGCGGCGTGAAGAGCGTCCTGTCCGAGGCTCGCAGCAGACCTTCGTGCACGCCCGCGGGCCGCTCTTCGATCGCCCAATCCTCGAACGCAAAGACGTCGGCCGCATAGCCGCCCAGCGCACCGCTCTCCAACGCTTCTGCGACGGCGGCTTCATCGACCAGCGAGCCGCGCGCGATATTGATCAGGAAGGCACCGCGCTTGAGGCCGCGCAAAAAGCGGCCATCGACGAGACCGTGCGTCTCTGATGTCAGCGGCAGGCCCAGCAGGACGAAGTCGCTCCGCCTTAAAAGCTCATCGCGCGAGACGTTTTGCAGGCGAAGCGCCTCTTCCTCGTGCGGCGCCAGCGCGACGCGATCGGTGTAAAGCAGGGTCGCCTCGAAGCCCATGAGCCGACGGGCCACGGCCTGGCCCACCGCGCCAAGGCCGATCAGGCCGACCGTGCTGCCGTCGAGGCCGCGGCCGTAAAGAACGGGACGCCAGCCGCGGAAGCGGCCGGAACGCACCAGCCGATCGCCCGGCAGGATGTTGCGGGCGAGGCCGATCATCAGGCCGATCGCGAGTTCCGCCGTCGGCAAGGTCAGCCGGTCGGGCACGATGGTGAGCCACACGCCCTGCCGCTCGCAGGCCGCTGTATCGAAATTGTCGTAGCCTTTCAGGGCGCAGGCGATGACCTTGAGTTCGGGACAGGCGCGCAGAAAGGCCTCATCGACCCGGTCGGGCATGAAGGCCATCAGGCCCTGGGCATCGCGGCAGCGGCGCCGCAGTTCGTCGGCCGGAAGAGCTTCGCGCTCCTGATGCGGCACGACCTCGACGGCGCTCGCCAGGAGCGCGATCACCTCCGGATGGACCCAGCTCGACAGGACGACTTTCGGAGGCATTTGATAATGCGATCCTGAATGGCTTAGATTTACGTATTGTAATGTTATCGAGAGCAGGAGCAAGTGTCATGAACCTGCAGTTTCTGGGATCGGGCGATGCCTTCGGCAGCGGCGGCCGCTTCAACACCTGCTTCCTGGTGCGCGACGACCGCGGCGGTTTCCTGATCGACTGCGGCGCCTCCTCGATGATCGCCCTGCGCAAGTTCGGCGTCGATCCCAACACGGTGCGCGCCGTCGTTATCTCGCACCTCCATGGCGACCATTTCGGCGGGCTGCCGTTTTTCATCCTCGACGCCCAGCTCGTGAGCCGGCGCACCGAGCCGCTGGTGATCGCGGGCCCGCCCGGTTTGCGCCATCGGCTCGAGACAGCGATGGAGACTTTCTTTCCCGGCTCGACGCGCGTCGAGCGACGCTTCGCGTTGGACATCCGCGAGATGCAGCCAAAAGAGACGCACGGCATCGAAGGCATCGAGGTGACGCCCCACCTCATGCGGCATCCCTGCGGCGCGCCGCCTTTCGCGTTGCGCATCGAAGTCGACGGCAAGGTCCTGTGCTACTCCGGCGACACCGAATGGGTCGACGACCTCGCCGAGGCCGCACGGGGTGCAGACCTGTTCATCGCCGAGGCCTATTTCGCCGACAAGGCGATCAGGTTCCATCTCGACTATGCGACGCTGATGGCTCATCTGCCGGAGATCGGCGCCAAGCGCGTGATCGTGACCCACATGAGCCCCGACATGCTGGGCCGCCAGGCGACACTCGGCTGCGAGGCCGCGGAGGACGGGATGGTCGTTTCGATCTGACGGCGAGGAGGATACGATGCCGGCGCTCGGCCGGTTCCGTCCCCAGAGGTCAGATGTCGCTCGTCCAGCTTGTGCAATCTCGTTGAAGCGGGCGCGGTTATGACATCGTCGCTGCGCTCTGCCGCCATCTATCTGCTGGGCTTCGCGAGCCTCTTCCTGATCTGGCACCTTGCGGCCTGGCTGCTGGGCTCGGTCCTGTTCCCCACCCCCTGGCGCGTCATCGTGAAGGCCGTCGAGCTTGCCGAGGACGGCACGCTCTGGGAGCAGTCGTCGGCCAGCCTCGGCCGCATCGCAGCGGGCTTCGCCGGCGGCTCGCTGATCGGCATCCCGATCGGCCTCGCCATTGGCTCCTTCCCGATCGTGCGACGGCTGCTCGAACCCTACACCGAGTTCCTGCGCTTCATCCCGGCCACCGCCATGATCACCGTCGCCGTCATCTGGTTCGGGATCGGCGAAGGCTCGAAGATCTTCCTGATCATCTACACCACGGTGTTCATCGTCATCATCAACACGGCGGCCGGCGTCTCCGCCGTCCCGATCAACAAGATCCGCGCCGCCCGCTCGCTGGGCGCCGGCGCCGCGCAGGTGTTCGTCTACGTGGCTCTGCCAGCCACCGTGCCCTACATCCTGACCGGCATGCGGCTCGCGATGGCCAACTCCTTTGTCACCATCATCGCCGCCGAGCTCGTTGCCGCCAACAACGGGCTCGGTAAGATGATCTGGGATTCGCGGCTCTACATGCTGGTCGACCAGATCTTCGTGGCGCTGCTCGTGCTGGGACTGCTGGGCTTCGCCGCCGACCGCCTATTCCGCTGGGGAATCTATGCCTTTGCCGGCCGCTTCTCGCCGGTGACCTGATTTGGGGAGAGGAACAATGCGCAAGCTGTTGGCGGCCATCATCGCCGCTGTTTCGATCGGTGCCGTCGATGCGAACGCCCAACTCACCAAGATGACGATCGCGACCGGCGTCGATCCCGCCTTCTCGCAGTTCTACGTCGCCAAGGAAGGCGGGCTGTTCGAGAAGAACGGGCTCGACGTCAGCATCAACACGGGTCCCTCGGGCTCGGCCATGGTGCCGTTCCTGGTCAACAACCAGGTCCAGGCGGCGTACGGCAGCGACCTCGCGGGTGTGATCAATCACCAGGTCGACCAGAACGTCGTGGCGGTGGCCGACGGCACCTACCTGGCACGCTGGGAGAGCGTGGTCGGCAAGAATGTAGCGGACCTCGCAGCACTGAAAGGCAAGAAGGTCGGCATCGCGATCGGCACCGGCAGCGAGATCTTCTGGCGGCGGCTGCTCGACAAGCTTGGGCTCAACCCGGCCGATTATACGCAGGTCAATGTCGAGGCGCCCGAGATGCTGGCGGCCATCGAGCGCGGCGACATCGACGCCTTCGCGGTATGGGAACCCTGGCCGACCCGCACTCTGATGTCGATCAAGGGCACCAAGGTTCTGGCCACCGCCGAGGGCGTCTACAACAACATCAACTTCGTCTACATGAACCGCGGCTGGATCGAGCAGAACCGCGCCACCGCCGAGAAGTTCATTCGCGCGCTTTGCGAGGCGAACGACCTGATCGGCAAGGACCGCCCGGCCGCGGCCAAGATGGTGTCGAAGTTCCTCAAGATGCCGATCGAGCTTACCACCGAGCTGATGCCCAAGGTCGAATACGACATGGACTGGCAACCGCGCTCGCTCGAGGCCATCAAGGATTCCGAGAAGCTGCTCGCGGACCAGAAGAAGCTGAAGGCGCCACTCGACTTATCGAAGTATGTCTACATGGATCTTCTGAAGGCCGTGCGACCCGAGAGCGTCAAGATCACCACGCTGCCGAAGTGATCATCGGCTGGGCGGGATGAGCGTATAGGTCTTCTCGCCGCGCGTCGGCCAGCGGTCGCGTTCGACCGCATGGAAGAAATCCTGTACCGCGGCGTTAAAAGCAGCGGGCTCCTCGAGATTGATCGTGTGGCCGCATTTCGGCAGCTCCAGTACGCCGCTTTTCGGCACGTGCTTCTTGAGATGCACGGCAAGACCGTGCGTCGACTCATCCTCGTCGCCGATCACGACCAGCATCGGCTCGGTGATCTTCTTCAGCGCCTCTGTGCGCTCAAAGAACGGCTGGCGCGCACCCTGCACGCCGCGCATGGTCATGGCGTGGCCCTTGGCCGAGCCGTCGGCGAATTGCTGCTTGAACTCGGCCCAGCCGCGCGGGTCCTTGTAACGGTAGGTATTGCGCGACGAGCTCGTGCAATAGAGCTCGGCCATGGCCGGCATGCCCTCCTGCTCGATGCGCCGTGCAAAGCCCTCGCACTCTTCCTTGAAACGCGCCTTGGCCTCGGGGTCCGTGGCCCCGCCGCCTCCGCCGGCCGCGATCACGAGCGCCGTGGCCTTGCCGGGATGGCGAATCGCGAATTCAAGCGCCGCCGTCGCGCCCATCGACAGACCGACCAGATGCGCCTTGTCGAGGCCGAGCGCTTTCATCACGTCGGCGCAATCGTCGGCGGCGCGCGCCTGCGAGTAGGACGCGACGTCGTCAGGGACGTCCGACGGCGGCCAGCCGCGCGCGGCGTAGGTAATGCATCGGTAGCGGCGCGAGAAATAGCGAACCTGCGGTTCCCAGCTCATGTAGTGGCCGCCGAACTCGTGCAGGAACAGCAGCGGATCGCCCGTGCCCGTCTCCTCGTAGTAAAGCCTGACGCCGTCGGAGGTTTTGATGTGCGGCACGCTCGCTCTCCCAATTGCCTTGCGGGCTTAGCAAGCCGACGCGCATCCTGTCGACCATGGCCATCACCCTCCAGGAGTCGCTGCGCGCCGTCTTCTACGCGCCGTTCTACGTCGCGCTTGCGCGCGATGCCTTCACAGCGGAAGGCGTCGAGATCAGGTTCGTGAGCTCGCCGCGTCCGCAGGACGCGGCGCTGCGATTGATGGACGGCACGGTCGATGTCTGCTGGGGCGGACCGATGCGGGTGATGGAGACCTATCAGAACGTGCCGGGTTGCGACGTCGTCTGTTTCGCCGAGGTGGTGACGCGCGATCCCTTCCTGCTGATGGGCCGGGAGCCAAGGCTCGATTTCAAGCTGGCCGATCTCAAGACGGCAACGCTCGCCACCGTGAGCGAAGTGCCCACCCCCTGGCTTTGCTTGCAGCACGATCTGCGTTTGGCCGGCATCGACCCGTCGGCTCTAAAGCGCGTGACGGGCCGAACGATGGCCGAA
>Ga0081455_10003965_pt1 | contig 16798 bp, 17 predicted proteins | sample TabmetS3T2R1_FD_70207 | JGI IMG/M metagenome (GOLD analysis project Ga0081455, IMG submission 70207) | Tabebuia heterophylla rhizosphere microbial communities from the University of Puerto Rico - S3T2R1 | ecosystem: Host-associated > Plants > Roots > Rhizosphere ...
GGGCTTTCCGGTTCAGGCCGTGTCCGACGAGTCCGGCGCTGTGCGATTGACACTGTTCGGCGGCGGGCCGGATCAGGTTCGGGCGATCTACATCAAGCCGAGAGCCAATCATTGGGAACGGCTGATCGTCGCACCGGAGTTGAGCGGAAGCGGGGCCACGACGATCAAGCTCCGACCGCTCTCGGAGACATTTGCCGGTATTGCCAATGCCAATGAACGGCCGGTGCCGTGGAGCCAGCGTCTCATGGGCCTGGACCAGGCAGGCAGCATGGATGGCGCAGGCCTGCGGATCGGCATCATCGATTCGGGCTGCGACAATACCCAACCGGCGTTACGTCATGTCGCACGCGGCAAGGACTTCACCAACCGGGAGAGCGCAAGGCACAGCGACACCGAGTGGACTGACGACATGCTGGGCTACGGCACCCATAGCGCCGGCATCGTCGCCGCGGCGAGCGGTGCTCAAGGCATCGCCGGCGCTGCGCCCAAGGCCGAGCTGCACGCGCTGAAAATCTTCCCGGACGGCCGGTTGAGCGATCTTCTTGCGGCGCTCGATGAGTGTATGGAACGCGAGCTCGATCTCGTCAGTCTCAACATTGCCTACGACGAGCCCTCCGAGCTGCTTGACCACAAGCTGCGCGAGCTCAGGCGCAAGGGCATCGCCTGCATCGCGGCGGCGGGCCCGGATCCGTTCCCCGCCATGCTGCCGTCGGTGCTGGCTGTCGGCGCAGTCGGCAGGCTGCGCGAGTTCCCGGCCGACACCTGTCATGCCGAGGCCGTGCTCCCGGAGCTGATCGGGTATGACGGCCTCTTTCCGGCAGCCTTCACCGGGGCTGGACCGCATGTTGCCCTCGCGGCACCGGGCGTGGCGGTGGTGTCCACCGCGCCGGGCGGCTACGCGGCACTCGACGGCACGGGCGTCGCGGCGGCGCACGTGACGGCCTTGGCAGCATTGATCCTGGCCCACCATCCGCTCTTCCAGGGTCCGCTCAAGGCGCGCTCCGAGCAACGCGTGTCGATGCTGTTCGGCTTGCTCAAGGCTTCGGCCGCGGTGTCGATCCTGGATCCATCGAGAGCCGGGGCCGGCGTGCCGAACCTGCAACGTGTGCCGGGCCTCTTCGGGGAGCTCTCCGGAATGGGATATCCGTGGGCGCTCTCGGCAATGGCTCCCGGCATTGCCGAGCCTCAACTTCTGACTCCGTTTCCCTCGACCTGGACAGCTTCAGGCTGGCAGCCGCCGATGCCGACGTGGGCTGCCAGGGGATTCTGATCTCGACCGCCGGGCACTCTCAATCGGTTGGCGCGCCTGCCCTGACAGCTGGCGAGCGCGCCTGCGAGGCGGTCCGAAGGCACGCCGCCGCCTCGCCGCGGCGGTGGACCTTCAGCTTGTCCAGGATGTTGTGCACGTGGTTCTTGACAGTGGTCGCCTGAATGCCAAGGCGGCGCGCGATCTCCTTGTTGCTGAGGCCGCGATCGATCAGGCCCGCGATCTGCAGCTCGCGTTTCGACAGGATGGGAGGTGACTGGCCGCCAGGACCGCCCCCAGGACCATTGCGCGAAAGCAGGGCGACGTGGTGACAGAGCGTCGCCGCCGCGCGTGGCGAGCACAAAAGCTCGCCGCGCATGGTGCTGACAAGAACGCCGGCCACGTCGTCGGCCGCCGCGTCATTCGACACGTATCCCGAGATGCCAGCCGCAGCCAGCGTCACGATCTCGGCGTCTGTCTCGGACACGCCGAACGCCACCACCTTGAGTGTCGGCTGCCGGTCGGCGAGCTCCTTGGCGTAGCCAAGGTCCGCGTGGCGCGTTGCGTCGAACAGGACGATGTCCGGCCGCAGCTCGTCGGCGATCGCAGAGGCCTGCGGCGGACTTGCCGTGCCGACGACAGTGATGCCGTCTTGACGCTCCAGCAATGTGGCGAATGCTTCCTGGAACAGCCGGATATAGCTGACCAACAGGACGCGCAGCATCCCATCCCGAGTCTGCGGCGCCTCGGCCGCAACCAGCGAAGCCTGGTTTGACGCTGCCATCTCCGAGCCCCCTCATTGAACGGCGAACCACTCGGGCTTGGTCGACGCACGTCGTCCCCCTTCGACGGCGGGAGCCTTATAGCACCATTGCTCGGAACAGAAGCGTGACATGTGCTTTGCGGTTCCGTACGCAATCCATTACCGGGACAGTTTCGGCAGAAAACGAGGCGTTGCGGAGCGAATGCCTCACGAACTCCACACTTCGCGTGCGACCTCCACGCAGCGCGAAAGCTTCGCCCACTGCTCGTCCTCGGCCAGCAGGTTGCCCTCCTCCGTGCTGGCGAAGCCGCATTGAGGGCTGATGCAGAGCTGATCGATGTCGGCGAACTTGGCCGCCTCCTCAATGCGCCGCTTGAGCTGATCCTTGCTCTCCAGGGCGCCGGTCTTGGACGTCATGACGCCCAGCACCACCTGCTTGTTCTTGGGCAGGAAGCGCAGCGGCTCGAATCCGCCCGCGCGTTCGGTGTCATACTCCATGAAGTACGCATCGACGTTCATCTGGTTGAACAGGATGTCCGCCACCCGCTCGTAGCCGCCCTGCGCCATCCAGGTCGAACGGAAGTTGCCGCGGCAAAGATGCATGGAGATGGTCATGCCCGGCGTACGGCCAGAGCAGGCGGCATTGGCAAGGTCGGCATAGACATGCAGGAGCTTGTCCGGATCGTCGCCGCGGCCACGCAGGTACTCGCGCTGCGCCTCGTCGCAAAGATAGGCGACGAACACTTCATCGAGCTGCAGGTAGGTGCAGCCCGCTTCGCCGAAGGCGCGCACGGCCTTCGCATAGGCGCGGCCGAGATCGTCGAAGAACGGCGCCATGTCGGGGTAGACCGACCTCTCGATGGCCTGCCGGCCGCCGCGATATTGCAACGCCGCCGGCGAAGGAATCGTCATCTTTGGCACAGCCTTCGCGACCGACTTCAGATACTTGAAGTGATCGATCATGGGGTGGCTGGGCGAGAAATCGATCTTGCCGTGCACATGCAGGCCTTCGGCTTTGGTCTCAGTCCCCTTGAACTGCAGGCCGTGCGTCACGCTGACCAGCTCGACACCGTCGAGCTTGCCCAGGAAATCGTAGTGCCACCACGAGCGGCGGAACTCGCCGTCGGTCACCGCCTGCAGCCCGATGGCTTCCTGCTTGGCCACCAGCTTCTTGATCTCGCCATCCTCGACAGCCTTCAAGTCAGCCGGCGTGATCTCGCCGGTGGCGCGCTTGGTGCGCGCCTCCTTCACCGGTGCAGTGCGCAGCAGGCTTCCGACCTGATCGGCGCGAAAAGGGGGCTTCGTGCGTTGCATTGTTTTCTCCTCGCTGGGGGCGCGCGACTCCAATCGCGCGATCTTTTTTTGCTGCAGCCGAAGACGCGCCACTGACGACGGAGGTTACTCCGTCGTCAGTGGCGCGCGCCCAGCTATGAGGCCACGCCAAGCGCCGCGCGGATCGAGCTGTGGAAATGAACCAATGACGGCTCATTGCGGCCGTACACCACCTCTTCCGTGGCACCCGACTCGAAGCCGATCTGCATGCGCTCGCCCAGCGGGAAATCCTCCTCCATCACAGTGCGAATGGCGATGTCGCGGTTCTTCTCCCAGTAGGCGTCCGGCTTGTCCGTCTCGGCCGGCTTGTAGATCGTCATCTCGACGTCGCAGCGACCGGGGTCGTCGCGATCGGGAAAGGCGCGCCAGATCTCGATATGGTCGACCTGCCAGATGAGGATGGTGTTGGGGAACAGCTGATAGATCGAGATGACGTGCGGGCGGTAGTTGCGCTCGCCTTCGGGCAGAGCTCGCACCGACTCGATCGACGTGCGCGCGACGCACATTCGGCCGTGCAGGCCCGCGCCATCGAACGTGCCGCAATTGCCGATGAAATAGGGCGCGATCGTCTTTCGGTGAAGATGCGGAATGTGATAGCCCTCGAGGAAGGTATCGATGGCGAACTTCCAGTTGATGCGCGGCTTGATGCGGTCGACTGAGAAAATCGGGTGGGTGTCCAACCGCAACGCGGCGAGATCGGCAGCAAGTGCGCCGAGATCGGTGTCCACATCCATGCTCGCTGCCTCGCCCGGCTCGAGAGGTTTGGGCTGCGTGAACAACATGCCGTGCCGCTCCGCCGCCGGCAGCCGCACCAGGCCATGGCTCGCGAGATCGATGCCGGCGAAACCCACCTTGTCGGTCGTCCCCAGGAGCCTGCCACTGAGATCGTAGGTCCAGCCGTGATAGGGGCAGACGAAGGCGCGGGCATTGCCGCAGCCTTCAGCAACAGGCGCGCCGCGATGGCGGCAGATGTTGGCGAAGGCTCTCACCTCGCCGTCGCTGCCGCGCGCCATCAGCACCGGCATGCCGGCGACATCCTCCGCGAGGAAGTCGCCGGGCCTGGGCAGACGCGTGGCAAGTCCCATGAACATCGGCCGGTCGCGAAACAGGCGCTCGCGCTCGAACCGCGCCCGATCGCGGCAGGAATAAGCCGCGACCTTGTTGCGAAACATGGCATTCGCCAGATCGGTCGTGCGGCCATCGATGTGGCCCAGCAGCCGCCTCCCGACGGCAAGTTCTTCTTGTCGTTCCATGGCTGAATGTTAAGCGGCGACGGCAGCCTCCGCCAGTGCGCGTTCGATGACCTGCTGCGCCGTCATCCCCTGCTCCCGCATGGCGCGAATCGTGAGATCGCGGTCGCGCTTGGCGAAACGCCGGCCGGAACGATCGCGCAAAAGCTTATGATGCGCATATTGAGGCGTCCCATAGCCCAGCAGTTGCTGCAGCAGCACATGGACATGCGTCGAGGGTAGGACATCATCCCCGCGGGTCACCAAGGTCCCTCCCTGCAGATGGTCGTCGACCGTGACCGACAGATGATAGCTGGTCGGCGTGTCCTTGCGCGCAATCACGAAGTCGCCCAGCAGCAACGGCTGACCTTCGATGCGGCCATGGGTTTCGTCGCAGAAATGATAAGGCCCGGCCTGCTGCGCCGCGCGTTCGGAATCGAGCCGCATGCAGATCTTCTGGCCGGCGGCGATGCGCTCGCGCCGCTCCTGCGGCGACAGATGCCGGCAAATGCCGGGATAAAGCGGTCCGTCGGGACCGTGCGGTGCGTTCGCCGAAGCGGCAACCTCGCGCTCGATCGCCGCGCGGCTGCAGAAGCAGGGATAGATCAGGTCGCGCTGATCGAGCTGGTCCAGCACCTTGCCATAGTCGGCGAAATGCTCGGACTGGCGCCTTATCTCGCCGTCCCACTGGAACCCCAGCCAGCGCAAATCCTCCAGCATCGAATGCTCGTGCTCGCGGCGGCAGCGGCGGATGTCGATGTCCTCGATGCGCACCAGGAAGCGGCCGCCGGCCTCGCGCGCGCGATGCCAGCCTTCCCAGGCGGAATAGGCGCTACCGAGATGCAGCTCACCGGTCGGGCTCGGGGCGAAACGCGTGACGACAGGCATGATCGGACGTTACAGCGGGTGCGCGCGGCATGCTATGCGGGGGCATGGCTCAAGTGGTTCTCGATGCCGCCAATCTCAAGAAAGCGATGCGGCATCTGGCGAAGGTCGACACCGATTTCGCGCGCGCGCTGAAAGAGGTGGGACACCCGGCGCTGCGCGAAGTGCCGACCGGCTTTGGCGGGCTGATGCGCTCGATCGTCGGCCAGCAGGTCTCTGTCCATGCTGCGCGCAGCATCTGGCTTCGCCTCGAGGCAGCAGTGCCCAGCATGGAGCCGGCCGAATTCCTGGCGCTGAGCGATGAGCAGCTGCGTGCTGTCGGCCTGTCCGCGGCCAAGATGCGCTACGGCCGCAGTCTCGCCACCGACATCGTCGAGAGCCGCATCGATTTCGCGCTGCTCAACGAGCTCGACGACGAGGCGGCGATCGCCATGCTGACCCAGGCCAAGGGCATCGGTCGTTGGACGGCCGAGATCTACCTGATGTTCGCACATGGCCGGCCCGACATCATGCCCGGTCTCGACCTCGGTCTGGTGATCGCCGCCCAGCACCTCAAGAAGCTGCGCAAGCGACCCGACGCCAAGCGACTGATCAAAATCGCAGAGCCGTGGCGCCCCTGGCGCAGTGCTGCCGCCCTGCTGCTCTGGCACTATCGCCGCAACATGCCGGACTGGAGCGCCAAAGACCCAGCGAAGGACACCAAGGCCAAATGACCCAACCGCTCAAGCTCGAAGGCGCCAGCTACGGCCCGCACAAGCACGGCAAAGCCGGCCATCTGGTGATTCTGCTGCACGGCTACGGCGCCGACGGCAACGACCTGATCGGGCTTGCGCCCGTGTTGGGTCCGTTGATGCCGGACACGGTCTTCTACGCGCCCAACGCGCCGTTCCCCTGCGAGGGCAATCCCTTCGGCTATCAATGGTTTCCCGTCTCGCGGCTGGATCCAGCGCTGGCGCTCGCCGGTGTGCGCAGCGCAGCACCCTATGTCGATGCCTTCCTCGACGAGAAGATGGCCGAGCATGGGCTCGACGAGAGCAAGACCTGCCTGGTCGGCTTTTCGCAAGGCACGATGATGGCGCTGCATGTCGGTTTGCGACGGCCTAAGCCGCTGGCCGGTATCGTCGGCTTCTCCGGCATGCTGGCAGGGCCGGAGGTGCTGAAGGACGAGATCAGGTCGCGGCCGCCCATTCTGCTGGCGCATGGCGACAGCGACGAGATGCTGCCGCACGTGCTCACGGAACGCGCCGCGCAGGCATTGCAGCAGAACGGCCTCCAGGTCGCTGTGCACATCGCCGAAGGTGTGGGCCATGGCATCAACGACACGGCGCTGTCACACGCCGCGCGCTTCGTGCTGGAAGCTTTCAAGCTGCCGATGCCGGCATAGGGCAGGACATGACGGAGGGTGTTTGCAAACCGGGCTTCGAGCGCGTCGCCGAAGCCTTTGCCGCGAACCTCGAAAGCAAAGGCGAGGTCGGTGCTTCAGTCTGCCTGACAGTGGGCGGCGAGACGGTCGTCGATCTCTGGGGCGGCGTGGCCGATCCCAAGACCGACGCGCCCTGGACACGAGACACGGTCGGCATCGTCTTCTCCTGCACCAAGGGCGCGACGGCGCTCAGCGCCCATGTGCTGGCGAGCCGCGGCAAGCTCGATCTCGACGCACCCGTGATCGAGCTGTGGCCTGAGTTCGGCCAGCACGGCAAGGAGCACGTAACGACGCGCATGATGCTCGACCATTCGGCGGCCGTCCCGGCTCTGCGCACGAAGGTCAAGGACTCAGGCCCTTACGAATGGGACTACATGACCGGCCTGCTCGCGTCCGAGGAGCCGTTCTGGTCGCCAGGCACGCGCAATGGCTATCACGGCTTCACCTTCGGCTGGACGGTCGGTGAGATGGTGCGGCGCGCCAGCGGCAAGTCGCTGGGCAGCTTCTTCCAGGACGAGATTGCGCAACCCCTGGGCCTCGATTTCTGGATCGGCCTGCCGGAAGAGATCGAGCCCAGGGTCGCGCCGATCATTCCTTACGTCTACAAGCGCGAGCAGATGGTCACGCCCTTCCTGCGCGACCTCGCGAACAAGCAGTCGATCGCCGCCCTCTTCTATTTCAACGTCGGTGCCTGGCGCACCGGCGGTGCCAACACGCGGGCAGGCCATGCCGCCGAGATCGGCGCCGGCAACGGCATCACCAACGCCCGCGGCCTTGCCGGCATGTATGCGCCGCTCGCCAATCGCGGCGGCCCTCTTGTCGATGCGGTGACCCTCGCGCGCATGGGCGAGGTCTCGATGGCGACGCACGACGACGCCACCTTGCGCATCCCGACGCGCTTTGCGCTCGGCTTCGTGAAATCGATGGACAACCGCAGGCGCAGCGTCGGTGCCAAGCTGTTCGGTCCGGATGTCGACAGCGTGATCCTGGGCAACGCCGCCTTCGGCCATGTCGGTGCCGGTGGATCGCTGGGCTTCGCCGATCCCGCCGCCGGCCTCTCCTTCGGCTACACCATGAACCAGATGGGCCCCGGATTGCTGATGAACGAACGCGGCCAGGCGCTGGTCGACGCCGCTTACCTGTCGTTGGGATACAAGAACAAGGACGGGGGCGTCTGGGTCCGCTGATGCTCCCCGTCTTTCGTCCGTTGGCAGATCGCGCCGTGTTGGTCGTGTGGTCTGGCCTCTGCACCTCGACCATCGGTGAGGATCTCTTCCGCGTCGCGAGCGTGTGGCTCGCGGTTGAAGTTGCCGGCAACATGGCGGGCCTCGTCACCGGCGTGCAGTACGTCGCCATGCTGGTGGCGGGCCTGTTCGGCGCCGTCGTATTCGATCGCTGGCGGCCCGACCGGGCGATGATCGGCTCGCGCGCCTGGAGTGCGGCCTTCGCTCTGTTGCCGGTGGTAGGCTACTACGTGTCGGGCATCTCGATCACGCTGCTGATCCTCTCCTCGGTTGGCCTCGCGGCTCTGCGCATGGTGTTCTCGCCGGCGCTTCAATCCACGATCCCAACGTTAGTGCCCAACCGCGATGCCCAGCAGGCCGTCAACGGCCTGTTCGACGCCACCTACCGCATCGCCCGCCTGCTGGGGCCGATGGTGGCCGCCGCGCTCCACCTCTTCCTGCCGGTGATCCATTTCCTGAGCGCAACAGCGCTCGGCTTCATCGTCTCGGGCTTGGCCTTGCGTGTGGCCCGCGAGCGGTTGATCGACAAGGAGAACGAGCCGGTGCGTCCGGCACGCGGCTGGCGCGGCGCCCGGGATGCCTTGACTGCGGGTTTTCGGCTGATGCTGCAGGAACGCACCATGGGCGCGATCCTGATCATCAATGCGATCCTGAATGGTCCATGGATGGTGGCGTTGAGCCTGGCCATCGCGTTGATCGTTACGGAATACCGCCCGACCTTTCTGGGCTTTGGTGATCTCGCCGCCTATGCGCTGGTGATGGGCGCCTATGGCGTGGGCGACGTGAGCGGCAACATCATCGCGGGCTCGGTTCGCTTCAAGCGGCCGATGTCGACCATGTTCCTGGGTTACGTCGCGATGGGCTCGGGCTTCTCCTGGCTCGCCCTTTCGGTGTGGTTGCTGCCGCCCGACAAGCTCTTGCCGGCCATGATGCTGGGCGGCCTGCTGGCTGGGCTGGGCGGTCCCTTCTTCTTCGTGCCCATGATCACGCGCATGCAGACGATCTTCCACGGCCACGACATCGCCCGCGTCTTTCGCCTGCGCCTCGTCGTGATGGCCGCCGCCATGCTGGTGGCGAGCCTGCTGGCCACCTGGAGCTTCGAGTTGATGGGCGCCGTCGCCACGCAGCTCGGCTGCGGACTCCTGATCCTGGTCACCGGCATTGTCGGCAATGTCCTCTGCCGGCGCATCGAGGATCGACAGGCCACGAACCAAAGCGCACCCTCGCCGGCTCCCGCCGACTGACCGCGAAAATTCACTTGCGGGAAACGGTGTGTATTGATAGCGTCCGGTTAGTACACAGCGTTACCCTTAACCAGTGGAGCGCGTCATGGCCAAGGCCTTCCCGACCGACAATCCCTTCCTCCGTGGCTACTACGGGCCGGTGAATACCGAGGCCGATGCCGCCCACCTGCACATCACAGGTGAGATGCCGAAGGAGCTCTGCGGCACGCTCTATCGCAACGGGCCCAACCCGCAATTCGCGCCGCGCGGTCCGTACCACTGGTTCGGCGGGGACGGCATGATCCATGCCTTCCATATCGAGAATGGCAATGTCTCCTACAAGAATCGCTGGGTGCGCACGCCGAAGTGGGAGCTCGAGAACAAGGAGGGCGAAGGCCTCTCGGGCACGTTCGGCAACCCGCGCTACACCGACCCGCGCGTGCTGGCGCTGCAATCGACCATCGCCAACACCAACATTGTGTGGCACGGCGGCAAGCTCCTGGCGCTCGAGGAGGCGCACGCGCCCTTCGCCCTCGATCCGGCGAACCTGATGCCGAAAGGCTACGAGACATTTGGCGACAAGCTCTGCGGCCCCTTCACCGCGCATCCCAAGCTCGATCCCAAGACCGGCGAGATGGTGTTCTTCGGCTATTCCGCCAAAGGCCGCTTCACCAAGGAAGTGAGCCTCCAGAGCGTGACCGAGGACGGCAAGGTAACGCGCTCCGAGATCCTGGAAGGCCCCTACCCCAGCATGATCCACGACTTCGCTGTGACGCGGAACTGGATCATCGTGCCGATCTTTCCGCTCACCAGCTCGATGGAGCGGGCCATGTCCGGCAAGCCGCCCTTCGCCTGGGAACCCGACAAGGGCACGCATATCGCCTTCATCCCGAGGAACGGCACTGTCGCGGATGCCAAGTGGGTGACGGCGCCCGCCTGCTACGTGTTCCATCCGATGAACCATTTCGAGACGGATGACGGGCGCGTGGTGCTCGACGTCATGAAATACGACGTGGCACCGCTCTTCCCGCTGCCCGACGGCTCGCCGTCGAGCCAGACGACGCCGCCGGCGCGGCTGTTCCGCTGGACGTTCGACCTCTCGGGCAAGGCCAATACGTTCAAGGAGGAGCAGCTCGACGACCGCGCCGGCGAGTTCCCGCGCTTCGACGAGCGCTTCTGCATGAGCGACTACCGCCACGGCTGGATCGTGTCGGGCAATATCGCCGATCCGAGAACAGGCGAGACGCGCCAGGACGGCATCACCCATTACGATCTCTCGACCGGCAAGAGCGCGACCTGGACGTCCGACCCGGCCGATCGTTTCGGGGAGCCGGTGTTCGTGCCGAGCCGCGAGGGCGCGGCGGAAGGCGACGGCTGGGTGCTGAGCGTGCTTTATCGCCGCACGGAGGGCCGCAGCGACCTCGCGGTCTTCGAAGCCACCGACATCGCCAAGGGACCCGTCGCGCTCGCCCATTTGAGCAGCCGCGTGCCGGCGGGCTTTCACGGCAACTGGCGGCCGGGCTCCCTGTGATCCTCGTCCACCATCTCAACAACTCGCGCTCGCAGCGCGTGCTGTGGATGCTTGAGGAGCTTGGCCTCGACTACGAGGTCAAGCGCTACCAGCGCCAGCCGTCGATGCAGGCGCCGGCTTCGCTGCGCGCCGTGCATCCGCTCGGCAAGTCGCCGGTAATCACGGACGGCGATAACACGCTGGCCGAGTCAGGGGCGATCCTGGAGTACCTGGTGGAGACCTACGGCAAAGGGCGCTTCGCGCCCGCGGCGGGCACACCCGAGCGCCTGTGCTACACCTATTTCATGCACTATGCCGAAGGCTCGTTGATGCCGCTTCTGCTCATGAAGCTGATCTTCAACCGCCTGCCCGACCGCGTTCCCTGGGCGATGCGGCCGGTGGCGCGCCTGATCTCGGCCGGCGCCGACAAGACTTTGCTCGGGCCGCAGATCTCCAATCACTTCGCATTTCTCGAGAAACAGCTTGCGGGGCGCGACTGGTTCGCCGGCGACTTCTCGGCAGCAGACGTGCAGATGAGCTTCCCCATCGAGGCCGCCGCGGCCCGCGCTGGCCTCGGCGGCAAGCTCCCCAGGCTGCAGGCCTTTCTTGACCGCATCCATGCGCGGCCGGCATACAAGCGGGCGGTCGAACGGGGCGGTCCCTACGCCCTGCTGAAGTAAACGAGGTTCTCTGCTCATGGCTCTGCCCGCTTTGCTGCGCGACAGCCTTTCGATCCCGGTCGTCGGCGCACCTCTGTTCATCGTCTCCAATCCCGACCTGGTGATCGAGCAATGCAAGGCCGGCATCGTCGGCTCGTTCCCGGCGCTGAACGCGCGGCCCAAGGAGCTGCTCGAGGAGTGGCTGCAGCGCATCACCACTGAATTGCGTGAGTACAAGAAGGCGCACCCCGAGAAGAAGGTGGCGCCGTTCGCGGTCAACCAGATCGTGCACAGCTCCAACGACCGCCTGCAGCACGATGTCGAGCTGTGCGAGAAGTACGAGGTGCCGATCCAGATCACCTCGCTGCGCGCGCCCGACGACGTGGTGAAATCGGCCAAGCGCTATGGCGGGCTGGTGTTCCACGACGTCACCAACATCCAGCACGCCAAGCGCGCGCTGCAGGCCGGTGTCGACGGGCTGATCCTGGTGTGCGCCGGTGCGGGCGGCCATGCCGGCCGGCTGTCGCCCTTCGCGCTGGTGCCGGAGGTGCGACAATTCTACGACGGCTGCCTGCTGCTGTCGGGCGCCATTGCCAACGGCGCCTCGGTGCTCGCCGCGCAAGCGGTCGGCGCCGACCTTGCCTACCTGGGCACGCGCTTCACCGCCAGCCGGGAAGCCAACGCCAGCGACGGCAACAAGCAGTGCATCATCGACTCGAGCGGCGAGGAGATCGTCTACACCAACCTGTTCACCGGCGTGCACGGCAACTACCTCAAGCGCAGCATCGCCGCGGCCGGGCTCGATCCCGACGACCTGCCGGTCGCCGACAAGAGCAAGATGAATTTTGGGTCGGGCGGCAACACCAAGGCCAAGGCCTGGCGCGACATCTGGGGCGCGGGCCAAGGCGTGGGCCAGATCTTCGATGCCCCGCCCGCCGCCGAGATCGTGGCCCGCCTCAAGGCCGAGTACGAGGCGGCCCGCGCGGCGCTGCTTGCCGGCGAGACCGTGCCGACCCAGCTCAAGGCGGCCGCCGAATAACGCCCGCATGCTACGTCGCCTGTACGACTGGGTGATCCGTCTGGCGGCTCACCCCCGAGCCATTCCGGCGCTGGGCGTCATCTCCTTCCTCGAAAGCTCGATCTTTCCCATCCCGCCGGACGTGATGCTGGTGCCCATGGTGCTGGCCAACCGCGACAAGGCGTTCCGGATCGCACTGGTCTGCACGGTCACCTCGGTGCTGGGCGGCCTCTTGGGCTACGCCATCGGCTACTACTTCTTCGAGACGCTCGGCGACTGGGTGGTGAGGACATACGGGCTGCAGGAGGGCCTGGCCGCGTTCCGGGCGGGCTTCGCCGAATACGGCATCTGGATCATCCTGATCAAAGGGCTTACACCGATCCCCTACAAGCTGGTCACCATCGCTTCGGGCGCCGCCCACTTCGATCTGTTCACATTCGTGTGGGCGTCCATCGTGACGCGTGGCCTGCGCTTCTTCATCGTGGCAGCGTTGCTGTGGAAATTCGGCGAGCCGATCCGCAACTTCATCGAGGAGCGGCTGACGCTGGTCACTTGGCTGTTCCTGGTCGCGCTGATCGGCGGCTTCGTCGCCTTCCGCTACCTGTTTTGAGGGATCGATGGTCCTGACGGAGAGACTGGAGTCTCCTGGCAACCTGGGCCTGCTGGCCGTGCTGGGCAGCGGTGCGTTGCTGGCCGGCGCCTACTACTTCCAATATGTGATGGGCCTGCAGCCCTGCGAGATGTGCCTGTGGCAGCGCTGGCCGCATATGGTCGCGATCGCGGCCGGGCTGGTGGCGCTCGCCTCCCTGGTGGTTTCGCCCCGGCTCACGATCGGCCTGGTGGTGGTCGCCATCGCGGCGCTGGTCGCGACGTCGGCGATCGGCGTCTTCCATGTCGGCGTCGAGAACCATTGGTGGGCGGGCCCGCAGGCCTGCTCGGGCACCATCCCACAGGGCCTGTCGGCCGAGGAGCTCAAGAAGTACCTGTTCTCCGCCAAGATGGTGCGCTGCGACCAGACCGCCTGGTCGATGTGGGGCGTCTCGATGGCGGGCTGGAACGCCATCCTGTCGGCGCTGCTGGCTTTGGGGCTGGCCGCGGGCGTCGCCGGCTGGGTAAAATCACGCCCATGAAGACGACCGGCGAGATCCGCGACCCCGGCGACCTCGAGCCGCGCGAGTTGGTCGAGCGCACCATCCGTGTCGACCAGGCCGGCGAGTTCGGCGCCGTGCGCATCTACGAAGGCCAGCTGGCGGCGCTGCGCTGGACCGGGCGCTCCAACGGCGAGGCCGGCCGCAAGATCGCGGCCATGGCGCGCGCCGAGCGCGAGCACAACAGGACATTCGACCATCTGCTGACCCAGCGCCGCGTGCGGCCGACAGCGCTGTCGCCGCTGTGGAACGTCGCGGGCTTCGCGCTCGGCGCGGCGACGGCACTGCTGGGCGACAAGGCGGCGATGGCCTGCACGGTGGCGGTCGAGGAGACGATCGACGAGCACTACGCCAACCAAGCTGCCCAGCTCGGCGACGACGAGGCCGAGCTGCGCAGCACCATCGAGAAGTTCCGCGCCGAGGAGATCGAGCACCGTGACGAGGCGCTGGCCTCGGGTGCCCAGGAAGCGCCAGCTTACGAGGCGCTGACGGCGGCCATCAAGGCGGGCTCGCGGCTCGCCATCTGGCTCTCGACGCGGATTTGAAGGATCAGTTCTCCAGCTCGCTGTCCCAATAGAGGAAGTCGCGCCAGCTCTCGTGCAGGTAGCCGGGCGGGAAGGCGCGGCCGTTCTCCTGCAGCTCCTGGGTCGTCGGCTCGAACGGTGCGCGCTGGATGTGCATGCCGATCTCGCGCAAGAGGCGATTGCCCTTCAACAGATTGCACGGGCTGCAGGCGGTGACGACGTTTGCCCACACGGTGCGCCCGCCGCGCGACTTCGGGATGACGTGATCGAAGGTCAGCTCATTGGTCGCGAAGTCGCCGCCACAATACTGGCAGATGAAGCGGTCGCGCAGGAACACGTTGAACCGCGTGAAGGCTGGCCGCCGCGCGGCCGGCACGTATTCCTTGAGCGCAATGACGCTCGGCAGCCGCATCTCGAAGGACGGGCTGTGGATCTTGCGCTCGTACTCGGAGATCACGCTGACGCGGTCGAGGAACACGGCTTTGACCGCGTCCTGCCAGGACCAGATCGACAAGGGGAAATAAGACAGCGGCCGGAAGTCGGCGTTGAGCACTAGCGCGTGGCAGGACTCAAGGCCCGGCGTCACGGCTAGCCTCGCGGCCCTTGAGCGGGCCCACGAGTGGGACTACTCGGGAAGTCGATGCGATCGAGGGCCCGATTGGCGAGGGTCCGATTGAACATGGCGCGCATTGTGGCAAGGTTTTCCAGAAACACAATATGTCGAGGCCTCTCATCATCGACATGCCATCGAACGACAATAGAATCGCCATAGGAGGACCATCGCCTTGGACACAGCAACCGACACCCGTTCGCAAAGCGTCACAAACTTTCCTTTACCCCCCGCCGATTTGGAATCTCTGGGCTTTCGCCGCCAGCAGATCGATCGCCTTGTCGCACTGATCGAGCGACATATCGCTGAAGGCCGCTATCCCGGCTGCCAGATCGCGCTCGCCCGCCACGGCAAGCTCGTGCTCTACAGGAGCTTCGGCAACGCCGTCACCGAGCCGAAACCGAAGGCCGCCGGCGACGACACGCTGTGGCTGCTCTATTCCAACACCAAGGTGATCACCGCGGTCACGCTGTGGGCGCTGGCCGAGCGCGGCCTGTTCTCCTTCTCCGATCGTATCGCCGACCACGTGCCGCAGTTTGCGAAGCACGCCAAAGGCAACATCACCGTGCTGCAGACCATCACCCACCAGGGCGGCTTCCCCAACGCGGTCGTCGGCAAGGACGCCTGGGCCGACCACAAGCGCCTGCGCCAGGTCGTCTGCGACTTCGCGCTCGAATGGTCGCCGGGCTCGAAGGTCCACTATCATGGCTTGAGCGCGCACTGGACCTTGGGCGTGCTGATCGAATCGCTCACCGGCCGCGACTTCCGCGACGTCATCCGCGAGACGGTGATCGAGCCGCTGGGTCTCGGTCGCGAGCTCTATGTCGGCCTGCCCGAAAGCGAGTTCGGCCGCACCTCGTCGATGCACCAGCCGACACAAATCGGTGAAGGGCACCGGCCCGACGACGACGCCAACTCCACCGAGTGGCGCAAGAGCGGTGCGCCGGGCGGCGCGGGCTACGGCACCGCCCGCGCGATGGCCGCGCTCTATCAGATGATGCTGCACGACGGCCAGCTGAACGGCGCGCGCATCGTGAGCCCGCGCACCTTGCAGTACGCCCTGCGCAACCACACCGGCGATCGCGTCGACGAGTTCATGGGCATGCCCATGCATCGCGGCCTCGGCCCGCATCTGCGCGGCACCACCGAGAACATCCGCGGTCTCGGCGGCTTTGCCCATCCGCATGCCTTCGGCCATGGTGGCGTCGGGACGTCCTATTGCTGGGGCGATCCGGAGTCGGGCGTGTCGTTCGCCTACATCACCAACAACCGCGTGCCCGATCCGTGGCACAGCAAGCGGCTCGACCTCGTCGCCAACCTGGTGCACACGGCGATTCTCTAACGGGAGGACGCGCCCGCGGTCAGCCGCTCGCGGACGAATTCGTCGAAATGCGCCGGCGACTCCCACAGATCGAGGACGCGGAACCCGTCGCTGCCGAGCCAGGCCACGTGGAACTTCGCGCCGGCCGGCGGATCTCCCTCCCAATTCACGTCGCGCCGCACTTGCTCGTACTGCTCCCGCGTCACCTCGGGCCAATGCATGGTCATGACCGTTGCCATCGCTGCCTCCTCGTCGAGGCTCTACGGGCCTGGCGTGAGGATGGATTCAGAGACGCCCCGAGTAGGTCTCCTTCACCTGCGGCGGCACCCGCTCCATGCGGGCCTCGGCCTCCTCGGTCCAGGAGATGATCTCCTCGGCCTTGACGTCCAGCGGCGGATAGAACTTGCCGTTGGTCAGCAGCACGTTGCACGGAGCCAGGCGCAGCAGGTTCTCGGTGTTGGAGCCGAGGTCGACCTCGTTCTCGTCGGAGTGCACGCCGACGCGGCCGAGGATCAGGAGCCACGGCTGCTCCTTGCGCGCGAAGGTCAGGATCTTCTCGAAGCACTTGCCGTCGAGCAGCGTGATCGAGAGATCCACGCCGTCTTCCGCCGCCAGCTTGCGCGCGATCTCCAGGTGCGACTGGTAGATCTTGGCCAGTCCGGT
>Ga0081455_10003966_pt1 | contig 16797 bp, 14 predicted proteins | sample TabmetS3T2R1_FD_70207 | JGI IMG/M metagenome (GOLD analysis project Ga0081455, IMG submission 70207) | Tabebuia heterophylla rhizosphere microbial communities from the University of Puerto Rico - S3T2R1 | ecosystem: Host-associated > Plants > Roots > Rhizosphere ...
TTCAGCCGGTGTCCGCGAAGCACGCGCGAACATAGCAGCCGCCGAGCAAGGGCTAGAGCGCGAACAGAAAGAAGCATTGCGACTGTTGCGCGATCAGTTGGCGAAAATCGAGACGTTGCATCATCACGTCGAACTCTTCCGCGACAAGCTCGTGCCGCAGGGGCAGCAGGCATTTGAGGCCACGCGGCTGAGTTACGAATCGGGAAAAGCGACGTTTCTCGATTGGATCAGCGCGCAGCGAAACCTACGCGACATCGAAGCAATGGGTCGAGAGCATTTGGCCCATTATCAGGTGGCCGTAGCTGAGCTGGAGGCAGTCATAGGCGGAGAAATTTACGCGTCGGGCCATGGGTTATCGAGAGGAGGCAAATGACGATGAACCAGTTCATGCGAAAAACTGTGCTGTTGATCGCGCTTGTTACTCTTCTTATCGGGGCTGCCTCCTGCTCGAGAAAGAGTCCTGCGGGAAAACCAGGCAACGTCGATTACTACACCTGCACGATGCATCCATCGGTGCATGAGAAGGAACCTGGAAAATGTCCCATTTGCGGCATGGACCTCGTGCCGGTCATGAAAGGCGATGTCACGCCGGGGACGTCTAGCAAACAGCCTCCTAAACACGATCACGCGGCAATGTTAGCCGGTAAAACAGCTGGGAACACTGCGGGCGGGGCACCTTCACATGAGTTCGTTGTGCCCGTTGAGCGTCAGCAACAGATCGGCGTCACCTACGCCACAGCCGAGCGCAAACCGCTCTTCCACACCATTCGTGCGGTTGGTCTAATTGTTCCCGACAAGGGTCGCAACTGGCAATTTGTGTCGCGAGTCGATGGCTACGTGCAAAAACTACAAGTCACAGCGCCTGGCGATTTGGTGGAAAAAAATGCGCCGCTTCTGTCGATCTACAGCCCGGACCTGCTCACAAGCGAACGGGAGTTTGTCGAGCTCTTGCGAATGCGCGATCAGGCTAAGAGTAGAGACGCTCGCGAAACACCGCAGCGCTTGATCGAATCGGCAAGGCGCCGGCTTCAACTTTGGAACGTTACTGACGCGCAGATCGCTGAGTTAGAAAAAACACGCAAGGCCTCGGATACACTGACATTGCTCTCGCCATTTCGAGGTGTCGTGCAGTCGGTGCCCGTCGAGCAGGGCAAGAACGTCAAAGCCGGCGACATGCTGGTGGAAGTCGCCGATCTGAGCGTCGTCTGGGTGTGGGCTGAGTTTTACGAAAACGAGCTGCCGATGTTGCAGGTCGGTCAGAAGATCGACGTAACAACCAAATCGTATCCAGGCGAAAAATTCGAGGGCACAATCAGCCTTGTTAATCCGTTTCTTGAGGAAGCGAAACGCACCGCCAGGGTGCGCATCGATATTGCTAACCCGGACTTCAAATTGCGTCCTGGGATGTACGTCAACGCGGAGTTGGCGATGGACATGGGCCAGGCGCTCACCATCCCTGTAAGCGCGGTCATGCCGACAGGCAGGCGCAACGTAGTCTTCGTAGATAAGGGTGAAGGAAAGCTTGAACCGCGCATCGTCGAGCTCGGCACTAAATATGGCGACATCTACGAAGTGAAAAGCGGTCTCAAGGAACACGAACGCGTGGTTGCGAGCGCAAATTTTCTCATCGACGCCGAGTCGAAGGTGCAAGGCGCTCTAAAAGGATTTGAGGACGAACAAGGACCGCAAGGAAATGTCAGCCCTGGCACCAAACCATGATCGAGGCTGAGACAACTTCCCGGAACCGAATGACTGCCGCTGGAAAGCGCGAGACATTGATTGAACGCGTTATCGGGGCGAGCGCGCGCAATAAATTTCTTGTTTTCATTTTCACAATCTTTGCGGTTGCGGCGGGAATTTACGGACTACTCAACACACCGCTCGACGCCATCCCGGATTTGAGTGATGTACAGGTGATTGTCTATACAGAATGGGAAGGGCGTTCGCCCGACCTGGTCGAAGATCAGATCACTTATCCGATCTCCACCGTATTCATCGCTGCTCCAAAGGTAAAATTCGTTCGTGGTGAATCGATGTTCGGCAAGTCATTCGTCTACGTCATCTTTCAAGACGGCACCGACATTTACTGGGCACGCTCGCGGGTCATTGAATATTTGAACTCGGTCCGAGGTTCCCTGCCGGAGGGCGTAAATCCGGTGATTGGACCAGATGCAACCGGCGTGGGCTGGGTTTACCAATACGCGCTCGTCGACGACAGCGGGAAACACGATCTCGCCGAGTTGCGTTCCATTCAGGATTGGAACCTCCGTTACGCCCTTTCTTCAGTAAAAGGCGTCGCCGAAGTCGCGTCGGTCGGCGGATTCGTAAAGCAATACCAGGTCGATCTAGACCCCAACGCGCTCGTCGCCTACAACATCCCGCTCAGCGACATCGTTAACGCAATTAAGATGAGCAATGCCGATGTCGGCGGCAAAACCTTTGAGGTCGCTTCCACGGAATATTACATCCGCGGTCGCGGGTACATCAAAAAGATCGAGGACATCGAAAACATCGTCCTTAAAGTGGAAAATGGCACGCCGGTTTACTTAAAAAACGTTGGAAATGTCCATCTCGGCGGTGAAATCCGGCGCGGTGTCGCAGAGCTCGACGGACGCGGCGAGGTCGTCGGCGGCATCGTAGTGATGCGCTACGGCGAAAACGCGCTCAATGTCATCGACGCGGTAAAAAAGAAAATTGAAGAGATTAAGCCGTCGCTGCCGGCTGGTGTGCGCATCGTCCCTGTTTACGACCGCAGCGATTTAATTCGCCGGGCCATCGCTACATTGCGCGAAAAACTCGTTGAAGCGAGCATCGTCGTCGCACTGGTTTGCATCGTTTTTCTCTGGCACGTGCGCTCATCGCTGGTGGCCATCATCACGCTGCCGGTCGCGATAATTCTGTCGTTCATTCCGATGTGGTGGCTGAATATCACCTCCAACATCATGTCGTTAGGCGGCATCGCCATCGCTATTGGTGTAATGGTTGATTCGGCGATCATTATGATCGAGAACGCGCATACGGCGCTCGAACATTTCCGTAAGCAACATGGACGCGACGCGACCGGAGTGGAGCGAGTCGATGTAATTATTACTGCTGCGAAGAGCGTCGGTCGCTCGCTGTTTTTCGCGCTGCTCGTGATTACGGTGAGCTTCATTCCCGTCTTCACTCTCACCGGCCAGGAAGGAAGGCTTTTCAGGCCCCTCGCCTTCACGAAAACGTTCTCGATGTTTTTTGCCTCGTTTCTAGGCGTGACGCTCGTCCCGGTGTTGATGGTGCTGCTCATTCGCGGAAGGATCGCGCCGGAGATCAAAAATCCGGTGAACCGCTTTTTGATCCGTTTGTATCAGCCATGCGTTAATTTCGTGTTGCGCTACCGCTGGTTCACATTGATCGGGGCGTTAGTCATCCTGCTGCTCACTTTTTTCCCGTACAAACGACTTGGCAGTGAATTCATGCCACCGCTGAACGAGGGCACGCTGCTCTACATGCCCACAGCGGTACCGGGAATGTCCATTACTGAAGCGACAAAGATTTTGCAGATTCAGGACCGGCAACTAAAGAAAATTCCCGAAGCGGTTACGGTGTTCGGGAAAGCCGGCCAGGCCGATACACCGACTGATCCAGCGCCTTTGTCGATGTTCGAAACCGTCGTCGCACTTAAGCCGCCCGATCAATGGCGCAAAGGAATGACGTGGGACAAGTTGCTGGCCGAAGTCGATGCGAATATCAAAACGCCCGGCATGGCGAACCTGTTCTGGATGCCCATCCAGACGCGCACGGAAATGCTCACTACTGGGTTTCGCAGTATCCTCGGAATAAAAGTTTTCGGTCCTGATCTCGGCGTAATCCAAAAGCTCGCGGTGCAAATCGAAAAGGAGCTTGGCACTGTACCAAACACGCGCAGCGCGTTCGCCGAACGCACAGTCGGCGGATATTTTCTCGATTTCACGGTCAATCGCGAAGCAGCGGCGCGGTATGGCCTGAAAGTCGGCGACGTTAACGACATCATCGAATCGGCTATTGGCGGCAAAAACATCACGACCACCGTTGAAGGTCGCGAGCGCTATCCAATTAACACCCGATACGCGCGCGATTTTCGCCAGGACATCGACGCGCTTAAACGGGTTCTCGTTCCCACGCCGACGGGCGCGCAGGTGCCCATCTCGCTGCTGGCCGACATCCGTTACAAGACCGGTCCGCCGTCCGTGCGCAGTGAAAACGGCAAGCTGGTCGGCTTCGTTTTCGTGGACATTACGACGAGCGACATTGACGGCTACGTCCGCAAGGCGTCTCAATTACTCAGCCAGCGCATCCAATATCCGCCGGGTTATTACATCGAATGGGCGGGACAATTTCAATATCTGCAAGCGGCGAAGGAACGATTGAAAATTGTGATTCCTTTCACTCTCCTGATCATTTTTGTCCTCATATACATGAACACGAGATCAGTTACTAAGACGGCGATTGTCTTGCTGGCCGTGCCGTTTTCGCTGGTCGGAGCGTTCTGGTTGCTGTGGATACTTGGCTACAACATGAGCGTCGCCGTTTGGGTTGGACTAATCGCTCTTGCTGGCCTCGATGCTGAGACGGGCGTGGTCATGCTCCTTTATCTTGATCACGCGTGGGAGAAATTTCGCGCCGAGCACCGGATGAACAATATGCGCGATTTGCACGACGCCGTTATCGAGGGCGCCGTGGGCCGAGTCCGGCCGAAAATCATGACAGTCTGCGCGATTCTCTTTGGCCTATTGCCAATCATGTGGTCCCCTACTCTGCAAGCTGGGGCGGACGTGATGAAACGAATTGCCACGCCAATGATCGGCGGCGTCGTAACGAGCGCGATTCTGGAACTTTTGATTTACCCTGTGATTTACGTCCTCTGGCGCAAGCGCGAGCTGCCCGACCAATCCGAAGAACGAGCGCCGTTGGTTCCGCCTGGATTGGTGGCGCAACTTTCCAAATTGCGATGAGTCGATTGGTAACTTTTATCATCAGCCTGGGCATTTGCAGCCTCGCGGCTGCCGACACAATCAAAGCTACGATTAGGGGGACCGCCTGCGACCTCTGCGCTTCCGCAATTGAAAAAACGTTCCGAGATCAGCCGGAAGTGAAAACCGTGGATGTCGATTTTGAAAACAAACTGATCACGATTCAGACAAGACACGGGCAGACAATGGACGATGCCAAGATCAGAAAATTGCTGGCCAACGCTGGCTACTCGGTGGTCGCTGTGACGAGACAGAAATAATGAACGTCCGAATTATTCTTCTCGAGTTTCTAACGATTCCCAGCCGGTTCAGCACGCTGGTGTGCTGTGATCTCCTATGACCTTACGCACGAGACCGGTGAATGATTTGAAGGTCGGCCGAGTTGCAGCCGAAGCGGGAGTCGGCGTGCAAACGTTGCATTATTATGAGCGACTCGGGTTATTGCCTAAACCGCAGCGTTCCACGGCTAACTATCGGCTTTACTCCAACGATGCGATTCGTCGCGTGAAGTTCATCAAGAAGGCCCAGGCGATTGGGTTGACGCTCGAAGAAACAAAGCAAATTCTCGATTTGAAAGAACGCGGTGGCACGCCCTGCAGCAAAGTGGCCGAACTCGGAGAAAAACATTTGCGGGAAATCGATATGCGTCTTGCGCAGTTGCGTAAATACCGTCGGGCGCTTGCCCATGCGCTGAATGATTGGCGCGAGGAAGACAATACCGAGCGTCAGTGCGCGGGCGAATTTTGCGATCTGATCGAGCGATTGCCGTAAGCCTAAAATTCTTCTAAAAAACCCGTTGACTCTCTACTTAGCTAGAGGGTTTAGGGTGCGGCATGAAAGCAAAGAACGTCGGAATCTTGTCGGCGATTCTCGGATCGATCTGTTGTGTCGGGCCGCTCTTGCTGATTACGGTTGGGCTCGGAGCGGGCACAGCCGTGATTAGCCGCTATCGCTGGTTATTTATCGCTGCGGCGATGTTCGTTCTTGCGTTGGCGTGGACCAAATATTTTCGCGAGAAAACGCGCTGCGCTTGCGAGCAAGACACGCTGCAACGACGCGGCAGCGGAGCGGTTACCCTGCTCATTGCCACGGCCATCGTACTCGGTTTCGCAAGCATGAATACGAGCCGTTACTTGTTCGCCAGGACGCCGGCTTCGGCGCAGGTGCAGCCAGAACTCGCCAGCGGAATGAATCGTATTGTTATTCCCTTAGAAGGAATGACCTGTGCCACCTGTGAGGTCGCCATTCGCTATGCACTCAAGAGCGTGAACGGAGTGGAATCAGCGCGTGTTAGCGCCGCAGCGAATACGGCCACGATCGATTACGACCAGGCCAAAACAAATCCGCAACAGCTGGTCGCTGCGATCAACGCTACGGGCTATCGCGCCACGCTGCCGCTAGACGCAGCTCAAGCGACCGGCAAGACTCCCCAGCAGCAGTTAAATCAGGAAAGGAGTATCAGCATGGATCGAATCAGTTTGTTTGAGGTTTCGTTGCAATGCCCCGCTGCGCCGCAGATCGGTTGCGGCACAGCTTCAAAACCAATTTTGCTGCAACTGGAGCAGGAACCTGGCGTGGCCGAGGCATGGTTGAATCGCGTCGGCACTGAAATCGCCGTGGTGTGGAAGCCTGAAGCGGAGACAACGTCTCGACACAATGTGGCGGCAAAGCTCACCGACGATGCAAAAGAGGTACAGGGCGAGGCTCGGGATGAAGCGCTCAAGAGCTTTCTCTCCGGCAAAGGCTGGTATCGCGGTGCAGATGTCGATCGGCTGAGCGAAGAAGAAGCCGGCATTATCGCTGCGAGATTGATTCGTAGAGTCAAAGCAAAGACGCCGCTGCCGAAAGAGAAAGCTCAGGAGTTTCAGCATGAGCTCGCAGAGACGTGGAGCAGATGCGTCACCAGCGGCAAGCACGCTGCCAGCAACGCAGGCAGACAGCCAACATGCCGGTTCGAAGATATTGGTGAGGATATTGCGCGAAAATATCTCAACCAGGAACAGTTGAACTTTTGGAAAGAAGCAGTCGAAGGCGGCTCGCGACCGCTCCCGACTGAAAGCTGACTCGGAGATCTTGGGAAGAAATGTGATGACGACGCAAAATCGCCAGGCGAAGTGAGACCAATCCTGCAATCGATTATTCGCTGTCCGCGATGTGGGCATCACACCGAAGAAAAAATGCCGGCAGACGCGTGCCTGTATTTTTACGACTGCCCAGCGTGCGGTGCGAAGGTAAAGCCAAAGCTTCGTGACTGCTGTATCTTTTGCAGTTACGGATCGCAGCCGTGCCCACCGGTTCAGGCGAGATCGGCAGGCTGTTCCTAAAGTTCGCTGTGAAGGTGTACAACCGTGATTAAAAAGTCCGTAGAATCTCCGGTGTTGATGGGAGAACCCCGCCGCGCTCCGCCGGTCGGGCGTGCGCTCCGCGTCCTGCTCGGCCTTGCGCTGATAGCTTACATCACGCCTGTTTACTTTCGAGTCCCGCCGCGAGTTGCCGTGGGATCGTTGCTACTAACCTTTGGGATGGTTGGCGTCTGCAGCCTAATTCATATCACGGTAGCACGACGGATTATTGCGGTTGGTCCATGCCTCGGCGCCGCCGCGATGGCAGGCTTGCTTATCGCATTGTATCTTGCCGGTGCCTCCGGCTTACCGATTGTTGGGAGCGGAAAAGGCCAGCTGGCAGCAGCTGCGTTCCTCGGCATCTCATTAGTGGTAGCTGGCGTGCGCGCCGTTCCTGGCTGCGAACTGATGGCGATCCCCGGCCTTTTATTTCGAAAAGACATCGACCTGGCATGTCTCGTTTTTTCTCCACTCGACAGGCTCGAGCGCCAGTTGCGGAGCAAACACGGCGCTAACTACTGATGTGGTTCTAGATAAGATTTGATCAGCGCTCCGACTTTGGCGCATGCAACTGGCAATCGGGCCACGTCGGCGAGTCAGGCGCGTTTAGCGGACTCATTGCAGCGGGAACCGGCGTCGTGGGATCGATAACGCCGATGCGTTTGTTTACCCAGAGAACCTGATACGCCCACGCCGGGAGCGGCGCCGCTCTGGAGGTACACGACCAGTTGTTGAAGTGGAGGTTCACAGGATAAAAATTCCGCTTCAGCTTTCGGAGCACCTCGAGAATCCTCGGATCGTCGAATCCGTGCATCTCCATCGCGAGCTGCGGAACCGAAGCGAGCAACTCGTCTGGCGCTGCGAGGAGCGATTCCCATTCCGCGCCTTCGATGTCCATCTTGATGATCACACGCCGGCCGATATCTCCACTTTTTCCGATCTGGTTTTCCAGTGTGTCGAAAAAATGTGACCCTCGGTACCCGGTGCGATCTCCGACGCATTCGTTATGAAATACAAACCTGCCGCCGCTGCATGTCGGCCTTGCGGGGTCGAAACAATCGTATTCGTGCACCGGAACGTGATACCGGCGCGAAACTTCGCAGCCCCAATCATCGTTTGCGCCAACACCGTATGAATATCCTGCATCGAGCGGTTCAAGCAGATTCTCGCACATCAAGTAACCGCCATCATTGACGCTGCCAAAGCGCTTGAGCGTACAGTTTTTTAAAGCGACTGGCTGAAGCTCGGCGAGAATCGCCTCACGCAGCTTACGTCCAGCCGTCTCGCGTGTGAGGTCGCCAATCACGACCGCAGCGGCAGCCGCGAGAGCAATGATGACGACCGTGACTCGGATGGATTTCCGTAGCGTGAAGATCGGTTGCATAAACTACGGAATGTTAAGACCAATCGAACCTTGCTGGCGATCCAGAAGCATTGTGTTATGCGGGCGCGATCAATGATCAACAACATACTGAGCAGTCGACTTTTGTCTCTACAATTGCCTAACGAGCGACTCGAAACGTGAAGCTTCCCTTGGTTACGTGTGAATCGACGGAAACGACACGCCACACGACCTTGTACGTTCCAGGTTGAAGCGTCGGCAGCGAAACGCGCAGCAGCACCTGATTCGAGCGATCCAGATGCACATCGCACTTGTCCACTTCTTTGCCTGATACATCGAACACTTGGATCGTGCTAAATGCTGGTTTGATATGTTCGCTAAACCGGATCCGCACCTCGCCAGGCGATGTCTGGACTGTGGCGCCAACGCCAGGTTCCGCGCGTTCAAGAAAAGCATGCGCTTTAAGGCTGGCTGAGCCGGCCACAACAATCAGCAAGAAGCCAAGGATGACACCTTTCATTTTTTTCCACCAAAAAGCGGACGCCCCAGGCTGTGAGGGAAAAGATCGTCCAGATAAAAATGCAGCTGCGCGATGAAGCCGACATCGTTGCCTGTCCGTGAGTTAACCGGGATGATCGCTTCTGCGCCGACCTGGAAATATTTCCCCGACCAGATCAAGCCGGGATTAATTGTAGCAGTTGTTTGTCCTTGCTGGCCGCGGTTAAGCGGCGTCTCAAAAGCGAATTCAACCAGCGGGATTAGTCGATCAAACGGCGCTCGCAGCCCGATGTCCTTCACCTGCTCCTGCAGGTAAATGAGGCTATACTCGACCGCGAATCCCCACTCGAGCACGTCTGGATGACGCTCGATGTCGATATCACGCTCGCCTGTCGTCTCGTTTAGCGTCACCGTTCGCGTGCTTGCGCTGGTTGGAATAGCGACGCCGACCTGGCCTGTGACGGCAAGCGGCTTCAGAAATGAGATCGTTTCGGGCAGGTCACCAAATCCTTTGCCGAAAAACAAACCCGGCGCCCACGTCGTGAATGAATCGGCGTCAACTCGTTTATTGCCTGTTCCGCCGATTTCGACCTCGGCACCTAACGAAAGAATGATTTCGTGTTCATCGCTTTCGAAGAACTGGTATTTTGCAGCGACTTCGAGATTGCCAAATCCGGTTTGCGAGGACTCGCTCGGTGGCTTGAGATTAATGAGGGTTTCGCCCAGCTCGATGCCAAAGTTCGGCGTGATGCGCTTGGCGATGTCCACCACGACTTCAGTGTCCCGGGTACCACCTTCATCAGGTGTGACGATGCTGGACACCGTTGGTAATGAAAGCTCGTCGTTAACGAATGGATCGTCTGTCGTAAGCGTCGCTGGGAAAAACCTGCTTCCAGCGAAACCGTGCGCCCACGCAGTCGTCGGTATAACAAACAAAGCAGCGGCGACGATTTTGACCGCGGCTGATTGAAGAACCTTATAAGAAAAAATTTGTTTCAATTTAGAGCTCCTTTCTGTGGCGAGGGAGCGAGCGCGCGTCGCGCGCATTTTCCCCACCGGGTTGGCGGCGAACGGACTGCGATCCGCGCACTCGCACGGCGCAGTTTACTGGCGATGCCTTATTTCGCGTTCAGGCGCTGCAGGAGTTCCTGGGCGGCGGAACCGGCGGAGATTTGCCGATTTGCAAGACTGAAAAATCGCCAGTTACGTAATCAACGTACGCAAACAAGCGGACCAGCGTGATCGCGCGTTTTGTGCAGATCATGTCGATCTTCGGTGTGAGAAGCTGCAGGTCCGATTTCTTTTCGGTCGTTTTTCCCCTGTCAACGATGTGACAGAGAGAACATGGATGCGCCCCGTCAAACGTTCGCGCTATCGCTTCGCACAGCGAGCCGCGTTTTGAATAATCGATGATCATCGATGTCCACGCGATGGATTGAAGCGTCAACCAATGCAGGCCAATTGCGCAGCAAAGCGCGAAAATCGTGATGGCGCGACAAATGCAACAAACCACGCCCACGAGGTTAGCGACGCATTGTTCTCACGTCAATCCATGCAGGCCAAGAGAATAGCCTAATGTTCTAGACTGGCGGTTGCGCTTCGCGGCGCCACGGCAACCGACCCTCAATTTCCAATTGCAGTGACAAACTCAGGAACGTACGGATGAGCACAATTAATCCCAGGACGAGCACGTTTTGAATCGTCGGGGCGACGACAACGGTTCGGATAATGTCGCCGGCGATAAGAAACTCCAGGCCGAGTAAAATTGCGCGGCCGATGTCCTGTCGATAAGACGAATAGTAATTGCCGATGTTGTGCGCGCGATGAACCAGGAGACGGGCTGTGGCGACAAGCGCGCCGGCAGCGACAATGAACACGCCAACGCCATCGACAGCAGTGCCGATAATTTCCATGAGCTGCCGAAAATTTTCCATGAACACGTTACTTGCCGCAAAGCGCGCTGCGTTTCAATGCTGTTCGTGAGGGGGCGCATCGCTTGTGCGGCGAGGCATGCGCAATGTAATCATCTCGGGAGCCGGCGGTAGCGCCGCATCAATTTGAAAAAGCGGAGCGAGTCGCGCACGGGATGGATCTTGCTGACCTGGTCGGTGTAAACAGTCGTGATGGGGACTGATTCGATTCGGTAGCCTTTACGGCTGGCGATGATTAGCGCTTCAGTCTCGTATTCGAATCGGTGCGCGCCGCCAAGCATGTCTGGAATTAACTGTCGATGCAGCATGCGGTAACCGCATTGCGTATCGGGAATTTCTTGTCCGCAAACACGGCTGATCTCATTGCTCATATAACGGTTGACGACACGCCGCACAAAGGGCATGCGGGCGACGTCGTCCATGCGATTACCAATGAAAAATGTGGGTCGTGTCGCCGAGGCTGCTGCTAGCAGAAATCGATCGATCTCTTCGGGAAGATGTTGACCGTCGGAATCCAGAAGGATCGCCCACGTGATCAGTCGATCCTGTCCGCTGCTTGACGAGTTCGCAGTGCCAAGCCAGTACGCGAGTCCGGTCTTGATTGCTTCGCCTTTGCCTTGGTTTTGAGTATGAACAGTAACTTCGGCGCCGGCTTCGCGCGCGCGTTGTGCCGTCTTATCGGTTGAGCCGTCATCGACAACGAGAACGTGATCCAGCCGCTCACGGGTTCGCCGCGCGATGTCGCCAATATGTTTTTCGTCCTGATACGCGGGAATAACCGCGGCGGTTTGCGAACGAATATCCGTTTCGGTCATATCGAGCGATCTCAAAAATTGAGTTCAGAGATTGCTCGACTTCGTTCTGAATGACAACAAAACAAAGGGCACACGCGCTGGCCACTTATCGGTTATCTTCGCACAACCGGATGAAAATCGGCTGCGTGATAAGAGCTGCGGACCAGAGGTCCCGAGGCGACGTAGAGAAAACCTTTTCGACGTGCGATGTCGCCGCAGTAGTTGAATTGCTCCGGCGTGATGTATTCCACGACGGGCAAATGTTTCGGGCTCGGCCGCAAGTACTGACCGATCGTCAAGACTTCGCAATCGACCTCACGCAAATCGTCCATGGTCTGAAAAAGTTCGGTCTCCTTTTCGCCGAGGCCGAGCATTACCCCGCTCTTCGTCACAACTTCGGGCGACAGTTCCTTTGCGCGACGCAATACTTGCAACGACATCCGATACTTAGCGCGCGAACGCACAAGAGGCGTCAGCCGTTCGACGGTTTCCATGTTGTGATTGTAAATGTCGGGGCCGGCATCGAGCACCGTCTGGATGCACCAGTCATCTGCGTGAAAATCCGGAACGAGCACTTCGATGATGATTGAAGGATCCATCTCGCGAATTGCTGTGATCGTGCGCGCAAAATGATCCGCACCGCCATCCTTCAGATCGTCGCGTGCTACGGCGGTGATCACGACGTGTTTCAAATTCATTCGGCGCACCGCCTCGGCGACGCGCTTCGGTTCGTCGTCTTCCAACGCGAATGGCTTCGCCGTTGTCACAGCGCAAAATCCGCATGCCCGCGTGCAACGATCACCCGCGATCATGAAAGTAGCGGTGCCCTGGCTCCAGCATTCCCACCTATTCGGGCATTGCGCGCTCTCGCAAACCGTGTGCAAGCGCAAATCGGAAATCAGCGCTTTAGTCGAGAAGAAGACCGGATTCGACGGCAGCCGCACTTTAATCCAGGGCGGCTTCTGCGCCTGGTGCAGGGCTGGATCCATCTTCGCGCAGGACATTTCGCAGAAAAGTTACAACGTTAAAAACGTTACAAAAGTTAAATTGGAAAACATTAACACCTGGCTTCAAACAGCTGCCGGCATGTGAATCAGAAGAAGCCGTTTAAACGGCTTGGTCGCTGGCTTCATTCGCGCACCGCGCTGAAGCGCGGCGTTAATGAAATATCGATTGCGTCGAGTGCTTCACCGTATCAACGATCCGCGCTCCAAGCGTCAGAGTTTTGTTCGTCCGGACAGCGCGGCCGATAGGGTCAATTCATCGGCCGATTCCAAGCCGCCGCCAGCTGGGATCCCGCGGGCGATGCGGGTGAGTGAGACCGGTTTGCCCTTCAACAGATCGACAATGTAGTTCGTTGTGGCTTCGCCTTCGACATCGGCGGACAGCGCAAAAATGATTTCGGAAATTTTTTCCCGATCGATTCGATCCACTAATTCTTTAATTCGCAAATCTTCGGGAGCCACATGATCCAGCGGCGAGATCCTGCCACCCAGAGAATGATATCGGCCGCGAAATGCGCCGGTCTTTTCCAGAGGAAGAATGTCGGTCGGTTGTTCCGTGACGCAGAGCAAATCAGTCGAGCGCGAGGGGTCGGCGCAGATTTCGCAGATTTCGCCGACAGTAAAGAAGCCGCACAAATTGCAGGCATGAATCGACTGGCGCGTATCAGTGATGGCGCGCGAGATTTGCTCCGGTTGATCGCCGCGCGCGCGCACCATCCAGAGCGCGATCCGTTCTGCCGAGCGAGGACCGACTCCCGGCATTTGCCGCAGTTGCGCAATTAAATCGCGGATCGCCGCCGGATATTCCGTCTTTCTCAATAGGTGCTTGGATTTATTCCGGCGGCGATTGCGTCAATTGCAGGATGAGCGGCTCTAGTCGGCGCAAATAAAACTGCAATGGCGCGTCCTCTTCCTCGTCGGAGCCGCGGGCCTTTTGGAATTCGGTATACGCTTCTGCCCAGCGCTTCTCTCGATATAAAACTATGCCACTCCAAAACGAGTCGCGCTGCGCCACACGTTCTGGTCCGGCTTCAGCCGCAGGCCAAAGCGGCTCGTAAACTTCAAGACGGTCATGCGAATTTAGTCCGGTCACAAAATCAATTGGACGCGCGACAACTGCTTCGCTTACTCGATCAAAAGTCGCCGTATCCATCAAGGCTCTGGATCCGTAGAAGCGATTCAGGGCGCAGAATCTGCGCGCTAAATCGATCGGTTCACCGCTTGTCAGAAGCAGCGGGCGCTGACTTTCTTGTAATGCGCCGGCAATGATCGCGCCCGAGCTGATTCCCGTCCGAATATCCCAGTTCGCCGTGACGTTCTCCTTATCTTCGCCCGGTTCGCGAGAATTTTTGATCACATCGAGAACAACGCGCACGGCTTTTTGCGCGTGCTCCGGATCGGCCGCAGGAAATCCAAAAACGCCAACGACGCCTTCTCCGTCGGCGGCTTGCAGGTAAGCACCTTGTTCCACCAGACGCGCAGCAGTGTCACGAATGAACCTGGCGGTTGCTTCTGTGAACGCAGCAGGCTCGCTACCCTCTGCGAATGTGAGTTTGTCGCCGATATCGCATATCACGATGCTTACATCGTACGTCCTTGGCTCGGCATCGAAAGAGATTCTCCCGTCGCTAAGACGCCGAAATTGCTCGTTGGAAACGCGATCGGCAAACAATGTGCGAATCAGATGTGAACGGTTCCTGCGTTGAAAAGCCAACCACACTTCTGCGGCGACAAACGCAAATACGACGGCAAGAACCGACGGGGCCGGCTGAAAAAATACCCGGTAAAGAGAGCAAACCCAGGCGAGGCCAAATAGTTCCACCAGCAATAACCCTATTAACAGCCAGCGGCGCGATCGCGGAACGTTGCTCAAGGTGAACCAGGCGACGGCGAGGGCGATCACCAACACCAAGAGGTATTGCCATTTTTCGCCGACGATGCGTGTCGCGCCCGCGTAATCGGTGACGAGTTGCGCGGCAACAGCCTCAAACCCAGCGATGACTCTTGTCGCATGCAGCACTCCGACAATCACAGCAACAGCGACACCGATAATGAGCGTTGTAATTAATCGTCTCATGATCGCGCGTCGGCGTTCTGTTTTGACTCCCGTCTCCCCTTGGATAAGGGGAGAGGATCAAGGTGAGGGGTTCGATCTACAGACGCAGCGCATCCGCTGGACCCAACGCTCACCCTTCCCCTCTCAGCGCTCCACCCGGTCGCGATCCCGGGAGAGGCGATCCTCCGGAACGCGACCGTTCCGTCGAACGGTGACCACACGAACAACCTGGCAACACTGCGTTTCATGAAGGATCAAGCGTTTTGCGCTGATGCAGCCGGGTAATACGATTGCACCACAAGCTCGCTCAGAAATTTGTCCGGTGCGTCAATCGCGGCAGCATTAAAAACAAACTGCGTTTGTCTTGTGTTCTTTTTAATGAGGCTCAATCCGAATTGGTAATCCTTGAACAAATGCGCGCACAGATCGCTCATGGTCATACGCTCGGCTTGCGCTCGCTCGACCAGGCGACGGATGGCACTCTCGTCGAAAATAATTTCTAATCCATGTTCCTTGCTGAATTTCTCTGCGAATTCGCGTGCGCCGGCTTCGAGCATTTGCGCCTCAAGCTTGTGTCCTTCAGCCATGAGTTGCTCGAGAACGCGTTGTGGCTCACGCACGAGCGCCGTGCTCACGCGCAACTGGCTGAGCCCCGAGCCGGCCAGATGGAATTTGTAATCTCGAAACAGCCTCTCAAACACGGTCAGCAACCCGCGCGCCCCGGTTTTTTCCGTCGCCGCGGATTGCGCCAGCAAACGCAACGCTTCGTCCTCGAAGCTGATTTCGATCCCGTATGCGCGAAACGCACGCTCATATTGCCGGAGCAAACTGCCCTCGGAATACTTCATGATGTCGAATAGATCCTTTGCGTCGAGATCCTCGCAGACGACGCGTACGGGCAAACGTCCGATGAATTCCGGCTCGAATCCGTACTCGATGAAGTCCTGCGTGGTAACGTGCTGGAACAATTCGTTGTCCATCACTTGAACTGGTTGCGCGCTAAACCCGATCTGACCGTGACGGACACGCCGCGCCACTTGTTCTTTTAACTTATCAAACGCGCCGCTGACGACAAAGAGAATGTGGCGCGTGTTGATTGTGTCGCGTTTGGCTTTGCCGCGCCGTTGAAATTCGAACGCCGCTTGCAACTGCGCCTGGAGATCATTCATGCTGCGCACTGGCACTTCGGTTTCTTCCATTAACTTCAGCAGCGTGGTCTGCACGCCGCGTCCGCTCACGTCGCGGCCTATCAAATTTCCAGCCGACGCGATCTTGTCGATCTCATCGATGTAAATGATTCCAAACTGCGCGAGGTTCACATCGCCGTCGGCCTTGTGCACCAGCTCGCGCACCAAATCCTCCACGTCGCCACCCACGTAACCGGTCTCGCTAAACTTCGTCGCGTCCGCTTTCACAAACGGCACTTTGATCAGATCGGCGATGTGTTTGATCAGATACGTTTTGCCGACGCCCGTCGGTCCAACCAGGATCACGTTTTGCTTGATGTATTCAACTTCCTGAGCGCGGTCCGGATCTTCTTTCTCGAGTCGCCGGAGGTAATTGGCGTGGTTGTAATGATCGCAAACGGCAATCGCCAGAACTTTCTTTGCTTCCTCCTGTTTGATGACGAACCGGTCCAGATGGGCCTTGATATCGCGCGGTAGCAGATGGAACTCGAACTCCTTATGTTCGGTTTTCTCCGGCTTTTCATCCTCTTCTGCGACAGCTGGCTCCGGTTCGGTAATTGTCGCAACTGAGACACGGTCGCCGAAGTTTTGTTTCATGAACTCCGTAATCTTGGACTTCAGCTCCTCGGGCGAAGGAAACGGTGGTGGCGGCGGT
>Ga0081455_10003967_pt1 | contig 16784 bp, 12 predicted proteins | sample TabmetS3T2R1_FD_70207 | JGI IMG/M metagenome (GOLD analysis project Ga0081455, IMG submission 70207) | Tabebuia heterophylla rhizosphere microbial communities from the University of Puerto Rico - S3T2R1 | ecosystem: Host-associated > Plants > Roots > Rhizosphere ...
GGAACGCGCGGGGTGGCTGCCGTCCGAGCTGCGAACGTCGCCGGGTGACGAGCCGCCGCCCCCCGCAGCGCCGGCGGCGACACCTGTGGCCGACGAGCCGCCGGCGGCCGGCGCCGAGCCCGGCGCCAACGGCACCGACCGGTCGGCCGAGCCCGAGACCCGGCCCAGCGAATGGGGTCGGGCCGTGTTCGACCCCGAGCCGACCGACCGGCCAGAGGGCTGATATCCGGGCGCCCCGGCGCGGCGGGGGCGGCGCTACGCCACGTCGATGTCGACGGCGACGTCGTGGCCGTCGACATCGAGCGCACGGGTGCCGCCGGTCGCCCGGGTGAGCTCGACCGCGAGGACCTCGTTCATCACGTAGTCGCGGTGGGCGTCGAGCGCCGCCCACAGCGCATCGTCGGCGGCGATCGACAGGGTGACCCGGTCGGCGATGTCGAGGCCGACGTCCTTGCGCAGGTCGTTGAGGCCGCGGACCAGCTCACGCGCCAGACCCTCGCGCCGTAGCCCGTCGTCGAGCTCGAGGTCGAGCGCCACCGCCCAGCCGCCGTCCTCGGCGAGGGCGTAGTCCTCGTGGCGGTCCGCCCGGACCTCGACCTCGTCGGGGGTCAGCCGCTCACCCGCCACCTCGATGAAGCCCTCGGACTCGAGGCCCCGTTGCAAGGCCGATCCATCCGCCTCGGCCAGCGCGCGCTTCACGTCGTTGACCTTCGGTCCCAGGCGAGGCCCGAGGGCGCGGAAGTTGGGCACGATCGTCCACGACATCAGCCCGGACAGGGTGTCGACGTCGTCGAGCGCCTTGACGTTGAGCTCCGATGCGATCTCGTCGAGCGCCTCGCGCCCGAGGCTGGCGCCGGGATGCAGCAGCAGCGCCCGCCGCAGCGGCTGGCGCACCCTGACCTTGGCGTCGGTGCGGGCCGCCCGGCCGAGGGCGACAAGCCGCCGCGCCGCCCTCATCTGCTCGGCCAGCGCCTCGTCGGTCGCATCGCTCGGCTGCGGCCAGTCCGACAGGTGCACCGAGACGTCGCCGGTCAGCCCCACGTAGAGCTCGTCGGCCAGGAAGGGGCAGAACGGCGCGAGCAGCTGGCTCGTCACCACGAGGGCGTGGTGCAGGGTGGCGTGGGCGTCGGGGTCGTCGGCCCGCCAGAACCGGGGCCGGCTGCGGCGCACGTACCAGTTCGACAGGTCGTCGACGAACCGGGCCAGCCGGCCGGCGCCGCCCAGGGCGTCGAATCCCTCGAGCGCGTCGGTGACGCCGGACACCGTGGCGTCGAGCTCGCCCAGCAGCCAGCGGTCGAGCGGGTGGTCCGGCTCAGGGCGCGCCGAACCGGGGGTCGGCTGCCAGCCGTCGAGATCGGCGTAGGTGACGAAGAAGCTGAAGACGTTCCACAGCGTCAGCAGGGTCTGCCGCGTGGACTCGCGGATGCCTTCCTCGTGGACGCGCCTCGTGGTCCAGGGCTGGCCGGCCGAGAAGAAGTACCAACGCAGGGCGTCGGCACCGAAGCCGCCCAGGATCTGCCACGGATCGATGACGTTGCCGCGAGACTTCGACATCTTCTGCCCCTGCTCGTCGACGAGCAGCCCCAGGCAGACGACGTTGCGGTAGGGGGTGGAGTCGAACACCAGCGTGTTGACGGCCAGCAGCGAGTAGAACCAGCCGCGCGTCTGGTCGATCGCCTCGCAGATGAAGTGGGCGGGGAAGCTGGCCTCGAACTGCCCGTCGTCGGTGAACGGGTGGTGGAACTGCGCCGACGGCATCGATCCGGAGTCGAACCAGGCATCGAGGACCGGCGGCAGGCGGCGGACCGTGCCGCGGCAGCCGGACTGCGTGCACGTCCACGTGACGTCGTCGACGTAGGGACGATGCAGGTCGAGGTCGGACAGATCACGCCCCGTCAGCTGCGACAGCTCAGCCATCGACCCGACGCACGTGTCGGAGCCGCAACCGCGGCAGCGCCAGATCGGCAGCGGCGTGCCCCAGTAGCGGTCGCGGGACAGGGCCCAGTCGATGTTGGACTCGAGCCACCGCCCGAACCGGCCGTGCTTGATGTGGTCGGGGACCCAGTTGATCGTCTCGTTCTGGGCGAGCAGGTCGGCCCGCCGCTCCTCCGTGCGGACGAACCAGGAGGTCTTGGCCCAGTAGATGAGCGGCGTGCCACAGCGCCAGCAGTGTGGGTAGCTGTGCTCGTAGGGCTGCTCGGCCACCAGCAGCCCACGCGCCCGGAGGTCGGCGATGATCTCGGGGTCGGCGTCCTTCACGAAGCGCCCCTGCCAGGGCGGCACCGTGTGGTCGAACGTGGCGTCGGCGTCCACCGGGTTGAGGACAGGCAGCCCCTCGGCGCGGCCGACCTGGGCGTCGTCCTCGCCGAACGCGGGCGCGAGGTGGACGATGCCGGAGCCGTCGTCGTCGCTCACGTACTCGGCGACGACGACCCGCCACCCGTCCCTTCGGGGACTTGCTCCCCGCTCTTGCCCGCTCCGCGGGCGGGCCGCTCGGGCCCCGGTCGCATCGTGCGATGCGACCTCAGGTCGGCCCGGTGGCGGGTCGATGAAGTCGAAGGGGCGCCGGTAGCGCCAGCCGGCCAGGTCGGCGCCGCGCCAGCGCTCGCGCACCTCGGCCTCGGGGAACAGGCGCGCCGCGGCGCGCTCGCCTAGCACCAGGTCGCGCCCGCCGTCGGGGGCGGCCACGCGCACGTAGGTGAAGTCGGGACCGACCGCGGCCGCCACGTTGGAGATCAGGGTCCAGGGCGTGGTGGTCCACACCAGGAGGTCGGCCTCGGGCACGGCCACCCCGCCGGGCCCGCCCGACAGGGGGAAGCGGACGTAGATGGACGGATCGACGACGTCCTCGTAGCCCTGCGCCACCTCGTGCGAGCTGAGCGCGGTGCCGCACCGGCCGCAGTAGGGCGTGACCCGGTGGCCCTCGTAGAGCAGCCCCTTGTCCCAGAGCTGGCGCATGATCCACCAGACCGACTCGATGTAGTCGTTGTCCAGCGTCCAGTAGGCGTCGGCGGTGTCGATCCACACGCCCGAGCGCTCCGTGAGCGCCGACCAGTCCTCCACGTAGCGCTGCACGGATTCGCGGCAGCGCTGGTTGAACGCCTCGATGCCGTAGGCCTCGATGTCGGCCTTGGTCGCGAGCCCGAGCTCCTTCTCGACCTCGAGCTCCACCGGCAGGCCGTGGCAATCCCAGCCGCCCTTGCGGGGGACGTCGCGGCCGCGCATCGTCTGGAAGCGGGGGAACAGGTCCTTGAACGCCCGGGCCCACACGTGGTGGAGCCCGGGGCGGCCGTTGGCGGTGGGCGGGCCCTCGTAGAAGATCCAGGGCTCGGCGCCCTTGCGCAGCCGCGCCACCTCCTCGACCACCTCCCGCTCGCGCCAGCGCGCGAGGACCCGCTCCTCGAGAGCGGGCAGGTCCAGGCCGGCGTCGACGGGGCCAAAAGGCATGTTCCTCAGCGTAGGCCGGGTGGGATTCGCCCCCCTCACACGTATCCTGCACGCCTTCCCTTGACCCCCTGCGGGGGTCGGCGTACCATCCGGCACCCTTTTTCCCGAGGACGGCGAGATCCCCCATGCCCAGAGCCACGAAAGCCGCTCCTGCCCGCAAGTCCGCCCCCCGGTCCAGGGCCGCCAAGCGTCCGAGCAAGTCCGCCGCGCTCGACAAGTTCCTCGAGGGTCAGCTCCAGGCCCTGACCGAGGAGCGAGCGACGTACCTGCACCAGGCCGAGAGCCTGCAGGCCGAGGCCGACTCGCTCACCGAGGACCGCGAGCCGGGCGACGTCCAGTTCGACGAGGAGTCGGGCGAGGGTGACACACTGGCGGTCGAGCGCGAGCGTGACCTGGCGCTCTCCGCGCAGGCCCGGGCGGCCATCGAGCAGATCGACCGGGCGATCGAGAAGATCCACGACGGTTCCTACGGGAAGTGCGACTCATGCGGCACCGCGATCCCCAAGGAGCGCCTCCGGGCCCTGCCGTACGCCGCACTGTGCGTGAAGTGCAAGAGCGGGGGTCTGGGCCTGGGTCGTTGACGGGGGAGGCGGCCCCACCGGCCACCGCCCAACGGGCGCGGTGGTCCCTGCTCCTGGGTACCGCCGCCGCCGTCCTCGCCATCGACCAGCTCACCAAGTGGTGGGCGGTCGAGACGCTGGACACGCGCACGATCGACATCGTGTGGACGCTGCGGCTCCACCTCACCATCAACTACGGCTCTGCGTTCAGCGTGGCGCCGGGCCGCGGCGCCGTCATCTCGGTGCTGGCGCTGGTGGTGGTGGCGATCCTGCTGCGCTCCGGGCGCTACGCGACCCAGCCGGCCATGGCGGTCGCCATCGGCCTGGTGTCGGGCGGAGCGCTCGGCAACCTGATCGATCGCGCCTTCCGCGCGGGCGACGGCCTGCTCGGCGGCGGGGTGGTCGACTTCATCGACCTCCAGTGGTGGCCGGTCTTCAACGTCGCGGACTGCGCCATCGTCGTGGGCGCCCTGACGCTCTTCGGCACGCAGTGGCACCACGGCGACGAGGGCGCGCCGACGTGATCGGGCGCCGGTCCTGAGCGCCAGCGACGGCTCGAGCGACCCGGGCAGACCGGCGACGGGGCGACCGGCGGGATCGACCCTCGTCGCGGCCGTGCCGCGGGCGCTCGACGGCCAGCGGCTCGATCGTGTCGTCGCAATGATCGCCGGCTGCAGCCGCTCCGAGGCCGCCGCGCTGGTCGACGCCGGGGACGTCGCCATCGACGGGCGGGCGGTCACCACCCGCTCGCACCGCGTCGCCGAGGGGGACGCGCTCGAGGTTGTCGCGCCGGACCGGTCCGCTGACGAGGTCCTGGCCCCGGATCCGACGGTCGAGGTGCCGCTGGTGTACGAGGACCCCGACATGCTCGTGGTCGACAAGCCCGGAGGCCTGGTCGTGCATCCCGGGGCCGGCCAGCACCGGGGCACGCTGGTCCACGGGTTGCTCGCCCGGTATCCGGAGATCCGCGACGTCGGCCAGCCCGCGCGACCTGGGATCGTCCACCGGCTCGACAAGGGCACCTCGGGCCTGCTGCTGGTCGCGCGCTCCGAGCGCGCGTACGAGGCCCTGGTGGCGATGCTCGAGGCCCGCCGGGTCGACCGGCGCTACCGGGCGCTCGTCTGGGGTGCGGTCGACTCGCCGACCGGGATGGTCGACGCGCCGGTCGGCCGCAGTGCCCGCGACCGCACGCGCATGGCGGTGACGCTGGCCGGACGGGAGGCCCGGACGCGCTACGAGGTGGTGCGCGGCTTCACGGACCCGGTCACGGTCACGGAGCTGCACTGCAGGCTCGAGACCGGCCGAACCCACCAGATCCGGGTCCACATGGCGTCGATCGGCCACCCCGTCGTCGGGGATGCCCGCTACGGCGGCCGCCGGGCCTCGCTGCCGGCGCCGAGGCAGTGGTTGCACGCCGAGCACCTCGCGCTGGAGCACCCGGTCAGCGCGGAGCCCCTGGCGTTCGACTCACCGCTGCCCCCGGACCTCGAGGCCGTGCTGGCCGGGCTGCGCTGATCCCAACCCATTCGAACTTGCGGTGGTCAGGGCCCCCATGGCGGCCACTGCTACCGCAAGTTCGTCAGTCGACGGGCTCGATCACCGGCCAGTCGCGCTCGCCCCGGGCCATCCTGGCGATGTCGGCCAGCGTCAGCTCGTCGAGGTGGCGGCGCATGTGCTCGCCCAGCACCCCCCAGATCGCCAGCAACACGCACTGGCCCTCGTGATCGCAGGCGCCGTTCTGATGGGGCTCGCCGAAGTCGCCCACGGTGATGGGCCCGTCGACCGCACTCACGATGTCGCCCAGGGTGATCGTGGCGGGCTCGCGCGCCAACACGTAGCCGCCGCCGACGCCCCGCTTGGACCGGACCAGGCCCGCGCCCTTGAGCGCCAGGAGGATCTGCTCGAGGTAGGGCTGCGGCAGGCCGGTCCGCTCGGCGATGTCGCGGACGGAGGTGGGGCCCGCCTCGGCGGCGTGCAGCGACAGCGACAGCAGCGCACGGCTGGCGTAGTCACCACGCGTCGACACCTTCATGCCGAGAGCGTAACGAGTCGTCGCAAAGCGACGCCGCGAGGTGACACCGAACCCCCTGATCGGTTGGCGCCGGGCTGGGTACGGTGGACCCCGGAAAGGCTCAGGCGTGGTCCACGAACCCCTACTTCCTGACTACGACGGCGCCTGCGTCACGAACGTCGTGCCTGCGCTGCTCGGACCGCCGGACGACGCACCGCGCTGGCTTCCCGGGACCGCCGTCGACGCGCGCCAGGTCGTGTTGTTCGTCCTCGACGGCATGGGCTGGGAGCAGCTCGCGGCTCGCCGCTCCCTGGCCCCGACGTTGGCGGCCATGGAGGGGGGGCCGGTCACCACCGTGGCGCCATCGACGACGTCGACCGCCCTCACGTCGATCACCACGGGCCTCCCGCCCGGGGAGCACGGCATCGTCGGCTACCGCATGGCGGTGCACGGCGAGGTCCTCAACGTCCTGCGCTGGGCCACCGCCGCCGGCGACGCACACCAGAGCCTGCCGCCCGCCAAGTTGCAGCCCACGGCGCCGTTCCTCGGCCAGCGGCCCCCGGTGGTGACCCGCGCCGAGTACCGCCGCTCGGGGTTCACCGGCGCGCACCTGGAGCCCGCCCGCTTCTGGGGCTACAGGACGATGGCGACCATGGTCACCGAGGTGGAGGGCCTGCTGGGCGGCGGCGAGCCCTTCGTGTACGCCTACTACGACGGGCTCGACAAGGTGGCCCACGAGTACGGGTTGGGCGAGTACTACGACGCCGAGCTGGCGTGGATCGACCAGGTCGTCGACCGCATGGTCTCCCGCCTGCCCGCCGGCGCCGCCCTGGTCATCATCGCTGACCATGGCCAGGTCGAGACCGGTGACGACATCGTGGGGCTGGCGGCGCCCGTGCTCGCGCAGACGTCGATGCAGTCCGGCGAGGCCCGGTTCCGCTGGCTGCACGCCCGGCCCGGCCGGGCGAGCGCGCTCTGGGAGGCGGCGGTCGAGCACCACAGCGACAACGCCTGGGTGGTCACGCGGGACGAGATCGTCACCGGCGGTTGGCTGGGCCCCGTGGTGACCGAGGCGGCCCGGTCCCGGCTGGGGGACGTTGCCCTCGTGGCGAGGACGAAGGCCGCCTTCCACGACCCCCAGGACGTCGGCCCCTACGAGCTCATCGGGCGGCACGGGTCGCTGACGCCGGCCGAGATGCTGGTCCCCCTCCTGGCCGCCCGGCACTGACCGGGCACCGACACGAACGCGCGGGATCTGTGCCTGACCGTGGCAGGATGGCACCCATGTCGTTCACCGACGATCAGAACGCCAGCCAGCCCGCACCGGGTCAGCCGCAGGCCGGCTCCGCCGACGGGAGCGCCACTCCGGGACAGGTCGAGCACCCCGAGGTCGTGAGGCCCGTCGAGGCCGGGGACCAGCCCAGCGAGGCCGTCGAGCAGCCGGCCAAGGTGATGCGGATCGGGTCGATGATCAAGCTCCTGCTGGAGGAGGTGCGCCAGTCCGAGCTCGACGAGCAGAGCCGTGACCGGCTCCGGGAGATCTACGAGACGTCGATCTCCGAGCTGTCGGGGGCGCTGTCGCCCGACCTGCGCGACGAGCTGGGCCGCCTGGCCCACCCCTTCGCCGACACGGAAACACCGAGCGAGGCCGAGCTCCGGATCGCCAAGGCCCAGCTCGTGGGCTGGCTCGAGGGGCTGTTCCACGGCATCCAGGCCACGCTCTTCGCCCAGCAGATGGCGGCCCGCCAGCAGCTCGACGAGATGCGTCGTCGGCTGCCGCCGGGGGCGCAGCAGCCCAACGTCGAGCCCCAATCCCGGCCGGGCACGTACCTCTGAGGCCCCGCGGGGCACCGCGCATTTGGCTCACCCACCGTGTGGCCGCCTCTTCCCTGGGTAGTGTGACTCCCGTCCAGGTCAGAGGCCACGTAGGCTTACGGTGATGGGGATGCCGGGGAACGTGGGCGTGGGTCGCGGGCGCGAGCACGGGGCCCGGGCGTTGCTGGTGCTCGCCGTCGCGCTGATGGTGGCGGTCGTCGCCGCCGGGCTGGTGGCCGCGGGCGTCGATCGCGTCGAGGTCGTGGCCACGCTGCTGTTCGTCCCGGTGTTCGCTGCCGGGCTCATCGTGGGACGCAGCGCCGGGTTGCTGGCCGCCGCCGTCGCCACGGTCGTGTACCTGGCCCTCCGCTCCGCCGACGTGGACGACGCCGGCATGGCCAGCATCGGCGCGCTGGCGCTCACCCGTGCCGCTGCGTACGCGGTCGCAGCAGAGGTCGGGCTCAGGGCGCAGCCGCTCGTCGACCGCCTGCTGCAGGGCAACGAGTGGGACGACTCGCCGCTCGTGGCGCGGGGGCGGTCCTTCTCCAAGCGGGAGCGCGCCGGGGGCGACTCCTTTGCAACGGGGCGGTCGACGTCGGTGTGGGTCACGACGCCGGACGACGATCCGGGCTACCCCGCGCCGATCGAGGTCGAGCCGCCCGCCTGGCCGGAGCCGGCGCCCGTGGCGACGAACGCGCAGGCCGGAGGGTCGGAATGGTCCGAGCCCCTGGGATCGCTCGCGGCCGACTACGGCCGGCGACCTGAGCCGGCTGGGAGCCCGACGGGCGCCAACGGCTGGCCGCCGGACCCGCCGGCGGTCTCGCCGCCGTGGTCCGACCCCTACGGGAGCCCGGCCGTGCCGGAGTCCGCGGGCGAGTGGTCGGCGCCGGCACCGTCGCCCGCGCCGTGGTCCGATCCCGGCGGGACCCGGGCCGTCGCCGCCGACGACCCCCGCTGGCAGCCGGGGTCGTGGTACGACAACGTGCCGCCGCCCCCGTCCCCGCCCGCCCCATCCCGGCCGGCACCGCCGCGGCGCGCGACCCCTGCGGCGGCGTCGGCCCCGGCCCCTCCGATCGATCCGGAGACGCGGCTCTGGACGGCGCGGTTCCTGTGCGACCGCATCGCGGCCGAGAAGGCGTACTGCGAACGCACCGGCAGCCCGTTCTCACTGGTCCTCGTCCAGGTGCCGGACGAGCCCTTCGCGCTGCTCCCGTACCGGCGCCAGGTCACGCTCCTCCGGGAGCTGGGCCACCAGTTCGTGGCGGGTGGCGTGCTCGACCACCTAGTGCACGTGCCCGACCGGACCCAGCACTGGTTCGCCGTCGTGCTGCCCGACGTCGATCGCGCCGACGCGCAGGGGCTCGAGCGACGTCTGCGGACCGGCATCGGCGGCTACCTCCGCAGCCGGGGCCTGCCACTCGCCGAGCTGGAGAGCGCATCGCTCACGTCGCCCGACGACGACTCGGCGCTGGGGGCGATCTGGGACGCACTCGCGGCGCGGGGCGACCCGGGCAGCGCAGGCGACGATCGCGCGCTGGCCTACGGCTACTGATCCGGCGGGAGCCGCCGGCGATCACCGACGACTGCCCCGACAAGAGGCTGAAACCGGCGGATCGCGTCCCCAGATCCGGCGCTCCGGGTGCGCTACGCTCGGCGAATCACACGGGTGTCATTTGTCCACAGGGCTGTGGACGACACGCGGTGAACTGATCGAGCAGGTTCGCGACGGAGGGAGTCGACCGGGGTGTCGGGTAACGGTCGAGGAAGCTTCACCCACCTCCACGTCCACACCGAGTACTCGATGCTCGATGGCGCTGCCCGCATCGGCGACGTCGTGGGGGCCGCGGTGGCCGACGGCCAGCCGGCCCTCGGCATCACCGACCACGGCAACATGTACGGCATCCTCGACTTCTACAAGGAGTGCCGGAAGCAGGGGATCAAGCCCGTCCTGGGCACCGAGGCCTACATGGCCCACGAGTCCCGGTTCGAACGCCCGGCGAGGCGCGGACGGCTCGACGACACCGGCGGCGACACCGAGGGCGGCAAGAAGCTCTACTACCACCTGACGCTGCTCGCCGAGACCAACGAGGGCTACCGCAACCTGATCCAGCTCGCGAGCCGGGCGTTCCTCGAGGGCTACTTCTACAAGCCCCGCCTCGACTGGGAGACGCTGGCCGACCACGCCGGCGGGCTCGTCGCCACCACCGGGTGCCTGGGTGGGCACGTGCTCCAGTCGCTCCTCCAGGGCGACGTCGAGGGCGCCACCGCCAGGGCGGCGCGGCTGCAGGACATCTTCGGCAGGGACAACCTGTTCGTCGAGCTGCAGGACCACGGGATCTCCGAACAGCACAGGACCAACCCCCAGCTGATCGAGATCGCTCGGCGCATCGGCGCGCCCCTCCTGGCCACGAACGACAGCCACTACGTCCACCAGCACGACGCCGTTGCCCACGATGCCCTGCTGTGCGTCCAGACCGGTTCGCTCATGAGCGATCCCAACCGGTTCAAGTTCCACGGCGACCAGCACTACCTGAAGTCTGCGGTCGAGATGCGCTCGCTGTTCGGCGAGGTCCCCGAGGCGTGCGACAACACGCTGTGGATCGCCGAGCGGGCCGACGTCGAGATCTCCTTCGGCAAGCCTCAGCTGCCCACCTTCCCCCTGCCCGAGGAGTTCGCCAGCGACCGCGACTACCTGCGCCACCTGACGTTCGAGGGTGCCAGGCAGCGTTTCGGCGACCCGCTGCCCGACGATGTGGTGGAACGGCTGGCGTACGAGCTGCAGGTCATCGGGGACATGGGGTTCAGCTCCTACTTCCTCATCGTCTGGGACCTGATCGCCCACGCCCGCCGCAACGGCATCCGGGTGGGCCCGGGACGGGGGAGCGCCGCCGGCTGCGCGGTGGCGTACTGCCTGCGCATCACCGACCTCGACCCGATCCGCTACGACCTGCTGTTCGAGCGCTTCCTCAACCCCTCGCGGATCTCGATGCCCGACATCGACATGGACTTCGACTCCCGCTTCCGGGACGAGATGATCCGCTACGCCGCAGAACGCTACGGCCGCGACCACGTCGCCCAGATCGTCACCTTCTCGACCATCAAGGCCCGGGCCGCCGTGCGCGACGCCGCGCGCGTGCTGGGCCAGCCCTACGCCGTCGGCGACCGGGTGGCCAAGGCCATGCCGCCCCTGATCATGGGCCGTGACACGCCCCTGTACGCCTGCCTCGACCCCGACCCGCGCTTCGAGGACGGCTACAAGATGGCGGCCGAGCTGCGGCAGATGTACGAGGACGACGCCGACGTCCAGCAGGTCGTCGACGTCGCCCGGGGCCTCGAGGGCCTGCGCCGCCAGGACGGCATCCACGCCGCGGCGGTGGTGATCACCAAGGAGCCGCTCACCGAGTACCTGCCGATCCAGCGCAAGCCCGAGAACGGCCAGTCGCTGGAGGACGCCCCCATCGTCACCCAGTACGAGATGCACGGCGTCGAGGAGCTCGGCCTGCTGAAGATGGACTTCCTGGGCCTTCGCAACCTCGACGTGATCTCCGACACCGTCGAGGTGATCCGCCGCACACGCGGCGTCGAGCTGGACATCGACCGCGTGCCCCTCGACGACGAGCCCACCTACCAGCTGCTCTGCCGGGGCGACTCCGTCGGGGTGTTCCAGCTCGAGGGCGGCCCCATGCGCGCGCTCATGCGGTCGCTGCAGCCGACGACGTTCGAGGACGTGGCCGCGCTGGTGGCGCTCTACCGCCCGGGCCCGATGGCCGCGAACATGCACAACGACTACGCCGACCGCAAGAACGGTCGCAGGCCAGTCGAGTATCTGCACCCCGACGCCGCCGAAGTGTTGGGCGACACATACGGTCTATGCATCTACCAGGAGGGGGTGATGCGGATCGCCCAGCGGTTCGCCGGATACTCCCTTGCGGAGGCCGACAATCTCCGCAAAGCCGCCGGCAAGAAACGCCGTGAGATCATGGCGGCCGAGCGTGAAAAGTTCATCGAGGCCTGCGAGCGGACCGGCTATGGCGCGGGGCTCGGCAAGGCATGGTTCGACATCATCGAGCCATTTGCCGACTATGCCTTCCCGAAGGCACACGCCTATGGCTACGGCTTCGTCGCCTATCAGACGGCCTACCTGAAGGCCAACTACCCGGCGGAATACCTGGCGGCGCTCCTCACGAGCGTGAAGGCCAGCCTCGAGAAGGCGGCGGTCTACCTGGCCGAGTGCCGGGCCATGGGCATTGCGGTCGAGGTGCCGGACATCAATCGGTCGGCGTCGGACTTCGTGCCGGTCGTCGAGGGGGGCGGCGCTGCCGGCGGCGCCCCCGGGGAGGGGAGCGCCATCATCTTCGGGCTGTCGGCCGTGCGCAATGTCGGCGAGGGACTGGTCGGCCATATCGTCGCCGAGCGCGAGGTGAACGGGCCGTACGCCGACTTCTACGACTTCTGTCAGCGCGTCGACTCGTCCGTTCTCAACAAGCGCACGATCGAGTCGCTGATCAAGGCCGGGGCGTTCGACAGCGTCGGCCACAAGCGCAAGGGCCTCCTCACCGTCTTCGAGCAGATCGTCGACCACACCCTCGCCCGCCGGCGCGAGCGCGACATGGGGATCATGACGCTGTTCGGCGACGCCGACGACGCCGCCGGTGGCGTCGGCGATTTCGAGCGGACGGCCATCCCCGACCTCGAGTTCGACAAGCGGGACCGGTTGGCGTTCGAGAAGGAGATGCTCGGCCTCTACGTGAGCGATCACCCCTTGCTGGGCGCCGAGGGGGTGCTGTCCCGCCGGGCGGACTGCTCGCTCGACGAGCTGGCCGATCTCGACGACGGCGACCTCAAGGCCGTCGGCGGCGTTGTGACCGCGCTGCAGCGCAAGTGGACGCGCCGGGGCGACCTCATGGCGGTGTTCGTCCTCGAGGACCTGCGGGCCTCGGCCGAGGTGATGGTCTTCCCCCGCACCATGACCGAGCACGGCCACAAGCTGGCCGACGACGCCGTCGTCATCGTCCGGGGCCGGGTCGACACCCGGGACGACGCCCCCAAGCTCATCGCGCAGACCATCGACGTGGTCGAGGTGGGCGCCGGCCAGGTCGAGCCGCTGCGCCTGCGGGTCCCGCCACAGCTGCTCTCGGAGGCCAGGGTGGCGCACCTCAGGCGGCTCCTCGCCGACCATCCCGGCGAGTCGCCGGTCTTGCTCCAGCTCGGCGACCGTCGGGTCGTTCGCCTGCCCGAACGGTGGAACGTCGACGCCAGCAACGGGCTCGTGGGCCAGCTCAGGGAGGCGCTGGGCCCCACCGCCATCCTCGGCTAGGCCGGGGTCTGGCCGGGCGCCCCGGCGGCGAGTCGCGCGCGCGTGTTCGCTCATCCGAGTTGCACGACTCTCGTCCTTTGACTGGACTAGTGGCTTGTTGTCGCACGGAGAACGGGGGCTACGCCGGAGATGTCGATCGCTGTAGACACCAAGGACTGCACGGCCCTCAGCGACGCTGAGCTGGTCGAGATGGCCGATCTCTGCGCGGAAGCCCAGTACAGCCACGAGATCGGCGCCCTGTCGAAGCAGGCCGAGGCGTGGGTGCTGATCACACAGGTCCGCGACGAGGCCAAACTCAAGGGCTTCGCCTTCTCCACGCTGGAGCGCATCGGCGGTACCCCCTGCGTGCTCGTGGGCATGGCGTCGGTGCGCCGCACGTCCAAGCGCGACACGGTGCTGCGCGCGCTCGTGCAGGACCTCCTGCGCCGGGCGGTGCTGGCGTTCCCGGACGAGGACGTGCTGGTCGCCACCCGGTTCGGCGACGTCGGCGGCTTCGACGCCTTCCGCAACCTCAACGACATCGTGCCCCGGTCCGGCCACAAGGCCACCGGCGAGGAGCGTGCCTGGGGCGGTCGCCTGGCCAAACGCTACGGGATCGAGCTGAGCGCCTACGACCAGCGGGCGTTCGTGGCCCGAGGCGACGGCAGCGGCCCGGCCCCGGTGTTCGACCACGAGACGCTCCACCCCGAGCAGGGCGACCAGGAGGTGGCCGAGCGCTTCGAGGGGCTGCACGCCGGCAAGGGCGACAGCCTGATCGGCTTCGGCTGGGCCATGGAGGAAGACCTCCGCAAGCTCGCCTGACGGGCGGGCGCATGGATCTCGGCGACGCCGTCCGCCGGCGTCGCATGGTGCGGGCGTTCGACGGGCGCCCGGTGCCGCCGGAGCTGGTCGACCGGCTGGTCGACCTGGCCCGGCGGTCCCCCTCGGCGGGCAACACCCAGCCGTGGGCGTTCGTGGTCCTGGAGGGGGCGGCAACCGCGACGCTGTGGGACATCACCCTGCCGCCCGACAGGCGCGCCACGTTCCGGTGGCCGGGCCTGCTGAGCGCCCCGGTGCTGGTGGTGCCGCTGGTGTCCCCGGACGCCTACGTCGAGCGCTATCGCGAGCCCGACAAGCGGGCCACGGGCCTGGGTGCCGGTGCGTCGGCGTGGCCGGTGCCCTACTGGTGGGTCGACGCGGGGATGGCGGTGCAGACGCTGCTGCTGGCCGCCGTCGACGTGGGGCTCGGTGCCCTGTTCTACGGCCTGTTCGACCACGAGCGGACGGTGCTCGACCGCCTAGGCGTGCCGACCGGCTGGCGGGCGCCCGGGGCGGTCGCCATCGGCTGGCCGGCGCCGGACGAGCCCGGGCAGTCCGCCCGTCGGCGCCGGCCACCGCTCGGCGACGTCGTCCACCGCGGCGGCTGGTAGCCCGCACGTTCGCTACGGTCGCCCGCCTGTGGAGCTCCAGACGGCCATCGACCTCGACGCCACCACCAATCGCCGGGTGGTCCTGCGCCGGCGGCCTGAGGGCCTGCTGGCCGTCGACGACGTCGACTTGGAGGAGGACGTCCCCCTGCCGGTCCCCGCCGACGGCGAGGCGCTGCTCGAGCTCGACTGGATCGGCATCGACGCCACCGTCCGCACGTGGCTGTCCAAGGCGGAGGGGTACCTGCCGGCGGTCGAGATCGGCGAGGCCGTCCGGGCCAGCGGCATCGGCCGGGTGGTGGCCACGCGGGCCGACCGGTTCCCGCTCGGCCACGCCGTGTACGCCCTGCCGGGGTGGCAGCGCTACGCCATCGTGCGCGACGACCCGCTGGCGACGCCCCTGGGCGAGGACGTCGACGCCGAGGCGCTCCTCGGCCTCTACGGCGCCACCGGGCTGACCGCGTACGTCGGGATGATCGACATCGGGGAGGTCCGCGAGGGCGAGACCGTGGTCGTGTCGGCGGCCGCAGGCGCCACCGGCTCGCTCGCGGCGCAGATCGCCAAGATCAAGGGCTGCCGCGTCATCGGCATCTGCGGCCGCGACGACAAGGCCCGCTGGCTCCTCGACGACCTCGGCCTGGACGGGGCCATCAACCACCGCACCGACGACGTCCATGCCCGGCTCCGCGAGCTCTGCCCCGACCGCGTCGACGTCTACTTCGACAACGTGGGCGGCCCGATCCTCGACGCCGTGCTCGACCGGCTGGCCATGCACGCCCGGGTGGTCCTGTGCGGTGCCATCGCCATCTACAACGAGCGTGAGCGCCCGCCGGGCCCGTCGAACTACTTCCAGCTCATCAACCGGCGCGCCCGCATGCAGGGCTTCCTGTCGCTCGACCATTGGGACCGTTTCGGTGAGGTGGCGGCGGTCCTCGGGGGTTGGGCCGCCGAGGGGAAGCTCACATACCGCACGCAGGTCTACGAAGGACTGGAGTCGGCGGTGGATGCCCTCAACGCCTTGTTCACGGGCGACAACATCGGCAAGACCGTCATCCGCGTCTTTGAAGAAAAAACGGGCTCATAGCCCCGATCATCTTCAAGGACCGGTGTGGAGCTGGGCCGCGAGGGCCGTCGCGTCCTCGGCCGGGAGCCGGCACGCGTAGTTGCGGCACACGTACGCCCGCCCGTCGTCGCGGCCCTCCCACAGCGGCGACGGGTAGCGCTCGCCCCAGGCCAGCACCGCCCCGGGCAGGTACCGGCCGTGCACGACCTCGACCAGGTCGGGACGCTCGCCCGCCACGACGACCTCGTCGATCCCATTGACGGCGAGGTCGACGGCGGCCAGCAGGTGGCCGAAGGCGGTGGGGTGCTGGGTGGCGAGCGACCCCGTCAGCCGCAGGATCTGCTCGGCACGGTCCCGGTAGCGGTCCTCGCCGGTGAGCGCGGCCAGGCGCAGCAGCGCGACCGCCGCCAGGCTGTTGGCGCTCGGGGTGGCGTTGTCCATGAGGTCTTTGTTGCGGGCCACCAGCCGCTCGGCATCCGTCCCGGTGGTGAACAGGCCGCCCCGTTCGTCGTCCCAGAACAGGTCGAGCAGGGCGTCGGCGGCGCTCCGGGCGGCGTCGATCCAGCGGGCCTCGCCGGTGGCCTCGGCCAGCCGCACGAACGCGTCGGCGAGGGCGGCGTGGTCCGCCGCGAAGGCAAGGATCGGACGCCTGGCCCGGCCCGAGCGGCCGTGGGAGCGGGGGGCATGTTCCTCGGCCTGCCACGAACGCAGCCAGCGGCCGTCCTCCCGGCGCAGCGAGCGGAGCAGGAACTCGCCGGTGCCGGCGGCGGCATCGAGCCAGTCGCGCCGGCCGGTGGCGGCGGCGGCCTCCGCCAGCGCCGCCAGCATGAGCGCGTTCCACTCCGCCAGCACCTTGTCGTCGAGCCCGGGCCGGACCCGCCGCTCCCGCGCCGCGAACAGGCGCGCCCTCGCGTCCTCGACGCGGGGCGGGCGGGCGAGGTCGGCGCCTCCCGGGCCCCGGGCGTGGATGCGGTTGAGGATGCTGCGGCCCTCGAAGTTGCCGCCCGGCGTCACGCCGTAGAAGGCCATGGCCTCGTCGGCCAGTTCCCGGTCGCCATCGAGAGCCGCCACCACCTCGTCCACCGTCCAGACGTAGAAGCGGCCCTCCTCGCCCTCGCTGTCCGCGTCCTCCGCCGAGAAGAAGCCGCCGGCGGGGGGCCGCAGG
>Ga0081455_10003968_pt1 | contig 16783 bp, 27 predicted proteins | sample TabmetS3T2R1_FD_70207 | JGI IMG/M metagenome (GOLD analysis project Ga0081455, IMG submission 70207) | Tabebuia heterophylla rhizosphere microbial communities from the University of Puerto Rico - S3T2R1 | ecosystem: Host-associated > Plants > Roots > Rhizosphere ...
ACGACCGGAGCCGAGACGGTCGCGACTGCTGCGAATACGACGGCGAAGAGCACTAACGCGGTCACGTCGCTGCGGCAGCGAGCCGCTACCCTCGCAGTCGCAGCAGCGCAGAAGATCGCAGCCGTCGCGTCGACCGTCCTGACTGGCGCGATGAAGGCGCTGCGGTTCGCCGTGGCGCTCGCGATGGGGCCGGTGGGACTGATCATCCTCGGGCTCGCCGCCGTCGCGGCTGGACTGATCTACGCCTACCGCCACTCGGAGACCTTCCGCAACGTCGTGAACGCTGTATTTAAAGCGGTTGCGGGCGCGGCGTCGGCTGCGTTCAAGGCCGTGATCGGCTTCGTCAAGGGTGCCATCGACTGGATCAAAAAGAACTGGCCGCTGCTGGTGGCCATCCTCACCGGCCCGATCGGTCTCGCGATCTACGTCATCAAACGGTACTGGGCCGACCTGAAGACCGCGACCCAGTCGGCCCTGCGGTGGATCGTGGACAAGTTCCTCGACTTCGCCGGAGACATCCTCGGCGCGGCAGCTCACATGCTGTCGTGGGTGCCCGGTGTCGGCGGCAAGCTGAAGGCCGCACAGACGGCGTTCGGGAAGTTCCGCGACGACGTGAACACCAAGCTCGGCGGGATCAAAGACCAGGAAGTCAAGGTCACGGCTGACCTGAAGTCGTGGGGTACGCCCGAGCTGCTGGCTGCTGCGCACGGTCGGGCGATGGGCGGTCCTGGTGGGCCGATCCACGGTCCTGGCACGACGACGAGCGATCAGGCCGGCCTCTACGCGCTGTCGAACAAGGAGTGGGTGATCCGGGCAGCGGCAGCAGGTAAGTACGGTGACGCGGCAATGAGTTCCGTCAACGACGGAACGGCGACGATCATCCCCGGCATGGCCCGCGGTGGCCGAGCGGGTGTGCACGTCCAGACTCAGCTCCCGAGCGAGCGTCAACAGCGGATCGCAGCGAACAACGTCGCGGTCGCGGTCAGGACGATCGGTCGCGAGATGGGTCCGGTCATGGCGAAGATCATGGCGAAAGCGACCGGTTACAGCGCGAACCTCGTCGGCGTCCTGAAGTTCGTCAAGTCGCAGGTCGGCAAACCGTACGTCTGGGGCGGCGTCGGTCCTGGCGGCTATGACTGCTCCGGTCTGATCTCGGCAGCCGTCAACGTTGCCAGAGGCAAACGTCCGTACAGTCGTCTCGGTGCGACCGGTTCGATGCCGTGGCCGGGGATGGTCGCCGGGCCGGGCGCATTCGAGATCGGTTGGTTTACCGGCAATCCGGGCCACACGGCAGGCACCGTGAACGGCGTCAACATCGAGTCGGCTGGCGGCGTCGGCGTCCGGATGGGCTCGAAGGCGCGCGGTGCGCGTAACCGGCTGTTCAACCACCTGGCGCACCTGAAGGGGTTCGCGAAGGGCGGTCGCGCCAAAGACGGTGACTTGCCGTACGACGTGGTCGACCCGCGTGGGAAGAACTTCATGGGCAAAGAGCTGCTGCGTCAGCTCGGGATCTCTGACTTTGACAACGGCGGACGGTGGCGTCCTGGCACGCTCGGGGCGAACCTGTCCAGCCGCACCGAGACGGTTGTCGCGGGCAACGAAGTGATGACGGTCCGGTGGTCCGACGAGGACCGGAAGCTCATGCGGGCCATCGCGAACCGGCCGATCGCTGTCGACGGGCGCCAGTTCGACCAAGCTGTGTCGCGTATCGCGCTGGGAGGCGGTTACTAGTGGCAACCTGGGCGTTCGTGGCCGATATGGCGTCAGCGACTCCGGCGGTGCTGCTCGACCTGAACCAGGCCGGCCTTCGTGTCGGGCTCGACTGGAACCTGTCACCCCCGCAGTACGACAAGTCCCGAGTTGGCGGACCGCTGCGTCACGGCCAGCAGGTGACTCGCTCGTTTGCGGGCAACCGAGTCCTGTCGATTCCGCTGGAGATCACGCAGGCAACGTCGGACGCGAGTGCGCAAGCCATCGAGAACCTGAGCCGACAGCTTGCTGTAGACAACATTCTGAAGGTCCAGTTCGGCACCAACCCGGTGTTCTTCAGGACGTTCGCGGACCCCGAATTCGCAGCTAGCGTGCGGGGCATCCTGACGCAGAACACGTCCATCAAGCTGGAGATCGAGGCCGAGCCGTTCGCGTATGGGCCGAGAGTCACGGTCACCGGTTCCCCTTTCACGGTGAGCAATAACCCGGCTGCCGGGACGAACCCGTGCGCGTTCGACATAGCGAGCGTGCTCGGCGACGTGCCGACTCCGCTGTTGCTCGTGGCAACATCGACCGGCGCGTCAGGTGCACCGTCTGGCCTGGTGAACAGGTGGGCTCACTTCGCGACCCGGTCTCGGGGGACACCGTCCGGCTATTCGAATGTGATCCAGGCCGAGTCGATGACGCTGGCGAACAGCACCGCGAGCGTTGCCGACGCAGCGATGTCTAACGGGAACCGGATCACAATCACGCCCGGTGTGACTGCGATGTCGGTGCGAGCTAGCGGCCCGTTCCCCAGCGGCGGCGTGTCGACGATCGAAGCGCGCGGCCTGTACCGCGTCTACGCGCGGATCGTGAAGACGATTTACACCGACACCTGGGATGTCCAGCTCAAGTACGGCACGTCCACGACCGACTGTGTTGCGAACGATGTCGTGCGGACACCTGTGCCTGCGCCGGGGAACAACGGGCCATGGATGGTGGACCTCGGTTTCATGCCGGTCCCCGCCTATTCGGACCCGGTCTCGCTCGGCTACTCCGGTGTCTCGATGAAGGTCCAGATGCCGGTCGTCTCGTTCTGGGCTCAGCGGGTCGCCGGTACCGGAAACATGCACGTCGACTTCCTGTACTTCACGCCTGCCGATGAGTCGACGGTCATCTGCCGGTTCCCCAACACTGACACGACATACGCGGTCGACGGCACGACCGACGCGGGCGGCTCCGTGTACGCGGTGACGACAGCTCTGGACGAGATCTTGACGACGGCGTCCCCGCCGCAGGTTGTCGGCGGGGGAGGGTTCCCGGAGCTAGTGCCGGGGAGAACGAATCGGATTCACTTTCTGCGCAACGTCGACCCGAACGGCACCGTCGATGCGGTGTTCGACACGACGACCTTCGCGGCCTACTACTGGCCGCGCTGGCGAGAGTTCACCCGGCCATGAGCCAGCTCACAGCGTCGACTGTCCCGCTCGCTGTCCGGGTCCGGAACGGTCGCTACGACGGGATGCTCACCGGTTACTTGCATGGGGCACCTACTTTCGACAAGGACGACCCTGGCGGGTTCCGGTCCGCGAGCTTCACGGTCGACCAGCGGCTCGGGTTCCGCACGGACATGGTGCAGCCGTACAGCCGGATCTACCTGTACGACCGGGGCAGCGGAGTCACCGTGTTTGAGGGTGACGTGACCCATCCTGGGCGGTCGACAAGCAACGACGGATCGCTGCTCGAGGTCCAGGTCGAAGGCGGCGCGGAACGCTTGAACGACTGGACCGGCATGCGGATCTACATCGACCGGGACATGACGGCCTGGCAGAAAACGAGCACGTCGGTGATAGCTGCGACCGTCGAAGTCGGCGACGACCGCGGAGGTTCCCCGAGCCAGTGTCTAACGCTCGCGATCCCGAACGATCAGCACGTAGACACCAACTACCGCTCAGAGGCCGGGTACTACCGCATCCGCGAGGCCGGCCAAGAGCTGGGGTACCTGAACTATGCCTGGGACGGCGGACACGACTCCGGCTCGCCGGGCTGGCTCGTGCGTTCCATCACTACACCGCCGTCGACGCTCATGCGCAGCCAGATCCTCTCAACTGCCGGGTCTGGTGGCAGCGGCGGCGTCGTCGGCGGATCGATCCCGGTCGGTGCGACGTTCGCGTTCCTGCAACTGATCTGGACTAGCGGCAGCTCTAACACCGGCACCACTGGAGTTGACAGGTGCTGGGTGTCGATCTTGCGCCCGCTCGTGATCGCCCGACTCAGGCTGAAGGACGGCACCTTCAAGACCGGTGCCAGCTACATCGATTCCATCACCGCTGAAGACGTGTGGAACGACCTGCTCGGCGTGCAGCTCGCCAACACCTACGACGGACCCAACGCGGTCGTGCAGTCCGGTGCCGGGTTCGCGATCCAGCACCTGATCTTCCTCGAAGGCGCAACCCCGCAGAACATCGCCGAGGAGCTGCTGAGCTTCGAACCGGCGATGACCTACTACGTCGGCGCGTCCAGGCCGGGAGCCGACAAGTACAGTTTCCGCTGGTTCAGCCGGTCGGCGACGGTCCGTTACGAGGTGAACGTCGGCACCGACGGGCAGTCCGGTGGAGCGCAGAGCGTCGACCAGTACAACGAGGCGCTTGCCCTGTGGCGCGACCCGGTCGGCAACATCAAACAGACCCTGACCACGCAGAGCATTCCGGAGATGACGGCGGTCGGTCGCACGCGCCGGTTCTTCCAGAACCTGGGCGATGTGACCGGCGATGACTTGAACGCGCCACAGGCGAACGCTGCCGTACTGGAGGCGCACCGCTACCCGCGCAACGGCGGCAGCGTCACGGTGTCACGCGAAGTCGTCGACCTGTTCACCGGTCGACGCGTGCAGCCGTACGAGATCGAACCCGGCTACCTGGCACGGGTCGTCGGTGTGAGCCCGTCGCCGGACGCGTTGAACGCGTCAGCGTCGAACGGTGCGGCGGTGTGCCGGATCGTCAAGACCTCTTACAGCGGCGACAACAACTCCGTGACGCTCGACCTCGACGCCGTGCCGTGGTCGCTGTACCGGGCCATCGCAACGGTCGGGAAGCGCCGGGGTCAACCGGTACCGAAGACGTTCCGGCAAACAGCTTGAGGCCGGACTAACACCAATCCCAGAAGGGGAAACCAGCCATGTCCGCGAGCACGTTCTACACCATCACCGACATCCTGATCATCATCATCATTATCATTATCATTATCATCCTCGCCGGTGGCGGGCGTCGGCCGAGCTGACCAGTGCGCGCGTTCTTCTACAGTCCGCACCCCGACGACGAGACCTTGAGCATGGGTCTCGCGATGGTCCAGTACTTGTCGACCGGAGTCGAGACCCATCTGGTCAGCATGAACAGCGGCGGCGCAATCGGTGTTGCCAACACGTTGAACGGCGTCACGGCCTGCTCGGTGCCGGGAGATCACCCGTACACTCACGCTCCGGCCCGCGAAGGCTATGCCCCGTTGACGGTTGAGGACACGGCTGACGCGCGGATACTCGAAGCTCGGGGAGCCCTGGGGGCTATGGCGATGATCCCGCCTACGCCGCCCTCAGCGCGTGGCGCTGTCTATCACCACGTGGCCGGCCTCCCTGACGGGTTCGGCGGTTCAGCGCACAGTCCGCCGACTGCTGACGGCATCGCCCAGGCCAAGACGGTCATCAAGTCCTACATAGACAGCTACCCGAACAGCTTCCACTACACCATGAGCGACGCGGAAGCGCTTGTGGGCATGGCATCGGACGGCGGTCCGGGCCACCCGGATCACGCGGCGTGCGGTGTCGCGCTGCGGCAAATGAAGCAGTCGAACGACCTCGCGCCGGGGATGGGCGGATCGACGTACGCGCAGGTGTTAGTGAATGCCCGGTTCTTCGTCTCGCGTCTCTACTGGGCGATCTCGCAGCCGGACGGCCAGTACCCGGACCCGCTGTTAGATGTTGCCGGGGGCACTCTTTCGTGGTTCAACTCCGGCAGCCGTTACAACGAATATTGCGCCTGGCTGCGTAACCAGGTGGTCAAACCGTACAAGGCGTGGCAGCCCGCCGCAGGTACGTACGGTCTCGGCTGGCATCAGGTGCCGAGCCAGTTCAATGCGAACTTCGGCAGCTCTGCCAGCATCGCGAACCTCTGGCACGCCTGACAGGAGGCCGGCCAATGGCTACACCGATGACCAGCTCTCAATGGGTGAATCAGGCAACTAAGTGGGGTATCAAGCTCGACACGACGCGACACTCGGACTGGGCGACTCACAACCGCAACAGCGTCAAAGCGTTCGGACCCGTCTACGGCTGCGTGATCCACCACACCGCGAGCACGAGCCAGCTCGGGATGGTGGACTACTGCTACACCGGAGACCCCGCACGCAACCTGCCTGGACCGCTCGCGCTCGGCGTCGTCACCGACGACGGCATCTGCCACATGGTCGGCTGGGGTCGAGCGAACACACAAGGCAACGGTGACGGTGACGTGCTCGCAGCGATGCAAGCAGGCCGGCCTCCGAGCCCACCCGGACCGGACGACACCGACGGTAACTCCTGCTTCTACGGCTTCGAATTTTGCGCGGCGGGAGGCAGCGACAAGTTCACCAGCAAGCAGTTCGACACGGCAGTAAACATCGCCTGCGCCGTGCTCGACTTCCACAACTGGCAGTCGAGCGACGTTCGCGCGTCCGTCATCGGGCACTGCCACTGGACGCAGCGCAAGCCGTCAGACCCGACCGGCTCACTCAACTGGAACGACTACATCGCAGCCGTGAACGCACGTATCGGCGCAGAGGAGGAAGACATGCCGACGCAGCAAGAGGTCCGCGACGCGGTCTACGACGCGATCGCGGATTACATGAAGGCGTTCTACTCGGCCAGCGGTACAGGAACCGCTGTGTGGGGTACGCAGAAAGCCGTCCTGGCGGAAGAGCAGCAGCAGACGGACGCGCTGAATCGGATCGCGGACAACATCGCTGCGCTCGGCACCCACTTGGGCAGCCAGCAGCACGGCCATCACCACCCGCACCGCGAGGAAGCTGCAGACGAAGGCACCGAAGCGGTCAGCGGTGAGGGATGAGCGACTGGATCGGCGAAGCGATCAACCTCACGTTGGAGCGTCTCGACCGGATCGCGGAAGCGCTCGAACGGATCGCTGACGCGTTCGAGGAAGAGGTCGACGCTGATGACTGACGCACACGGAGCCCCCGGCACTAGTTGCCGGGGGCTCCTTTTTCGCGTTCCATCCGACGAGTCTGCGACGGTTCCGTGGGGGCGGATTCCCCGTCACTCGATGGAAGGGGAAGCTAGCGCCGATTGCCACGACGACGCTCCTCGCTCGCTCCCCCAGGAAGCCGGACCGTACCACGCAGTGACGACAGCTCGCCATAGGTGAGCGCACGCGCGATAATGTGTTGTGTACGCAGCGATACACCGAAGAATTAGAGGAGCGAACAGTGCCGAATCTAGATGCCTTCTGGGCAGCGATCGAACAGCAGTTGGAAGCACTCAAGACCGCGAAGACTGCCGACGAAGTCTTCGCGATCTGCCCGCGCGTGACGAACCTGTCAGCCGGTGGAGCTGAGGGGTCTTCGGCGGGTCCGGAGGTGACGAGCAGGTGGAGGACTCGCTCGTCGTCGCCGGATGGGACTTCGCCTGGCGCGACGCGACGTACTACTGGGCGATGACACCGCCTGACGGCGGCGACGGCATCACGTACGTGGAAGGGGATCTGTACCGAGGCGTGCAGAACCCGATGCGGTGAAGGAGAACCGATGAGCGAGCTGCTGTACACCGCGACCGTCAAGGGCCAGATGGTGTGGCTGCGCGACGAGAACGGTACTCACCCTATCGGTTTCGTGCGTCAGAAGGGGTTCTACTGGCTCGCGATTCCCCCGGCGCAGGAAGAACCGATCGGCAGCTTCACCGCCATGTCAGTCGCAGCGGCTGAGCTGCAGAAGCACGCGCAGGCCGGCCAATGACGCGGGCGTGGCCGTACATGCCAGGCGTCCCCGCAGCAGGACACATCGTCGCAGCCGGAGGCTACTGGCACTCCGGCGCGATCGACACCTGCTCGAAGTGCAACCCGAGAGGAGCGAACATGGAACAGACGATCGTCAGCCGCAGCCAGATGGAGCAGTGCCCGCGCCGGTCGCTGCTCGCGAGCCACTACAACGAAGACGGTACCTGCAAGTGCTGCATGGCGTCGTCCTGGCCGTTCCGCGCGACAGAGTCATTCTGTCTGCGCGAAGCGCCGCACATGGAAGCTCACCGCGACCGCAACGGCTTCGAGTGGGGAGCTGACTTGTGAACTGGGCGGCAGAGCTGAACAAGGACACCGAGCCGACGACGATCGTCATCGGCTACACCAAGATCGGTGACACCAACGACTACCTGAGCATGATCGACGGCTACCGCCCCGGCGCCGAACAGCACGTGATCAGCGTCGAGGTCGACCTGCCGGTCGGTCTCGACCCGTACCGGATCGCCGAGCTGTGCTTCTACGCGACGAACGCGCCCGAGATCGACAAAGACAGCTCCGAGCAGCGGATCCGCGACGCGATCGTGGACACCGGCTACACCGGACGCGAAGCTCACTGGTCGATCTCTGTGGGCGACACCGTGCGTGTCGGCGACGTGCTGCTCGCGTGCGAGTCCGTGAGCTGGACGAGAGTCGGTGAGTGACGTGGCGCGAGACAACCGACCGAAGCAGCAGGTCTGCCCGAGCTGCAAGGGCAAGGCGTGGGAGTACAAACAGGAAGCTCGAATGAAGAATGGCAAGATGGTAACCGAGCGCGTCCAGAAGCCGTGCTCTCAATGCGGAGGATCAGGATGGGTGAACCGATAGTGCGGACGATCTGCCCGGACTGCCGTGGCTCGGGAATCGTCGTCGTAGAGCGAGCTGCGGTGATGCGCGACGACCGGCAGATCCACAGGGCGGACGAGCAGCAGACCTGCAAGACCTGCAAAGGCGAGGGCCGCTTACTCGGCATCGTCCCGCCGATCTGAGGGAGAGGTCATGAGCGAGGAAGTCGACCGGATCCGCGACGCGTGGAACGCGCTCGACAAGACCGACCTGATCGAGCAGGACACCGAAACCTACTACGACGTGTTCCGCGCCGGATGGGACGCCGGTCGCTTCGACGCGCTGCGACCAGCAGGCCGGCCTGAAGCGCTCAAGCCGACGCAGCGACGACAGTACGGTCTCTGATCCGTCTCGGGAGCTGCTACTCCCGAGCTGCAACAGCAACGAACCCCCTCCGGATGAGTCGGAGGGGGTTCGTTGTGCGTCTCGTGCCAGATCCGCAGCCGTCAGTCTAGCGCAGGCCCGTCACGGAACCCGCGACCGTCGTCCAGGCGATCGTTCCTGCGTAACCACAGCTCGACGTGCGGCCACCAGAACACCGGACCCATATACAGCTCTGCGACCGGCTGCGGGAAGTCCTCGTAACGGACGCGCCAGTTCGCAACAGCAGTCGTTCCGACACTGGTAGCGTCCGCGATCTCCCTCAGCCCGACCAGCGGCATCTGCTCAGTCATTGCTCGGGTGTCCACATCGGCTGGTTGTAGACCACGATCTGGCCGTCGTCGTCAGTGACACACCGCCGCCAGTCTCCGTCAGCGAGCCGGTACGCTTCGCGGACGACTTTCGGAGGCAAGTGACGGAATGCGACCGGCACCCGGTTCTCGGTGTACCACTGCGCCGCGTCGGCTGTGACAGCCGCGCTCAGACTCGACAGGTCATGAAACTTCGGCATCGGTCGCTCCCCTGTGGCTCGCTCACCAGTCCGCCGACTCTAGCCCGTGGAAAGTGTGCGCGCACGGGTGGTCGTTCACCAGTCGACGGTACTTCGTCGCGCCGCCGCACCTCGGGCACACGCTCGCGTCCGCTGGCTTCCAGTTGACGAACCTGTTCTCGGCTTCGATCACGTCGAACGTCACGCCGTACGGCTGCAGCAGGCCGGCCAACCGGTCGTACGCCTGCTGGTCTGCGTCGCTCACCAGCTCGGTCTCCACGTCGCAGTCGAAGACGTACACACCGGGGAACTTCGTGCGCCGGACGCGCCGCTTCGTCAGGTTCGACTCTGCCGCGACAGACAGCTCGCCGCTCGTCAGCTCAAACCGCTTCCTACATTGCCATTTCCGCACGGTTGCTCCTCTGCTAGCCCCAGGAGCGCGAGTCTACGCGTGCGATATGATGCTTTAGAGCAATACTCGCCCAGGCGAAACTGCCTCTAAACTAGTAAGCGTCTGGGCTCCGACCGCAGAGGAGCGAACCGATGAAGCGTCACCTGTCACTAGTACCGCCGCCACCGAACACGGCGAGTATCAACATTCGCCTCAGCAAAGAGGCGAAGGAAAAGAACCTGAGCAAGGCCGAGATGCTGGTGGAAGCTCGTGCCCTGTGCGCACGAGAAGGCATCGAAGCCCGCTACGTCCACATCGATGAGGGATCCGGCGCGATCCGCAACCGCAAGGGATTCATCGGCTGGTTGGACGACGCTCGCGAGGGGCGCGTGGACACGCTCGTCGCGTTCCACGTCGACCGGATGACACGCGAGGGCCTTCCCGTCGCTGGAATGATCATGGACGTGATCTACGGCACCGACACCGTCACTGGGCAGGCCGTGCGACCGCTGGTCCGGTTGATCGACTGCAAGGGCCTCGACAGCGCAGGAGACCGGGAAGCGTTCGAATGGGAGTTCGTCGTCAAGGCGCAGGTCGCGCGATCGGAGCGCAGGCGCATGAGCGAACGGTCCAAAGACATGCACCGTCGACTGAAAGCTCGGGGCCGCTGGGCCGGCGGTCCGATGCCGTTCGGGTTCCGCGTCAACGAAGAGACCGGCAAGCTCGTGCCCGAGCTGGAGGAAGCTGCGTTCCTGCGTCAGTGTGCCGAACGCGCGTGGGTGCCGGGCGCGAAGCTGCACGGGGTCCTGCGGTGGGCGAACAGCGCAGACGGGCGCCCGCCCCGGAGAGCGAAGGCGTGGACGCGGACCACACTGTTCAAGGCGTTGACGCACACTCCGACCGCGACCGAAGTCGACATGTTCACCGCCGACGAACGCGCGAGCTTGCGGCACATCCTGAACCCCGAGGGGACCAACCCCGAGTGGCGGCGAAACAACCGAGCCGGGAAGCATGTCGCGTCCGGTCTGCTGCTGTGCGAAGGCTGCAAGCACGTGATGTACGTCGGTCCCCGGCGCAGCAAGCCGGGTAGTCCGCTGATCGATGACTACAAGTGCAGCTCGCCACCGGGCGCCTGCCCGCACCGGTCGTCGCTGAACGCGAAGTTCATCGACCAGTACCTCGAGGAAGAGTACCTGCGCCGGTTCGGCGATCAGCCCGAGTGGACACGTGCAGCGACCCCGACCGGCTTCGCTGCGATGGAAGCTGCGCAGCAAGCGATGGACGAAGCGCTCGCAGAGTTCAAGACGAACCCGACACCGGAAGCCGTCGAGGCGTACCAGGCAGCGCACACCGCTTTCCAGGAAGCGGACGCGCCGCAGACTGTCGACGTGACGTTGACGCCGTCCGGGCGAACGATGGGCGAAGCGTGGGAGCGCGCCGAGATGCCCGAGCGACAGGCGCTGCTGAAGGACGTGTTCGGTCACATCGTCGTCGGACCCGGCAACAGGGGCATGCGGAAGCTCGACCTGGCTCGACTGCACTTCGATCACGAGCCGGTCAGTGTGCCGTTCACGCTCGGTCAGGACGACCCTGCGACGTACCGGCCAGGTCAGCCGGTCGTCGTCGCTGACGACGAGGACGAGGCGGTCGCTCGTGCTCGCGCTGCTGACGAAGCAGCAGCGCGCGACAGCGCCTAGATCGCCCGAGGTTGCTCCTACAGCGCCGATCGCAGAGCCTGGCACAGTCGTCACTGTGCCAGGCTCTGCTACGTCCTCAGCGAGCGTTGTTTGCTGGGGCTCACCGAGGCCGGCCACTGGTGCTCCAGGACTCTCCCACCCCTGCGAGGCTGGCACGCACAAGCAACCGTTTCCTAGCGCCGATGCGGTAGCAGCCGCACCGGCACGACATGGCGAGACCGTCGCCGGGGTGGGACAGGGAGTGCCAGAGGAGCGAACCCGAGACACACCCCCACCGTTTGCCCCGGCGACGGTCTACGCAGAGAACTATAGACCCCAGCGAGTCCGAAACGACCAGCGGGGTCACTGCTCGTCCGTCTTCGCGGGCTCGTCGTCCAGCAGCTCGTCAACGTCGTCCTGCACGGTTGCCCGCAGCAACAGGACTAGCTCATCGTGGCCGGCCTGTGCGTCAGCCTCGGTCGCGTACCGGCGACAGTCCATGTCGTACGCAGTACCCGCCGCGAAGACCATAGACTCGAAGATCAGCGGCGGCCCAGTCATTCCGAAATTATGGTCGAGACCGATCCACACCGTCGACACGCGATACGTGCCGATGTAGTCGTCGCCGATGTGCCGGTCGTGCAGCTCGAACAGCTCCGCCCACCGCTCGAAGCTGATCGGCTGCCCGTCGCGGTCGTAGTGCAGCAGCGGGTCACGCACCGTCGTCGTCCTGGTCCACGTCGAGGCTGATCTGCAGCACGTCTTCCAACAGCTCCTCGATCGACTTCGTCGGGTCCCAGCAGACGACGGCGCAGTCGTCATTCCCGCACCAGGCTTGACCGCTGAAGGCGAACTTCGCCATCCAACCGCACGCAGGGCAGTGGAAGTCCGGCTCCGGTCGCGCAGCGTACGGGCCGAACGGACCGGCGCTCACGTCGACCGCTCATACCGGATCGGCTTGAGCATGCTGTCCCAGTGCGCGCGCCCGAGTGTGTAGCCCTGGTTGAACCACGCCCGGACAGCAGGGTCGGTCGGGCGCAGCAGCGCGACACTGCCGTCACGGACAAACTCCGCGACCTCGACTGTCATGACGCCGCCGCTACGGCTCGTCATCACGTACTCCACGCCTTTCTCTAGTTCCATCATTCGCTCCTCTAGTAGTTCGGGCATTCGCGCACGTGCCGGATCGGAGTGCAGCCCGGTGGGCATCCGGTGCGCCTGAGCTGCTCCATCCGCTCACGGACTCGCTCGACCTCTTCCGGGGTCGTTCGTGCACGCAGCGCACGAGCAGCAGGCGTCCCCAGCGAGGACCGTTCGATCAGCTCCTCAATCGTCGGCTCGTCGTCGCTCACAGGCCGGCCACCGGCTTCCAACCAATCGTTGTGCAGCTTCGCGACGTGCTCGGCTAGCTCCTGATTGACGAAGTCGCACACCGGGGGGTTGCCGTCGGCGGGTGTGCCAGGGATACGCGACATGGTCACGCACCACCCGCCGACGGTGTTCTCGGGCTGCGCGGTCCACGGCTCGCGCATCGGATCGAGGCCCCGGTACCTGCTGTGGTAGCGCGACTCGGTCACCAGATCACTCCCTTGTGTCCGAGGTTCGCGTCCTTGCCGTCCTCGAACCTGTTCTGCATCACCATCGGCAGGTCACTCTTCCCGCTGTGTGCTATCACTTGCGCCTTTGCTATGTCATCGAACAGGTCCGCATGCTCGTCAGCGTCCGCGACCTGCCGCCCGTTGAACCAGCCGAGCTTCGGCGCGCTCGGGTTGTCTGCGCGCCACACCCATAGATGACGCTCGCTGCCCCTGCTCGCCGGACACGGCGACCTGGTAGCCGCCGCCACGGCAGCCCTTCCGCCGCCCCATGCTAACCACCGGTCAGCTCCCACACCGGCACCGGGAACTCGACCCAGTGCGTGACGTTGTAGAACGGGCCGGACTTGCCGACGTCCGGATCGGCTTCCCACATCTGGTCAGCTCGACCGCGCAGCATCGGCCACCCGGTGACGATGCAGCCGTCCGAGATGAATGCCACGCGACCGGTCAGCGCGTCGTCAGACATGTCGGGCAGACCGTCTGCTGCGATCTCGTGGACCATGATCCCGACTCGCGTGCTCACGCAGCAGTACCTCCGTGTCGAAGCTCGGTCACGATCCACCGCAGCAGGTCACAGGCTCGCTCGTCAGACGCTTCCCATTCCTTCGGGGCGGGCTTATCGCGGCCCGCGTCGCGTTCGGCGAGGACGGACCTCTCGTCTTCCCAGTTGTCGTATGCCCTCAGCAGCTCGTCCAGTCTGCTCACTGCTTCTCCCGGTAGTACGTTGGCAGATCTCCGGTCCGTTCCCGGATGTGCCGGTCGCGGCGCTTCACCAGCGGCGGCCCGAGCGCTGACACCGACACCTTGAACGTCGTGTCCTTCGCGTCGGTGTCCCAATGGCTGCGCAACGTCGCTAGCCCGTGTTTCACTTCGTGGACGGTCCACTCGCTGCCGAAGTAGATCACGAGATCTCCCGGCTCGGCGACACCGTACATGGTCATGGCGCGTCCTCCCGTCGTTTCTCTACGAGCCTCTGTCCAACGTCGTCCAGCGAGAACGCGCCGGACCCGTCCTTGACTTCCTCTATAGCCGCTTCTACTTCGTCCGGTGTGACGGTGTCGCGGATCGTGTCCCACAGCTCCGTCCACGGCGGGTCGACAGCTTCGACACTCGGACGGACTTCGCTCGGGAACAGCGCAGCTCGTGCCCGGCGCAGGCCGGCCTCAGCTCGCTCGACGGCTGCGTCTGCTTCAGTCGCGCTGGGGATCTCGGTGTCCATCACTGCTCGTGCCATCGTCCCGCGCGGAGTATCCGGCATCGGTGTCGCGTCCATGATCACGAGCCTCGCGTCCGGCTCCGTCGTCGACAGCCACGCCGCCAGGGAATCCTTCGCCAGCAACACCTCCCAGCGCTGCCAGCCAGCGTCCGGCCCGACGTAGACGGCGTCTACGCCCGTGTCGTCGCTGATCTGCACTACCACGTACCTGTTCATCTGTCCGCTCCTCTACGACCGGCTGAGGCCGGCCTGCGTGCAGTGCTACTGCCGTGCGCTCCCACTCGAGGTCATACCAGTCCTGCAGCGGCATTCCGCGTCGGGTAGCTTCGATCACCGACCGCGCCATCTCCATGCGCCCGTCGACCCAGCCGCGCCGGTATGCCCGGAGCCGCTTGAACCCGGCGATCGCTCCGTAGGCGATATACAGGCCCATCAGCATCGACGGCACGATTCGCACCGGTTCCCCGTACGGGATCAGTGCGAGCCCTAGCACACAGCTCCAGCCGATCAGCGCGACGACCACGAGCCGGACGATCGACCGACGGTGAGCCTTGCCGGGGGACGACACCAGCGCATCGTCCCCCAGCCACTGCCGCCAACGGCTCATGAGACCAGCGACTCGACTACGTCGCGACCGGCGTCGCGTCGCGCCGCGTAGACACCGTACGGATCGCCGTGGTCTCGCGCCCACAGGAACGCGTCGGTAACCACCGGCATGTCGTGCTCCTTGCCCGTGTGAATGGACAGGATCTTGAATCCGGCAGTCCCGCAGACTGGGCACTGATCGCCGAGCCCGTCGACCATGCCGTCGAACCCGTGCGCCTTCAAGTGCGGCCCGAAGCCGGACTGTGTGTACGTCAACGGGCACCACAGGCACTGCAGATCTCGCGAGCCCTTCGGTGTCCGTCCGTGCCGGATGCCGGAGGTCTGGTGCATCGCTGCTGTCGCTGCCGGACCGCCGCTGGCAGCTCGCGGACCGGGTTGCGCCTTCTTCGACTCGGGTGACGCGCCGAAGCGCTTGACGACCTCACGCAGGGCGGCAATCGTCAGGTTGTCGTTGCAGTCGTCGCACAAGTCGACGTGCTTGGCCGGCCTGCTGTCGAGCCCGAATGTCCGCGTGATCGCTTTTACTGCTGGATCGTGGATGTAAACCCATTCGGTGCCGTCGAGCTGCAGCCCGTCGCACCAGGTGTTGACCTCAATTGTCTGCGCCATTAGTTGTCACCGTCTCGGTCGTCGTCGTCGACCTGGACCATCTTCCGACTGAGAATGTCGTCGGCGGTCAGCTCGTCCTGTAGTCCCTCGTCGTAACGCAACGGAAGCGAACCCTTGGGCAGCAGGTAGCCGTCGCGGTAGTCCGGCTTCCACTTCGTGACTTTCCGTAGCCCGCGCCCGGTCTTGACGAAGTCCGCCGAGCGCCGGTTGCGGCAATGGCTGCACTGTTCGACAACGTCGTACCAGTTCCCGTGCACGTAGACCGTGAACGGTCCCCAGTTGTGCCGCTTGCGTGCGCGACAGCGACGCTGACCTTCTTTCCACTCCTTCATCGCCTCGCGGGTTTTCTCGATGTCACCGGGCGGTAGATCCGTGTCGACGCTCACGAGCGTTAACGCAGCCTTTCTCGGCATTCCTGCTCCTCTGTTGTCGGGTGCTGCTGCTGTCATGGCTCGGGACCTTACTCTTCGCGGTCACTGTCCGCAGTGGTTCGACGCAGCAGGTTCGTCAGCCAGTTCCACAGCCTGCGTCGTCGCGCTGCTAAGTGCCTGCCGCTGCGCTCTTGTGTGTCGTTCACTGTTCGCTCCTCTTCGTGCTGCTGCTGCTGCTGTACTACTGCGCGCGATTCTAGCTGTCGCGCTGCTGCCCGCGATTAGCAGCAGCGATCAGGCCGGCCTCCGTCACTCGCCTAACGGAAGGGGCGACCTGGGATCGATTTTCAGTGGTCGTCGTCAGACGGTCGCTGGTTGTGCTTGAGGACGTGCTGCAGGTAGTAGGCGACGGCGTCACGAACGACTCCGGACCGCCCCTCTGCGTGGTTGACCTGCGTAGCCGCTTGACCGAGGTCGCACCACATCTTTCGTGTGAAGCGGACCTGATGGCGTTGGACGTGCCGTTCTCTCATACCGGCTATCACCCCTCTCCGTGCACCGCGCAGCTTTCCGCAGTTCACCAGTACGGCCCTCTGCGCCCTCGCGCGGCTGCCCGTCTCCTGCCGAGACGGTCCCCGTTGTCTGTGTGTTGTCTACCAGTACTCTGCATACCGGCTACTACAGCGCGCCGGGGCCCCCCAGGCAGCTCCGCGCGCGCGTTACATCGCTGTACCTGACCGGTGACCCTATGCGGTCAGGACCGCAAACGGAAGTGTGAACACGCCGTGTCCAGCATCTAAACCACATTGCGTCTGCCTCTGAACTAGCGAGCGTGCGCAGCGCTGGATAGCGTTGTAGGAAATACGTTCCTG
>Ga0081455_10003969_pt1 | contig 16777 bp, 11 predicted proteins | sample TabmetS3T2R1_FD_70207 | JGI IMG/M metagenome (GOLD analysis project Ga0081455, IMG submission 70207) | Tabebuia heterophylla rhizosphere microbial communities from the University of Puerto Rico - S3T2R1 | ecosystem: Host-associated > Plants > Roots > Rhizosphere ...
TCGAACTACGAACAGAGTAGCCAAACCGCTTGCCGCAGCGGTGCCAATCAGCTTCGGCCATTGCGGCGAATCACAGCGATCACGAAAATTCACTGTTTCTATATCGCAGCGACGACCCTGATGGGACTTAGGTCACAGGATCCTCTAACATGCTGGGACAATCGTGCTGCCTCGCTAGGATTCGAACCTAGACAGAGAGATCCAGAGTCTCTAGTGCTACCGTTACACTACGAGGCAACGAGCAAGGAAAATAAGGATCGATGCGTCTCGCTGCAAGTCAGGCGAGTTGCTCGTGGAGGAAGAATTATGCGGCCGCGATCTTTTTTGCTTCGAGCACGATTTCACTGCCTTGCTGAGCGCCGGCGACTTCAAGATGGGTTCCGCTATTCATCGCGAGTTCGCGAGCGGATTCTACCATCGTGTCTACCATCTCGTCATTATGACTCGGATCATGGTGAAACAGCAAGAGCGTCTGAATCTCCGCTTCGAGTGCGAGCGTAACGGCGCTGGAGATCGAACCGTGTCCCCAGCCGATGTGAGTTTTGTATTCCTGGTCGGTGTATTGCGAGTCGACAATCAGAACATCACTCCCGCGAAGAAATTGCAGCAGCGCGGTTTGCTCGTCCGCCGCAATTTCTTTCGCTCGTTCCGGGCTCGGCTGTTTTCCCCGGGCCGAGTGGAGAAAGAATTCATACGGCTCGTGATCGGGCAGAAAAGCAACTGAGCCGGCACTGGTAAAAATACGATAACCAGCGCAGACGCCTGGGTGGTTTACGAAAGCGGCGTGTACGTCCACTTTGCCCAGCGAGAACTTCATCTCGGTCAGTTTGTGAATGTCCATCCTAGCGGACAGCTCACGCATCGTGATCGGGAAGAACGGTGATTTCATCGGCTCGGTCATGATCTCACGAAAAGTCGCCCCGGCGCCGTCAAAACCGAGAACTCGAATTTCGTTTTGAGAATCGTACGCCGGCTTAAAGAATGGGAAGCCCTGGATGTGGTCCCAATGCGCATGCGTGATCAACAGGGAAAGCCTTATCGGTCGCGATTGGAACTCTTTTTGCAGCGCGACACCAAGCGGCCGGATGCCGGAGCCGGCGTCGAGCACAATAATCTCGCCGTCTGCCCGCACCTCTATGCAGGTCGTATTCCCACCGTACCGCAGAGTTTCGGGGCCGGGCACAGCAATCGATCCGCGCGTTCCCCAAAACTTGAGTCGAACGAGAGATTCCGAAGCGCTGCTCATGTGGGGGGAGGCGCTGATTCTGCCACGCATTCTCAATTAAACCAAGTGTTTTTAGTAAAAGTTCCTAGGGGAGATCGCTGCCGCAAATATCTATAACACTACAGCGGGAGAGCACGATAAACTAAAAGAAAATGGGAATGATCAATATCGCGAGAATGTTAACGACTTTGATCATCGGATTGATTGCAGGCCCCGCCGTGTCCTTGTAAGGATCGCCGACGGTATCGCCGGTAACTGCCGCCTGGTGCGCGAAGGAACCTTTGCCTCCAAGATTGCCTTCCTCAATGAACTTCTTTGCGTTGTCCCACGCGCCGCCGCCGGACGTCATGGCAATGGCAATAAACAGGCCGGTGACAATCGTTCCCACCAGCAACCCTCCGAGGGCGACAGGACCCAATTGCGGAATGATTGCCACTGCGACCACGAAAATCACCGGCAGCAGCGCCGGCACGATCATTTCGCGCAACGCAGCTTTAGTCACGATATCCACGCAGGTGCCGTACTCAGGCGTGTCCACGCCGGTCATGATGCCCGGATGCACCTGCAGTTGCCGTCGCACCTCACGAACAACGGCACCGGCGGCCTTGCCCACTGCGTCCATGCTGAAGGCGGTGAAGATGAACGGAAGCAATCCGCCGAGGAACAAACCGATAATCACCTTCGGATCATTCAGCGAAAACGCGAACACGAAAGGCTCACCGTTGCGTGTAACGTGCATTTTGAGTTCCTGCACATATGAGCCAAACAAAACGAGCGCTGCCAGGCCGGCTGAAGCGATGGCGTAACCTTTCGTCACTGCTTTCATCGTGTTGCCTACCGCGTCGAGTTGATCGGTGACGTTACGGATTTCCTTGGGCAACTTGCTCATTACTGCGATGCCGCCCGCGTTATCTGTGATCGGACCGAACGAATCGAGCGAGATGATGATTCCAGCCATCGACAACATCGCCATCACTGCGATCGCGATTCCGTAAAGCCCGCCAAAATGAAAACTCAGCAAAATAGCGATCGCAATGAAGCCCACCGGCAGCGCGGTGGCGTGCTGACCAACAGCGAGCCCGGCAATGATGTTCGTCGCATGACCAGTCTCTGAGGCACGGGCAATTTTTTGCACGGGCCGGTAATGCATCGACGTATAGTAATTGGTGATTGCCACGACGACGGCGGTCATAATCAAGCCGACGACCGATGCCCAGTAAAGTTGTGTGGGTGAGCGCATCTGCCCTGCGATCATGACTCCGGTCGGGAACAGGTAATGCGTGGCTGGCCAGAAAAGGACGGCAGAAACTATCGCACTAGTGATCACTCCTCCCATAAGCACGTTGGCTGGTTTGCCGCCGGCAAAATTCACGAAGAGCACGCCCAAAATCGCGCCTAGCACGGAAATTCCCCCGAGCACAAACGGGTAAATCACCGCCGCTGGGTTGTCCGGCAAAGTCAGCGCGCCGACAAGGATCGCTCCGATCAAGCTCACCGCATACGTTTCGAACACATCGGCGGCCATGCCCGCGCAATCTCCCACGTTATCGCCCACATTATCTGCGATCGTGGCCGGGTTTCGCGGATCGTCTTCTTCGAGACCTTTTTCGATTTTACCCACGAGGTCCGCGCCGACATCAGCGGCTTTTGTGTAAATGCCGCCGCCGAGTCGCGCGAACACGCTGATGAGACTAGCCCCGAGGGCGAGACCAACCAGACTATTGATCGCTATCGGCGACCCGGCGATACGCGCGACCAGAGTGTAGAAAATTGATACCGCCAAAAGAGCGAGGCCCACCACCAGCAACCCGGTCACCGCTCCTCCATTGAACGCCATTCGCAGGGCCTTGGTAATCGACTCGGTTGCGGCCTGCGTCGTCCGCACGTTGGCAACCACGGCGATTCGCATCCCAATGTAACCGGCCGAAAGCGAACAAAACGCACCGATTACAAAGCCGATCGCTGTCGAGCGATCTTTGAAAATGAAAAGCAAAATGAAAATGATCACAGCGATCGAGCTGATCGTCATTACTTGACGATTCAGATATGCCTTGGCGCCTTCCTGAACCGCTCCGGCGATCTCTAGCATCCGTTGATTACCTGAGGGTGACCGAACCACTGCGCCGATTAAAACAAACGCGGCCGCGAGACTGATTACCGCGCAGACCATCGAAAATGGCACGCCGGACGTAAGGATGTTGAAGGCAAGAAAAATCATGATCGGATCAGGCTGAAGCGCACGATTCTATGAAGAATTGCCGCCGTGGCAACTGCCTTAGTTCAATCTTTCGCGACTGTGCGGTTTCGTTAGGTCGAGCAGCGGACCAATGGGAACGATGCGGGTCGGATTAATCGCCGTGTGGGTCATGTAGTAATGCCGTTTGATGTGATCCAAGTTCACCGTTTCGGCGACGCTGGGCTGCTGATACAAGTCCAGCAAGTAGCCCTGCAGGTTCGGATAATCGATAATGCGCCGCAGGTTGCATTTGAAATGGCCGTGATACACCGGGTCAAAACGCACGAGCGTGCAAAATAATCGCCAGTCAGCTTCGACAATGCGGTTCGCGAACAAATATCGGCTCTTCGACAAACGCGGCTCGAGCTCGTCAAGCGCTTGAAAGACTCTGCGACAGGCGATTTCGTATGGCCGCTGGCGCGTGGCGAATCCTGCTTTGTAAACGCCATTATTCACGTTGTCGTAGATAAAATCGGAGAGCTTCGCATGGTCGGCTTCGAGATCTTTTGGAAAAAAATCGACGCCTTTGTGTGCGGCGAAATCGTCAAACACATCGTTAAACATGCGGCAAATGTCGTCCTCGCAGTTGTTCACGATTCGCTTCGTTTGCTTGTCCCAGAGGACGGGCACAGTCACTCGGGCGCCGTAGGCGGGATTCGTCGCTTTGTAGGCTTCGCTCAAAAATTGGAAGCCGTTGATCGGATCGGTGGATTCAAATGGCGCACCGGGTGGGATCTTGCCGGACGGATCGCGAAATGCCCAGCCTTTCTCATCTCGGATTGGATCGACTACTGTCATGGAGATTGCATCTTGGAGTCCTTTTAGTCTTCGAAAAATAACGGTGCGACTTGCCCATGGGCAGGCCAGCGAAACGTAAAGATGATAGCGGCCCGCCTCAGCAGCGTAAGGTGTCGAGCCGTCATTTGAGATCCACTCGCGAAAGGCGTCCTCCTGGCGTTTGAATTCTCCCGACTTAGTCTCTTCGTCTGGAAATTGCGCTTTCATATAAGCACGAATGGACACGAATGAGCACGAATGCAAAACCAGAAGTTATTTGCGTCGATATGCGCCCCCACTCACGTTGACACGGAAAACTGCCAATGATAGCGTCCGCCAAATTTACGCGAAAGTCCGTAAAAGGCGGGCGATAATGGAGTTACCTTTCCAGGATTGCACACGTTATTGAACAGTCAGGTTTTGGTGCTCAACCGGCTCTGGCAGGCGGTGAACATCTGCTCTGCTCGCCGCGCCTTTTCGCTCGTATACGCAGGGCACGCCCAGATTGTTTCTTCGGATAACGCGAACAACTTTTCCACGCACGATTTTGAAAGCTGGCGTGACCTGTCGGCAAACGCGCCCGATCATGAGGTGGTCACGACCATCTCGTTCAAGATCCGCATCCCGCGGGTGATCGTGCTGCTCGTGTTCGATCGGCTCCCGAAAAAGGAAGTAAAGTTTACCCGCCACAACGTCTTCGAGCGCGACAAGAACACCTGCCAGTACTGCGGCCAACCCTTCGATCGTAGCGAACTAAATCTGGATCACGTGGTGCCACGTGATCGCGGAGGGACGACTACATGGGAAAACGTGGTTTGCTCCTGCATCGAGTGCAACACGCGCAAGGGCAACCGGCTCCCGCGCGAGGCGCACATGAGCCTGATCCGCAAACCGAAGCGTCCAAAGTGGCGGCCGTTTGTGCAGATCACTTTTTCTGCCCCGCAGCACGATCTCTGGAAGCACTTTGTCGACCTCGCGTACTGGAATGTCGAACTAAGCGATTGACGCTACTTCGGGGTGAGGGAGGAAACGATTTTCTTAAAGCGCGGATCGCCGCGCAGGAGATCCAAAAACCGATTCAGACACAGATTGCCATAGCTCAAAGAGCCCGGGATGCTTGCCGCGATAGCTAATTGCTCGAAGGCAAGATCCCTCTCGCCCGTCCAAGCATAAATAATCGCCAAGTTTCACCAACAGCGGACCGCTCATCGAATCTTTTTTCACGGGAGTGGAGACACTAGAAAGCTACCGTCGCACGCCGACAGTCGATCAACGCTGAACAGCAGGAAGGAGATTCAAAGTCACCGGAGGTCTGAAATAGCAGGTCGCGCAAATCAAAGAAGTGAACGCGCGTCTGAAACGATCCAGTCGATGACGCGGCTAGTGATTAACCCGCTTTCTGGAGGGCTGGCGCTCTCCATCGCAGTTCGGAAGCAGCTTGCAATAAAATGGGCTCTTCGCTGCTCTTATAGCGAAAGCAGCAGGATCAAAAGGATTTTCTCTATGAATGCCTCTCTTTTCCAAAAGATTTGTCGCGGTTCTCGGATCGGTTATTTCATGTTGTTATCAGAGCGCCGAAGAACGCTGACTTCTCTTACGGTTGGGGGCATGCTGGGCTTCTCGAGTTTGCCGGTTATCGTCTCGGCGACTTTTCCAAGTTCCAATAGACTGGCGAGCTCTATCAAGGCCGCGTCTTCCACATCGGTCGAAAATCCGCAGGTCCGACCGCGCACCTACACATATGTTGATCTGGGCTCACTCGCCGATCCGCCTTCTGACCATACCAGCGCTGCCTGGGGGATTAATCGAGCAAGACAAATTGTCGGTGCATCCGAGACCGACATTTTCGGGGCGGCTCACGCCTTCCTGTGGCAGGATGGGCAACTAACGGACCTGGGCGCAATCGGTGGCGGCACCTTTGCTGCCAGTGCTGCCTATGGTCTCAACAACCGTGGCCATATCGTCGGGCAGACAACCGTCTCTTCCAGCGAGCCACCGCACGCCTTCCTTTATCGTGACGGTGTGATGAACGATCTGGGCACGGGGTTTGGACGCGGCAGCTTCAGTCGAGGCTGGGACATCAACCAGAACGGGCAAATCGTTGGCGAACGATCACAAACCCAATCCGCAACGGTGCGCGCTTTTCTCTATCAAAGCGGTAGCTTTCTCGATCTGGGAACGCTGGGCGGGCATGATCCTTTCCCGTTCGGCATTGACAGCATTGCTTACGCGATCAACGACCGGGGACAGGTAGTCGGAACGGCGCTCCCGCCTGAGCCTCCGCTCCATGCGTTTCTATGGGAAGAAGGGGTGATGCAGGATTTGGGCACTTTAGGGGGAAACACTGAGGCCACGCAGGCCTTTGGCATTAACAACTCCGGGACGGTTGTAGGCGTGTCACAGACGTCGAGCGAAGCGATGCACGCTTTTGTGTGGCGCAATGGGGTGATGCAAGACCTCGGGACATTGGGTGGCGATAGCAGTTATGCCTACGCCGTCAATCGCGTCGGCCAAATTGTGGGCGGCTCACGCACTCCTACCAGCCCAAAGTTCAACGCCGGCCATGCATTCATCTGGGAGCGTGGTCGGATCTTCGACCTAAATGAGGTAGTGACGAACTCGCCTGCCGATGTCGTATTGGAAGTCGCGCGAGCCATTAATGACGACGGCAGCATCGTGGGCACGACCTGCACCCAATTTTGCGAACCCGGCGCGACCGCGACTTATCACGGATACCTACTAATCCCCAACCCAGAGTAGCAAGCCTGACACCCCAAGAACGTTCGCTCTGTGCTTGGAAAAAACACGCTACTCTTTTGGCGCGAGCGAGGCGACGATTTTTTCAAACCGCGGGTCGCCGCGCAGGGGATCCCAGAAGGGGTGCAGTTTCAGCTGACCGTGGCTGAACGAGCCGGGGATGGCTGCCGCGATAGCTAGCTGCTCGAATGCGAGATCCTCCTCGCCCGTCCAGGCATAAATAATCGCCAAATTTCGCACCAACAGCGCACCGCCCATCGCATCTTTCGTCACTGGCAGGAGCTCGACCGCGCGACGGCCTTCGCTAATTGCGTCCTCTTTGTTGCCGAGGGCGGCATCAACCATTCCAAGCACGCAATGTGCTTCCGCATAACCGGATTGCTCGGCAACGAGTTTGGCGGCATCGGTTCGCGCGCTAATAAAGGCAGCACGCGCCGCCGCTTTGTCGCCTCGCATCTGAGCAATTACACCTTCGCACCAAGCCCGCGGAAACGGAACATTGTCGTCGAAACATCCATCGATAGACAGCACAGCCAGGCCGCGACTCGCGGCATCGAAATCGCGTCCGCACAGCAATGCGAAAATCCAAACGCCAGCCAGGTTTGGGGCTTCACGCGAATCTTGGGCCACGATGCCTTCGACCGTCAAAATCAACGGATGCGGGTCGGCATGCCGGTCTAGCTCGATGGCCGCGAGTGCCACTCGCAGGTTTGGGTCTTTGGGAGTAATCGCGATTGCGCGCTTCAAAATACGCTCTGCATCGGTATAACGACGCAGGCTAGAATAACTAAAAGCGAGTTGTCCGAGGAAGGCGCCGTTTTGTGGGTCGAGCTCAATAGCGTGCTCGAGATTTTTAATCGATTCAGTCCACCGGCCCTGGCGTCGATCGATAAAGCCGAGCATTTCAGACGGCAGAGGATCGTTAGGCAAACTTTTCTGTGATAGCTTGAGTTTCTCTCGAGCGTGATCGTAATCGCGATACCCCCAGTACAAATGTTTGCCGAGGGCGAGATGCGCTTCGCCGGAATTTGGGCGCAGGCGAGCGAGGGATTGAATCGCCGCATCCGCCAGAGCCAACCGCGTCGGAGTATGATCAATCCCGCCAAAAAAAAGCTGATCATGGGCCTCGGCGAGTTGGTAATATGCAAGCGCGAAGGCAGGATCGCGCTCAGTTGCTTGATTCAGGAGGTGAACGGCTTGAAGCAAGATCTCCACTCGAGGCGTGCTGTAATGAGAAGTGGCGATGAGTATTTTTGCCCGGATGTACAGATCATGAGCAGCAAGGTCGGCCGTAGGTTTTTCTTCAATGGCGTGTTTTTCCTGGTGCGAGAGCTTGGATTCAAGGTGAGACACGATGTGTTCAGCGATCTCACTTTGGATTGCGAATACGTCCGCAACATCGCGGTCATAAGTCTGCGCCCATAAATGCTGGTCACTGCGCGCATCGACCAACCGGACGTTGATGCGCACGCGATTGCCGGTGCGCTGAACACTTCCTTCAACGATGTGCCCAACGTTTAGTTGTTCGCCGATCTTGCGCAAATTCCGCGCCACTCCGCTCTTGTATTGCATTACCGAAGCGCGGCTGATTACTTTCAGATCGGCGACCCTGCTCAGGTTGGTTAGAATTTCGTCTTGCACGCCGTCGGCGAAAAAGGCGTCCGCTTTTTCTTTACTCAGATTTTCAAACGGAAGCACTGCTATCGATTTCTGAGGCACGCTTTTCGCCACCGCCTGAGGTGCAACAGAGGCGACGATTTTCTCAAAGCGCGGATCGCCGCGTAGAGAGTCCCAGTAGGGGAGCAATTTCAAGCCGCCGTAGCTGAGATAAGCTCCGCTCAATGGGACTGCTTTTGCAAGCTGGTCACACGCGAGGTCTTTTTCCCCCAGCCATGCCGCAGTGATGGCGAAATACTCGATCATGTGCGCGCCGTTGACGGAATCTTTTTCCACCGGGAGTAGCTCTATGGCGCGGCGGCCTTCGCGCAAAGCCTCCTCTTTGCGGCCAAGAGCGGCGTCGATCAAGCCGAGAACGCAGAGCGCCGGCCCATAATCCGGCTGCGACTGGACCCGCTTCTCCTGCTCTGCACGTGCGGCCGTGAAAGCAGCATGCGCTCGAGCTTTGTCGTTTACCATTCGCGCGAGCAGACCTTCGCCGAAGTCGCGGTAAAGGTGCACTGCGTCGTCACCAATGAAATTGTCCCCGAGCGCGAAGAGGGCATTTTGCGCGTTGCCGGCATCTCGCTCCGCCAGTGCGCAGAGTAGCCAGTCATCAGCCACGCTCTTAATCGCCTCTGGATCTTTCGCGCGAATCTCGTCCAGCGTCTGATGCAAAACTCGAGTATCGCCTTTCTCATTGAAAGGAATATAGGCTCGCGCGACTTTCGTGTCGGCGTCGTCCGGCTTAATCGACAGGGCTCGATCGAGAATGGCGGCTTGCTCGGAATACCGCCGCAACAGAAAATAACTCAGCGCAATTTGCTGAAGAGTAAAGAAGTTGCGCGGGTCCAGCTCCACCGCTCGCTCAAGGTTGCGCAAGCCTTCTTCCTGCTGACCTCTCCGGCGCAGGATATAACCAGTCAACTCGGAAACACGAGGATCGTTCGGTAGCGTTCGGCGCGCGATCTCCAGTTCAGCCAGCGCTCCATCATGGTCGCGGTACCCACGATAGAGGTGTCCGGCCCGCGCGAGGTGTGCGTCGCCTGCGCCGGGGCCGAGACGAATGGCCGCTTCCAGAGCTGCATCTGCCAGCGCCAGCCGAGCCGGACTGTGATCGTGGCCCTGGGAATAAAGTTGATCATGCGAGCGGACCAGTTCGCAATGCGCGAGAAAAAATGAAGGGTCGCGCGCTACAGCTTGATTCAGCAGGTCAACCGCTTGCCGTAAAATTGGCTCAAGCCTGGAGCTAAAGCTCGTCAGAGAAAGAGTCCTGGCCCGGCTGTAAAGATCGAAGGCGACGATATCAAAGGTTGGCGGCTGCTCGATGGCTTTCTTCTCGTTAGGCGAAAGCCTGGCCTGAAGCTGATCCGCGATAGCCTTGGCGATCTCGCTTTGAATGGCGAAGACATCGGCCAGATCGCGATCGTACGTCTGCGCCCAAAGATGGGTGTGACTGCGCGCGTCGATTAATTGTGCGGTCACTCGCACGCGACTACCGGCGCGCTGCACGCTGCCTTCCACGACACGGCCGACACTCAGCTGCTGCCCGATCTCGCGCAGGTTGCGCGGCGCGCCGCTTTTGTACTGCATCACCGAAGTGCGGCTGATCACTTTCAGATCCGCGATCTGAGCGAGGTTGGTCAGTACTTGATCTTGCACCCCGTCGGCGAAGAAAGCGTTATCTGGATCGCGGCTCAGGTTTTCAAACGGAAGCACCGCAATGCTTTTTTCCGGAATCACCGAGGAAAGCGGGGGTGCATTTCCGGCCAAAGTGTTCGTTCCCGTTTGCGTCGGGCGCAGGTAGATGAACAGGCCCGCTACGACAAGCGCCACCGCGACGCTCGCCGCAAGGAATGCTGTGACTTTCTTGTGCCGCTTCCAGCCGGTCGTAATGGACTCGCTAACCTCTTGGAGGCGACGCAGGTCGGCCAGCACTTCCTCCATCGACTGATGCCGATCCGCTTTATCTTTGCGCAGAGCCTTTCGAATGATTTGTTCGAGACGCGCTGGGACTTGGCGCGCTTCCAAGGCCAACCACGACGGCTTCTTCTTTAGCATTGCGGCGATGCACTCTCTCGGTGTTTTACCTTCGAAGGGAGGGGTGCCTGCGAGCATCTCATAGAGGATGACCCCGAAACTCCAAATGTCGGTGCGCGCGTCTACCGTCATGCCCCGTGCCTGTTCCGGAGACATGTAGCGCGCGGTGCCGATCACTAGCCCCCCTCGCGTTTCGAGCACCGCCTTTGTTCCGATGTCATGACTGTCTGACGCCGGCCGGTGCTCGCTGAGTTTGGCAATCCCGAAGTCAAGCACTTTCACGTACGCGTCCGGCCGCAGCATGATGTTTTCGGGCTTAATGTCGCGATGCAAGACCCCGCTTTTGTGTGCCGCCGCCAGCGCAGAGCCGACTTGGATAGCGATGTCCAGCGCCTTACGCAGGTCTAGTTTCCCTCGGGCGAGTACCGCTCGCAGCGTTTCGCCCTCGATGAACTCGGTTGCAATGAAGTGCCGGCTTCCGTCAACGCCGATCTCGTGGACGGTTAGAATGTTCGGGTGGTTCAAGGCAGAAGCCGTACGCGCCTCATCTTCGAGGCGACTCAGTTGCGCCTCGTCCGCGGTCAGACTCTGGGGGAGAAACTTGAGCGCGACTTTGCGCCCGAGTAGGTCGTCCCGCGCAAGATAGACCTCGCCCATTCCGCCGACGCCGATGAGAGATTCGATCCGGTAATGACCGATTGATTCTCCGACCAGTGCGCCAGCCGTGTCGTTAGTCAGAAGTTCGGGAGCGACTTCGAATGCCGGTGATTCGATAAAGTTTTCTGCACGCTCATCCAAGGCTATGAAAGCCTCTACCTCGCGGCGCAAGCTCTCATCGCCGTGACAAGCTTCTTCGAGAAACGCCGCCCGATCTTCGGGAGCGCGTTCGACGGCTGAGTGGAACAGATCATTGATCTGCTGCCAGCGCTCAGGTGTCATCAGGTTCTTTCTTGCTCAGCGCGCGGTAAAGCCAGACCTTGGCCATCCTCCATTCTCGCTTCACGGTGCGGGGAGACAGTTTTAGGAATGCAGCCGTCTCTTCCACGGTTAAACCTCCAAAATAACGCAGCTCAACGATTTGAGGTTTGCGCGGATCCAGCGCCGCCAATTTTTCCAACGCTTCGTCCAACGCCAGCAATTCTTCCGATCGCGTTTCGGTCACGAGCGCAACGTCGTCCAAGGTTACTTGGAGCGCGCCAGCGCCGCGTTTCAGAGCGCGCCGTTCACGCGCGTGATCAACCATGATGCGCCGCATAAGTTGGGCGGCCGCAGCGACAAAGTGGGTGCGGTTTCGCCAATTGCGTTTCGGATCGTCGACCAGCTGAAGGTACGCCTCGTTCAAAAGCGCCGTGGTTTGCAGTGTATGGCCAGTGCGTTCCCGGCTCATGTAATGATGCGCCAGCCGATGCAATTCCGGCTGCACCAGCGGGATCAGCTTCCCGAGGGCACCTTCGTCGCCACCGCTCCAATCCTTGAGCAGTTGGGTGACCTCTTCCTGTAAAGGCGAGGGCGTCTTCATGCGGCCTGCTCGACGCCGTCGATTCTACCATGCTCGAGAGATTTTTGCAGCACGGCATGCGACAAAAATGCGACGTCGTGGCCCGTTTCAAGCGGGATTTTCGCTTTAGAAGATAGAAGCACATCTACCCCGAGCGCGAGAACATAGATGCACCGGAGTGATGTCACACACTAGAAGGGAAAATTATGAAAACAACTGATTCAGCCAGACATTCGATTAACCGGTCGCCGTTGCGACGCGCTTTTCTTCTCAGTGCGCTTGCCCTGGCCCTCACGTGGCTTGCGCTTCCGCCTCAAGTGCTAGCAGTTTGTCAGGAAGGCTGCGACATATCAAACAACACATTCTTAGGTGATGATGCGCTCGTAAACAACATCACCGGCACTTACAACACGGTTATGGGTTTTCACGCGCTTGATAGCAACATTGCTGGCTCCTACAACACGGCCATTGGTTCGCATGCGCTTCAAGGAGGCACCAACGGCTGGTTCAACACGGCTGTGGGTAATTCCGCGCTTTTTAACAACACCACCGGCTCTCAAAACACCGCCACCGGTGATTCAGCGCTTCAAGACAACACAATCGGCAACTTCAACACCGCGACTGGTTACTTCACGCTTTCCACGAACACCACTGGACACGACAACACGGCCAATGGTTGGGAAGCGCTTTCTAGCAACACAACCGGCAGTAACAACACGGCCACCGGTGCTTCTGCACTCGAAGAGAACACCACCGGCAACTTCAACACAGCCAATGGTGATTCCGCGCTCAATAGCAACACGACCGGCGGTTTCAACGCTGCTTATGGCGGCTTTGCACTTTTCAGCAACGCGACCGGCAACAGCAACACGGCCATAGGTTATGATGCGCTTTATAGCAACCAAGACGGCATGAGCAATACGGCCACCGGTGTCGAGACGCTTGTGCGAAACACCACGGGCAGCAACAATACGGCGCTCGGTTACTTTGCGCTGAATAATAACACCACCGGCAACAACAATATCGCTCTGGGCGAACACGCGGGTTCCAATCTGACCACTGGTAGCAACAACGTCGATATCGGCAACGTGGGGGTCGCGGCCGAGTCCAAAACCATCCGCATCGGCACAAGCGGAACACAGACAAAAACATTTATCGCCGGCATTTCTGGAGCAACTGTTGCTAACGGCGTAGGAGTCATCGTTGCGCCCACTGGTAAACTCGGCACCATAAACTCGTCGGCACGTTTCAAAGACGCGATCAAACCGATGGAAAAGGCGAGCGAAGCGATTCTAGCGCTCAAGCCGGTCACCTTCCGTTACAAGAAAGAGCTTGATCCCGAAGGCATCCCACAATTCGGACTGGTCGCCGAGGAAGTGGACAAGGTGAACCCCGCTTTAGTGGCTCGCGATGCCGAGGGGAAAGCTTACACTGTTCGCTACGAAGCTGTGAATGCAATGCTGCTCAACGAGTTCATTAAGGAACATGGCACGGTGCAAGGGCTAAAAACTACGGTGGCGAAGCAGGAAGCAACCATTGCGCAGCAGCAAAAGGATTTCCGATCGACAATCGCTCAGCAGCAAAAACAAATTGAAGCCCTCACGGCCAGCCTCAAAGAACAAGCTTCGCAAATTCAGAAAGTGAGCGCTGAGCTTGAACTGAGCAAGGCTGCGCCGCAAATGGTCGTCAATAATCAGTAAAGCTGCGCAGCAGTGATCCCCTTATATTAAAAGTGCAGTTCAACAATCAGCTTCAACGAAAAATGAAAACAAAAAATATGACAACTTCTCAGTTACGAAGCGCGCAGTGTCCTCTGATACGAGTGTACTACATATGCGGAGCAGCACTGATCTTGGGATTGGCGCTTTCGCTAAACGCTGCAGCCCAAGCCAGGGTAGTTACCCCGACGCCCAAGGATAAGCCCACTATCAAGCTCGACGTCAAATTACCCGATCTGTGGACACCCACCGGGACAGACTGTCGGTGGCCTTCGCCTGCCTGGAATTCCACCGATGGGATTTTCTACTTGGCCGTGGGTAACAGGGGAAATACCCGAGCGCCCAGTTCTTCCCTGCGGGTCAGGGAAAAGCGGGGGGAGTGGGATGCAGCCAACGGTCCCTGGGACTTCTATAAGGACTGGGTGGGCAACTGTTCCACCGCTGGATCCGGGGCAACAGGTGCAAATCAGCGTCAAGGTGAGCAAATTTTCGCCCAGTTTTGATTCGAAAGGAAAGCCGTCCTCGCCAATGGTTCTTTGAGGCAGATGCTAACTACAAGATTCTTGAATTCAATGAGAAAAATGACGGCACTATGACTCTCACGATGAACTAGGAGTCCCCTGCCGCGAAGAAGCCCCTCGTCTATGGAGGACGAACACATGGCAGGAACGAGCGGGACCCATTCGAGCTGGAGTGCTCTGACAGGGCGGACTGGAAAGGCTCTTATACGGTTAAGGCCGCATCCGGCGGAAGTGATCCCGGAGACGTACAGTTGGCGCCCAGCCAGGATCGCCCCTCCGCATACGTGTTTCTGCCGATTAAAAAAACTGCGCGCCTGTGGCCCGTTTCAAGCCGAATTTCCGCTTTAGAAGATAAAAGCACATTTATGCCGGTATGGAAAAACAGACGGGGCCGGGAGGGATCGCACAACTTGGAAGGAAAATTATGAAAACACCAATCATCTTATCATTGCTGGCCATCGTTGCGCTTGCGTCGGCGGTTCGAGCGGTTAACCCGCCACCGGATGGAGGCTATCCCGGCGGGAACACCGCTGAGGGTACTGACGCGCTCTTCAGTCTCGACGTGAATACCGCCATGGATAATACGGCCGTCGGTTGGGAAGCGATGATCGCAGCCACAACAGGCGATTCCAATTCGGCTTTTGGTGCTCAAGCTCTCTTAAATAACTCCGGTGATTTCAGCACAGGTATCGGAGCTATTGCGCTTGCGGAGAATGCCGCTGATTATAACACCGCAATCGGCTATCGTGCCCTTTGCCTGGATCGCCAAGGACCGCCCGTTCATGTTACAGGAGGCGACAACACGGCCAGCGGCGCATTCGCGCTTGCCAGTAATACGAGCGGGATCGACAACACGGCCAGTGGCTTTAAAGCACTGTATGGCAATACGGACGGCAGCTTCAATACAGCCGACGGTTCTGCTGCACTTGCAACCAACACGACTGGCATCTGGAACACGGCCACCGGTTGGGGCGCGCTAAATCAGAACACGGTTGGTAGCTATAACATGGCCGGCGGTTTGCAAGCGCTCGTTAGCAATACCACCGGTAACGAAAATACGGCCCTTGGTTTAAACGCCCTCTTTAGCAACACGACCGGCAGCCGGAATACCGCGCTGGGCGCGGGGGCTGGTGGAGCTCTCACCACTGGTAGTGACAACATTGTTATAGGCAACAGTGGCGTGGCCGGCGATTCGGGCAAAATCCGCATCGGCATTACTGGCGTTCATAACAACACATACGTGGCCGGCATTTATGGCGCTGCCAGGAGTCGGGCTAGTGTGCCTGTGTATGTGGATTCGACCGGTCACCTCGGGACGAGCACATCCTCGGTCCGTTTCAAAGAGGCGATCCGACCGATGGATGAGGTGAGCGAAGCGATCCTGGCACTGAAACCGGTCACGTTCTGCTACAAGAAAGAGCTCGATCCAGAGGCCTCTCCGCAGTTTGGCTTGGTCGCCGAAGAGGTGGCTAAGGTTAACCCGGACCTGGTGGTATTCGACGAAGAGAGTAAACCTTACACGGTCCGCTACGAGGCGGTGAACGCGATGTTGCTCAACGAGTTCATCAAAGAGCATCGCAAAGTGGCGACACTGGAAAGGCAAATCGCGCAACAGCAGTCTATCAACTCGGACCAGCAGAAGATGATTCAGAATCTCACTACGCGTATGAATGAGCAGGCGGCGCACATCCAGAAAGTTAGCGCGCAGCTTCAACTAAGCGGCTTAACACCGCGAATCGTAGTGAACGATCCGAAAACAATGAAGGGAGACCAACAATGAAACAGGCGACCCAATCTATAAAAGCAATGTATTTGCCCACGGAATCACTCTGCTACTCCTCTCGAGGTTGCGGATTACTCGTCGTCGCGTTCGCGGTCGTAGGACTGTTCGCATCTCCGCCGTCCGCGCGAGCGATTTGCGAAAATGGCTGTGATTTTAATAATACCTATCTCGGCGAAAGTGCCCTGGTCAACGACACAACTGGCTACGCGAACACTGCCGTAGGTTATGTCGCGCTCTACACCAATACCACCGCCAGCGACAACCAGGTGGTCGGCTCGGGTGTGCTGGGCACTTCCGCACCGATGGCGGAGTTGCTCACGCCGGCGGGCAGAGGCGAGGGTTGATTCACCGTGTCCACTGGCCCCTGGTGCCGCACCACTTTGTCGATCGCGATGAAGCTCGTGTACTGCGTCAGCAGCGAGTACTTCAGGCCGAGCTCTGTGATCGCAGGCTTGAGTTCATCGGTACCGGTAAGGGCTTCGTCATCGGTGAGCTGACGGATGCGGTTACGGGCCCAGAGCTTCTGCAGCTCGACGGCATCGGTGGAGACATCATCCGTGCGGATG
>Ga0081455_10002316_pt2 | contig 16776 bp, 18 predicted proteins | sample TabmetS3T2R1_FD_70207 | JGI IMG/M metagenome (GOLD analysis project Ga0081455, IMG submission 70207) | Tabebuia heterophylla rhizosphere microbial communities from the University of Puerto Rico - S3T2R1 | ecosystem: Host-associated > Plants > Roots > Rhizosphere ...
AGAGATAATAGTGATGTAATGTACCACTACTGTGCTTATGCGTTCTGTTCAAGTTCCAAAACCTAATGGCCCTTTTGAAATTGTGGAAAGAGATACTCCAGAACCCGGTCCTGCACAAGTTCGCATCAAGGTACAAGCATGCGGGATATGCCATAGTGATTCCTTTACTAAAGAAGGAACATTCCCAGGCATCCAATATCCAAGAGTTCCTGGCCATGAGATTGCAGGGGTTATTGATAAAGTGGGTAAAGACGTCACTCAATGGGGGACAGGACAGAGAGTAGCTGTTGGCTGGCATGGAGGTCATTGCGGCTATTGTGAATCTTGCAGGCGCGGAGATTTTATTACATGTAAATACGCGCAGGTACCAGGTATGGCGTATGATGGTGGCTATGCAGATTATATGATTGCACCTGTAGAAGCTCTGGCATCAATCCCCGAGCAGCTTTCAGCTATAGAAACTGCACCTCTTATGTGTGCCGGTATCACTACGTACAATGCTCTTCGAAATAGCGGAGCACACGTAGGCGATGTAGTTGCTATTTTTGGAGTAGGAGGTCTTGGACATCTTGGAATTCAGTTTGCTGCCAAGATGGGTTTTAATACTGTCGCCATTGGGCGAGCAAGGGATAAGGAAGAGGAATTGGTGAAGAATTTGGGTGCAAGGCAATACATCGATAACAAGTCACAGAACGCAGTCGAAGAACTTAACAAGCTGGGAGGAGCTAAAGTGATACTTGCAACTGTTCCAAGTGGAAAGGCGATGACTGAAATCCTTGGAGGTCTTGCGGCAAATGGAAAGCTTGTCATAATTGGAGCATCTGATGAGCCAATCCAAGTGCCTTCACCTCTCATGATATCAGGCCGTCGATCATTGATAGGCTGGCCATCTGGTACGTCAATTGACTCGCAAGATACACTCTCATTTAGTGTTCTCTCTGGTGTAAGATCTGTGAATGAAGTCTTTCCATTAGAGCGCGCAGCCGAGGCATATGATCATATGATGAGTGGTAAAGCTAAGTTTAGATGTGTGCTTACGACTGGTAATTAGATGAAATCGAGCAGATATCTATTACAAGAATAAATTGTATATATTTCGATATCTCTCTAGACGCTATTTTCTGTTGCTCATTTAAATAAGATAAGATAAAATTAGTTATCTATTATTCTTAGGAACAGATTACGATAAGAATAACCAATAATTTATGGATAATCTAGAGTCTGGTATTTGCCTCCATGACCAAGGAAAGAATATCTTTTCCCGGGCTGATCAACATCTCTTTTCGGTCACGCGGTATGTCTTTGGATTCTATTCTTTTGACGTATCTGTTATATCCCTCTTCTATGTCTTCCCTTCTTTTTCTATACAATAATTGTTCAGTAGTTACGACCTCTCTTGCCTCCTTTATTATTTCGTCACCTTCTTCTATTGACATAATGCCATCAGCAATCAAATCCTCTATCGCAAAGATGATCTGCATTCTATTGATTGAGATCCTAGCATCAGTCTGACCCGCTTGGATCAACTTACTAATAGTAGATGGTGTAAAGTCAGTTACTTTTCCAAATGTTGCATCGGCGCTTTCAAGTCTGTCTATACGCCACACTTTAGATATACGTGGTTTTCCAAGAAAGAGGTCCCTATTCGTGGTAAACTTATATTCTCCAACTCGTGCTATTGTTTTTGCCGTCTTATCTAAAATCTCGTCAACTTTCCTTGATAGACCATTAGATCTAGCCAGATCAACCAAGTCACGAGTCATATTCACAAAGTCTGTAAATGCATAAGCTACTTGTTCGTCGTATGTAGTCCTGTCATGAAAAAAGATATCACTTTCCCTATCATCGATAAGGTCCTTGTCCTTTGGAATATCCTTTGGCATGAGAGGATGTAGATTGACAATGTACACCTCAAGTTCTGGAGTCTGACCAATCATAACCTCATCGCCCCCACCTTCTTTTCCTTTACTATTCCGATCCTTTCGCAAATATTCCATCCAATAAGTTCTGTGTGCTGTCAGTAGTTCACGTAATGGTGTATTGCTAAGATACCCACCATCCCATAATTGACGCATAGTTCCAGTATTACTATCTTCAATGTGAGGATGATCTATTGCATATTTACCAAGGGCGCTGGCAAGCACCTGATCTGGTCCTATGCCATCATAAAAAACAATATGCCTACTATCAGAATTGCCATATTCAGAATACCATTTACCACCACTGTCACTATTACTACGAATATTGCTCTCCCTTTTTTCTCCCTCAACAATTGCACCAAGTCTCCTGGGAGCACCATGCAATTTTTCATAGCTATCAAATATCACAGGAGAAGTGAAGTCCTGAATATCAACACTGGTAAGAAGAAGCCTTGGTTGTCCTTTTTCTAGACTTGTCTTTATGGGAAAATCAATAAACTTTGAAAGATAATCTTTCAAGGGTGTATAGTCATATCTCCACCATGGCAAGAAATCTGTAAATGGGTTGAGAAATTTTGAGCCCATATATGGGACAGACCTGTACATGTTTGTGACCCCGCGTGGACTAAAGGCAAATTCAAAAATAGACCAAAATCTTCTGGCACTCTCTGCATCTGCTAATTCGTGGTTAAATGTGCGTAAATAATCCCAAGAGGTACGAACTAGTGAATTATTTTGAAACATACTGTCTGCGATCGTCGGACACATAAGTCCTTCCCAAAATTCCAAGAGTCTCTCAGCAGAACCCTCCCAGCTTCCATTCTTTAAATAATGTCCTACTAAGACACTAGAATTTATGGCTCCTATTGAAGTTCCTGCCACAATATCAAATAGTCTATCATCTAAGCTCTCCTTTCTTACCTTACTATACATCTGTTGATAGGTGCCCGCTTCATAGGCGCCAAGTGCACCACCTCCCTGAAAAACTAGTGCTCTTTGAAACTTACCCATAATACATATCGCACCAATTATGTGACAATCCCCCCAATTAGTTTTGTTATTCCTATGATGTATGTACATGATGGGTTGAGGAGGTGCATTATCACACTAGAACATCTTCTCTAACACCAAATACATCATTATCCTTAATTAGCAAAAAATAACATTTCTAGGTTCTAATATACCTTTTTCACAATATGGGCAGTGAATTGCGTTCCTCTTAGTAGGAGAATATATCTCTACTAACTGGATTATGACATTACAACTTCGACAACGATACGTTGCAGCCAATTTTTGTCCTTCTCCTTTATTATTGTATGAGCTAATTTTAGGATTTGCAACATATGGTGAACACATGCATAGTTAAAATACTGTATTAGGCAAGTGCACTACTTTCGGAGAATGAGGTTTCAAGGAGCATTTAACTGACTGGATTGTATTTACACAATAGATATGAATGATATGACCAATACTGAGGGAAAGAAAATAGGCCAACCACAAATCTCAGGTCAAGATTCAGATGCAGAATATGTTTACATAATTGAAAATAAGGAAGTTTGGTTTATAGACTATATTATAGGAGTCGCATTTAAGACACCTATAGACTTTAGGACTACAAACAGGTATGGTATAGGCCTGCTGGAATCAGAGAGATCCTATACTAAACTTTATGATATCAAAGATTTTCAAGATTATATGGAAGAGAAGGTTGGCCAAGAAATTGATATAGAGTCTTCAATAGACACTGTTACAAAGCTTGAGAAAGATGATAAAAGGGTAGTATTTCACCCACAGAGAAAAGATGTCTAACAAATTAAGTAAGGTCCCAAGTATTACCTTAAAGGGAACATATACTATATCTTTTCCCAATAAATGGTACGGTACAATACCGTACGATGAATACCCCCTCCCTTGGTAGTAATACAGATTATATAATGAGTCAACGTTGTGGCTAGTATAATGAGCATAGAATTGTTATCTTCTGAGGTGGAACTTGAATCACGAGAGGAGTATAGAAATGAAGGCCAGCTAATGAAAAATATAGAACAGGAAATAAAATGTCCACGTTGTCATGACATCATGACATTATCTTCAGACTTTGATAAGCTGCTATATGTGTGTCAAGAATGTGACCTGTTACTTATGATGAAATAGATCAAGATAGATATTAGAACAAGCGATATAAGATTTACTTGATCTGAGCTTTAAACTCCACTATTGTCTGCTTTCCTAATTTCTATCCTAACCTTATCTCCAACTTTTATTGCCATATCCTCATATTCTTTCATAGTTATTTTAAAGGAAGGAGAATCTCCTCCACCTACACCTTTACCAAACATATTGGACATAACTCTAGGTAGATTTTTCATTAAATCTTCTGGAGAGGTGAACGGTATTGCCTCACCGCTACCACCTCCACCTATTGACTTAAACGCATTAGGATCTGTAAAAGCAACCAACACGTAGTGACTGCCATCTTGGATGGCTTCTATTTTAGAAACTACGAAATCTTTTTTCATATTCTATATAAAGGCCATTAATCGAACTTATAATTTTCATTCCAATTTTAGCAACATATGACCATATTTGAATTCATATATAAAATAAAAGGTAGATGACGGATAGTAATGAAAGCAGCCATTTTTGATGAACCTGGCCTAGCTAATCTGAAGGTAATGGACAACGTAAATAAACCACAGATAAATGATCATGATGTACTTGTAGGGGTCAAGGTTGCTGGGGTAAATCCTATTGACAATTTTGTTGTTTCGGGTGCTTTACCAAAATTAATTCCTCTACCAAATCATATACCTGGAGCGGAAATAAGCGGAACAGTAGAAGAACTTGGAAGTCATGTTAAAAAGAATTATCTAAAGATGGGTGATAGAGTCATCTTACACAATAAAGTATTTGATGGAACCTGCGATATGTGTCTGAATGGTCATGATATGATATGTCGAAGTGGTGGTCTAATTAGTGTAATTACTAATGGTGGATTTGCAGAATATATTTCTGTACCTGAGAGAAATGTGTTCAAGATACCAGATAGCTTGGATTGGGATACAGCTGCAAGTCTACCTGTAACATCATTAACACCTTATCATGCTCTAAAGGAATCATCTCTAAAAATTAACGAATACATAGTCGTATTCGGAGCATCTGGAAGTACAGGAATGATAGCAGTACAATTAGCCAAGAAAATGGGTGCAAAGGTTATTGCAGTCTCAAGGCATAGTTGGATAAAAGATAGTGAATTTGGAGGAGCAGATTATCTAATAAGTGATTACAATAGAGTAGCCGATGAGATAAAAGAGATCACACAAGGTAAAATGGCTGACGTCGTTCTAAATTCATTGGGTGTCGAAACTTGGGAAAATAGTTACGCCTCAATTGGCATTAATGGAAGATGGGTTACATTTGGTACTCTTAGTGGTCCAGATATTAAGCTAAACCTTCAGTCCCTCTATACCAGACAAATAAAATTAATAGGTTCAACAGGTGGGACTAGAAGGGAATTACAAGAAGTTATTGATATGGCCGCCAACAAAGAGATAAGAGTCAAAATATGGAAAAAGCTTAAGCTTGATAGTGTAAAAGAAGCAATAGAGGCTTTATCTGCAAAAGAAAGAGATGGCAGAATTCTTTTGGAGATAACATAAGTCCAAAATATAGTAGATTGAAATCAGGCTTCTTGCCACTATGATCAGGTCTTGTTATGAAAGCCTTGGAACTTAATCTCAAATTAAGTTAAGTTGCTATATTATTCTGGACTTGATCCAACACTAAATCAAAAACTAAAAGGTGTCGTACGCAATTAAGACACCATTTTCTCTCCGGCCCATTGAAATCATTACCAATAAATTTTCTAATTGACAAGACCTCTATGATGTCCCTTCTACATTTATCACATTCTACCATTGTAGTATTTCTTTTTCAGCACTTTAAATGGATTTAGTTGGAATGTACCAGCTCCTATTGAATGAGCTAATTTTTAGGATTTGCAACATAAAGTCTGCTGCAAGAATCATGAGCAGATAATAATCTAGATAGAAGACTTACCTATTCTTTTGGATAATAACATCCTTCCACGTAGCCGTTCAATCCTACCAAATAATATCCTAATATTGTATCCAAGTCGATGACTCTATTTTGTATTGCTCTGTTTCTTTCTTTTGCTAACAGTCTCTCTAATTCAATCGATTGCGCTAGAGTAAGTTCTTGCTTCTGAAGCGCAGTTAAGAGGGATACTATTTTTGCCCTATCTACTATGATATCGACCTCTTCAGTTTTTTGCATTGCAGGTCCACCTATATCCTAATTGTCTCTAAGTCCTTTAAACTGAATCAATAAAACTAAGAGACTCTTTTACAAGGGCTCTAGAGTACAACTTATATCTCCTATCTTTATCCTGGAGGAGTCGTTGTTCAGACTCAGCATCTAGATTTGGACTTTTATGATCAGTACTTTAAAGCTGGGGTAGACTTGACAATCCACAAAGAACATATGAAAAATGGCATATAAAAGTATATTATCAACAGTATCTTGTAGAATAAGTTTATCTATATTTTCACGAAACCACATATATGAGAATAAAAATTTTGGCCCGTTCACCTGAGTTAAAAGACGGTTTGATATCCAAATTAGATGAACTAGGACTGGTTGGCGAGGAAGTTAATATCAATCAACCTATAATACCACAGCTATCAGACGCAGATGTACTTGTAAACGGATTTAATAAAATTGATAAATCAATCATAGATGCATCTCCAAAATTAAAAATGGTACATCAATCAGGAATAGGAGTTGATAATGTAGATGTTGATTACTGTACATCTAAATCGATCTATGTAGCAAATGTTCCTTTGGCAAATGCCGTTTCAGTCGCAGAACATACAATATTTTTTATGCTTTATTTGGCTAAGAATATGAAAAATGTTGTTGATAATAATAATGCAACGACGACAAGTTTAATGATAAAAAGGGAACCCACTATTCTGGGTTCTGAACTACGAGGGAAAACTCTCTTCATTATTGGCTTAGGTGCTACCGGGATAGAAGTAGCAAAAAGGGCTAAATCATTTGGTATGCATATTATTGCCATTACCAAGGACCCCTTTTCAAAAAAACCAGATATTGACAGAACTTTATTTGTTAACGAGATAGGAGGACCAGAGATGCTCTCTAAATGGCTTGTCCGAGCTGACTATGTTTCATTACACATACCACTTGCAGAAGAAACAGCAGGACTAATAGGAGAAAACGAATTGAATTCAATGAAAAATTCTTCCTTTTTGATAAATGTTGCCCGTGCCCCGATAGTTGATAAAGAAGCATTATTTAGAGTACTAACAAATAAGAAAATTGCAGGGGCTGCTTTTGATGTATTTTGGGAAGAACCTCCTGACCTTAATGATAAATTACTACATCTTGATAACTTTCTGCTTACTCCTCATGTTGCAGGCTGGACTTCTGAATCAGTTGAAGCGATAACAAATGTTATTCTAACAAATATCGTAAGAATTTCGCATGGTAACGTCCCATTGACCATCATAAATCGTGAACTGATTAGCTAATTGATTATTCGTTCGTCAATATTCCAAAAGGATTCTAATAAGAAGAAGGGGCAAGAATGTTGGGAATCTATAGCTCCGTCTTCTTCAGCCAAGCTTGGGAAAACCTTGGATCGCTGTTGCAATTGTCGGCTTTCTAGATCATAATCGCAGGAGACTTAGTAAGTATAAGCAATAAATCTGACTTCTGTTATGTCTCCCGTCTCCTCGTATATGTTACCCACCCCACTTTGTAAAAGTACCAATACATGATTAATGCAGATATTGAATATAAGATTAACATGACAATAAGGGTAGTGTAGGTACCGAAGAAAGTCCATACTCCTGTCTCTGTTCCACCTGGTAGGTTAATGTTCATTCCGTAAAAGGTGCCAATCACGGTTGCAGGGATAGAAAAGGTGAAGACAATCGTAAGGATCGAAAGTATCTGGTTAGATTTTTCTGTGTTAAGCATGAAATCTGTATCTTTGTAAATGTCGATAGTTTCTTTAGAACTTTCTAGAACCTCTAATGCCTTGTTAATATGATCCATTAAATCACTATAATATTCAGATAGATCTACTTCTTCCGAGAGCCTGCCTAAGTCTCTGTTACTTATTTCTGATACTATTCTACTAAGTGGAAACACAATTCTCCTCAAAGTAGTTATTTCTCTTCTCAAAAGAGCTATTTCTCTTACTACATCCACTTTATCATCAAATACAGCTTCTTCAATGTCCTCCAGGTTACCTACTATTCTCATTAATAGATGGAATAAATCATCTACTAAAGCATCAATTATTGTGTGAAGCAAATGTCCAGAAGTCTTGCCCATGAGTTCATCTTTTGCAATGCCCTGCTTACATTGTTGAAATAGTTCGCTGATTGGCTGAAAGTCCCCCTGATGGACAGTTACCAAGAAGTTCTTTCCTACAAATATTGATAGTTGTGCCAAGCGCATGGAAATCGAAAGACTATCACTCCGTCTGTGCAATCTTGCTCTAGATAATAATGCTGGAATAGTTGAAGAAAGACGAGAATTAAGTTGTGGATTAGAGTGAGAACGAGGATCATGACCTGATTTGTTTGATGTAGGAAAATGAAGTAATACAAAAATGTAGTCTTTATGCCTGTCAATCTTAGGAATTTGTATTTTCGAGAGAGAATCCTCAATATTTAACTCATGAAAATGATACCCAAGACGAGCAATCTCACCCATAGATTCTCGCGTAGGTTCCTCTATGTTTATCCACTCCAGTCCCATGTTCGTTACTGACTCTACTGTTGCCTGTGGTGACTTCATTATGTGTCTGTAATCTAAATTTCTATAAACTGATTAATAGGGCTTTGGGCTTGAATTATAGTTTAGTTATTCCCAAAAAATATTATATTCATTTAAGTATTCGAATAAATCTCGTGTGCCCTATCTTATCCAAATAACCTTTCAAAAACAGAATGGAAATGCAGCATGTATGCCACTAGGATTAGTATCCTTGATAAAGTACAATCTGAATTATTTTCATATGCCTGTAATATTTTGTAAGGAATGTAAAGAAACTATTTATCTCGACCCTCACACCTATTGGACTATTGGTGATGCCACTATTAGATGTGAAAAGTGCAATATGATAAATATGATAACGCTAGAAAATGGAGAACTTAAAAAACAGGATTAAACAGTGTATTCTTATTGCTAACTTGCTAACTACTTGATTGTTTAGCCACCTTAGAGATGGTTCAATTAATACGGTATTCTGGACCACATTATTCTGCTATTAACTGTTACCTGACACAGCAGCTGGATCCGATCCTTCAGTTGATATCGATATAGATACTTCTATACGTATCTTCGTTTTATTAGTAAGTGCTAATAACAACTCAGTTTTTGACAAAATAGTCTCATAGGAGATCTAATTGCCTGTATTTCCCCTATGATATATTAAACTACTTTAGACCATTTTTGTCTCTTATACTGAGAGATACCTTCTATTTGCCAAAGTACACCTTGACATTGGGTCTGTAGAGATAATAGATAACCACACCATGTATTATTATGCTAAGTATACTACCAATGTTCCCAAAAGATATTGAAATGACGGCCAATATAATACCTATCACTGATAGAATCAAAGTGATAGTCCATGCCCATGGTTTACCATTCCACAAACCATAGGCCATAACAAGATACGCAATGCCCAATGCCAAAAATATTATACCTATACCGATAAGAAGAAGAACTGCTCCACTGGCAAGAAATATTATTCCGCCAATCGCCGTCAGTACTGCTATTATTGCAACACCCAAAGGTCTATTTATACGGCTTTCCATTTGATGTCCTATTCTAGTTGATTTTGCTATTAGGCATGATATAATCCAATTAGATCAACTTATTGCATAACGTGTTCAAAATAATTAACCTAATTCGGCACCAATTCCTTATATTATGATTGAGATTATGTCGATTCAAGTCTCGTTATCTTCCTACGTTAATTATAAAATATATTGTTGGTAAGGGCCTCAATACGTCACCAACTACGTTTATCCCCCTCTAAAAGGCCCGCTCCACCGTGAATTCTATCAATATGTTTTGATAAATCTGCCTTATCCTTGAATTTTGATTGGCAGTATGGGCATTCTATTGAACTTTCATCATTTTCACTAGACATTTATGAATTGAGAATAGATTACCATATTAAAAACCTATACGGTCATTAACTTCAAGACCTATAACTAATAAATATATTTCATTAAAATAACGCCACTTAAAATCTTAGATTAAGACAACTCGTAATCCCTTTAATTTTATGAATCTTATGAATCTTAATAATGACTATTAATTATAATGTAAACATGAAACGGAATGGACGACTTACAGAGCAACATGGCAAAAATTCTTATCGAGTGAATAAATTAGGTAAAGTATTCGATGATCATGTAAAATGTGAATTTGAAAGACGCGACATAGATGCGACAATGAAGACGATGACTAAAGAACCATATGTACACCATATACCAACTTTGACTGGAGGTATTGGATATAGTGGTGTATACAACTTTTACAAAGACGAGCTTATTGGTAAGATGCCTGATGATACAAAATTTGTACGCATTTCACGTACCATCGATAAAAATCAGGTTGTTGATGAGCTGATTTTAAGTTTTACTCACGATAAAGAGATAGAATTTATGCTACCCGGAATACCCCCTACGGGCAAGCATGTGGAGATCCCTCATGTAGTTGTAATGAAATTTAATGGGGGAAAAATAGCACATGAACATATATACTGGGATCAGGCTTCGCTCCTAGTACAGATAGGTCTTCTAGACCCCAAACGCCTACCTGTTTCTGGTATTGAGCAAGCAAGAATGCTCATGGAAATCCAAAAAGGACTTGAATCACATAATACCACAGTACCAACCCGATAGCATCACAAAGATGAATTCGACACTGAATTGCCGCATGTTTTGATTGATTGATTATGAACTTTTTTATACTACGATCTGGATTTTCTCCTATATGGTGTCCACGGCATTTTTAGTATTTTATAGATTCAAGACAATGAGCAAAGAAGAAGCAGAAAGGGCTAAAGATGAATGGCATAACCTAAAAAATGGGTTGCCTTCTGGTATTGAGCTTGTAGGTGAATATACGCATGCATGGGGGACTGAATACAATGGCTTTTTGTTATTCGAGTCCGATAGTGCTGATTCATTTTTAGACTGGTGGTCAAAGTTTAAGGATAATATTAGATGGTATGTGGAACAGACTCATACAATAGCGGCTAGGAGAAGATGATAGTACTTGTCTTTCAAAAAGATGAATAATGATGTGCCTTTAAGATAATAGTATGTCAACTATTGAACGGCACGATAAGTAGATATCTTATTTAGATGTCATCGGCTGATAAAATAGGATATACGAAGACAACCTGAAAAGACATAATCCAAAGTACCAGGCTATGTAGTATGTAGTATGTAGTAAGTCCTATATCCCTCTTTTCATAAAAAAATGTGTTGAAGAAAACAATCTCTTACAATCATATCGTCTCATTTTTATTGCTGCTATTTCTCATACCTACTTTAGGAAGTATAAATAGTCAAATCTTCATGTCTTTTTATGAAGAAATATTTGGGTTTGAAGATTTTTATCAATATACACACATTCAAAATGCACAAGGATCGATCCAACAAAACACTGGAGGAGGATATTCATTATACGAGGATCCTCTTCTAGGAATAGCACTACGTCATCCTTCTGACTGGCAACAAGATGTCACAGATAAATCTGTAAGTTTTAGTAAAACAGATGATTCAAGTACTCCAACTATGTTTATTTTTACAGCCACTGTGGATACACTCGAACCGAAAATAAGGACACTAGATCAGTTTGTACGAGCTGGAGTAGCTCCATACAGGGAGATTTCAGGGTTTGAACTAACCGAGTATGATAAAGGAGCTACATTAGCTGGCCTGCCTGCGCATAAAGTTACATTTTATATTCCATATCAGAATGTTGCTTTCTCCAAAATAGTAAGCTATTTTGCTATGTTAAACAATACTGGATACGGTATTGCATATCAAGTTTCCAATCCTGAAAAAGAAGAACTGGATACGTTATTAAATTCCGAGTTGCCTACCTTTCAAAGAATGACTAATTCATTTCAAATAATATCTTAGGACATTTTTATTTTGAGATAACTTGATATAAACATTATATTCTACCACAAGATTATGGCTTACTTATAATGTTTCATCATTTGTATGATAATATTTTGCATGCCATCTGCCCTCTCGGCTGCAAACATTAATGCCTTCTTGAGTTATCAAAATATAAGCCGGATGAATATGCCTTGTTATAAAGCGCCTACCTTCCAATGAATCGACCACGTTTTCCATCATTTTCCAATATGCTTCATTGCCTTTTCTTCCTCTGTAATTTTCATACTCGTTTGGATTGCTTTGATACGCACCTAGACGAGCCCTTATGAATGCGTCTATTTTTGAGACCTTCGTAGAGGTGTTATCATTTGACAGCTTCCTAACTACATTTAGGAACCATGGTTCAATATTTCGCGTATCATTTTTCTCATCTTCCACCGAAAATTCGAATCCCATTGAACTATCGTCAGAAGAATGGTATATGAGGATGTTGGATAATTCTCGCTTTCAAGTATAATGAGAAATTTTATCCAAAGCTCATTCCCACAATAAAGCATGGTATGGTTATTTCTTGTTGCCTGCTTGCTTGATATCTATATTTTCTTGATTAGCCTCTAGGAATTCCTATGATAAAGCGAAAAAATATTGTAATTGATATGAAAAAAAGTTAATCCTTGCAAAACATATCATGACAATCATTTTTATGCTCGTTTAATGAAGGTAGTAGTCCGGGTAGGCAGGGTGAAGAAGAGGAAAATAAAGAGTATGCTAACCATTAGCTGCTTTTGACTTAGTCGCCATTTGTCTTGTTTTCTTCTTCTTCCAATGCTACTACCCACAACATTTTCTTTACGGAATTATGCAAAAAAGAAGGAAGATCCTGGTAACTGATTTTATTTTTCTATCCTTATTGTGTTCCAGTTAGTATTCTTCCTTCTTTTTTCTCTGCATTGTTTATTTTTCTCCTATGACCTGCCGCCTTTCTTAGCTACTTTGGTTCTTGTTTTCTTGCTTGCAGATGCAAGTCCTTTTTTGCTCGATTTCTTCTTAGTCGCCATTATATCTCGATCGTTTATGTACACACTATTATTAATGATTTACTTAGTTCGATTAGATCTATGGTCTTTTCAATTTAGCAGAGTAATCGTGAGTATTTCATATGCAATGGTGAAGCATTAATCATAAAATACAGTAGTTGTATACTCTCATATTTCCTCACTTGAAGGATTATCAGGATTTTTCAGAAATAATTTTGAAGAGGTCATTTGTTTATTATCTAATTCATAATATTCAAACACTATATAGTATCAAACATGATAATGAGAAGATGGGATTGACCGTAAAACAACATCAAATAGAATCCCTTGACATCAGAATTTACTGTATCGCACGATTCGCGTCAGTGAAGACTTAAAACTTAAAACTTATCTTATGACATCAGCTGTTCTTATTTTGGTTGCAGATATGAATACAATCTCAATGATATTAAAATAATTATTTCTATACTAGAGGGAACCTGAGATGAAGTCATAAATGAGCACTGAGATCAGAGATAGTACTGAAACCTTTACTTATCATGCGGCTATAAAAAGATGACCTGTAAATATAAATGAATGCAGTAAAGCTAAATCGAGTAGTTGACAGAATCAGAACCTGGATGAATAAGAAAAACAAAGAGTACAAAGACTTCCAAACGTTACTACTTGCTAGTATTCGATACTACTCAATATACACATTTCTTATTTGGTATATATAATCATATATTTTTATCTAATCTATCATTTTGTTGATAATATCCTATATACCGATCTATGTAGGCTTCTGCATCTGTGTTTAAGCCAATTGTCCCTGCATCGTTGGTCATTTCCTTAGTGAATAGCAATTTTATTCTAGTTCAGAACTTATTTTGGAGCTTTAATTAAACTGCTAAAGATCCAAGCTTCCATAGTTGTTCTCAGCAGTACGCTAGAGATAAGTATTTTTACAATAAACCAGTTATAAAAATGTAAATTCTTCATCTAGTGATAATTGATGTGACTTTTATCGATTATATGGCAAGAAAGATTAATATTTACCTAACAAGCAGTTCAGCTGAGTCAAGCAGTAGTAATCATCACCCTCCATATCTTGTAAGAGGCAAAGCCCTCTTACTCGATAGGAGGCCTTTTGGTTTCCGAGATTCTGGTAGCATTTATTTTCTTATTTTTATCTCATTGTTGAAAGTGCGATTTGCTATTCCAATGAATAGCAATTTCTCTTTTTGAGTGGGATTAAGCATATGGAATATGCAAGTTAAATGCTATAGTATCAATCAGTCATCTGAATTGAATTTTGGCCGCTCTTAGTTTTTTAAATTGATTTTCATCTATGATAAAACGATAAGTTACAAAATCAGCATATTTAATATTTGATAAAATGGTACTAGTGTTAGGAAACTGCTATGAATTAACGCGAAATATTGAAGCAACAAAGTATTAGTCAAGACAGATTAAGATGGATGAACTGCATTCATATACAGATATTTTATATTTGTTTTATACTGTACAAATATACATGGTGATAAAGTGAATAGGTCAGTATACGGAATACACCACGTCACAGCAATAACTAGCAACCCACAGAAAAATATCGATTTTTATGTCAATAATTTGGGCCTTCGATTCGTAAAACTCACCGTTAATCAAGATGACCCAACTTCATATCATCTTTATTATGGTGATGAGTTAGGACGTCCAGGTACGATCCTTACTTTCTTTCATTGGCCGGACGCTCCTAAAGGACATAGAGGAACAAGTGAGGTGATGGCAACATCCTTCCTAATTCCTAGAACTTCTATAAGTTATTGGATGGATAGATTTGAGAGTAAACAGATCAAATTTCGTGGACCCCACAAACGTTTTGATGACGAAGAGGTAATAGTGTTCCATGATCCAGATGGACTAGAGCTAGAGCTTGTAGCCCATAAATCATCAGAAACTAGGGATATCAATGTATGGAAAGAAGGCCCGGTTCCTATTAAACAAGCCATTAGAGGATTTTATTCTGTTACTTTATCAGAAGAAGGATACGAACGTACTGCTTCTGTTTTGACTGATGAATTAGGATTTGTTCCCACACTGCAGGATGGAAGCCGCTTCAGGTATGAGATCTCTTCTAAAGAATCTCATAGATTAGGAAAAGACAATGGTGGAGCTAATATTGTTGATGTTCTTTGTCTCCCATACACACGACAGGCCGTTATAGGAATTGGATCGGTACATCATGTTGCATATCGTACGCCTTCTGATGAACAACAAAAGGTCTTACGCCAAAACATAGTTAAGGCTGGTTTAAATGCAACTCCTGTGATAGACCGATTTTACTTCCATTCAGTGTATTTCAGGGAACCTGGAGGTATACTTTTTGAAATTGCTACGAATCCGCCGGGCTTTACAGTTGACGAAAGCGCTGAAGATTTGGGTACCCATCTCGTACTTCCTCCTTGGCTTGAATCTATTCGTAAAGAGCTTTTAGAAGTTTTACCTCCCGTTCAGCTACCTAGAAAAAATGAAATGCAACATACCACTGAGAGATGATGATTTTCCTGTTGAAGATCTGGATAATGGGAGAAAAGAATTTTGAACGAAAAAAACCAACTTGGATTTATACATAAATTTATTCCTTCAAACGTAAAGGCTGAAAGGAGAGGTCGTGGTAAGGCTGAGCCAACTTTTCTTTTACTTCACGGTACAGGAGGAAATGAAGAAGATTTAATTCCAGTAGCGCGTGAGATGGCTTCTTACGCAGCTATACTTAGTCCACGAGGGAAAATTTTGGAAGGTGGGATTGCAGCTCGGTTCTTTCGTAGATTGGCCGAGGGAGTTTTTGATTTAGAGGATTTGAAGTTTCGTACTAATGAGTTGGCCAATTTTGTTAGTAATGCTTCGAAGATATATGGGTTTGATTTGCAACACGTAATAGCTTTGGGATATTCTAATGGTGCCAATATAGCTTCTAGTATGCTATTACTTCGTCCAGAAGTGCTTTCAGCTGCTATTCTTTTTCGTGCTATGGTTCCATTTGTACCAAATTCACTACCAGATCTTAGCAACAAATACATCTTCATGTCTTCTGGATTATATGACTCATTGATTCCAAAACAGGATGCGGAGAGGCTTTTTAGTTTATTTGAGAGTGCAGGGGCAAAAGTATCAATATCATGGCAAAATAGTGGCCACGAATTAGTAATGGCGGAGGTTAGGAAGGCAAAAGAATGGTTTTACTCCTCTTCATCACTATCGTCCTCCAGATAATGTAACTAATAGATTTAGAATTTATACTCTACAACTATCAGTTAGCAGTAGGTGATCCAAATGGCAACTCCCCCTCCCCTATTCAGACCTTCTTATATTAATATAACTAGTTGATAAGAACTTATGAATATGACAGATAAAAGGGCATCTACCCCAGAGAACGAATCAGATACTATTACAAATGATGTATCATCCCAGGCTTCGTCAACCACTCCAGTTGTTATTGACCTGGAAATTCAAGATATCGAAGGTGTTGGACCTACTACAGCCAGAAAACTCAGAGAAGCAGGTATTGTTTCGGTAATGGACCTAGCTGTAGCAAGTGCTGATGAATTAGCTGTCGACCTCAATTCTTCG
>Ga0081455_10003970_pt1 | contig 16776 bp, 14 predicted proteins | sample TabmetS3T2R1_FD_70207 | JGI IMG/M metagenome (GOLD analysis project Ga0081455, IMG submission 70207) | Tabebuia heterophylla rhizosphere microbial communities from the University of Puerto Rico - S3T2R1 | ecosystem: Host-associated > Plants > Roots > Rhizosphere ...
GGTCCTTGAAGCGGCATTACGAGGGGAGGTGCCTTATGTCGCGTTGGTGGCCAGCCGGCGACGCGGTCCGGCGGTCCTTGCCTCGCTGGAGGTGGACGATCGGTTGCGATCGCAGGTACGCACTCCGGCAGGACTCGATATCGGCGCGCGAACGCCGCCCGAGGTCGCGCTATCGATTCTCGCCGAGATCGTTGCGGTGCTGCGCGAACCTGGCTCTGCTCGCCAGGATGCCTCCGGACCTGCGCACGAGATGACCGAGCTGGTACGTGATCCGGTGTGCGGCATGATGGTCGCCCCGGTCGACGCATCGCCGCACGTCGAGACGCCCATTGGGGTGGTGTACTTCTGCGGCACCGGCTGTCGAAACGCGTACCTCGACAACCCCTTGGCGTACGCACAGTGATCGGCAGCAACGCGAGCGTCGCGGAAGTTCTGCCGGATCTGGAGATGCTTCGACGTGCGCTCGATGGTGTCGACTACCTCGCTGACGACGGCACCGTCATGGCGCTGTTCTGTGCATCCAGATTGGGCCAACCAGTTCTGATCGAGGGCGAGCCAGGGGTCGGGAAGACCGAGGCTGCCAAAGCGCTCGCCGCCGCGCTGCAGACGCCACTGGTACGGCTGCAGTGCTATGAGGGGATCGACGTCGCCGAGGCACTCTACGAGTGGAACTATCCGCGGCAGCTGCTCGCAATCCGGCTTGCGGAGGCGCGCGGCATCGAGCTCGCCGAAGATGCCCTGTTCAGTGACGGGTTTTTGATCGCGCGTCCGCTGTTGCTGGCACTGCGCCATCCCGGCCCGCGACCGGCAGTGCTCCTGATCGACGAGGTTGATCGCGCCGACGACGATTTCGAGGCGTTCCTGTTGGAGTTGCTCGGCGAGGGGGCTGTCACTATTCCCGAGCTGGGGACGGTGCGGGCAATCCATCGACCGATTGTCGTGTTGACGTCGAACCGGACTCGGGAACTGCATGACGCGCTCAAGCGCCGCTGTCTGTTCCACTGGATCGAATACCCCACAGCGGCGCGGGCAGCCGAAATCGTCCGGCGGCGGGTGCCCGGCAGCTCGCGAAGCCTCGCCGAACAGGCAGCCCGCGTGGTCGAACGGCTACGTGGATTGGATTTGCAGAAACGGCCGGGCATCGCAGAAACGATCGACTGGGTCGCCGCGCTGGAGTTGCTCGGCGTGCAAGCTGTGGATGCGGCCACAGTCGACCAGACACTCGGCTCGGTGCTGAAGTACGTGGAGGACCAGCAGCTCGCGCGGGCCGCCGGGTTCTCAGCCGAACATGCATCCTGAGGGCCTGGCGAACATGCACCCTGAGGTCTCAGCGAACATACGCCCTGAAGGCTCAGCCAATATGCGCCCTGAGGGTTCAGCGAATATGCGCCCTGAGCCTGTCGAAGGGCGCGCTTCGACAAGCTCAGCGCACAGGCACCCCGACGGCTGGGCCAATGTGCGGCCCTGAGGGCTCAGCGAATATGCGCCCTGAGGGTTCAGCGAATATGCGCCCTGAGCTTGTCGAAGGGCGCGCTTCGACAAGCTCAGCGAACATGCGTGCCGACAGCGCGATGCTGCTTGCCCGATTCAGTGAGCGGCTCCGGCAGGAGGGAGTTGCAGTCTCGCCGGACCAGACGATGCGGCTCGCGACACTCGTAGCACTCGACGTACCGAAGACCGTGGAGGAGCTGTACTGGTGCGCTCGGGTGAGCTTGCTGCGTTCCACGGCCGACATTGCGGCATTCGACTCGGTCTTCGCGCTGGTGTTCCGCGGGATGGTCGATATTGCCGAATCACGAGGTGATTCCACTGATCATGAAGATCTTCGGATATCCCCGCGGCACCATGATCATGTTGTCAATGACGAGCTGCGAGCCGAGGCGGCGTCCATAAGACGATTGGAGGAAGCCGATAGCAACGAGCGCGAGGAAGTCAGCCGCCCGATACCGACGCTCGCGAGCTGGGAGGAGAGGCTGACCAAGATCAACTTCGGGCAGCTGACGGCCGACGAGCTCAGTGCACTGGCTCCATTGCTGCGGATGCTCTGGGTTAATCCACCCCTCCGGTTGTCCCGCCGCCGCCGTCGGCATCGTCGTGGCGACCGACTCGACCTGCGGGCTTCGCTACGTCACAGCACGCGCTCCGGCGGAGATCCGGCCGTGTCGATCCGGCGTACCCGCAAATGGACACCGCGGCGGATGGTCGCCCTTCTCGACATCTCCGGGTCGATGGAGCCGTACGCGCGCGCGTACCTGCACGTGCTCTGGGGGCTGGCAACCCGCTCACACGCAGAGGTGTTCGTGTTCGGCACGCGCCTGACTCGGCTGACTCGCGCTCTGCGCAACACCAACCCCGATTTTGCGCTGGAGCGCGCAGCGGCGCTGATGCCTGACTGGTCAGGTGGCACACGGATTGGTTGGGCGCTCCACGAGTTCATGGCCCTCCACGGCCGGCGAGGGATGGCCCGCGGAGCGGTAGTGCTGATCGTCTCTGACGGTTGGGAGCGTGACGACCCGAGCGTGCTTGCTCGGCAGATGGTTCAGCTGCACCGGCATGCGCATCGCATCGTATGGGCCAATCCGAGGGCGGCGGCGCCGGGCTTCGCCCCACTCGCCGGCGGCATGGTGGCGGCCCTTCCGCACGTCGACGCGCTGGTCAGCGGTCACTCAGCGGAAGCGCTCACCGAGGTCGTCCAAGCGCTCGGCATGACTCATGATCGCGATCGCACCGCCCAACTTAGATGTGTGCCCGAACGGCACCGGAAGATCGCCCGAAAGACCCTGTGGGGCGAACGCCGACACCGGTGATACTCGAATCGCGGGACCGACTGAGGTGGGATGGCAGATGACTCTGGCGCGAGAGCAGCAGCCCACCGATTCCAAAGACACCAAGCAGAGGCCGGCACAATCCGCGGCGCCGGCGAGCCTTGCTGTGCCGCGACCCAGTCCAGGTGGCGGCATTGTGCACGCTCGAACGAACCTGGCTGCACTGCAGCGACTCGCCGGCAACCAAGCGGTGAACACGCTGATCGCCGCGCCACCAACACCAGTGCTACGTCTCGCGCTGCAGGATGGTCCCCCGCTGGCGCCTGGTAATTACCGATATGGCGACGAGATCATCGGTATCGACCCGAGGTCGATGCGCAAAGTCCTGACCGACCGCGCCGGGCGCAGCGGACTGGTCGCCGAGCGTAAGTGGAAGGCCGATTTCGTCGCCGACATGCAGGCGATTCCGACCGACAAGGTGCACAAGTACGACGATCCCGTCGGAAAACAGACGGTCAGCGTCGAGCCGACATTCGCCACCAACGCGGAACAAAGCCAACGCGAGATCGAGGAGAGTACGACTGCGGCGCAGCGGCAGTTCCAGCAGGACATGCTCACCCTGGTGGCCAGCATGCTCGACGCGAGCGAGGACAAGCTGAAGGCCGAGGCCAAGCGCTACGGCTTTCCGGACCACGATTCGATCTTCAACGCCAAGTTGCCGAGCGCGGGACAAGCAACCGTGGCTGGAGCTCTGCCCGCAAGTGAAGAGATTCGCGGGGCCATGCGAGCCGCGAAGGTGCTCTTGGACGGCAAGCGCAAGCTGCGGTCGGTGCGAGAGGTAAACGCCAAGCTGGGTCCGTTCATCGGCGAGATGACCAGACCAGCCACCCTCGAACCCGCGGCCAAGGAGTACCACGAGCTCCGCCAGAAGCAGACCAGCGAGTTTCCGATCTTGGCATCCTTCGAGCGGAGCGACGAACGCCTCAGCGAGCTCGCCTCGGGAGCGCAGTTCGCACAACCGGGGTCGACTGGGCATGCCGCCACCACCGCGATTTTGACCGCGCAGGACAAGATCAGGCTCGATATCGCCGAGAAGCTCACGAACATCGCGGTGGTACGCGCCGGAATGAAGGAACAGGACAAGATCGACAAGTTCTGGGCCAATGCGATGCTCATCGACAGCACCAAGCGCAAGATGGCGATCGATCCCAAGTCCCTTCCCAACGCCGCTATCGACGACAAGATCCGCGAGATGCGAGAAGACGCCGATTTCTCGGCCAAGATCAAGACGGCGATCGGCATCGGGCTGCTGATCTTGTCGGTGGTCCCTGGCGCTGGTGTCGTCGCCGGTGGCGTCGGGCTGGTAGTGGGTGCCGTCGACGTCTACGGCGCGTTCCAGGACTTCTACTGGGAGGAGGCCGCCTCGGGCACTGCGATGGACAAGGCCGAAGCGATCTCGCAGTCCGATCCATCGTTGTTCTCACTTGGAGCGGCGATTGCTTTCGGCCTTCTGGAAGGGGTCGCCGAGGTCAAGGCGCTCGAAGGTGCCATTACGGTGTTCAAGGCCGTCAAGGGCTATTACCGGGAGGTGCGTGCAGCCGCAGCGATCGCCGAGGCTTCTTCCGGAACCGCCAAGGCGGCTGGGGCCGCCGAACTGCTCGCGGCTCGAGAGAAGCTCCGGATCACCGCCGATGAGACCTCGGGCAAGCCCGGCCTCGGCAGCAAGCTTTTGTCGGGGGCGGCGGCGGAGGCCAAGTCGCTGGCAGCGGACCTGAAGCAGAGCCTGGGCCGGATCACCGATCCGGCGCTCAAGGAGCTGATCATCTCCGATGGCGCCAAGTTGATCACTGACCACACTACGCTGGCCGATGAGGCGGTGATCGACCCGACGCGACTACAGCATGAGTACGCCGAATGGCAGGACCTGGAGCGCAATGGGCCCAAGGATCAGCGAGGCAAGCGGTTCGACGACTGGCTACGTGAAGAAAGAACCAGTCGTCCGCACGGCGTGATCACCGATCCCGCCGGACTCATGGAATATGGCCTCGACGCAGCTGGCGCGAAGCGCAGCTTCGACGCGGTCATTCGCGAGGACCCGACTCGCGAGGCAGGCATATTCCGAGATGTCGCAACGGGGGAACACGTATGCGTCCAGGGCGGGCACTCCTTCGTCGAGGTCAGCTGGATGGACCTTCCGGAGAACAAGGTCCGCGGCAAAGCTCGGACCTGGGATATGGTCACCCACTACCATCCCGACCGCGGTCTGATCATCGACCGGATTCCGTCGGGGTCGGATTTCGACGTCATCACCTACAACCAGCGGGCCGGCCTGGCTCCGAGAGGCCCGGTTAAGTCGACGATCGTGTGGACCGATGCGAAATCGAAGATCCGCTTCGAGACCGAGTTCGGCTATACCCCGGGTGCGCCCCGGCCGTTCTGGACGCGTTACCGAGTTGACGATGGCACCATGCGCGTGGCCAGCTTCACGCAGGCGCCGTCAGGGGCGGGCGCTGGCGAGTACGGAGCCTGGGTAGCGTCCACGTTCACTGATCCCGCAGCCCCCGTACCCGGCGGCAATGTGATGCCCGTAGCACCGCCGCCGCCCCCGCTGCCGCCGGTGCCGGGCGGTCGGCCCAACGTGCTACCGCCACCGTTGCCCAAACGTCGGTAGCCGATCGGGTCTCTTCAGGCCAGATCGAGGACCATAGCGTCGCCCTTACTTCGAAAACCAACCTTCCTCATGTAGTCCTCGGCGCTGAGCATTCTGGGTGGGGCGATCACCTGCCGATACCCTCTCGCGGTGAACGGACCACCCCGACGGTAGACGAACTCGCCTGGGCAGAAATCCCGGTATTTCGGGAGGACGTAGTCAAGATCTACTTGTGCGGATCCGCCACCAGCGTCCCGGGCCAGCACTACGCCGACCATCTCTGCACCGGTGAGGATGACGAAACCGAACTCGGTCTCGTTGGCCTCGCTAGGAGCAAACCCAGGGTTGAAGCGGCGGATGTCGGTCTCGAAGCTGTGGAGCAGGTGCCTCAGAAATCCCTCGGTCGGCTGCACTGCGACCACCTCGTACGTCCGCGGGTCATGCCTGCCGCGGAGCAGCCGCACGATGTAGAACCCGTTGATCACGGTCAGGGCGACGTTCAGACCGACCATTGGCCAGACAGCAATGGCCGCGTTGAAGATCACCAGCAACACCGATGCGAGGCAGTTGAACAAACGCAGGCGCAAAATGCGGGTCTGCAGCAGCGAGTAGACCAGCAGAGCTGACCCGCCCCAACCAAGGACATCCAATGCGGTCATGGGCTCAACCTTCAGGCGTGAACCAGGCCATGTCCAGAGTTGAGCACGGTTGAAGGATCAGCGCACACGGATGTGCGCGGCTGGTGGCGAAGGCCTACTGGTGGTACCCGTCCTGATCGCCCAGACGGTGCCATGTCACAAATGGTCGGGGCTATCTCGTCTCGGGGCTGAGAGTGAATTCTGAAATCAGGAAGGTGATGGTTGTGCGGGTTTTCGTGGCAGGCGGGTCCGGGGTTCTGGGTCGGCGGTTGATACCCCAGCTCATCGCTCGGGGGCATCAGGTGACGGCGACCACGACGAACGCGGCGAAGTTGGGCTCGCTGAGGCGGCTGGGGGCAAGGGCCGTCGTGATGGACGGGCTGGATGCGGTGGCGGTCGGCGAGGCGGTGGCCGCCGCCCAACCGGACGCGATCGTGAATCAGATGACGGGGCTTTCCGCGGCGCACGCCGGCAAGCCCAATCTGAGGAAGGCCGACCGCTTCTTCGCCATCACCAACCGGCTCCGCAGCGAGGGCAACGACCACCTGCTGGCCGCTGCCGAGGCGACCGGCGTCTCCAACTTCGTCGCGCAGAGCCACGCGAGCTTCAATGGAATCCGCGAGGGCGGATGGGTCAAGACCGAGGAGGACCCGCTGGAAGTGGTGGAGGGGACGAAGGCGATCAACCGCCTCGAGGACATGGTTGTCGGGACCGGTGGCGCGGCCCTGCGCTACGGCGCGTTCTACGGGCCGGGTGCCAACGATGATCAAGTTGCCTTAGTGCTCAAGCGGATGTTCCCGATCGTCGGGGGCGGCACCGGCTACGTCTCGTGGGTGCATGTCGATGATGCGGCGAGCGCTACCGTCCTGGCGGTGGAGCAGCACGCGAAGGGCGTGTTCAACATCGTCGACGACGAACCGGCACCGGTCAATGAATGGCTTCCCTATCTCGCGGAGTGCGCCGGGGCCAAGCCGCCTCGGCGGCTGCCCGCGTGGCTGGCCCGGTTGCTTGCCGGCGAGATGGTGGTTGGCATGATGACCGAAGGGCGCGGTTTTTCCAACGCCAAGGCCAAACGGGAGCTCGGCTGGGAGCTGCGCTACCCGTCGTGGCGGCAAGGCTTCAAGGAAGAGCTGGCGTGAGGCGGGCTGAGGAGTTCGAGCAGCTGCGGCCGCTACTGTTCGCGATCGCTTACCGGATCCTCGGCAGTGTGAGTGAGGCCGAGGACGCAGTCCAGGAAACCTGGCTGCGCTACGAGTCCTCCCCGACGCAACCCACCTCAACCAAGGCCTTCCTCTCGGCCGCGGTGACCCGGATCTCGATCGACGTGCTGCGCTCGGCTCGGGTCCGGAGGGAAAAGTACGTCGGGCAGTGGTTCCCGGAACCGCTGCTGATCGACCCCTATGAGGATCCGGAGAGGTCGGCGGAGCTGGCCGACTCCGTGTCGATGGCGGCCCTGCTGCTGCTCGAGCGGCTCAGCCCGCTCGAGCGGGCAGTCTTCGTGCTGCGGGAGGTGTTCGGGTTCAGCTTCGCCGAGGTCGCATCCGCCGTCGGACGGTCCGAGGCGGCGTGCCGCCAGCTAGCGCTGCGGGCCAGGCGCCACATGGACACCGGTCGGCCCCGGTTCGAGGCTGACCGCCGGCAACGGGAGAAGCTGGCGGCGTGGTTCTTTGAGGCGCTCCGCGAAGGCGACGTCGACGGCCTGCGGGAGCTGCTCGCCGCAGACGTTCAGCTAGTTGGGGATGGTGGCGGCAAAGCCCCGCAATGGAGCAGGGCCCTCAGCGGCGCCGAGAAGGTGGCCCGCGTGCTTGCCTCGATCTTCCCTTGGCTGTTCCGCATCGGGGTGGAGGTGGAGCCGCGCCAAGTGAACGGCCAGCCGGGAGCGATCTTTCGCGATCGGGACTACAAGGTGCTCAATGCCTGGACGCTCGACGTACTCGACGGCCAGATCCAGACCATCCGCTCAGTGCAAAACCCCGACAAGCTCGGCCACGTGGGCCCGGTCGGTGACGCCTGGGCGATTGCCCGTGAGGCGCAGCAAGCACGCCGGTCGACGGCTTGATCTGAGCAGCCGACGGCGTTGCAGGCCTGTACAAGTTCAACGGTCAGCAACGGCCAGTGGGGGCACAGCCGGCTTGCCTTCAGGTAGGCCTTGCCGCCCCAGCTTCGACCGGCACCGTCATGCCGGCAACACAATCCTTACGCAAATGCCCCGGCTAGGTCAGCTGCAATATCACAATCACCAAGATGATGATCACCAACACCCCGATAATGACGCCAATGATGCCTCTGTTCACTTTGCCCCCCGATCGTTTCCGTGGTCAGCAACACTCCCGGTCCGGTCGTGCATGAGCCGAACCTAGCGGAGATTTCAGAGGCTTGTGGCTACGGTCCTCAAGTGCGTGCAGACGCGCGGTCGAACACGGTTTCGGCTGGCCGGATGTTGAGCTTGTTCATCTCCTCCATACTCGCCTGCAAAATGATCATCGCCGTACCGGTCTACTTCATGAACCGCACACGGATGACGCGACCTGCCGGTGCGCCACCCGCCCAAGCGATCGGGTCCTGACTTCAGGACCAGGCCCACTCCCGCAGCAGCCCTGCGATACGGCGCAAAGCAGTGTTTGAGACTCGCGAGGGGCGACCTAAACTCGCATTCGTTCTCTGTCGGGCTCCGCCCTGTGTCTGCGGACGTGACGTCATCGAGGGGAATCGTCGAGGACCAACCATGACCGGTCATCAGTGGCTTGACGTGCTGATCGGCATCGTTCTCGCCCTATTTCTGATCTTGCTGCTTGTGATGGCAGTTCTTTTCGTACGACGGCCCAAGGGAGAGACGCGCGAACTGGAGGCAGCGTACCGGCGGCGCGAACTGGAGGCAGCGTACCGGCGGTTCTCATCGAGTGATGCACTGACGACGGCCTGCGCGCAGCCGGGGTGTAGCGGAACAATTGTCGACGGTTACTGCGACGTCTGCGGTAGTCCGGCGGGCGCCGCGCCGTTCGCTCCGGCAGAACCAGCCGCCTCGGAGGCGTCACCGGCCTCGGCCGGCGGTCCTCGCCCAATGGCGGCCCGTTGGGCGCTGGGGGTGATTGTGGGCTTGTTCCTACTCGGAGCCGGCGTCGTCTTGTACCGAGTAGTGCCGGGCCCTCAGACTTCCGCTTCAAGCCCGAGCACGACGCCTGACTCCGCCCCCACTGAGACGGCAAGCCCCAGCGAAGTTCCATCGAGCGCCGGGCTGTCTGCGCCCTCCGACACTGGGAGCGGTTCGGGGGATAAGACCATTCAGTTGGAGCGTTTGGTCGACTCGGCTAAGCCCTTTGAAACCGTTCGTATTCAAGGTCGGTACCCCGGTGGACCCGACAGGGTTCTGCGGGTAGAGCGCTGGGAGAACGGCAAGTGGCTGGCCTTCCCGCTACCTACGAAGACTGACAAATCGGGCCGGTTCACCGCTTATGTCGAGTTTGGGCAGCCGGGTCGTTACCGACTTCGCTTGCTGGACCCTAGCTCGGGCTTGACGTCCAAACCCTTTGTGCTGGTGATCAAGGGCTGACCCACTCTCCGCCACTTCGATTGCTCGCGTGCATTGTTACCGCAGCGCCCCGACGTGCCGTCTTACTATGGCGGTCGAGGTCACGAGAAACGGGGGGTCTCATGACGACCTGTACGCAGCTACGGTGTACCGGCACGATCGTGGACGGTTACTGCGACGTCTGCGGGAGTCCCGTGGGCGCAGTCGCGTTCGTTCCAGCAGAGGCAGCGGCTTCGGCGGGGTCACCCGCCCATGCTGGCGAGCCGGGTCGAACGGCGGCCGGTCCGGGCTCGGGATTTCCTCCGAAACCGAAAAACGCAGGCGAGACCGCCTGTACGCAGCCGGGGTGTACGGGCATGATCGTGGACTGTTACTGCGACGTCTGCGGCAGTCCTGCGGACGCAGCCCCGCTCGTCCCAGCAAAGACTGCGGCTTCGGCTCTTGACGAGGAGATACCGATCCAGCGGATCCGTCGGCCGACACAGCAGTTATCCACACAAGAGACGGCCGGCCCAGTAGCTGCCGACCCTGTAGCAAATGACCCTGCAGCTGGCGCCGCCGAGAAGGTTGACTGGGACAAGGAGCTCGCTGAGAACGAGACCGACGGGGCGCAGGACTACCGGGCGCGAGTCGAGGAGGCCCAGCTGCCCGCCGACGTACGTGAGGCGGCATTGCGTGAAGTCGACAAGCTTGAACGAACCAGTGACCAGAACCCCCAGTCCGACGACATCCGGAACTGGCTCGACACGATGCTCGACTTACCGTGGAGCGCCAAGATCATGGACTCGATCGACATTCAGGGGTCACGCGAGGTTGAGGCGACACTGCAGAGGTTGATTGAGCCGGCGGTTGCCGATGTGGAGGAGGGTGACACCGCGGAGGCTGACCCTGCGGCTGCCGATGTGGAGGTGGGTGACACCGCGGAGGCTGACCCTGCGGCTGCCGATGTGGAGGAGGGTGACACCGCCGAGGCTGAGCCTGTGGTTGCCGATCTTGAGGAGGACGACACCGCAGAGGCTGAGGAGGAGGGTGACCCCGCTGAGGCTGAGCCGGTGGTTGCCGATGTGGAGGAGGACGACACCGCCGAGGCTGACCCTGCGGATGCCCATTCGGAGAATGTCGACAGAGCGTCTGCAGGTCCACACGATGACGACACAGTAGAGACGCCTGCAGTCCTTGCGGGATTGAGCGGAGATGGGAACCCACGTCCTCAACTCCCGGAACGGCAGGTCGTTGGACCTGTGCTGGTTGAGACTCCTACGGAGAAAAGGCGCTTTAGATCGCTGGCGCTAGCCGCCGCCTTGGCGGTGCTGCTCATCGGCGCGTTGTTGTTCGCCGCGGGTAGAGATCGCGGCGTGACAGCACAATCGGCCCCTACCGTTACGGCGACCGCAATCGCGACGGTGAACAAGCCGACAAGCGAGCCGTCAGATGAATCGACGGGCACCAAGGGAGAAGAGTCGACCATTCAGTTGGAGGATTTGCCCGCCTCGGCAAGACCCTTCGAAGCTGTTCACATCCAAGGTACGTATCGCGGTGGATCGGGCACCTTTCTGCGGGTACAGCGCTGGGAGGGAGGCAAGTGGCTGGACTTCCCAATACCCACCATGACCGACCAGTCGGGCCGGTTCATCACCCAGGCCGAGTTTGGCCAGCCAGGTGGTTACCGACTTCGTGTGGTAGACCCCGATTCTGGCGTGACGTCCAAGCCCTTTGTGGTGGTGATCAAGGGCTGACCACCTCCAGCTATCTGCCACCAGGCCCGCGCACCGCCTTCAGCTTGGCGAAGACGACGACGTTGTCCAGGTACTTGTGTCGGGCTGCGTCGTAGGTGCCACCACAGGTGATCAGTCGCAGTCCGGCATGGTCGATGGGGCCGTACACCGCCCGGGTTGGGAACCGCGACTGCGGAAATTGGGCCACCCGGGTAACTGTGAAGACGGCAGTTCTCCCGTCCTTACGGGTAACGCTCACGTGATCGCCGCGCCGCAAAGTGCCCAGGCGGTAGAAGACCGCAGGGCCGTTCCAAGTGACGTGCCCGGCGATGACGGCCGGCCCGAGTGCACCCGGGGAGGGCCCTCGAGAGTACCAGCCAACGTCGGCAGGGTCCGGCGTCTCCATCGCTCCATTGTCTTTGAGCCCGAGGGGGACCAGCCTCGACCGGACATGGATCCTGGGTATAGACACCGCGATTGGCTCAGAATCCGGCAGAACCAACCCCGTGATCTGGTCCCGAAGGTCGGTCTCATCCGCTCGTGGCGTCGTTCCTTCGGGGCTGGGCTTGAGTGCACTGGGAGACACCGACGACATGCTCTGCCCATTCGGCGCACCAGTGAGGGCTGAGTCTCGAGTAGCCGGCCTTGCTAGCGCTGCCCACACCAGTACGACGCCAATAATGGCCAATCCGACAGCGATCAAGGCCCTGACCAGTCGGCTCGAACGCCAGCTGGACGAACCGAACATCAACTTCGATCCCCTCATCGACAGCGGTCGGGACGGACCCTCCGCGCGGCATGCGGGAGTGCCTTTGATTGCCGGAGCGTACCGATTGTCCCTGAGGGTCTGGCTCCAGGACTTGGAACGCATTAGCCCAGCACAACGGCGAGGGCGACCATAGCTCGAGAAGCTCTCACCGTTAGCGGCTTTAAGTGTAGAGGCCCCGCGGGCAGGCAACATCAATTAGTGACGGTGGCCAGGGATGCGACGCACCCCGCTCAAGCCTTCGTCCAAATCCAATGCTGCAGGTACTGAACCGGTGCCAGGCATGGTATATAAGTGGGCGGCACTGACCGACGCGAGAGGTGCTTCGGTGTCCAGGGACATCGGCTGCCAATATCGGGGGTCGAATGGTTGGACATGACATCGCGACCGAGCACGCCGGTGTGCTCCCAACCTGAGGCAGGGGATACAGGGGATATGACCAAATTGCGCAACTCACTCATCCTGGCAGCGGCCTTGGCCATCTTGTGTCTGCCGATGGGCGCCGCGGCCGACACGACCGTGAAAGCAAAGCTGGTGGAACAAAACGGCAGCGGAGCTAGCGGCACAGCGACACTGACGGCGACCGACGACGGTGGTCTTAAAGTGGTCATCCATTCGAAAGGCCTGGTGCCGGGCGTGTTCCACCCCCAGCACATCCATGGGACAGCGCACGGGGATCACTTCAAGTGCCCCACTCTGAAGGAGGCCGACACCGATGGCGACGGAATCATCACCAACGAGGAGGGGATGGGCGAGTACGGCGTCATCTTCTTTCCGTTGACGACCAGTGGCGGTGCGAGTGCGACTCCGGCGGATGCGCTCGACCCCAAGCGGATGCCGGTCGCCGACTCAGAGGGCCGAATTGACTACGAACGAACCTTCCCCGCCGACATGCTTCCCGACGGCCTACTAGAGCATCTCTCCACAATGCATGTCGTGCAGCACGGCATCGACCACAACAACAACGGCAAGTACGACATGGACGCCCTAGGTGAATCGACATTCGCAAAGAATCAGGGAAAGCCTGGTGTGCCGGAAGAGGTAACCAACCCGGCTGTGTGCGGCGTCGTCAAGGGGGCCGGCGCAGCGGACAAGGCAAAGGGCGGGGTCGAGACCGGCGGTGCCCCGGCGCCTGAGCGGAATGCACCTCTGGCTGTAGCAGGGGTCGCTCTACTGTTGATGTCTGCGGCTGTTGCCGCGTCTGCGGCAGTCCGTTCCCGCGTCCACCACAGTGGGCGATGACGGGCAAACGCCCTTTGAGTAGGACCCCCGGCGGCCGCCCGTGCGGCGAATCCTCCGCTGCGCAGGTGCGGCGGAGGCCGGGGGCTCCTGACCCACACCTTGCTTGCTGAGACAGCCTTGACAGCCCCGCGCCCGACGCGGAAGGGTTTGGCTTTGCGCAAATAGGGAAAGAGCAAATCGACCGACGATCGGGGGAAACAATGTCGGAGAACCGTGCGCGTGACCTAAGCCGTCGCACCTTTCTGAAGGGTACAGCCGCCGGGGCAGTTGCCGCCTCGCTGGGGACGGCAACCAGCGCCGCCTGGATGGCACCGGCGGCGGCTGCGGAGCTGCCCCCCATGCCACCTCACGGCGCCGAGTTGCGTGGCATGGACCTGGTCGTCGAAAGTCCTACGACCGAGGGTCGCTTCGGCTTCATGTTCAAGAGTCAGCCTCGGCTGTCAGCATCGGATACGCTGCTCGACCGCCTGGGCGCGACCATGGAGGAACAGCCCGTCGTCGGCAGCGGCGGCGCCACGAACAACGACAACGACGCCTTCAACGAGAACCCCAACCCGAAGCTGACCTCTGGGTTCACCTTCGTCGGCCAGTTCGTCGACCACGACATCACATTCGACACCACAACTCTGAGCGACCAGGAGTCCGACCCCGACGCCACCACTAACTTCCGTACCCCCCGCTACGACCTGGACGCCATTTACGGGCGCGGGCCTAACGCGGACCCACAGTTCTACGACCCCGACGACCGCGACAAGTTCAAGCTCGTCCGGACTGACTACAGCACAATCAGAACCGACAACCTCAAGACGCAGCAAACGCTCTATGACGTGCCCCGCCTGGACCCCGACGAGAACGGCAAGGCCAAAGCCATCATCGCCGATCCTCGCAATGACCAGACCCTGATCGTCCTCCAGATCCACGTCGCGATGCAGAGGTTCCACAACAAGCTGGTGGACACTCTGCGCGCAAGCGGAACGCCCCGGTCGGCCGTGTTCGAGGCGGCTCGGCGCCTGGCCCGTTGGCACTACCAGTGGATGGTGACTCACGAGTTCATCCCCGCCATCGTGGGGCAAACCATGTCGGATTCCGTGTACCTGGAAACGTCGAAGGCCCCGAAAATCACCCTCAAGTACTACAAGCCGACGAATCCCGCTGGACGCGCCTTCATCCCGGTCGAGTTTGCAGTGGCCGCGTACCGCTTCGGCCACAGCATGACCCGGCCCCGCTACACCGTCCAGGACTACGTGTACGTGGACGCCGCCGGCAATGAACTTACTCGGGCCGTCTCGAGCGTGCCGCTGTTCGAGGCCACGCCGACTGACAACAATCTGAACGGGTCTCGCGCGCTTCCGCCTCGGCTGAAAATCCAGTGGAGCAAGTTCTTCAACGAGCCCAATAAGGCGCCGACCGCTCGGCCCGTGCGCCAGTTCGACGCCTCGCTGGGGGGGCCGCTGTTCAGGATGCCGGTAACGGCGCTGCCGGACTCCAACGAGCTCGCTCTGCTCTCACAGCGAAACCTGCGCCGGGGGCGGAAGATGGGCCTGCCGTCAGGGCAGAAGGTGGCCCAGTTGATGGGTGTGACTCCTCTCACCAATGCTCAGCTGGGGCAGAACTACCGCATCAAGGTGACCGTCCCCATCCAAAACAACGTGGTGAACGTGATCAGCGAGGGCGCGGAACCGAACGACAGCCTCAAGACGGAGCTGGCCGATCCGGGATGGGAAGGCGGGGCGCCGCTCTGGTTCTACATCCTCAAAGAGGCCGAGCTCATCGGCAAGGGCCGCACGCTGGGCCCGGTCGGCGGGCGCATCGTGGCCGAGGTACTCGTCGGCCTCCTGTCGAAGGATCCCAACTCCTACTTGGCCTTGAATCCGTCCTGGAAGCCTGCGCCGCCGGTCACGCCGGTCCGCGGACGGTTCACCATGGCCGACCTCCTCACGTTTGCGGGGGCCTGGTCCTGACAAGGGTCTGGTCCTGACAAGGAGGTGATGAACGTTCCAGATGCGATCGCAATTGAGCTGATGAACAGGTTAGAAACCGATGTGAACGAGGTGATAAAACATGCAAGAGACGATCGCGAAAGAGTCACCCCGCCGGGGCATTGTCCGGCGGGTGGCAGCAGCTGGCATAGCCCTGGCTGCAGTACTGACGCTGGGAGCCTGCAAGGCGACCGGCGGGGGACAGATCGATGAGCCCGCGCCGAGCGGCGTCCTCCCGGAAACGATCTCCGACGCCGCTGGCGCCTTCACCGGGGAAGCAAACTTTGGCTTTAATTTCACATGCGAGATGACCGCCAAGAACAAGGCCGTGATCAAGGGCGAGATCACCTATCACGACACCGGGACCAGCACCGTTGGGGGAGTTGACTTCCCAGAAGTCAGGCTTCACGGCGTTGTTGATCCTGTGACCCTCACGGCGCCCGGCTGCGAGGCGGCGGCCCAGATCTTCCTGGATGCGGCCCAGTTCGACGGCACCTACCGGTCCCAGGAGACGGGTCTGACCTCCGCGTTGCCCGGCCGATTCAACGTTCTGGTGTTCGACCAGGGTGAGCCGGGGCGCACGAATGACCCAGCATTCGTCACCGGCGACGGGTTCGCCATCGAGCTAGTCGGCGGTCCATACACTCTCTACACCCGGGCCGGCTACATCGAGGGCGGCAACATTCAGGTGGACAACACCTAGGCACATCTGGGCTCGTCCGGCGGCGTGACGGGCTACGGCGCGTCACGCCGCCGGGAGCTGTAACTGTCCTGACAACGGGGGTGTGGACATGCAACAAGCGTTGGGAAACAAGTCACCGCGTCGGAGCGTCGCTCGGCGGGTCGGAGCAGCTGGGATGGCGCTGGCCGCAATTTTGGTGCTGGGAGCTTGCCGGGCGACCGGCGGCGGGTTTATCGGTGACCCCCTTGAGGGAGGACCCGTCAGCGTCTACCAGGGAGATGCGGAGTTCGGCTTCGACTTCAACTGCGAGATGGATACCACGAAGAGGAAGCCCCGGGCTGTGATCACCGGCGAGATCACCTACCACGACAGCCCCAGCTCCATCACCCTCGAGGGCGACCTTGAGCCAACGCTGTTCCCGGAGATTCGGCTCCACGGGACCGTGGAACCCCTTATCGTGCCGAATGTGCCGTCGTGCGAGGAGGCGGTCGAGGGGCTCCCGGCGGCATTGTTCGAAGGCACCTATCGACCGCAGGACAGGGCGCTCCGCAACCTTCGCGGCGAGTTCGTTGTTCAAGTGTTCGACCAGGGTGAGCCGGGCAGCTCACAGGGGGAAATCACCGGGGACAGCTTCTCCATCGAGCTCACCGGGGGCGCCTACAACGGCTACACCCGGGGTGGCTACATCGAGGGCGGCAACGTCCAGGTGGAGTCTTAGAAGTAGTACAAGGCGTTCTGCCCCGGGGCGGGCGGCCTCGGGAGTTACCCTCCTCTGTGCCGCCGCGCTCCCGCGCGCCTGGCCTAATGACC
>Ga0081455_10003971_pt1 | contig 16775 bp, 16 predicted proteins | sample TabmetS3T2R1_FD_70207 | JGI IMG/M metagenome (GOLD analysis project Ga0081455, IMG submission 70207) | Tabebuia heterophylla rhizosphere microbial communities from the University of Puerto Rico - S3T2R1 | ecosystem: Host-associated > Plants > Roots > Rhizosphere ...
ACGCCAACGTCCAAGGGGAGACCTTGACGTACATGATGGCAAGTAGCCCTACGATTGGCGCATAGATGGGCGGTGCCAGAACGAGCAATGGGAGGACGGTCCGTGCCGCTTCCGACACCGGCCCGCCTCGCACTGCTGTCGTAAGAATCGCGAACGCGATCTCAAGCAGCTCGCTGATGAGGGCGCCGACGAGCGCGGCGGCAATAAGCCCGCCGGAGTCGGAAGGAACGACCAAGATCACTGACTGTGCTGCGAGTCCGGTGGCCGCGCCGGCAATGCAGCGCGTGCTCGTATAGACGGCCCACTTGAGACGCGGAGCGCGATCGCTATCCCGCGAGATCAGTTCGGCGTCGCCGAGCATCGAGGCCGCACCAACGGCCGCAGCCGCCAGCGGACCGAAGAGCACCGCCGAAAGAAGGACTGGAACAACCGAAATCGATTGCTCCGTGTTCCGCGTCAGCGAGACACTGCTCCGCTCAGCCACCGCAGCGACCACACCGAGCACGACCACGGTGAACGGTGATTCCAGGGTGTAACCGCTGAGGACTAGCGCAGCCACCGTCGCGCCCGCTGTAGAAGCAAGCACCGCGACGTACAGCAGTGTGCGGCGCTGCACGCTGTCCCCCGCCAACGCTTGCGCTATCCCTCGAAAGGGGTATACCATTCGCGTGCCGTCAGTTCCCAATCGAGGAGTCATATGCTTATGCCGCGCGGTACCAAGTGGTGGTAGTCGTCTAATCCTCGGTTCTCCACCGGGGGTGGGCATCCCTCTTTCGGGGCACCGCATGAGGGCAACCCCTGTGCAGGCGGCACGGTGGGAAGGGGAAAGCCGTAGCTACGCAATGAGTCCACGCCGGAAGCCGACGGCTACGGCGTGGGCTCTGCTGCGCGCTTGCAGCTTCGCGAGCAGGTGCCTGACGTGGGACTTGACCGTCTCCTCCGACAGGAAGAGCCGCTCACCGATCTCGCGATTCACCAGCCCGTCGGCGACGAGCTGAAGCACCTCGACCTCGCGTGCGGTCGGATCCTGGCCGACTTCACGCGTAGCGGGCGCCGTGAACGGGATTACGGAGCCGTGCCGTCGTGCGCTGCGCCTGGCCGCGGCCGCCTCGAACCGGCGACTGTGGTCCCTGTAGCGATCGAGGATCTCCTTGCGCTCAGCAGCATCCACGTTCTCCGTATCGGCCGAGGCGCGATGCGCCTTTAGGCGTGCTCGTATCGCTCGATCGAGGGAGTGGCCTCCGGCGCGGCAGGCTCGATCCGACCGGCCTTCACGTCTTCGGCGTAGTGGCATGCGACGAGGTGCCCATCGAGCTGCCGAAGCGGAGGTTCCTCGTCCGCGCAACGCGTGGGCTGGACGTAGGGACATCGCGTGTGGAACCGGCACGCGGCCGGTGGGTTCGCGGGGCTCGGCAGGTCGCCTGCGACGCGAATCGCGGCCCTCCCGCGCTCGACCTCGGGGTCAGGGATCGGAATCGCCGAGAGCAGCGTGATCGTGTACGGGTGGAGCGGGTTGTCGTAGAGGTCGTCAGCAGGCGCGACCTCGACGATCTTCCCGAGGTACATCACGGCGATCCGGTCCGAGATGTGGCGGACGACGGCGAGGTCGTGCGCGATGAAGAGGTACGTCAGCCCGAACTCGTGCTGGAGCTCCTCCATGAGGTTCACGATCTGTGCCTGGATCGAGACATCGAGCGCGGACACCGGCTCGTCGCAGACGAGGAACTCCGGGTTGAGAGCGAGGGCACGCGCCACTCCGATCCGCTGGCGCTGACCGCCCGAGAACTCGTGCGGGTAGCGCGAGGCCGCGTCCGGTGGCAGCCCGACGAGTGAAAGCAGCTCGCGCACTCGAGCGCTGGACTCGGACTTGCTCGCCGTCGCGTGGACGCGAATCGGCTCGCCGACGATCCGCCCGACCGAGTGCCGCGGATTCAGCGACGCGTATGGATCCTGGAAGACCATCTGGATCCGCCGGCGCAGCGGTCGTAGCTCTTTCTCCTTCAAGTGCGTGATGTCGCGACCGTCGAAGACGATCCGGCCATCCGTCGGCTCGTACAGTCGGAGGATCGTGCGCCCGATCGTCGACTTCCCGCACCCGGACTCGCCGACGAGCCCCAGCGTCTCCCCACGGCCGATCCGCAGCGAGACTCCGTCGACCGCTTTGATATCGCCGACGTGTCGGTCGAGGAAGATCCCGCTCCTTAGGGGGAAGTACACCTTCAGGTCTTCGAGCTCGAGGAGGTTGTCTCCGTTCGAGAGCGGCTCGCTCACGCGGCGCCCTGCAGCTTGTACCGCTGCCACTCGTCCTCGGCGACCGTGTTGAAGCACGCCGCTTCCTGGAACGGCCCGACCGGCTCGAGCTCCGGCAGATGCTCGACACAGGTCGCGATCGCGTTCGGGCAGCGCGGGGCGAACGGGCAGTGGTCCGGAGGACTGAGCATGTCGCGCGGCGCGCCGCGGATCGGGCGCAGCGGCTGTTTCACTCGACTGTGGAGCTGCGGGATGCTCTGAAGAAGGCCGAGCGTGTACGGGTGGCGCGGCTGGGCGAACAGCCGGCTCGCGTGCCCAGTCTCGACGATGGTCCCGGCGTACATGACGTTCACGCGCTCGCACATGCCCGCGACGACACCGAGGTCGTGCGTGATGAGGATCAACGCCGTCTCGCGCTGGCCTACGAGCTCCCGAAGCAGGTCGAGGATCTGCGCCTGGATCGTGACGTCCAGAGCAGTCGTCGGCTCGTCGGCGATCAGCAGCTTCGGCTCGCACGCGAGCGCCATCGCGATCATCGCGCGCTGCCGCATCCCGCCCGAGAACTGGTGCGGGTAGTCCTTCAGGCGCATCTTCGGGTTTGCAATCCCGACCTGGTCGAGGAGCTCTGCAGCACGGCGATTCGCCTTCGCCTCGTCCATCCCAAGGTGCGTCTCGAGCGCCTCCCGGATCTGCCGGCCGACCGTGAGGACCGGGTTCAGCGAGCTCATCGGGTCCTGGAAGATCATCGCGATCTCGCGGCCGCGAATCGACCGCAGCTGCTCGTCTTCGAGCTCGAAGAGGTTCTCGCCGCCGAAGAGCGCTCGTCCGCCGGACACCCGCCCGGCACGCGGAAGGATCCCGAGCAGCGCAAGCGAGGTGACACTCTTCCCGCAGCCGGACTCGCCGACGATGCCGAGCGTTTCCCCCGCGGCGACTTCGAACGAGATGCCGTTGACCGCGTGGACGATCCCGCGATTCGTCCAGAACTGGACGTGGAGGTCCTCGACCTGGAGCAGCGGCTCCGCGGTCACGTGCGGCCTCGAAGCTTCGGGTCGAGAGCCTCGCGCAGGCCGTCGCCGATGAGGTTGAACCCGAGAACCGAGATGACGATCGCCAGGCCCGGGATGATCGCGAGGAACGGCGCCGTCTGGAGGTACCGCACCGTGCCGGTGAGCATCGTTCCCCACTCGGGCGTCGAGGGGTCCTGCGGCCCGAGGCCGAGGAACCCGAGCCCGGCCGCGTCGATGATCGCGGTCGCCAGCGCGAGGGTGGCCGCCACGATCAGCGGCGAGATCGAGTTCGGAAGGATGTGCGAGAACAGAATCGTCCGTCGCGGGACGCCGACCGCGCGTGCAGCAAGGACGAAGTCGTTGCCTTTCTGACCGAGCACCGAGCCGCGTAACAGCCTCGCGAAGATCGGGATGTTGACGACTCCGATGGCGATCATGATCGAGAGGAGTCCCGGACCGAGCATCGCGGCGATCCCGATCGCCATGAGCAGCCCCGGGATCGAGAGCATGATGTCCATGAAGCGCATGACGAGCGTGTCCGTCTTCCCGCCGAAGAACCCCGACATCGCGCCGAGCAGCAGGCCGAACGTCACCCCGACGGTCACGGAGACGACGCCGATGAGCAGCGAGAAGCGGGCTCCGTAGACGACGCGCGAGAACACGTCGCGACCGAGATCGTCCACGCCGAACCAGTGGTCGGCGGACGGCCCCGGGCAGCACGAGCCCTCTAGAAGGTCGAGATTCTGCTCCCGCGGGTCGTACGGCGCGATCACGCCGGCGAAGAGCGCCGTGAAGACGAAGAGCGCAACGAGGACGAAGCCGATGATCGCGGCCGGGTTGCGAATGAGACGCCTCCAGGCGTCGCTCCAGAGCCCGCTCGTCGCCTCGAGCTGGATCTCCTCGGACTCGAGCTGGGCGACCGACATCAGCTCAACCTGACCCGCGGGTCCACGAGGGCGTAACTGACGTCCACGACGAGGTTCACGAGGACGAAGATGATCGCCACGAACAGGATCCCGCCCTGGAGGACCGGGTAGTCGCGGGCCTCGATCGCCTCCGCGAGCCAGCTCCCCATTCCGGGGATGGCGAAGACGGTCTCGGTCAGGATCGCGCCCGAGAGGAGCAGACCCGCCTGCAGGCCGATGATCGTGACCACGGGCAGCATCGCGTTCCGGAAGACGTGGCGCCGATCGACGATGCTCGAAGCCAGGCCCTTCGCGCGCGCGGTGCGGACGTAGTCCTCGTTCTGGACGTCGAGGACCGCAGCGCGAGTGATGCGCGCGATGATCGCAAGTGGGATCGAGCCGAGCGCGATCGCCGGCAGGACGAGATGCCAGATCGCGTCCGAGGTCGCGACGGGGTCGAGCGCGATGATCCCGTCGAGGACGTAGAAGTTCGTCGGATGGTCGATGCTGATCTCGGCCGACTGTCTCCCTATTGTCGGGAAGAGGCCAAGCTCGACCGCGAAGAGCCACTTCAGGATCAGTGCGAGGAAGAAGATCGGGATCGAGATCCCGAGTAACGAACCGACGAGGCTCGCGTTGTCGAACACCCCTCCGTGCCGTTTCGCGGAGAAGAACCCGAGGGGGATCCCGACGACGACGGCGAAGAGCATCGCCGCCCCCGCCAGCTCGACGGTCGCAGGAAAGCGCCGTGAGATCTCCTCCGTGATCGGGCGACGCGACTTGATGCTCGTCCCGAGGTCGCCCCGGAGGACGAGGCGCATGTACGCGAGATACTGGATGTAGACGGGCCGGTCGAGCCCGTACTGCTCCCGGACTTGCGCGATCGACTCCTCGGTCGCACGCTCACCCAGGAGCGCCGCTGCGGGGTCGCCCGGAAGGGCTCGGACCCACAGGAAGACGAGAATCGAGAGCCCGATCAGGATCGGGAGGAGGAGCATCAGTCGGCGGACGACGAATCTGAGCATCGCTCTCGATTACGACGTCCGCCGACTGCAGTTCGCTAGACCGCTATCCGGTCTCCTCGGTCTCTTCGGTATCCGTCTCCTCGCCGTCGCCCGACTCCTCGTCGCCGAGGGTCACACTCGAGAACTCCTCGAGCGAGACTGGGCTCGGGACGTAGCCGGAGACGTTCGACTGGAACGCGAGCGCCGGGGACGTGTGGACGTACGGCACGCCCGGGATCCAGTCGGCGATCATCCGGTTGGCCTCCTGGTAGAGCGCCGTGCGTGCGGCGATGTCCGTCTCCCGCTCAGCGCGGTTGAGGATGTCCATCACCTCGTTGTTCGGATGGTCGGTCGTCCCCCACGCGGGTTGCCGCGTCTGGAAGAACGTCCCGACGAAGTTGTCGGGATCGCCGAAGTCACCGGTCCACCCGATCAGGTTCAGATGCCCCGCGGTGCCGTTCTGCTGGCGCCCGAGGTAATCGGGGCTCCAGGGAGCGCTCTTTGCAGTGACTTTGAAGCCTGCCCCGTTGAGGCTCGCCGCGAAGGCCTCGAAGTTCCGCTTCGGGTCCGGCATGTAGGGGCGTGAGACGTCCGTCGGGTACCAGAACTCGATCGGCACCGGCAGCGTCAGCCCGGCCTGTTGGAGAAGTTGCTTCGACTTTTCGGGGTTGTACTCGTAGCGGGTGACGTCCCCCGCGTAGCCCTCGACGAGCGGCGGCATGAACTCGTGTGCCACTACACCGCGACCGGCGTAGAAGTTGTTCACGACCGCTTCGCGGTCGAGTCCGTGCGCGACCGCCTGCCGCACCAGAATGTTGTCCATCGGGGCCATCGACTGGTTGATCGTGACGTACCCGACGTTGAACGCCGGCCGATCGAGGACCTGGAGGCTCGAGTCACCCTGGATCGTCTCGATGTCCTGCGGCTCGACGAGGTCGTAGCCCTGGATCTCGCCGGTCTGCAACGCCTGGAGACGCGCGGCGTTGTCGGGGATTGGCCTGAAGATCAGGGTCCCGATCTCTGGCTCCGTCTCCCCCCACCAATCGTCGTTTCGGACGAGCGTCAGCCGGTCGCCGCGCTCCCACGACTCGAACTTGTACGCGCCAGTCCCTGTCGGATGCTCGGTGCCGTAGGTCCCGCTCGGCTGGAAGACACCGGCCTCCTCGTCCACGGTCCCCGCATCGGCCTTGAACTCGGTCAGCGCCTTCGGGCTCGCGATCCCGAAGTTCACGAGCGCGAGCGCCCCGAGGAACGACGACGACGGCTCGCTGAGAGTGATGACGGCCGTCTGCTCGTCGGGCGCCTCACAGCTCTTGTACAGGCTCGGTGAAAGAGTCTCGTCCTCGTTCTGGGCGTACCCGCGGAACACGGTCTGCCAGTAGTACGAGACGCTCGAATTCTGGAGCCCGCCCTTGAAGTTGAACCAGCGGTCGAAGTTGAAGCAGACCGCCTCGGCGTTGAACGGCTCGCCGTCGTGGAAGGTCACGCCGTCCTTGAGCTTGAACGTCCACGTCAATCCGTCGGGGGAGGCCTCCCAGCTCTCGGCCAACTCGGGGACGATCTCGGTCGTTCCCGGCTCGAGGCCCACCAGCGTCTCGAAGATCTGATCGATCACACGCAGCGACTCCCCGTCCGACACGAGCGCGCCGTCGAGCACGACCGGGTCCGACGCGGTGCCGAAGGTGAGCGTGTCACCGCCTCCGCCTCCGCCGCATCCAGCAGCGACGAGAGCGACGAGCGCCACGCCGCAGAGCCCTGCCAGCCACCTGATTCTGTCCCTCACACCCTCTCCTTTCCGCGGCAACACATGTCTGAGCAGCCCAGTAAACCGCAGGCTCGGAGCAGGGGCAAACGACAGCGGGCCCGAAGGCCCGCTGTCCGGTCAATCGAATGCGCGTCGGTTAGGCCGCGAGGCCCGCGAGATCGCGGAGCGCCTCGAGGCGCTTCAGCGCCTGGCCTTCGAGCTGACGCACACGCTCGCGCGTGAGGTCGAGCTCGTGCCCGATCGCCTCGAGCGTCCAGGGCTCGCCCTCGAACCCGAAGCGGAGCTCGAGGATTCGGCGCTCGCGCTCCGGGAGCGCGTCGAGTGCACGGCGGATGCTCTGGCGCCGAAGCGACTCCTCCGCCTCGTCGAACGGATCGGCCGCCTCGCGGTCGGCGAAGAGGTCACCGAGCTCGCCCTCGTCGTCCGCACCGACCGTCTGGTTCAGCGAGACCGACGCGTGGGCGGCGCCGAGCGCCTCGTCGACGTGCTGGAGCGGCAGGCCGGTCGCCTCCGCGAGCTCCTCCTTCGTCGCCTCGCGGCCGAGCTCGACCTCGAGCCGGCGCGCGGCACGCGAGAGCTTCTGCTGGCGCTCGACGACGTGGACGGGAACGCGGATCGTCCGCGCGTGGTTGGCGACGGCGCGCTGCACCGACTGCCGGATCCACCACGTGGCGTAGGTCGAGAACTTGAACCCGCGGCGCCAGTCGAACTTCTCGACGGCGCGGTTGAGCCCGAGCGTGCCCTCCTGGATGAGATCGAGGAACGGAACGCCGAGGCCGCGGTAGCCCTTGGCGATGGAGACGACGAGCCGGAGGTTCGACTCGATCATCGTCCGCTTCGCGACGGGGTCGCCGCGCTCGATGCGCTTCGCGAGCGCAACCTCCTCGGAGGCGGTCAGGAGCTTGTGGCGTCCGACGTCGGCGAGGAAGAGCTGGAGACTGTCCGCGGCACCGGATACGGCGCCGGCCTCGTACTGCGGCTTCTCGGCCTCCTTACCGCTCGCCTCGGTGTCGGGCTGGGCGATCTCGATCCCGTGCGCCTCGAGCTCGCGCTGCAGGAGCTCGGCATCGTCCTCGCCGAGGTCGTGCTCGAGCACGAAGGCCTCGATGTCAGCGGTCCCGAGGTGCCCGCCATGCTCCTCGGCCCGCTCGATCAGGGCCTTCACGTGCTCGGATTCGAGCAGTTCGATCAGCTGGTTCTGCGTCAAGAGAGTCTTCAGTCCTTTCGGTGAATCGGCGACTTGAGAAGAAGCAACAAACTTACTGAGTCTAAGGTGCCTTTCCTTCTATTTCCAGGGTTATCCAGCGCGCCGGGGGCGTCACAAACTCCATCAACGTCGTCGCCCCCTCTGGTTATTCCGTTGCCGATCGCTCGGCGGTTTGTGGCGCGGCGCCGAGGAGCCTGAAGGCCCTCGTTTCACCTGAGACGCCTGGGCGTTCAGGCAGTTAGATCATGACCCGCTGCGCGGATGGAAAAAACCCCCGCTCGCACGCCTTTACGCGCTCTTAGCGCGTCTTTCCGCAAGAAGCTCGACGGCCCGCTCGAGCGTCACGCCCTCGACCGTGTCCGCGCGGCGCAGGCTCGCGTTCGTCTCTCCGTCGGTGACGTACGGCCCGAAGCGCCCGTCCTTGACGACGATCGGCTTCCCGCTCGACGGGTCCGCGCCGAGCTCGCGCAGCGGCCCGCGGGCAGCGCCCCTGCCTCGTCGCCGCGGCGGCTGCGCCAGGAGCGCCTTCGCCTCGTCGAGCGTGACGGTGAAGAGCTGCTCCTCGTTCTCGAGGGAGCGGGAGTCGGAACCGCGCTTCACGTACGGGCCGTAGCGACCGTTCTGCGCAGTGACCTCCTCGCCGTCGAGCTCACCGAGGACGCGCGGCAGCGTGAGCAGCCGGAGCGCATCGTCGAGCTCGACGGTCTCAGGCGACATCGACGCGAACAGCGAGGCGGTCCGCGGCTTCTCCTCGGCGCCGTCGGTGAGAACCTCGGTGACGTACGGCCCGTAGCGACCGACCCTGACCACGATCTCGTTGCCCGTCTCCGGGTCGTGTCCGAGCGGGCGGTTGTCCGGCTGCGCGAGGAGCTCCTCCGCCTTCTCCGCGGTGAGCTCGTCAGGTGCGAGGTCGGCCGGAAGGTTTGCGCGCTCCTCTCCGCGCTCGACATAGGGGCCGTAGCGGCCGACGCGCACCACGGCCTCGGTCCCGGGGATCGGGATCGAGTTGACCGCGCGTGCGTCGATCTGGTCGAGATGCTCGGTGACGAGCTGGTGCAGCCCCGGAGAGCCGTCGCCGAAGTAGAACCGTCTCAGCCACTCGACGCGCTCCTCGTCGCCGGCGGCGATGCGGTCGAGGTCGCTCTCCATCCTCGCCGTGAAGTCGAAGTCGACGAGCCGCTCGAAGTGCCGCTCGAGCAGGTTCACGACCGCGAACGCGAGGAAGGTCGGCACGAGCGCGGTTCCCTTCTTGAACACGTAGCCGCGATCGATGATCGTCGAGAGGATGGCTGCATAGGTCGAGGGCCGCCCGATTCCGCGGTCCTCGAGCGCCTTCACGAGCGTCGGCTCCGTGTAACGCGACGGCGGCGTGGTCGCGTGGCCGTCCGGCTCGAGCGAGACGGCCGTGACCTCCTGCCCGACCTCGAGCTGCGGAAGCGGGCGCTCCTCGTCGTCGTCCGCCGGCTCGTCGCGGCCCGGCTGGTAGGCGGCGAGGAAGCCGCGGAAGGTGATGACGGTCCCCGAGGCGCCGAACTCGACGTCCTCGTCCGCGGAGGTCGTCGCCCCGATGCGGAGCGAGACCGTCTGCCCGCGCGCGTCCTCCATCTGGGACGCGAGCGTCCGCTTCCAGATCAGGTCATAGAGCGCGAGCTCATCACGCGAGACTGCGCCCTTGATCTGGTCCGGAGTGCGGAACGAGTCCCCTGCGGGGCGGATCGCCTCGTGCGCCTCCTGTGCGTTCGCGACGGCGCGGCCGTACGCGCGCGGCTTCTCCGGGACGTACTCGTCGCCGAAGAGCTGCTTCACCTGCGTGCGCGCGGCGGCAACCGCCGACTCGGACAACGTCGTCGAGTCGGTCCGCATGTACGTGATGTAGCCCGACTCGTAGAGCCGCTGGGCGACGCGCATCGTCGTCTGCGCGGCGAAGCGGAGCTTGCGGCTCGCCTCCTGCTGCAGCGTCGCGGTGCGGAACGGGGCCGCGGGGCGCCGGCGGTACGGCTTGTCGTCGGCGGAGCGTACGGTGAAGTGCGCGCCGTCCAGCCGCTCGGCCAGGCCGCGCGCGTCGGCCTCGTCGAGAACCGTGAGGCTCTCGTCGCGCAGCGTTCCGTCCGGCGCGAAGTCCCGCCCCTGCGCGACGCGCTTGCCCGCGACCGACACGAGGCGCGCCTCGAACGAGCCGGGGTCGAAGGTCGCGAGCAGGTCCCAGTAGCCGGCCGACACGAACGAGATCCGCTCGCGCTCGCGCTCGACGACGAGCCGCGTCGCGACGGACTGCACGCGTCCGGCGGACAGCCGGGGCATGACCTTCTTCCACAGCACGGGGGACACCTCGTAGCCGTAGAGCCGGTCGAGGATGCGCCGCGTCTCCTGCGCGTCGACGAGATCCTGGTCGATGTCGCGCGTCTGCTCGAGGGCGCGGGCGATGGCGTCCTTCGTGATCTCGTGGAAGACCATCCGCCGCACCGGGACCTTCGGCTTCAGGACCTCGACGAGGTGCCAGGCGATGGCCTCGCCCTCGCGGTCCTCGTCCGTCGCGAGCAGAAGCTCGTCGGCGTCCTTGAGGTGCTTCTTCAGCGCGGTGACGACCTTCTTCTTCTCGGTGTCGACGATGTAGTAGGGCTCGAAGCCCTTCTCCACGTCCACGCCGAGGGCGCCGAAGCGCTTGCGCTGCGCGTTCGGGACGTCGGAGGCGCGGTTCGGCAGATCGCGGATGTGGCCGATGCTCGACTCCACGGCGAAGCCGCTGCCGAGGTAGCGGCCGATCGTCCGCGCCTTCGCCGGCGACTCCACGATGACGAGGCTCTTTGCCATCGGCGCGACAGGTTAGCGCCGTCGTCAAGCCTCACCGGAGGGCGATACTGCCGCGCGTGCCGGAAGCTCCCAGGCCGAGCTGGCTCTATTTCGTGATCGCGGCGCTCAGCTATCCCGTTCTGAAGGCGGTGTTCAGGCACCGTGCCACCGGGCTGGAGAATGTCCCGCAAACGGGCGGATTCGTGCTGGCCGCGAACCACTGGTCGAACTTCGACCCGTGGCCGCTCGGGATCCCGCTCTTCCCGCGACGTTTCCTGCGGTTCATGGCGAAATCGGAGCTCTTCTGGTTCCCTCTGAGCACGATCGCGCGAGCCGGCGGTGCGTTTCCCGTGCGGCGCGGCGAGCGTGACGAGGAGGCGATCGCGACGGCGATCGCGCTGTGCCGCGAGGATCACGCCGTGGTCATGTTCCCCGAGGGCACCCGGCGTCGAAAGGGCCTCCGCAAGAAGCGCGAGGCGCGCTGGCACACGGGCGCGGCGCGAATCGCGCTGGAAGCGCGCGTCCCGCTCGTCCCCGCCGGCCTCGCCGGCACTGAACGCCTGGCGCGGCTCGGCCCACTGCGCGTCCGCTACGGCGAGCCGATCGAGCTCGCCGACCTCGAAGGCCTGCCAGCTGCGGAGGCCGCGCGCACCGCCACCGACCGTCTGCAGGCCGCGATAGGCGAGCTCGAGGAGTCGCTCACGTGAAGCCGCTCCTCGTCATGGACGGCGACTCGTTCGCGCACCGCGCGTACCACGGCGTGCCAAAGACCGTGCGCCGCAAGGACGGCGGCCCCGGGAACATGCTCATGGGAGTCTCGAACTACTTGTTGCGCTTCTGGAACGAGGAGCGCCCGCGGACTGTGCTCGTTGCGTGGGACACGCTGACGGTGCCCACGTACCGGCACGAGGAGCTCGCCGTGTACCAGAGCGGGCGCGAGTTCGACCGCGAGCTCCTCGAGCAGCTCGACATGCTGCCAGCACTCGTCGCCGCCACCGGCTTCGCGGTCGCAAAGGAGCCGGGCTACGAGGCGGACGACTTCCTCGGCGCCGCGGTGACTCAGGAGGAGGCGGCGGGCGGAGCGGTCCTCGTGGCGACGTCCGACCGCGACGCGTTCCAGCTCGCCGGCGAGAAGACGACAATTCTGCAGCCCGTGCGCGGCGAGGCGCCGACTCGGATCGGCCCGGACGAGGTGCGCGAGCGCTACGGGGTCGAGCCCGAGCAGGTGCCCGACTTCATCGCCCTTCGCGGCGACCCGTCCGACAAGATCCCCGGCGCGCGCGGGATCGGGCCGAAGAAGGCGGCCGACCTCCTCGCGCAGTACGGGACGCTCGACGCGATGCTCGAGGAAGGGCGCTTCGCTGCCGAGGCCGACGCGCTGCGCCTGTACCGCCGGATCGCGACACTCGACCGCGCGGCCCCGCTGCCCCCGCTTCCCGACGTGGACCCCGACTGGAGCCGCGCCGCCGCGCACGCGCGCGAGATCGGCATGGAGGGGCTTGCGCGGCGCTACGAGGAGGCGGCTGCGACCTGGACGTGATCAGCCACCCGGCGATGGCGCACCTGCACGCGCCCGGGCCGCACCTCCACGCGGAGAGCCCGGCGCGGCTGCAGGCGCTGCACGCGCGCTTCCCCGAGTTTGCCGAGGCGACGACGGCGACCCGCGAGCAGCTCCAGCGTGTGCACTCGTCCGCGTACGTCGACGCGGTCGACGCGATCGACGGCGAGGTGTGGCTCGATCCTGACACGTATGCGGGGCCGACCACCTGCGAGGCTGCTCGTCTCGCGGCCGGCGCTGCGATCGCGGCGGTGGAGCAGGAAGCGTTCGCGCTCGTCCGCCCGCCGGGCCACCACGCGCTGCGTGAGTCGGCCATGGGCTTCTGCATCTTCAACAACGTCGCCGTCGCGGCCCGGCACGCGCAGGTCGAACTGGGGCTGCGGCGCGTCGCGATCGTCGACTTCGACGTCCACCACGGGAACGGGACCGAGGAGCTCCTCCGCGGCGAGCCCGACGTCCTCTTCGTCTCGCTGCACCAATGGCCGTTCTGGCCCGGGTCGGGAGGCCCGGGAACGAGCGAGGGCACCATCGTCAACCTTCCGCTCCCGGCCGGCTCCGACGACGCCGTTTACGCGCAGGCGTTCGCGGAGGTGGTCGAGCCGACGGTCTCCGCCTTCCAGCCCGACCTCATGCTCGTCTCGGCCGGCTTCGACGCCCACGAAAGCGATCCGCTGGGAGAGATGCGCCTCACCGCGGACGGGTTCCGCGACCTCGCGCGCCGCTGCGGTGCGCTCGCGCCGCGGACGGCCGCCGTGCTCGAAGGCGGTTACAACCTCGGGACGCTGCCCGATCTCGTGGAGGCGGCGCTCGAGGGGTTCTCGGACTAGCCGCGCGCGATCTCGAGCCGCTCGAGCGCCTCGCGGCGCGACGAGACGCCGAGCTTGCGGAGCATGCTCTTCACATGGGAGCGGACCGTGTGCTCGGAGATCGTGAGCCGCTGCGCGATCTCGTCCGTCGCCTGGTGCTCGTCGAGCAGGAGGAGCACCTCGACCTCGCGGGCCGAGAGCAGGCTCGTGATCTCCGTGGGAGTGCCCTCGAGCCGGCCGCCTACGCGAACGCGCTCGACGAGCTTGCGCGCGACCGTGCCCGACAGCGCGGCCTCGCCGCGGAGTACCCCTCGTAAGAACGTCGCGAGGTGCTCGGGGGGCTCGGTCTTCAGCAGATAGCCGGCCGCGCCCAACCTGATCGCGGCCAGCAGGTTCTCCTCAGCCTCGGAGGCGGTCAGCACGACGACCTGGCTGTCAGGAGCCTGCTCGCGGATGCGGGGCAGCGCGGTGAGCCCGTCCATCACGGGCATCCTCAGGTCGAGGAGCACGACGTCGGGCTGAAGCTGCGCGGCCGCCGCGATCGCCTCCTCGCCGTTCGACGCGTCCCCGACGACGTCGAACCCTTGCTGGGCGAGCAGCGCGGCAACCGCACCCCGAGTCAGGGGATGGTCGTCGACGAGCAGGATCGTGCCGGCCACGTTTCCTCTATCGGCAGCAGGCCGCCGGCCGACAAGGAAAGTTGCCCCTACACGGGCTCGTGCGCCCGCGCCTGCGCCACCCCGATCATCGTGTCGCGGGTGACGAGCGCGGCTAGCTCCTCCTCTCCGAGGCCGTCGGTACCCTCCGGCCGGCTCGGGATCACGAGATACCGGATGTCTGCGGTCGAGTCGACGACGCGCACCTCTACGTCGTCGTCCAGCGTGACTCCGAACTCCTCGAGCACGCCGCGTGGGTCGGCCACGGTTCGCGACCGATAGGGCAGGCTCTTGTACCAGTCCGGCGGCGGGCCGAGCAGCGCCCTCGGGTAGCAGGAGCAGAGCGTGCAGACGACGACGTGATGCACGGACTCGGTGTTCTCGAGCGCGACCACGACCGGCGCCTCACCGGGATCGAGGTCGAGCTCGAGCGCGGCCTCGCGCGCGTCGTCGAGAAGGCGCGCCTTGAACGCCGGGTCGGCCCACGCCCTCGCCACGAGCTTCGCGCCGTCGGCCGGGGTGCGGGAGACGAGCCGGTCGATCCGCCGGCGCACGTCCTCGCGATCGACCACACCCTTCTCGACGAGCAGCTCCTCGAGAGCCCGAACGCGGGCGGCGGCCTTGGGCTCGCCGTCCGTGCCGATCGGCTCGTGCGGGTGGTCGTGATCGTGGTCGTGACTCATTCGGCCTCCTCCAGCCAGTGCTCGAAGACATCGACGAGAAGACGGTCACGCGCAGCACCCTGGTACCGCGGCCAGAGCTCTCCCTGATCGAAGCCGACGAGGTAGAGCCGCTGCGCGGGCTGCCCGTCGGCGCCGTACGCCCTGGTCTCCGGGTTCGCGAACTGCGCGTGCACGCGCTCGACCCGCCCGGTCCGGCCCTTGACGTAGCCCGGCGTCCGGTGGTGACCGGGATGCGTCCGCGCCGCGACGCGGACACGCTGGCCGGGCTCGAAGCTCACGACGCGACCCGCGCGTCGAGCTCGCCGGGCCGAAGTAGGCCCTTCTCCGTGAGGATGGTCTCCGCCGAGTAGAGCCAGCGCTCGTAGTAGGACGCACGCTCGTACTCGTCGGGCGGCATCCCCTCGATCCCGCGCCGGAGCTCGTCGACGTTCATCACGCCTGCGCCGCCGAGGGCTCCGACGAGGCCGTCGGTCAGGAGCTCCCAGTCCGCGAGCTCGTGCTCGCTCCGATCGATCGGCGATGCGTCCGGGAGCCCGCCACGGTCGTGCACGGCACCGTCCACGCCGCCGATCGTAGTCACACGCGGCCGCGGTCGCGGGCGAGCTCGAAGAGTCCGGCCCACTGACGCGCGCCGAGGTCGCGTGGCAACGCGTCCACTCCGAACCCGAGGACCGGCGCAAGCCGCTTGAGCTCCCTCGGTGTGAGGTGTGCGCGCAAGGCGATCCGCAGGGGACGCTGAGCGCGGAAGCCGTCGGCGACGAACCGCGCGTACCGCGCGAACTCGCACGCCTCCACGAGCGGCTCCGGGCGCCGGAGGGCGCGGAGAACCCCGGCGTCGACGGCTGGAGGCGGCGAGAACGCCGTCCGCGAGATTCGAGTCGTCACCGCGAGCTCGTACCACGCGCCCCAGAGCACGCCCTTGAGCGTCGCCGGCCAGACCGCAGCGTGCTTGACAGCGGCCTCCCACTGGACGATCGCGTCCGCCCGCCGGAGCGGGACGCGCGGATCGCCGAGAAGCCGGCTCAGGATGTCGCGAGAGCCGGCGAAGGGCAGGTTGGCGACGACCGCGAACGGCGACTCCGGCCAGCGGTACTCGCGCGCGTCTGCCTCGACCACATCGACCTCGCGCTCGGAGAAACGGCGTCGTAGCTCAGAAGCGAGCACCGGGTCGAGCTCGAGGGCGACGACGCGCGCCCGCGCGGCGGCCAGCGCGTGTGTGAGCGCACCGGTACCCGCGCCGACATCGACGACGAGATCGCCGGCCTCGACACCGGCGTCGCGAACGAGGTCCGCTGCGAGTCGGCTACTGCGGAGGAAGTGCTGGCCCGGAGCGCCGCGCGCGGCTCGCCGCGCGGGTCGCTTCCGAACGGCCACGGAAGACCGCCATGACGCCCATTGGCCGGGAGTCTAGTCGGCGTCGTCGACGACGGGGGCGGCGACGACGCCGTACCCCTGCTGCTCGAGCATCGCGGAGGCGAGCGTCGCGTCCTCCTCGCTACCGACGAGGATCGTGAGCGTGCCACCGCGCTCGCGCGAGAGGTGCTCGAGGTCGAAGTCGGCGACGTTGATCCGCTCTGCACCGAGCGCCTGGAAGATCCCCGCAAGCACGCCCGGGCGATCCGGCACGTGCACGCGGAGCCGATGGAGCCTGCCCACGTCCTCGTACGCGGACTCGAGCATCCGCCGGCGATTGCCTGCGGCCTCGCCGATCCAGCGCGCGAGGAACCCCGCATCGCCATCCGCGAGCGCCGCCTCGAGCTGCTCGACGCGCCGTCGGTGCTCGGCGAGCGCGGGCGCGAGCGCGGCGCGGTTGTCGAGGAAGATGTCGACCCAGATCCGCGGGTTGGCACCGGCCACACGAGTCATGTCCCTGAGCGAGCCGCCCGCCGCGGCGAGCGGCTCCTGGCCTTCCACCCGTGCAGCCCCTGCGTGGTTGAGCAGCAGGTTGGCGAGCGCGTGCGGCAGGTGGCTCGTGATCGCGACGAGGCGGTCGTGTGCGTCCGGGTCGACCGCGATCGGCTGCGCGCCGAGCGCCGCGACGAACGCGTGCAGCCCCGCGTAGCGGCCCGGCTCCGTCGAGGCGCTCGGCGTCAGGAACCAGGTGGCGCCCGCGAAGAGCTCGGCGCTCGCTCGCTCCGGCC
>Ga0081455_10003972_pt1 | contig 16773 bp, 15 predicted proteins | sample TabmetS3T2R1_FD_70207 | JGI IMG/M metagenome (GOLD analysis project Ga0081455, IMG submission 70207) | Tabebuia heterophylla rhizosphere microbial communities from the University of Puerto Rico - S3T2R1 | ecosystem: Host-associated > Plants > Roots > Rhizosphere ...
TTGGCCTTGCCCACCAGCGTCGGCTTCGCAATGTAGTTGTCGGCAAAGATCTTCTTCAGGGCTTCAACCTTCGGAATGTCGTTGAAGACAATATAGGGTTGGTTGGGGTGCAGCGTCAGATAGTCCTGATGATAGTCTTCCGCCGCGTAGAAGGCGTCGAGCTTGTCGATCTTGGTCGCGATCGGCTTCCTGTACACCTTTGCCGCATTAAGCTGGGCGATATAGGCCTCCGCCACCTTCTTCTGCTCGTCATTGGCGAAGAAGATCGCCGAGCGATATTGCGTGCCGACATCGGGGCCCTGGCGGTTGAGCTGGGTCGGGTCGTGCACGACGGAGAAGAAGATCTGCAGGATCTTGCCGTAGGAAATCTTCTTCGGATCGTACTTGACCTCGACCACTTCGGCGTGGCCGGTCCTGCCGCTCGATACCAGATTGTAGTCGGCCGTGTCCTTGGTGCCGCCGGCGTAGCCGGAGACCGCGTTGATCACGCCGGCCGTGTGCTGGAACACGCCCTGCACGCCCCAGAAACAGCCGCCGGCGAGCACGGCGGTCTGGATGCCGTCGGCGTCCTTGGCGTCCGCGGTGGGGGCGGGGATGATCACGGCCTCTTCCGCCGCGCGCGACGGCGCAATGGCGAAAGCGGCAACGGCCAGCGCGCCGATGGCGGCGGCGCAGAGCGTAAGGCGGCTGAACGGGCTGCGGAGCATGGTTTCCTCGTGGGGCGCGGGTTGGAAGGTAGTTTAGAGCGGGGACCGCGCTTCGCAATCTTTTGGCGGCCCTTCCGGATACCCAAGATACGCGCCGGCGCGGTTCCTGTTACGCAGCCGCGCCACACGAGTTCGTGAACAAAATCGGCCGAAATCCAAGACGTTAGCGGGGCAGGGAGGCGCGCTTGACCGGTACCTTTCCGCCACCAAGAATGAACCCCCCGCACCCTCTTGCGACAACAGGTCGTCCCCGGAGCGTTTCGCAAATGCTACGCGCCTTGTTCCTCTCGCTCAGCCTGTCGGTCGCTGCGACATTCGCGTTGGCAGCCACCGATGTGGAGACCTGCCGCGATAACCAGGCCGAGGCCGCGGCGCGGCTCACCGCCTGTACGGCGGTGATCGCAGACGACAGGGTCACCGGCAAGCCGAAGGCTTTTGCCAATTGGTACATCGGCGATTCCCTGTTGAAGAAGCGCGATTATGAGGGCGCGCTGACGGTGCTGAACAAGGCGCTGGAGCTCGATCCCGATAACGCCACCGTGCTGAACTCGCGCGGTCTCGCCTACAGCAACAAGGGCGAGGAGGAGCGCGCGATGGCCGACTTCGATCTCGCCTTGCAGAGGCGGCCGAATTTCCCCGCGCCCTACAACAATCGCGGCCTGATCTTCATGCGCCGCGGCGAGCTGCAGCGCGCCTACGATGAATTCAACATCGCGCTTTCGCTCAATGCCGGCGCCAACCGCTATACCAACCTGCTCAATCTCGGGCGGGTGCAGACCCTGCGCAAGCAATACGAATCGGCGCTCGCCTATTTCGCGGAAGGCAAGCCGCTCTATCCGCAGGGATGGCAGATCCCGGGCTACCGCTGCATCACCTATACCGAGATGGGCCGCCTGGACGAGGCGCTGACCGACTGCAACGAGGTGCTTGCACAGCATCCGAAGTTTGCCGGGCCGTTGGCCCGCCGCGGCAACGTCTATCGCATCAAGGGCGATCTCGATGCCGCGCTCAGGGACTACAACGACGCCCTCAAGCTCAGCCCGAATTTCGTCAATGCCTATGTCGGCCGCGGCCAGGTGTTCGAAGCGCGCAAGGATATGGCCGCCGCGCGAGCCGACTACCGTTCGGCCGGCGCCGCGCTGACCAAGGTCGACGAGTACGAGACCACGCTGGCGCGGCGCTTTGCCAGGGAACGGCTGGCGGCGCTGGTCGCGGCGGACCCCTCGCTGCGCAGCCAGTCGACCGAGCCGGTCGCCCCGGCGCCCGGAAAGCTGACGGCGCCTGGCGCGGCGGCTGCTTCCGATTCGCGCAAGGTCGCGCTGATCGTCGGCAACGGCGCCTACCGGAACGTCGAGAAGCTCGCAAACCCGCCGCGCGACGCAAAACTGATCGCCGACACGTTGCGCGGCCTTGGCTTCCAGACGGTGACGCTCGCGCCTGACCTCACCCGCGACCAGTTCTTCGGCGCGCTGCGCGAGTTCGGCCGCGACGCCGAGAGGGCGGACTGGGCCGTGGTCTATTATGCCGGCCACGGCATGGAGATCGGCGGCATCAACTACCTGATTCCGACCGACGCGAAACTCGCCGCCGACCGCGACGCGGAAAGCCAGGCGGTGGCGCTGGAGCAGGTGATTGCCGCGGTCTCGGGCGCGCGCAAGCTGCGGCTGGTGATGCTCGATGCCTGCCGCGACAATCCCTTCGAAAAGACCATGCAGCACACCATCGCGCTGAAGCTGGTCAGCAAGGGGCTCTCCAACATCGAGCCGGAGGCCGGCTTCATGGTGGTGTACGCCGCCAAGCACGGTGAGACCGCGCTCGACGGCGATTCCCTCAATAGTCCGTTCGCCACTGCGCTAGCGCGCGAGATCAGGGTGCCGAAGGTCGAAGTGCGAAGGCTGTTCGACATCGTCCGCGACGACGTCTGGAAAGCCACCAATCGCCAGCAGCAGCCTTTTACTTACGGCTCGTTGCCGGGCCGGGAAGATTTTTACTTCGTTGCGGAGAAATGACGCGCAGCGTCATTCCGGGGCGATGCGAAGCATCGAACTATGGAGCGCACTTGCGCTCCTGAGAATCTCGAGGTTCCGGGTCTGGTCCTTCGGACCATCCCGGAACGACAGAAGGCGACGGCGCGCGTTAAACCACCACGCTCAGCCTTTTCGCCGCCCGCGTGATGCCGGTGTAGAGCCAGCGCGCGCGGCTGTCCTGGAAGGCAAAGCTCTCGTCGAACAGCACGACGTCGTCCCATTGCGAGCCCTGCGACTTGTGCACGGTCAGCACATAGCCGTAGTCGAACTCGTCATAGGGTTTGCGCTGCTCCCACGGGATGGCCTCGATGCCGCCCTCGAAGCACTCGCCGCGCACGGAAACTTTCGTCACCTTGTGACCAAAGTCCTCGTCGGGCGAGACGCGCATGGTGACGATCTTCGACTTCGACTGCGCGCGCGACTTCACCCGCCACAGCCCGCCGTTGAACAGGCCCTTCTTGCGGTTGTTGCGCAGGCACACCAGCTTGTCGCCGGCCACCGGCAGCGGTTCCTCGATGTTCTGCTTTTGCCGGATGCGCATGTTGTAGGCGCGGCGGGTGTTGTTGCGCCCGACCAGCACCTGGTCGGTCTTCATCACCCGCTCGGGATCGAGCTCCCTGCGCGAGATGACGTCGCTCTCGCCATAGCGGCCGATCTCGAGTTCACGTCCTGCGCGGATATCCATCGACATGCGCACGATCGGATCGTTCTGCGCCTGGCGGTGAACTTCGGTGAGCATCGCATCCGGCTCGGCGTCGGTGAAGAATCCGCCGCCGGCAATCGGCGGCAATTGCGCGGGATCGCCCAGCACCAGCAGCGGACAATCGAACGACAGCAAATCGCGGCCGAGCTCGGCATCCACCATCGAGCATTCGTCGATCACGATCAGTTTTGCCTTCGAGGCCGGCGCATCGTCCCACAGCTCGAAGCTCGGCTGCTCCACGCCTGACTCGCGGGCGCGGTAGATCAGCGAATGGATGGTGGAGGCGCCGTCGCAGCCCTTGTTGCGCATCACCAGCGCCGCCTTGCCGGTGAAGGCGGCGAATTTCACCTCGCCATCGACGCCTTCGGCGACATGGCGCGCCAGCGTGGTCTTGCCGGTTCCGGCATAGCCGAACAGGCGGAACACAGCCGGCGTGCCGTGCTTGCCCGGCTTGGCCTTGAGCCAGTCGGCAACGGCCTTGAGAGCGGAATCCTGGTGCGGCGTGAAGCTGGTCATGGTCTAGGCGAGGGGAGAGACGTGGCCTCGCGGGCCGCGACTCAAGGCACCCTCAACCTAACCATTGAAAGCGCCGGCGCAAGCCGCAGAGGCGCGTGCCAGCTACTGCCAGCCCGGAATGCCACGCATGTCCGGCAGCTGATGAGCAATGCCCTTGTGGCAGTCGATGCAGGTCTTCTCGCCCGTGAACAGGAAGCGCTGGTGGGCGACGGAAGCGCGCGGCGACTGCTTGGTGATGTCCATCGACTGCGCGCTGTGGCAGTTGCGGCATTCCAGCGAGTCATTGGCCTTGAAGCGCGCCCATTCGTGCAGCGCCAGCTCGAGCCGGTGGTCGGTGAATTTCTCGCGGGTGTTGATAACGCCGAACAGATGGCCCCAGACTTCCTTCGAGGCCTGCATCTTGCGCGCAATCTTGTCGGTCCACTCGTGCGGCACGTGGCAGTCCGGGCAGGTTGCGCGCACGCCGGAGCGGTTGGTGAAGTGGACGGTCGACTTCAATTCCGCGAATACGTTGTCGCGCATCTCGTGACAGCTGGTGCAGAATTTTTCCGTGTTGGTCAGTTCCAAGGCGGTGTTGAAGGCGCCCCAGAAGATGATGCCGGCGACGAAGCCCGCCATCACGAGCACGCCGAGCCCGAATACCGAGCTCGGGCGGATCAGCACGCCCCAGAGTTCGAGGGCGAAATTCCAGACCCGGGCAAAGAAGCCGGGACGCGATTCTGCGCCATTCGCCGTGCTCATCGCCGGCCACCTGGTGCAGCGCGGGTCAGCAGGGTGTCGATATCGACGAAATCATTGCTGACCGGCGGATTGGAGGTGCTTTGCGGCACGTGACATTCGGTGCAGAAGAAGCGCCGCGGCGAGACCGAGGCGAGGAACTGGCCGTCGCGATCCATGAAGTGGGTGATCGAGACCATCGGCGCCTGCGATTCCGCGGTGCGCGCCCGGGCGTGGCAGGTCAGGCATTTGTTGCCGTTGAGGTCGATCTGGTAGCCGTCGATCGAATGCGGGATCACCGGCGGCTGCTCGGGGTAATTGCGCACCTCCTTCTCGGCGGTGTTCTTGTTCGGCATCATCGGCGGCGCCGGGCCCTCGTCGTTGAGGGGAGCCGGGCCGCGCAGCCCGGAATTGAGTGTCTGCGCGGCGAGCGAGCCCGCACCGGCAACCAGCGCGGCGGCCAGCAGGAGGATGACGGATTTCCTGACCATGGTCACACCTTCTCGATGCGCACGGCGCATTTTTTGAAATCGGTCTGCAGCGAGATCGGATCGGTAGCGTCCAGCGTCACCTTGTTGATCAGCTTGGATTCGTCGAACCAGGGCACGAAGACGAGGCCCTTCGGAGGCCGGTCGCGGCCGCGTGTCTCGAGGCGCGCGCGGATGAAGCCGCGGCGCGAGATCACCTTCACCTCATCGCCGCGACGAAGCTTGGCCTCCTGCGCGTCGTCCGGATGCATGAAGCATACCGCTTCCGGGAAGGCGCGGTACAGCTCCGGCACGCGGCGCGTCATGCTGCCCGAATGCCAGTGCTCCAGCACGCGCCCGGTGGAGAGCCAGAGCGGATATTCCTTGTCCGGCGATTCCGCCGCCGGCTCGAACGGCAGCGCAAAGATGCGCGCCTTGCCATCCGGGAAGCCATAGAACTGGTAGTTCACTCCTTGCTTCACATAGGGATCGCTGCCTTCCTTGAAGCGCCACTTGGTCTCCTGGCCGTTGACGACCGGCCAGCGCAGGCCACGCTCGCGGTGATAGGTGTCGAACGGCGCAAGGTCGTGGCCATGGCCGCGGCCGAAAGAGGCGTATTCCTCGAACAGGCCCTTCTGCGGATAGAAGCCGAATGCCTTTGCCTCGTCGTTGCCGTAGCCGGCCTCGATGTCGGACACCGGGTACTTGTCCACCACGCCGTTCTTGTAGAGCACGTCGAACAGCGTCTTGCCGCGATATTCGGGCTTCTTGGCGAGCAGTTCCTCCGCCCAGACTTCTTCCATCTTGAAGCGCTTGGAAAATTCCATCAGCTGCCAGAGATCGGATCGCGACTCGCCGGGCGCGCTGACCAGCTGGTGCCAGAATTGCGTGCGCCGCTCGGCATTGCCGTAGGCGCCTTCCTTCTCCACCCACATCGCGGTCGGCAGGATCAGGTCGGCGGCAAGCGCGGTGACCGTCGGATAGGCCTCCGACACCACGATGAAATTGTCGGGGTTGCGGAAGCCGGGATAGGTCTCCTCGTTGACGTTTGCGCCGGCCTGCAGATTGTTATTTACCTGCACCCAATAGGCGTTGAGCTGGCCGTCACGTAGCATCCGGCTCTGCAGCACGGCGTGATAGCCCGGCTTGTCGGGAATGGTGCCTTCCGGCAGTTGCCAGATCTTCTCGGCGATGTCGCGGTGCGCCTTGTTGGCGACCAGCATGTCGGCGGGCAGGCGGTGCGAGAAGGTGCCGACCTCGCGCGCGGTGCCGCACGCCGAGGGCTGGCCGGTCAGCGAGAACGGGCTGTTGCCGGGCGTTGCGATCTTCCCGGTCAGGAGATGGATGTTGTAGACGAGGTTGTTGCACCAGACGCCGCGGGTATGCTGGTTGAACCCCATGGTCCAGAAGCTGACCACCTTGGTCTTGGGGTCGGCGTACATCTCGGCCAGCGCCTCGATGCGGTTGAGCGGCACGCCGGACATCTCCGCGGCCTTCTCCAGCGTGTATTCGGAGACGAATTTTGCGTACTCGTCGAAGGTCATGTCGGTGGCGTCGTTGGCCTTGGCGGCACCGGTCGCCTTCTTCTGCAGCGGGTGGTCCGGGCGCAGGCCGTAGCCGATATCGGTCTGGCCGCGCTTGAACACGGTATGCGCGCTGACGAAAGCCTTGTTGACCCGCCCGGTCTTGATGATGTGGTTGGCGATGGCGTTGAGGATGTAGAGATCGGTCTGCGGCACGAACACCATGCCGATGTCGGCGAGGTCGAACGAGCGGTGCTCGAACGTCGAGAGCACGGCGACGCGGACATGCGGCGCGGAAAGGCGGCGGTCGGTCACCCGCGTCCACAGGATCGGGTGCATCTCCGCCATGTTGGAGCCCCACAGCACGAAGGCGTCGGTGGCCTCGATGTCGTCGTAGCAGCCCATCGGCTCGTCGATGCCGAAGCTGCGCATGAAGCCGGCCACGGCGGACGCCATGCAATGCCGCGCATTGGGATCGATGTTGTTGGAGCGGAAGCCGGCCTTGAACAGTTTTGACGCGGCGTAGCCTTCCCAGACCGTCCATTGTCCCGATCCGAACATGCCGACGCCGCTCGGCCCGCGTTTTTTCAGCGCATCCTTGAACTTCTCCGCCATGATGTCGAAGGCTTCGTCCCAGCTGACGGGCGTGAACTCGCCGTTCTTGTCGTATTTGCCATTGGTCTTGCGCAGCATCGGCCGCATCAGCCGGTCATGGCCGTACATGATCTTGGAGAGGAAGTAGCCCTTCACGCAGTTGAGGCCGCGATTGACCTCGCTCTTGATGTCGCCATGCGTTGCGACCACGCGGTTGTCCTTGGTGGCGACGATGACGCTGCAGCCGGTGCCGCAGAAACGGCACGGAGCCTTGTTCCATTCCAATTCGCTGGCATTGCGTTCGGTGACGACGTTGGCTGCCAGTGCCGGTATCGGCATCCCGGCGGCGCTGGCGGCGATCGCGGCAGCTTTGAGCTTGAGCAGCTGGCGGCGGTCGAGGTCAGGGGTGGTCATTGTGGTTCTCCCGGCGTCAGGCGAAGAGGGGGCTAGCTGACCTCGGTGGCGTGAAACACCAGTGAGGCCGTATGCACATGCGGCAGCAGCGAAATCGTGTTGAGCGTGGTGCCGAGCGAACCGGTATCGGGCGCGTCGACCACGACAATGAGTTTTCCCTTGGGATCGCGGCCGTGGATTTCGCATCCGGCAAGCGCCGTGATGGCTGCCGCGACCTCGTCGAGGTTTTCCGGACGAGCCTGCACGATGATGCTCGCGATTTCGCCTTCCGGCGGCGTCACCAGGCGGTCCGGGTTGAGGATGCGGCCCGTGATCAGGGCGCGGCGGTCGATGGCGGGTTGGGAAGAGGCCACGTTGCTTGTCCTTGCACTGCGATCATTTTTCGGGCGGGCCGGGCGGGCCTGCCGCGATCTGGTAAATCCACACGGCGAGGCCATAGCTGCCGACCGCAGCGACGGCGAGGGCGGGCATCATGACGGCGGTGAGGAAAAGGAACGCGAAGATTTCCATGCGCCTGCGGCGCGCTCGCGCGCTCGTATCGTCGGCGGCCGACATCCGTTGCCCCTCTTGAAAAATTCAGAAATGGACGGCGTCCGGGCCGTTGCCTGCCGGAACCTTAGGCGGTGGACTCGCGCGAGGGGTTGATTTGGATCAAACGGTTTAGAACCGGTCGAAATCCCGCAATCTTCCTAACATGCTGCCGCAGGTAGCGGCGCTCCTTCTCCCGCACGGCGGAATTGCGATGCGCTGGACTCGAATCCGCGCGGGACTAAACTGATCCCAACAAGAATAAGGCCGATCGCGGGGAGAAACGTCATGAAATTCGGTATCTTCTATGAGCTGCAGCTGCCAAGGCCATGGCAGGAGGGCGACGAGCTCAGGCTGTACCAGAATGCGCTGACGCAACTCGAGACTGCGGACCGCCTGGGCTACGACTACGCCTGGGTGGTCGAGCATCATTTCCTGGAAGAATATTCGCATTCGCCGGCGCCGGAATCCTTCCTTGCCGCCGCGAGCCAGCGCACCAGGCAGATCAGGCTCGGCCACGGCATCTTCCAGCTCACCACCAATCATCCCGCGCGGGTCGCGGAGCGCGTCGCGGTGCTCGACCTTCTCTCCAACGGCCGCTGCGAATTCGGCATGGGTGAGAGCGCATCCATCACGGAGCTCACGCCGTTTGGCCGTGACATGGAGACCAAGCGCGAGGTGTTCGAAGAGGCGGTGCGGGCGATCTTCCCGATGTTCACCAAAATCGGCACCGAGCATCACGGCAAGTATTTCGATATACCGCTGCGCAACGTCGTGCCAAAGCCGGTGCAGAAGCCGCACCCGCCGCTATGGATGGCGTGCTCGCAGCTGCCGACCATCGAACGCGCCGGGGAGAACGGTTTTGGCGCGCTGGGCTTCCAGTTCGTCAGTGCGGACGCTGCGCATGCCTGGGTGCACGCCTATTACAATGCGATCACCAAGCGGCTGAAGAAGCTCGCCGACTACGAGATCAATCCCAACATGGCGCTGGTGTCGTTCTTCATGTGCGCCGAGACGGACGAGGAGGCGCGGCGGCGCGCCGACGGCGCCACCTTCTTCCAGTTCGCGCTGCGCTATTACGGTCAATCGCACAACCGCCAGCGCCCGGCGCCCGGCACCGTCAACATGTGGGACGAGTACAACAAGTGGAAGCGCGAGAATCCGGAAGCGCAGGAGGCGGCGCTGCGCGGCGGCCTGATCGGTTCGCCTGAAACCATCCGCAAAAAGCTGCGGCGCTTCCGTACCTCGCATATCGATCAGGTGATCCTGCTCAACCAGGCCGGCAAGAACAGCCACGAGCATATCTGCGAGTCGCTCGAGCTGTTCGCCAAAGAAGTGATGCCGGAGTTTCGCCACGATCCCGAGCACGACGCCTGGAAGAAGGGTGTGCTCAATGGCTCGATCCAGCTCGAAGAGATCGACACCCAGGCTTTCATGGACCGCTACGGCAAGCTTGCGGTCAGTGTGGCGCCGTCGAAGGTCGCGGCGGGCTAACTCTAGCCCACCCGCCGACAGCCAACGGACCCCGCCCCGGGGGCGTTTCCCGCTCGCACTTCGGCCCTAGAGTGATAGGCTTTGCGTGTTTCCAGGCAGTGCACCATGGAACGCAGATGCGGAGGCGCGATTTCATCACCCTCTTGCTTTCGGCGATGGCGCCGCTTCCCGCGCGAGCCCAGCAGCCGATGCGCGAACGGCGCCTCGGTATTCTTTTTTCGCTCGCCGAAGATGATCCGGAATCGGTGGCACGCCGGGCCGCGTTTGAGCGCAAGCTCCAGCAATTGGGTTGGACCCAGGCGAGCAATCTTCGAATCGAGTATCGCTGGTCCGGAAACGACCCGGAGCTAATCCGCAAATATGCGGCGGAATTGGTAGCACTAAGACCCGATGTCATTTTGGTTTCCGGCAGCGTTGTCGTCGGCCCGATGGTGCGGGCAACCCGTAACATCCCGATCGTATTCTTGCAGGTTATTGACCCGGTTGGCTCTGGCTTGATCGAAAGCATGGCTCAGCCGGGCGGCAATGTTACGGGCTTTACGCAATTCGAATACAGCCTCGCAGGAAAATGGCTGGAATTGCTCAAGGAGGTTGCTCCAAATGTGTCGCGGGTGGCAGTATTGCGGGATGCGACGCGGGGGCCCGGTATTGGTCAATTCGCGGTGATCCAGGCTGTGGCTCCGCCGCACTCCGTTGAGCTACGTCCAATTAACGCCGGCGATGCTGCCGAGATGGAGCGCGGGATCGCTGCCCTTGGGCGTTCCCCGAACACGGGGCTAATCGTCACGGTCGGCGGAACCGCCGTGCGTCGCGATGTAATCATTGCTGCTGCGGCCAAGCACCGATTGCCGGCAGTCTATCCCTATCGCTACTTCGCTGTGGATGGTGGTCTGATCTCATATGGACCCAACACAATCGAGCCTTACCTGCGCGCGGCAGCCTATGTCGATCGCATATTAAAAGGCGAGACGCCCGCCAATTTGCCGGTGCAAGCGCCAACGAAGTATGACCTCACCGTCAATCTCAAGACTGCGCGCGCGCTCGGATTGACTATTCCACCATCAGTACTCGCCCGCGCCGACGAAACGATCGAGTAGAATGACTATGATTTCTGGCGACCCAGGCCTCCGGAGCGCTCGTCGAGGGGCGCAGGGCTGTAATGCATTTGCGCCGGGATACCAGAAACGGCCCTTCAAACCGCGGCCATTCGCAAGAACGCTTTTCTCCCCCGAGGCTCCGCGCCGACAGTAACGTTGCTTTTTTCAAGACGGTCTTCCCGGCGGGGCGCCGGGCAACCAAGATCAAGATGACAATAACATCCGGAGTCTGTCATGGGCCTGCAAGAACAAAAAATCGAATCGCTTCCCTTCGTCACCGGTGAGCTGAACTACCTCGCCCCCACGCCGGGCAAGCCGCGAACCTATGCGTTCGATCCGCCTCCCGGCGAGCCGAAGAGCACTATTTTGTCCGAACCGCACGCGGTGCCGATCTTCGATGCACGCCCGATCGCGCAAGACCTGTCGCTGGATCGCGAAGGCTTTGCGCTGGTGCGGCATCCGACAATCGTGAAGAATTTCTACGACGAGCAGGAAATCAAGAAAGTCTACTATCCCGCGGTCGAGGCCTTTCTCCGGGCCACTCTGAACGCCGACCGCGTCTTGATCTTCGATCATACCGTGCGCAAGCGCGTCGAAGGCGCGGATGACGTTCGCGGCGGCGGACCCCGGCAGCCGGCGACCCGCATCCACGTCGATCAGACTCACCTTTCCGGACGCAATCGCGTCTACGAGCATTTGCCGGAGGAGGCGGACGAGCTTGTCAAAGGACGCGTGCAGGTCATCAATCTCTGGCGCCCGATCCGCGGACCCGTGCTTGATGCGCCGCTCGCCATGGCCGATGGCCGGACCATCGATCCCGGCGATCTCGTCGCTTCAGACCTGATCTATCCCAACCGCAAGGGCGAGATTTACACGGTCAGGTACAACCCTGCCCACCGCTGGTACTACGTCCCGCAGATGAAGGCCGACGAGGCGCTGCTGCTGAAGTGCTACGATTCCGCCACCGACGGCCGGACCCGGTTCGCCCCGCACACCGCCTTCACCGATCCGACGACGCCGGCCGGCGCCGCCCCGCGCGAGAGCATCGAGGTGCGCACGCTGGTGTTCCACAAGGCGTGAGGCTGGCCATTCCGCCCCTCAGGGGTTAGAAGGCGTTGGCGCGCATCATGCGCGCCACGCCAGCTCCACGCAGGTTCGATGAAACGTCTCGCCAAGCGTCTCGCCACCTGGGCCTTCTACGCCGTCGGCGCGCTTGCGATCGCCTACCTCGCGCTGTACGCCTATGTCGCCTTCACCGGCCGCGACTTTCAGCCCGGCGATCCCATTCACATTTTCCGCAAGCCTGACGCGCCGAGCTATTCGTGAGCAGTAGACCGGCATGAGAGCCTCCTGGCTTCGTCGCTGGTTCCTTGCGATGACGGCGGCTACACCGCCGCCCGCTGATAATCACTCGCGCCCGCCGGCGTGATCGGAATGCCGCCGTCGGCATATTCGTTGAGCTTATTGCGCAGCGTGCGAATGGAGATACCGAGGATGTTGGCCGCGTGGGTTCGATTGCCCAGGCAATGCTTCAGCGTCTCCAGGATCAAATCGCGCTCGACGTCGGCCACCGTCCGGCCGACCAAGGCACGCGTCACCTGCTCGGCGGCGAGCGTGGCGTGCGCCACGGCCGGCGCGGTTTTCGCAAGGTCAAGGCGGTCGCCTTCCGGCGTGATGATGGCTTCAGCGCCGATCTCGTCGCCCTGGCCGATCAGCACCGCGCGATGGATGGTATTTTCCAGTTCGCGGACATTGCCCTGCCAGCGGTTGGTGGTGAGCACGCGCTTGGCGTCCGCCGAGAGCGGGCGCAGCGGCACGCCGTTGGCGTCCGCATACTTCTTGGCGAAATGTTGCGCCAGCTCGAGGATGTCGGCGGGGCGCTCGCGCAGCGGCGGGATCTTCAGGTTGACGACGTTGAGGCGGAACAGCAGGTCCTCGCGGAAGGTGCCTTCGCGCACGGCGTCCTGCAGGTTGCGGTTCGAGGTCGCGACGATGCGAATGTCGACCGGAACAGGCTTGGTGCCGCCGACACGGTCGATCACCCGCTCCTGGATCGCGCGCAACAGCTTCGATTGCAGCCGCACGTCCATCTCGGAGATTTCGTCGAGCAACAGCGTGCCGCCGCTTGCCTCTTCGAACTTGCCGATGCGGCGGGCGACCGCGCCGGTGAACGCGCCCTTCTCATGGCCGAACAGCTCGGACTCCAGCAGATGTTCGGGGATCGCGGCGCAGTTGATCGAGATGAACGGCCGCTTGGCGCGGGTCGAACGGGAATGCAGATAGCGCGCCAGCACTTCCTTACCCGTACCGGATTCACCGGTGATCATCACCGAGGCATCGGAGCCGGCGATCTGTTGCGCCAGCTTGATCACCTTGCCCATCGCTTCGTCGCGATAGACCAGGTCGCGCGAGTCGTTGGCGACGGCGGCGAGCACGGCCGCGATCAGCTCCGGATCAGGCGGCAGCGGGATGTATTCCTTGGCGCCGGCATGGATGGCGGCGACCGCGGCGCGCGCATCGGAGGAGATGCCGCAGGCGACGATCGGCACGTGGATGTGCTCGGCCTCCAGCCGCATCACGAGGTCGCGGATATCAAGCGCCACGTCGACCATCAGGAGGTCGGCGCCCTTGCCGCTGCGCAGCACGTTCATCGCCTGCTCGTTGCCCTCGGCATGGGTGACCGAGGCGCCATTGTCCATCGCGATCTTGGTGGCGGTGGTGAGCTGGCCCTTCAATGTGCCAACGATGAGAAGCCGCATGATAGTCTCCCGTTCTTGTCCTTCGCGCCCGTGTTGCGCCTTGTTGTCCTCTGCGACGCGTTAGCTGCGTTCCGCCTTGATGATTTCCGTCATGGTCACGCCGAGCTTGTCCTCGACCAGCACGACTTCGCCGCGCGCCACCAGGCGATTGTTGACGTAGATGTCGATGGATTCGCCGACCCGGCGGTCGAGCTCGAGCACGGTGCCGGGGCCGAGCTTCAAGAGTTCGCCGACATCCATCTTGGAGCGGCCGAGCACGGCGGATACCTGCACCGGCACGTCGAAGACAGCTTCGAGGTCGGCGGCGATCCGCGCGGCGTTTTCGTCCTCGTGATAGCCGATGTCGTCGGTCGGCGGCGCCTCGGCGGCGTTGAGGTCGGGTAGCGGGACCTGTGCGTCGGTGTCACTCATGGTTCATCCTCAGGGCCCATTGCCCTCGTTGCGGGACGCCAGATAGCGCCCGACAAGTTCACTGATCTTGGCTTCGATCGCGGCGCGATCCAGCACCACGCCGCCGTCGGCCCATTCGATCCGGCAGTCGCCGGTGGCAATGGTCGGCTCCGCCAAAATCACTAGGCGGCCCTCGAAGCCGGCATGCGCCGCAAGCCGCTCGATCTGGGCGCGCGCGCCCTCGTAAAGGGCGTCGTTGATCCGCACCACCAGATGCGGCGTCGCCACCAGATGCGAGAAGCAATCGGAAACCAGCGCCGTGATTTCGCCGAGCGGCTCGCGCGCGACCAGCTCGGCCGTGAGTTTTCTGGCGACCGCGACCGCGACGTCGACCGCCTCGGTTTCCATCCGGTTCTCGATGCCGTTGATGCGGGAGGCAATGCCCCTGATGGCAATCGCGATCTCCTCCAGCGCCAGTGCGGCGCGGCGGTCGCTTTCGACCTTGGCTTCGCGCTGCGCCGCGTCGTAGCCGGCGCGCCAGGCGCGCGCCTCGGCTTCGGCGATCTTCTCGGCGATCTCGGCCGGCGTCACCGGCTTCTCCCGCCTGTCGGGGGCGGAGAAGTCGACGTCGAACAGGAATTTTGCGGGTGTGGCCATCAGTACACCAGCTCGTCGTCGGCGCGGTTCTTGGTCAGCGTGATCTCGCCCTTGGCGGCAAGATCCTTGGCGAGGTTGACCAGCAGCGCCTGCGCCTCGTCGACGTCGCGCAACCGCACCGGACCCATCGCCGCCATGTCGTCGAGCAGCATCTTGCCCGCGCGCGAGGACATGTTGCCGAGGAAGAATGCGCGCACCTCCTCATTGGCGCTCTTCAGGGCGACGCCGAGCTTTTCCTTGTCGATGTTGCGCATCAGGGTCTGGGCGGATGCGGAGTCGAGCTTGATCAGGTCGTCGAAGGTGAACATCAGCGCCTTGATGCGCTCGGCGGCCTCGCGGTTGTCTTCTTCCAGCGACGTGATGAAGCGGGTCTCGGTGTGGCGGTCGAAATTGTTGAAGATTTCCGCCATTACCTCGTGGGCGTCGCGGCGGCGGGTCTGCGACAGGTTGGACATGAATTCGGTGCGCAGCGTCTGCTCGACGCGCTCGATCACCTCCTTCTGCACCGCCTCCATCCTCAGCATGCGGTTGACGCAATCAAGCGCCATGTCCTCGGGCAGGATGGCCAGCACGCGCGCGGCATGCTCCGGCTTCAGCTTGGACAGCACCACCGCGATGGTCTGCGGGTACTCGTTCTTCAGGTAATTGGCGAGCACCTCTTCCTGCACGTTGGAGAGCTTTTCCCACATGTTGCGGCCGGCGGGGCCGCGGATTTCGTCCATGATGCCGACCACGCGCTCGGACGGCAGGTATTGCTGCAGCAACCGCTCGGTGGCGTCGAAATTGCCCATCAACGCGCCCGAGGCCGACATCCGCGACACGAATTCCAGCAGCAGGTCCTCTACCGTCTCCGCCTCGACGGTGCCGAGCGTGGACATGTGGATCGAGAGTTCGCGCACCTCGTCGTCGCCAAGCAGCGACCACACCTTGCCGCCATACTGCTCGCCGAGCGCCAGCATCAGGATGGCGGCGCGCCTGGGTCCGCTCAAGGGTTGGGCCTTGGGGCGGTTGCCCTGGCGGCTCGCCAGCGCGGATATGACGGTGGTGATGTCGTTGGCGTTGGAGGTCTGCGGTACGGCCATGTCAGATCACGCGGGCTGGGGTTCTTCGGCGAGCCACTGGCGGACGATGGCTGCAGTCTCGTTGGGATTGCGTTCGGCGAGCTCGCCGACCCGATGCACGGCCTGGGCGTGGACCTGGCCCTGGACCTGGGCGACTTCGATCAAGTGCGAAGCATGACTGGTCGGTGGAAGCAGCGGCTGGCCCGGCGCGCCGGCACCGTCCGCGCCCCTGGCGCTGCCGTCGGCCAACGCCGGCGCGCTGTCGGTCCGGGTCGGGATCGCTTCGGTCGCGAGGATGCGCTTGACCAGCGGTCGGATCACCATGAACAGCACCACAAGGCCGAGCAGCATCATGACGCCGAGCTCGATGACGTACATGACGTCGTCCTTGGTGAAGTGGAACATGCTGAGCAAGCCGGTGGGCTCGACCACCGGGGGAACGCTGGGCGGTTCGGCAAAGCGAAGGTTGACGACTTCCACCTGGTCGCCGCGCTTCTGGTCGAAGCCGATTGCCGAGCGCACGAGCGCAGCGATGCGGTCGAGCTGCTCCTTGCTGCGATCCTGGTAGACCATCTCGCCCTTGTCGTTCTTGGCGTAGGTGCCGTCGACCAGCACTGCGACCGAGACGCGGTTGACGCGGCCGGCCTCGGTCACCTCGGTCTTGGTGGTGCGCGAGATCTCGTAATTGTTGGTTTCTTCGCTCTTCTTGCTCTGCTCGCGTGCGGCGGCGGTGCCGTCGTTGCGCTGCTGGCCGGGCAGCTCGTTGTTGACGGTGACCTGGCCGTTGTTCTCCGCGGTGGCGGAAGACTCTTCCCGGGTCTGGCTGGAGCGCAGCACGCGGCCCTCGGGGTCGAAGCGGTCGGAGGTCTGCGTCACCTTGTTGTAGTCGAAATCGGCGGAGAGCTGGACGCGGGCGCGGCCCTGGCCGACCACCGAGGAGACGATGTCCTCGACCTGCTTGCGCATCCGCTTCTCGAACGCGTTGCGGCGCTCGTCGCCGACCGCGCTCTCGGTGTCCGTGGTGGCGCCGTCGGCGAGCAATTGCCCGGCCTCGTCGACGATCGAGACGCGCTGCGGCTTCAGCCCGTTGACGGCGGAGGCGACGACATGGCGGATGGC
>Ga0081455_10003973_pt1 | contig 16771 bp, 22 predicted proteins | sample TabmetS3T2R1_FD_70207 | JGI IMG/M metagenome (GOLD analysis project Ga0081455, IMG submission 70207) | Tabebuia heterophylla rhizosphere microbial communities from the University of Puerto Rico - S3T2R1 | ecosystem: Host-associated > Plants > Roots > Rhizosphere ...
GAAAAGAAGGGAGAGAGAGGCCGCAGCATTCAGAACAATTAAGGCTTGCCCCAAGGACCGGCTGCCCCTCCCCTGGCAGGCTGGGACATGCGGCAAACCGACTGGCCGGCGCAGCCGCTGGCCGGTCTATGATGGCGGTGGCACCTGGGGAGGGAGCCGCATGCTCGACCTGAGACGGCGGGACTTCATCACCCTGCTCGGCGGCGCGGCGGCGGCGTGGCCGTTGGTGGCGCGGGCGCAGCAGGCCGCGATGCCGGTGGTCGGATTTCTCAATGGTGCTTCGCCATCAGAGCTGGGGTCTCGCGTAGTTGCATTCCGTGGTGGGCTTGCGGAGAAAGGCTACGTCGAAGGCCGCAACGTCGCGATCGAGTACCGTTGGGGATTGGGTGAGTACGAACGGTTGCCGGAACTGGCGGCTGATTTGGTTCGCCACCCTGTGGCGGTCATTGCCGCGACTGGCGGCGTGCCTTCGGTACGAGCCGCCAACACTGCGACTTCCTCAATACCGATCGTCTTTACGATGGGCGCCGATCCCGTCGCGTTTGGGCTCGTGGCCAGTTTGAATCGTCCCGGAGGAAACGTCACGGGGGTCACGCTTATTTCCGGTGAGATCGTGTCCAAGCGAATTGCCTTGCTGCGCGATTTGCTTCCAAGAGCCAAGATGCTTGGTGTCCTCGTGAACTCCACCACGCCTGCCAGTGGGGCTGAAGCAGCGGTAGCGGAGCGCGTGGTGAACACGCTTGGATGGCAAGTGAAAGTGCTGAAAGTCGGGAGAGAGCAGGATTTTGATGCTGCTTTTCAACCGCTGTTGAGAGAACGGGTAGACGCCCTTCTAGTGACCACTGATCCAGTTTTCGAAAGTCAGCGAGACCGAATCGTTGCGCTGGCCGCATATCACGCGATACCGACGATCTATGCGTTGCGCGAGTATGCTCTGGCGGGCGGTCTCATGACCTATGGTGCGAGCGTCACCGATATCTATCGGCAAGCTGGGATTTATGTCGGTAGAATTCTCAACGGTGAAACGGCTGCCGATCTTCCCGTGGTGCAGGCATCCAAATTTGAGTTGTTCATTAATCTGAAGACAGCAAAGTCGCTCGGGATCGAAGTGCCGCCGACCCTGCTCGCCGTAGCCGACGAGGTGATCGAATGATCCGACGGCGCGAGTTCATCACGCTGCTCGGCGGCGCGGCCACTTGGCCGATCGCGGCGGTTGCGCAGCAGCGTGCGGAACCACCGCGCATCGGGTTTCTGGGCCTTGCCTTCGAGCGTAGCGCAGGTGAGTGGCTGCGGGCGGGCCTGCGTGACCTCGGCTACATCGAGGCACCAAAATCATCATCGAAGGGCAATGGGCGCAAAATGTCGACGAGCTGCCCGCGCTGGCGGCCGAGCTTGTGCGCATGCATGTCGACGTGATCTTCGCCCCATCGTCGAGGTTCGTCGAGGCAGCTAAACAGGCGACCACGACAATTCCCATCGTGTTCGCGGTCCATGCCGACCCGGTGGGACTGGTCGCGCTCAAAACTGCGAAGGCGCTTGCTCTCGACCTACCCCCGACGCTGCTCGCCCGCGCCGACGAGGTGATCGAATGATCCGGCGGCGCGAGTTCATCTCGCTGCTCGGCGGCGCGGTGGCGTGGCCGCTCGCGGCGCGGGCGCAGCCGGCCGAGCGCGTGCGGCACATCGGCGTGCTCATGAACGTGGCCTAGGACGATGCGGAGGGACAAGCCCGTCTCGCGGCCTTTCTGCAGGGGCTACATGAAGCCGGTTGGGAGGTCGGCCGCAATGTGCGGATCGACATCCGCTGGGCCGCCGGCAATATCGAGCTCAATTCCAGATATGCGATGGAACTGCTTGCGCTCGCGCCGGACCTCTTTCTGGCCGCGGGTGCAGCAAATGTTTGGCGGCATCAAGATGTTTCCCTTAGATCTCTAACCCTTGCTTTCGCGCCTTGATGCGGCGAATAGTCCTTCAATGGAATGGCGGAGATGGCGCGCATCGCGCGGGTAGCCTTTCGGGGCAGCAGCGGAAGCCATTGCTGGAGCGTGCGGGGCAGAGCAAGCACCAGCGGCGCCAGATGTTGACCGAGCCAGATCGGTAACCGCGATCGCGGGATCAGCGTGTTCAGCACTGCCGGGCCGATATCACGGCTGCGCATCACCGCGTCCTGGATCGCGTTCTCGTAATTGCGGAGCCCGACCAAATAGTCACCGTCGGCTTCGGCCAATTCGCGCGCCAAGACATAGGCCGCCACCGCCGCAAGGCTTGTACCTCCGCCGACGGCGGGTCCCGGGCCATAGCCCGCGTCGCCGACCAAAGTGACCCGGCCGCGTGACCAGCTCTCCATGCGGATCTGACTGAAGGAATCGAAATAGAAGTCGCGCGCCTCGTCGAGATAGGCGAGCAGGCGAGGCGTCTCCCAGCCCTCCGTGGCGTAGATCTCGCGCAGAAGGCGCTTTTGTCCATCGACGTCGTCGTAATGGACGTCGAGCGGCTCGTCGCGCCGGAACAGGAATCCCACGCCGATCTCGTTGCTCTGCCGAATCGGAAAGGCGGCCACGGTCTTGTTCGGCACCGCGTAGCGCGGAATCCGGCCGTCCAGTCCCAGATAGTTGGGAATCGTGTAGCCGCAGATATAGCCACCGATATAGCGGCTGAATCGCGCCTCTTCGCCGAAGGCGAGGCGGCGCACGTTCGAGTGCTGCCCGTCGGCGCCGATCACCAGGGCGAACTCTCTAGCCGCTCCCCGTTCGAAGCTCACCCGCACGTCGTCCGCGCCTTCGTCGAGGGCCGTGATCGAATTCCCGAACAGGTACTCGACGTCGGATTTGGTTCGTTCATAGAGAACCGACACCAACCTTCCGCGCATGATCTCAATGTGCCGGTCGGCAATTTCGACTACCAGTCTCTGCAGATCGATTTCGACTGGGCGCTGGCCTTCGGCCAGCATCACGCCGATGTCATTCCGGGTGCTCGCGGCCTCGAGCTCGGGCAGGACTCCCATCCGCTCCACGACCTCGACCGCGGAGCCCCACAGGTCGACTGGATGGCCGCCCATGCGCAGCGCCGGCGCCCGCTCAATCACAGTGGGACTGAACCCGTCATGGGTGAGCCAGTACGCGAGGATAGGACCGGCGACGCCGGCGCCCGAGATCAGGATGTTTGGTTTCCTGGCAGGTATGAGTGACTCCCAAATTCAATACGGCGACAGGGTCGCAGCCGTAGGATAAGACTGGGGTGCGCATGCGCTTTGGTCAGCGGGCGGGTCATTACAGATGCACCCACTTGTTCCGTTGCAGTGGGACGGAGGACGCGGGCCTGGTCGGAGCCAAATCGCATGCTGCCCGCTTGCCTACGACTCGACTATGCCCGTACTTCTTTGACATAGCCGAGGAGGGATAACCGCCGGGCGAGAGCTCTGCGAATTATGAAGCTTAGCGCGATCACGGAAAGATTGCGGATTTGCCGCAATCCGCCCTGCACGGTAGCGATTTTCGTGAGCCGATCGGTAATGGATATCACCTGCTCGGCAACCGGCCGCTGGGTAGAATTGTAGGCGTCCAGCAGATCAGGAGACGCACCCTGAGCAATTCTAGATAGTTCATGACCGAGAGCAATCGCATCGTGAATGCCGAGGTTCATGCCCTGGCCGCCAAGAGGGCTATGCACGCGCGCCGCATCGCCGGCGAGCACGATACGTCCAGCGCGGTAGCGGCTTGCGATCGCATGACGGGTGAGAAACCGCGAGCCCCAAACTACATCGTGAATGATGGCACGTTCGGCCCTGTGGACCGCGTGTGTCGAGTATCTTTTGCAAAAATGGAGCATCAGGTTCTTCAGGCGCGTCAGACACATGTGCCATGATGCGATGAATTCCGCCAGGCAACGGTAGAACTACGAGATGTCCCGCAGGAGAAAAGTACACGACCAGCTCATCGCTAGGCACGCCGCCGGTCAAGTGCACGTCGGCCAGCGAGTATGACGCCCCGTGTGGATTGCCGCTAAGCCCGATCTTTGCCTGCTCTCGGACAGTGCTGTGTACCCCATCCGCACCTACGACGAATGCGGCGCGTACCCTTTCACCCCCAGCGAAGGTGACCGTTGCACCCGAGTCGTCCTGGTCAACACGTACCACGTCGCACGGACGTCGGACCTGCCCACCCAACTCTTCGAGCCGCTTCAGCAGCACCGCTTCCGTGACAGCCTGGGAGACCAACAGCGCGTACGGGAATGCGGTTGGGAGATTAGTGAAGTCCACCGGTGTGAGTACTCTGTCCCGATCTCGTATAGTGAATCGCGGTGTGCGGATCCCTTGGGCCGCCAATCGCACTGCAACACCGTATTGGTCGAGCAACTCCAGCGTACCGGGATACACTACGGCGGCACGGGACGTATTGCTGCCTTCCTTTTGCTTGTCCACCACAGTTATGTTGCGGCCCCGCGCAAGCAGCGAAACGGCAACGGTGAGTCCTGTCGGTCCGGCACCAACGACTAGGACATTAGTTTCGGCGGTGGGAGCGAAAGTCATCAGTGCGTTACCCTCTCCTTGCCTGACCAACCTCGATAAGGTGCCCATCCGCATCGCGGAAATAGCAACGAATCACCACCGCTCTGCTGTGTCCGAAAGATTTCCGCCGCTTACGAAATCGCGCCAATTTGGCATCCGGGAGTGGCCAGCGCTTCGAAGCCACAGCGTGGTTCGCAATCATCCGAACCAAAAAGGGATCGCAACATTGATCGAAGTCAATCAGATGGAACATCCGCGTGTCGATGTATTAATTTCCATTGACCGCCATCCTTCCGAAAGATTTCCGTTACACGCACGCGCATGTTTGCGGGACGGGGCATGTCTCCAATCTGCACTGTCGCGATCTGGAATCCGGTCCAAAATCCTAGATTGCCCTCGTGACTTTGATGAATAATCTCGAAACGACTGGTACCGTTGCGATGGAAAGACTCGGCACCCTTCCGGTAACGTGCCGCGACATTTTGCGCACCAGTTACGGTTTCTCCTTGGAGGGTATGAACGCTTGCGCTTCCCTCGTGCGGAACGATGGCATCAAGCTCAGAACCGTTGCCTCGAACGAACTCCTTTTCGGCCCGCTCGCGGATGCTCAAAAACTCACTAAAGGTTGATTCACCCATTTCACTCTCCTTCGCGAATCGCAGCTCGGAAGACGGGCGAGAAAGTCTTTGGCTTTACATGGCGAATTCAGGCATCGCCGAAAGCGCTGCACCGCGTATCTGGGCATGGACGATCAGGGGCAAAAGGCGTAACAATTGGACACAGCGTCCATGAGCTGAGACGAATGGGCCTCATGCTCAATCTCAACGACCTCTATTATTTCGTTCAGGTGGTCGACCATAAGGGGTTCACTGCGGCCGCTCGGGCCTTAAAGGTGCCCAAATCGAGCCTCAGCCGGCGTGTCATCGAGCTCGAAAGGCAACTGAGCGCCCGGCTGATCAACCGTACATCGCGTAACTTTGCCGTCAGTGATGTCGGCCAAGAACTCTTCGAGCACGCAGTCGCCATGCTTGCGGAGGCCAGGTCGGCCGAGGATGTCGTGAGGCGTCGCGTTGCCGAGCCAAGCGGACCGGTTCGCTTCACCACCGTTATTGCCATCGCGCAATTCGTTCTGCCAGACCTGCTGCCCCGCTTCATGGCGCGCTTCCCGAGGGTTTGGATCATCCAGCACGCGACGGACCGTATGGTCGATATGTTCGAGGAGAACTTCGACTTGGCGATCAGGGCTCACTCCGACCCCCTGCCAGACTCGGCCCTGATTGCGCGGAGGATCACATGGGTCCCGCGCTACCTCGTAGCCTCACCGCGCTATCTCGAAGATCACCCCGTCCAGGATCGCCCGCAGGACCTATCCGGCCATGCCAGTCTCATGTTTAGGGGATTGATGGAGCGGACCTGGTTGCTGCATAAGGACAACGGCGAAAGAACCACGGTGCCGGCCTCACCGCGCCTTCTGAGCGACGACCTGCGTACGCTCAAGTCTGCAGCCGAGGCGGGTCTCGGCATCGCCGCTCTGCCCGCCTTCGCGTGTCGAGCGGATTTGCAGACCGGCCGTTTGCGCCGCATCCTTCCAAGCTGGACCGCAGGGGGTGCGGAAATCACCCTGCTCGCGACCTCGCGCCGTCACACGCTGCCAGCGGTGCGAGCGTTCTCGGACTTCCTTGCAGCCGAACTGCCGACGGCAACGGCACCATAGCCTTACAGATGGAAATCCTCGTGGCCGCGGCTTCTACCGATGTTCCTTAATTCAGCAAAGGTCATTGGTTGAAGTCGCGCGGATCTTCGCCGTCGGCGGCGATCCAGCGGACGACGAGTATCCTGACAAGCCGAAGCGGATGCGCTGGAGATTGCCATCATCAGCATGAGCTTGTTCTGTGCTCCCCGGCCGACGTGAGTGCCGGCTAATACCAACACTCGAAATGCGACTCGTCATGCCCGCGGTTGTCGAGGGCATCCACGTCGTACAAACCATGCAACATCAAGACGTGGATGGCCGGGTCAAGCCCGGCCATGACCATGGGGAGGCTCGTAGCCAATGATCGTTGGGATAACATGGGGTTCGCGCGCAGCGCGAAAGCGGGTGGCAGCGAGGAGCAGCGATGGAGGCAATCATAGAACGCATCGTCGCGTTCGCGCTGGTCGGCCTGGCGTCGGGGTTCGCGTCAGGCCTGTTCGGCATCGGCGGCGGCACCGTGCGAATTCCCATTTTCGTTTACCTGTTGCCGCTGTTCGGCGTGGCGCAACCGGTGCTCATGCATGTGGCGGTGGGGACCTCGATCGCGCTGGTGCTGCCGAGCGCCGTGGCCTCGACCCGCAAGCAGCTTGCGCTGGGCAATCTCGACCTCGCGTTCTTCCGCACCTGGGCGCTGGGAATTTTTATCGGCGCACTGATCGGAACCGTGCTGGTGCCGCTGGCCTCGACCGAAGTGCTGCAGGCGATCTTCGCCGCGTTCATGCTGACGGTCGGCGTCTACGAAGGCTTCCTGCGAAATCGCATGGTAATCGCGAAAGCGGCGCCGCGCGGCGCCGTCAAGCTGGCGCTCGCTGCCGCGATCGGATGCCTCGCGGCGTTGACCGGCACCGGCGGCGGCACGCTAACGACGCCGGCGCTGCAGGCGTTCAGCGTGCGGCTCGAGGCCGCGATCGCCACCGCCTCGGCGACCGGGCTGGTGACCGGGACGATCGCCACTATCGGCGCGGTCGTCAGCGGCTGGCATGCGCGCGATCTGCCCGCCTATTCGCTCGGCTACGTCGACCTCGCGATCTTCATCGCTATGGTGCCGACCATCCTGATCGCGGCACCGCTCGGCGTGCGTGCCGGCCACCGGCTGAGCGAAACGTGGCTACGCCGCATCTACACCGTGCTGCTGTTCGTGATCGCCGCCGACCTCATCCGCAAGCTGATGAGCTAGACTGGCTTTCGCTGAAATGGAGTCAGCGCGAGCGACGCGCTCGGTGTGCTCCCTCTCCCGCTTGCGGGGGAGGGTTGGGGAGGGGGTGACTTGAAATACCCTATCATCTTGCGAGCCCCCTCCCTGTCCCTCCAGCCGAAGTCGGATCCGTTCGACTCCCAAGTGCGGACATGGTTGGCGCGGCTGGTAGGTCGCATTCGTGCCAGACTCAGATATGGCAGGTGTCAAGCCTTTTGCGTACTCTCGCCGGCCGGTTCCGTGGTTGGCTGTGAGGTCTCTGTGACGCGAGATTTGGTGAAGCCTCTCACACGGTGTGCGCGCACATGCATCTGCACAATTGTCACGACTTTCATGATTTCCGGCGTCTCGCCAAGCGACGGTTGCCCGCTCCAATATTCGATTACATCGACGGCGCCGCCGATGACGAGGTGACTCACAGGCGTAATACGAAAGCCTTCGAGAGCTGTGACCTCATACCACGCGTCCTGCGCGGCGTAGAGAACGTTGATCTCTCCGTCACCGTGATGGGCCAGAACCTTTCTCTGCCGGTCTACTGCTCTCCCACCGCCTTGCAACGTCTCTTCCACCATCAGGGTGAACGCGCCGTGGCAGCTGCGGCTGCGAAATACGGTACAATGTTCGGCGTTTCTTCGCTCGGCACGGTGAGCCTCGAAGAGCTGCGCAACGCGCACGATACACCGCAGGTCTATCAGTTTTATTTTCACAAAGATCGAGGCCTCAACCGAGCCATGCTGCAGCGGGCCAAGGATGCACGTGTCGAAATCATGATGCTGACAGTGGATAGCATCACAGGTGGCAATCGCGAACGCGATCTACGCACGGGCTTTTCCATACCGTTCAGTCTGACGCTCGCCGGTATGCTGCAGTTCGCGATAAAGCCCATGTGGGCCATCAACTACGCCACTCACGAGCGGTTCAGGCTGCCCCAACTCGACGAGCACGTCGACATGAGCGGTGGCGCACTCTCGATCGGCCGTTATTTCACGGAGATGCTTGACCCCTCCATGAACTGGGACGATGTGGCCGAGATGGTGCGGACATGGAACGGTCAATTCTGCCTCAAAGGCGTTATGTCCACTGCCGATGCCAGGCGCGCCGCGGAGATCGGCTGTACTGGCATCGTCGTCTCCAACCATGGCGGCCGGCAGCTGGACGGCTCACGGGCATCATTCGATCAGCTGGCCGAAATCGTCGATGCTGTGGGCGACCGGATCGACGTGCTCATGGATGGCGGAGTGCAGCGGGGGACCCACGTCCTGAAGGCCCTCTCCGTCGGCGCCAAAGCCGTCGGCGTCGGCCGCTATTATCTTTTTCCTTTAGCTGCGGCCGGACAAGCTGGCGTCGAGCGGGCGCTCGGCCTGATGCAAACCGAACTAGAGCGCGACATGAAGCTGATGGGTTGCACCGCGATCAGCCAACTTTCGCGCGACAATCTCCGGTTCAGATGAGCAAGACGCAGGTTAGCTAAACAATCCGTCAAGCCAGCCGAATGTCCGCTGGCCTCACGGTAGCTGGGCGGAGAGGGAGTCCGCTAAAAACACTCCGCGTCCATTCGCCCACATTCAATTTGTTTCGATATTACGCGGACTACCATTCTAACGCTCTCCGCTTGTATTCGCCTCCATTCGTGTTAAGCCATGTCGCACCACATGGGTACGGACACGGAGTGGGCGATATGGGCCAGGTGAAGCGACTGACGACGCGGCAGGTCATGACGGCCAAGCCGGGGGCTGGCCGCAGGGCCGCCATGCTGGCGGACGGCGGCAATCTCTACCTGCAGGCGACCACTGGCAAGCACGACACTGTCCGGCGCTCGTGGGTGTTCAGATACGAGCTTGACGGCGGACGCCACGACCTCGGCCTCGGCTCGGTGGACACCCTGAACCTTGCCGAAGCGCGAGAGAAAGCCCGCCTGCTGCGGCAACAGCTAGTTGCGGGGATCGATCCCTTCGAGGCGAAGCGACAGGCAAAGAAGGAGCGCCTCACCAAGCTCGCCGCCGAGGCGCAGGCCATGACGTTTCGCCAATGCGCCGAGGAGTGCATCAAGTCGCACGCTGACGGATGGAAGAATGCCAAGCACCGGGCGCAATGGCGCTCGACGTTGGAAAGCTATGCCTATCCGGTTCTCGGCGATCTCGCGGTCGATGACATCGCAACCGCCCATATCGTGCGGGTGCTTCAGCCGATCTGGAAAGAGAAACCGGAAACGGCGAGCCGCGTGCGCGGGCGCATCGAAAAGGTTCTTGGATGGGCCACCGTCCGCGGGTTTCGAAGTGGCGATAACCCGGCACGCTGGCGCGGACACCTGCAAGAGCTGTTTGCCGCTAAGGGTAAGGTCCGGCCGGTTGAGCACCATGCAGCGATGTCGTTCACGGACGTGCCCGCTTTCATGGCTGATCTACGCTCGCGCAATTCGCTATCGGCGCGCGCGCTTGAGTTCACCGTTCTCACTGCCGTGCGCACGGGCGAGACAATCGGTGCGACGTGGGACGAGATCGACTTTGCGGCTAAGGTCTGGACGATCCCTGCCGCCCGGATGAAGGCCGGCAAAGCGCACCGCGTGCCGCTGTCGAATCGTGCGGCGGAGATATTGGCCAGCGTACCTCGCGAGGGTGAGCACATCTTCCCGCTCTCCAACATGGCCATGCTGGAATTGCTGCGCGGTATGCGCCCCGGCACCACGGTGCATGGTTTTCGGTCGAGCTTCCGCGATTGGGCCGCTGAGCGAACCTCCTACCCGAACCACGTAGCCGAGGCTGCGCTGGCACACACCATCGGCGACAAGGTCGAGAAGGCATACCGCCGGGGGGACTTGTTCGAGAAGCGCCGCCGGTTGATGTCCGATTGGGCGCAGTGGTGCGCGCGCCCGGCGCCGACCGGCGCAACGGTCACGTCAATCGCGAGGTGACGCGAATCGGAATGCCTCCCATCATCCTGTGGAAAAAGCATGATGGCAGAAGCGAGGCGGGCGACTTCGTTCCGTGCTGCCTAATATATAGGACTCCGTTTTCGCGGGAATGCGCCCGTAAACGGAGACAATAATGGATCAACTCGAACGACTGCTCACGCCTCGGCAAGTCGCCGGGCTTGAGGGTTGCAGCCTCACCACAGTCTACAAGCGGCTCACCGACGGCGAGTACACCGCAGTCAAGGACGGCAAGAAGACGCTAGTGACGTCCGGGAGCGTGGCTCGCCGACGCGAGAACCTGCCCAAGGCACAATTCGGCGCCCGCAAGGGCATTCGTGGTATTCCGCCAAAGGCGGAAGCGACTGCGTGATCCGCGATTTTCACCATCAATCAATTAGGCCGGTGCCCGGCACAGGCCGACTGCGCGCGGTGAAGCTCGGGCGCAAGACGCTGATCCTGCGCGCCGATGCCGAGCTATGGGCGGCGTCCCTACCTGAGCTTAGGACCGTCGGCCGCGAGCAGGCGAGCGAATTAGTCCCCGCCGATGAAGCGCAGCGCCTGATCCGGGAGGGCTGCGAATGATTCGCCGCCCTCCCGACTTCGCCAGGATCAACATGGCCGCGCTGCCGGCCCTGCCTGCGCTCTGTGCACGCTGGTTGCCGGGCGGGAAGCGCGTCGGCCGCGAATATATCGCGTTGAACCCGACGCGCGCGGACAAGCGGGCAGGTTCGTTCAAGGTCAATCTGCAAACCGGCCGCTGGGCCGACTTTGCCACCGGCGACAAGGGCATCGATGTGGTGTCCCTCGCGGCTTACTTGTTCGGGCTTCGTCAATCCGAAGCCGCACACCGCCTTGCCGGCACGCTCGGAATTGCAGGGGGCACGCGCGATGGCTGACATTGCCGAAATCAATCCGTTGTTTGCGCCGCTCACTCCGCAGGCAATTGCTCAGCTGGCGATGGTGTCGGCGCCCGATGATGGCGAGCTTGTCCTACCCATCCCGGCCGATGCACCGCCTATCCCAGACGCGCATCCCAAGCTCGGGCCGCCGACGCAGCGGTGGCCGTATTGCGATCCGACTGGCGCGGTGTTGTTCCATATCCTGCGGTTCGACAAAATCGACGGCGGCAAGGAATTTTTGCCGCTGACGCTATGGCGCGACGCGCAAGGTTTGCGGTGGCGCTGGAAGTCGGTTCCCGCGCCGCGCCCGCTCTACAGGCTCGACGCACTGGCCGCGCGGCCCGACGCTCCGGTGCTGGTGTGCGAGGGTGAAAAGTCGGCTGACGCAGGAGCGCGGATTTTCCCGAAGTCGGTGGCCGTGACTTCGCCCGGTGGTGCCAACGCGGCCGACAAGGCGGATTGGAGTGTCCTTCGCGGACGCAAGGTCTTGATTTGGCCCGATGCCGACAAGCCCGGCCGCGACTATGCCGCGAAAGTCGGCGCGACGCTGGCGACGCTGGATTGCGATGTTTCAATTATCGACGCCGGCGCCCTTGCACGGACTGTGCCCGACGGCGGCACGCGCGAGCCGTCCGAGGAAGCATGGGATGCGGCAGACGCCATTTCAGAATGGCCGGACTTAGCGGCACTGCGCCTTGCGGCGTGGAATTGCGCACAGCCGTTTGAAGCGCCCGCTTATGTCTCATTCGGCGACTTCACAATGTCGGACGCGGGACTGTGCCGCGAAACGACGCGCGGACGTGGCGACAACGCCGAAACCGTCACGGTGCGCGTGTCTGCGCCATTCGAGATTGTCGGGCGCGGGCGCGATCCTGATGGGCGAGCGTGGGGCCGATTTCTGCGCTGGCGCGATCCTGACGGCCGCAGGCATGAAAAATTTGTCGCGGATGAAATGCTCCACGGTGACGCATCGGCACTTTGCGCGCCGCTCGCGGCCGAAGGACTGGAAATCGTGCGCGAACAACAGCGCGCATTCGCGAGCTACCTGTCCGGTGCCAACCCCGCTGGCCGAGTGACCGTGGTGGAGCGCACCGGCTGGCACACGATCGAAGGCGAAAGCGTTTTCGTCCTGCCGGGCGAATGCATCGGCCCGATACGTGCTGGCCGCGTCTTGCTCGACTGCGCAGCGCACGGGCAATACGAGACGAAAGGCACCCTAGCCGAATGGCGCGAGAGCGTCGCCGCACTGACGGCGGGCCACACAATCCCAATGCTCGCAATATCCACCGCACTTGCTGGCCCGCTGTTGCAGTTGGCCGGGCTCGAAGGTGGCGGCTTGAACTTGTTCGGACAATCTAGCCGCGGCAAAACCACATGCTTGCAGGCGGCCGCCAGCGTTTGGGGACGCGGTGGAACACCGGGGTTCGTCCGAGCATGGCGGGCGACGGCGAATGGCCTAGAGGGGGCGGCGGCGCAATCCACCGATACCGTGATGGTGCTTGATGAGTTGGGCGTTGTGGACGGCCGCGACGCGGCACAGGCTTTCTACGGGCTCGCCAACGGCCAGGGCAAGCAACGCGCGGCACGCGACGGCTCGCCGCGCGAACCGAAATTCTGGCGTGTGCTCTACTTGTCGTCCGGCGAACTGCCGGTGGAAGCGAAATTGGCGGAAGCCTCGGGCCGAGGCACGCGCGGGGCAACTGGTGCGGTTGCTCGACGTGCCCGCTGAGCGCGGCAAGGAGTTCGGGGTATTTGATAACGGCGGGCCGGATGGCGACGCGGCGGGGCTCGCCAAGGCAATCAAGCGGGCGGCCTCAACGGCTTATGGAGCGGCCGGCCCTGCGTTCGTGCGCAAGCTCGTATCGGACTTCGTAACTGGCGACGACGTGCGCGGGCTAGTCGATCAATTCGTCCAGGCGACAATTCCGGCCGATGCCGACGGACAGGTTGAGCGCGCGGCACAACGGTTCGGGTTGATTTCTGCGGCGGGCGAGCTTGCGGCACGCTTTGGCATCGTCCCCTGGCCGGCAGGCGCGGCCCGGGACGCGGCGGCCTGGGCGCTCGCACGTTGGATCGAGCTTCGCGGTGGCACCGAGCCGGCGGAAGCGCGGCAGGCTATCGAGTGCGTCCGGCTTTTCATCGAGCAACACGGCGATGCGCGTTTCGCGCCGGTCGAGCAGCCGGAGGCGCGGCCGGTGGCGAACAGGGCCGGCTATCGCAAAGGTAATGGCTCAGGGCGCGAATGGTGGGTTCTCCCTGAGGTTTGGCGAACCGAAATTTGCGCCGGTCACGACCCCAAATTCGTCGCTCGCGTACTGGCTGACTCACAAATGCTGCGGAGACAAGCCGAAGGTCTGCAGTGCAATGTCCGGGTCGGTAGCGATACGCTCCGTGCCTACGTGATCACAGCAGCCATTTTCGAGAGAGCGGCCGATGCTCGCTGACGCGCTGGCCGAGTTGCGCGCCATTATGCGCGGCGAGCGCCCTCAATCGGGTGGAACGGACGGAACACCCGGAACATTGACAATTGTTCCGGCGCAGAAATGCCCGTCGTTCCATGTGTTCCATGTGTTCCAGTCGGAACAGGTCATATTACGGAACGAGCACTTTGAGCCCGGAACACGGGCCGGAACATGGCCGCTCCCCAACGACATTACCGAGGCCGAGCGTGCGGCGATCGCGCTCGAACTTGGCCGCGTGCCACCAACCTATGCGGACGCTTGGGCCGCCTTCCAAACGCGAAAGCCGGGACATGTAACCGAGACCGACTGGCAATTCGCCGTGGATTGCGCCGGTCGCTTCCTCGACGAATGGGGTGCGCTCGCATCCGCGTTCGGCTGGCAGGCATCCGACGTTTTCGATTCGGGCGGGCTCGCGTGGTTCTGTGCAGGCGAGCGGGTACGGGCGCTCGGGCCGGACAACGCCGTTACCTCGTCCGGGCGGATTTTTGCGCGGCGGGCGCCAGGGGATGGATGATGCAGAAGTACGGACCGCAGATTGAGGACCAGAGCGTCCAATGATGGGCCGCCGCGATGCTTTGCTCTTGGTCAACCGCCTTAAGCGTAGGACGCGCGACCCAGAAGTCTTGACGCTGTGCGAGTATGTCCGTGGGACTGATGTCTACGGGACAATCCCAGCATTCCGGCGGCCGGATGACCCGTGGACACCGCCGGCTGCGTTTCCGTCTGCCTCATGCCCGGTGTGCGCGGCACGTCGGGCCGAAGAGACGGCGCGGAAGAAAAGATGGCGCCATGGTCGCCTGAGCCGCTGAGGAGCGGCCCGCGCAAGGCAACCATTGACGGGTGGCCGCTCATGACTTCGGCGATCGAATCAGTAATGGTTGGAAATCATGTCCCCCGAATATTTGACTGATTTGAACAAGGAACAGTGTCGCGCCGTCAAGCATGGCATAGATTCCGAATCTGCGACGAGCGCTCCACCGCTCCTGGTGATTGCTGGCGCTGGCTCCGGGAAGACGAAGACCCTTGCCCATCGGGTTGCGCATCTTGTGGTCAGCGGGGTTGATCCGCACCGTATCCTTCTGTTGACGTTTACCCGCCGAGCCGCCGAGGAAATGATCCGGCGAGTGAAGCGAATCACCGCGATAGCTCTAGGCACCCGGCATCTCGACCTACCGTGGTCTGGTACGTTCCACGCTATTGGTGCTCGGTTGCTAAGGGAATACGCGCCGCAAATCGGTCTCAAGCCGTCGTTTACGATTCTCGACCGGTCCGACGCCGCCGATTTAATAGACTTGGTGCGCCATGACTTAGGGCAATCGAGGAAGGCTTTCCGGTTCCCCAAGAAGGACACGTGTTTGAGCATCTACTCGTTCACCATCAATTCTGGGAAGTCGCTTGAGCAGGTCCTGCCAGAGAATTTCCCATGGTGTGCGGAGTGGGAGAAGGAGCTGCGCCGCCTGTTCCAGTCGTATACGGCAGCCAAGCAGCGCCAAAATGTTCTCGATTACGATGACTTGTTGCTGTGCTGGGCGGAAATGATGCGGGATGACAATCTGGCCGCTGAAATCGGTGGCCGGTTCGATCACATCCTGGTGGACGAATATCAAGACACGAACCGGCTGCAATCGCAGATCTTGTTGAGGTTAAAGCCTGAGGGCCGCGGATTGATGGTGGTTGGTGACGATGCTCAATCGATTTATTCGTTCCGGGCGGCCACGGTCCGCAACATTCTTGATTTTCCAAACCAGTTCCAGCCCGCGGCTGACATCGTCACTCTTGAACAAAACTATCGATCGACCCAACCGATCCTCGACGCCTGCAACCGGGTCATCAGGTTTGCCAAGGAACGATACACGAAGAACTTACGCTCTGACCGGCCGTCCAAGCAAAAGCCCTTTTTGACGATGGTGGCAGACGAAGCTGCCCAGGCCCGGTTCGTGGCGCATCAAATCCTGGACTCGCGGGAAGCAGGCGTGCCCTTGAAAAGCCAAGCGGTCTTATTCCGCGCCTCTCACCATAGCGCCCAGCTTGAGATTGAATTGGTCCGGCGCAACATTCCGTTCGTGAAGTATGGCGGCCTCAAATTCCTGGAGGCAGCCCACGTCAAAGATGTGCTCAGTATCCTGCGATGGTGCGAGAACCCGCGGGACCGGGTTGCAGGGTTTCGGGCGGTCCAGTTGCTGCCTGGCATTGGACCCAGCACCGCAGCAAAAATTCTGGATCAGGTAGAAGGCGAACCTTATGCCACTGATGTGCTCTACAAGATTAGAGTGCCAAAGGCCGCAGCGCAGGACTGGCCTGCCTTTGCGAAGTTGGTCGAGCAGACGCGGCAAGGCAAGATGACGTGGCCCGTGGAATTGGAGCTGGTACAAGAATGGTACGCCCCACACCTCGACCGGATCTATGATGACGCCCCATTGCGTGCCGCAGACATTGCGCAATTAGGGCAGATTGCGGCGGGCTATAGGTCGCGCGAGCGGTTCCTTACCGAGCTGACCCTCGATCCACCCGATGCGACGAGTGGTCCGGCTGGTGCTGACCTGAAAGACGAGGACTATACGGTTCTCTCGACAATCCATTCGGCCAAGGGCCAGGAATGGCGCATTGTTCGGATCTTGAACGTGGTGGACGGCTGCATCCCCTCAGATCGCGCGACCGGCACGTCAGAAGAAATCGAGGAAGAGCGTCGGCTCATTTACGTAGCGATGACCCGAGCCAAGGACGAGCTGGACCTCATCGTGCCGCAACGGTTCTTCACGCATCAGCAAGCCAAGCTCGGTGATCGACATGTTTATGCATCGAGAAGCCGCTTCATTCCGGACTCGATTTTAGGTTCGTTCGCGAGACGGAATTGGCGGGATCAGACAGATGGTCCGATCGATGTTGCGAGGCGGTCGGGGTCCTCGGTCGACGTTGCTGCGAGTTTGATTCGGATGTGGCGATAAGTAGGGCTCAGAAAAAACTAAAGGAGACGTATCATGAAGGACAGGTGGGAATTTGAAGTGATTGATCGACCGACCGGGCCGGGGGAAACCATCAGCGAGT
>Ga0081455_10003974_pt1 | contig 16771 bp, 13 predicted proteins | sample TabmetS3T2R1_FD_70207 | JGI IMG/M metagenome (GOLD analysis project Ga0081455, IMG submission 70207) | Tabebuia heterophylla rhizosphere microbial communities from the University of Puerto Rico - S3T2R1 | ecosystem: Host-associated > Plants > Roots > Rhizosphere ...
AAGATCGTCGAAAAGCACTCTTCCGATCTGGCGATGGGCAATGCGCGCATTCGCGAGGCGCTGGAAGTTGCCACCAAGAAGAAGATGCAGAGCGATCCGCGCTTCACCGTGCTCTCCCTCAGCGACGAGCAGCGCGCCGAGCTGCAGCGGGTCACCGCGCCGGCCGTGGCTGAATGGAAAGCCAACATGGCGAAGCTCGGCATTGACGGCGAGCGGCTTTACACCCGCGCCAGGGAATTGATCCAGCAATACAAGGTTGCCACCAAGTAATAACAAGCCGCGCTCAAGAATTGAGGAAACAGACCGTGACATCAGCTCGCAAACTCGGCATCCGGGCCAAGCTTTTCTTCGCGTTCGCCGCGGTATCGGGAACCACCGTGATCGCCGGCGCCGCCGCCTGGCTGATGTTCTCGCAGGTTCGCGATCTCTTCCACGGTGTCGCCGGTCGCAACATTCCGGAGATTGTCGAGACGCTGGGACTGCAGACCGACACCCAGGCGCTGGCCGGTTCCGCCCCGACCTTGCTGGCGGCGAAATCGCAAGGACAGCGGCAGCAGGAGATGACCGCGCTGAAGGCGCGTCAGGAGGGCATCACGAAGCGGCTCGACGAGATCGCCCGCACCCAATCCGATCGTGACGCGATCGAGCGGTTGAAGAAGCTGATTGCGGCAATGAATACCAAGCTCGCGGCGCTTGACGGCGCAGTCGACGATCGCCTCAAGCTCAGCGCCCGCGGCGAAGAGGTCATGAAGGCGGCCCAGAACACCCAGACCAAGCTCAACGACGTGCTGCTTCCGGCCGGCGAAAAGGCCCAGGCCGACATCACCATGGTGTCGATGACCCTTGGCGGCGACGCCAACCAGACCATGATGACGTTGCTCAAGCTGGTTTCAACCCAGGTGCCGGTGTCGCAGGGCTTTGCCGACCTGGTCGGTTTCGTCAATCTGGCGTCGAGCCTGCTCGATCGCGCTGCGGTCGCGCCGAACGCCGATAGCGTCACGGCGCTGGAAAAGAACTTCAAGGCGATGTCGGCCAAGGTCGAGGAGAAGCTCGATATCGTCAACACCCTGCAGCCGACCGAAGGCCTGCCCAAGGCGGGCGAAGCCTGGCTGAAACTCGGTTCGGGCGAAACGATCTTCGAGGTGCGCCGCAAGGAACTCACCGCCAGCCTGCTTGGTCAGAAGCTGCTGGATGAGACGCGCGGCCTGACCGATGAACTCGCCAGGGAAGTCGCGGGCCAGGTCAAGGCCGTCACCAACAAGACCAAGGAAGCCACCGATCGTTCCGATGAGGCCATCGGTTTTGGCACCTCCGTGATGCTGATGATCGCGGCGATCAGCGTCGCCGGCGCCGCCTTGTTCGTCTGGTTCTATATCGGCCGCAATCTGGTGGCGCGACTGGTCGGCCTGGAGAAGACCATGACGCGGCTCGCCGGCGGTGACCTCGCCGCCGAAGTCGACACCAGGCGTGGTGGCGACGAGATCGGCCAGATGGCGGAAGCGCTGTCGGTGTTCCGCGAAGGCATCGTCCAGGCCAACGCCGCCGCGGCCGAAAAGGCCGCCGAGCAGGAGGCCAAGCAGCGTCAGGCCGCGTTGATCGATCAGTTGACGCGCGAGTTCAATGACGGCGCGACCAGCGCGCTGGCCGCGGTGTCGAGCGCCGCCTCGCGCATGAAAGGGTCGGCCGAAAAAATGTCGCAGGTCGCCGCGCAAGCCAAGGAACAGACCGGCGCCGTCGCGTCGGCTTCCGAGCAGGCCGCCGCCAACGTTCAGACGGTGGCCTCCGCCACCGAAGAGCTTTCGAGCTCGATCAGCGAGATTTCCCGGCAGGTCGGCGAGTCCACCCGGATTGCGGCCCAGGCCGTGGAGCAGGTGGCGAAGAGCGAGGTCACGGTCACCGAGCTTGCCAATGCGGCCAACCGCATCGGCGAGGTGGTTGGCCTGATCAATACGATTGCGGCGCAGACCAACCTGTTGGCGCTGAACGCGACCATCGAGGCCGCGCGCGCCGGCGAGGCCGGCAAGGGCTTTGCCGTCGTCGCCTCCGAGGTCAAGAGCCTTGCCACGCAGACGGCACGTGCCACCGAAGGCATCACCGCGCAGGTCTCTGCCATCCAGGGCTCGACCCAGGAAGCGGTCGATACCATCAAGGGCATCGGTCAGATCATCGACAAGATGTCGGAGATCGCCACGACCGTCGCTGCCGCGGTCGAGGAGCAGGGTGCGGCGACAGCCGAGATCGCCCGCAACATCCAGCAGGCTGCCTCCGGCACGCAGAACGTTTCAAACAACATCATCGGCGTCTCGACTGCGGCCAACCAGACCGGCGAGACCGCGTCCGATGTGCTGCAATCTTCCGACGGCCTGGCCGCGGAATCCGAGGCGCTGAGCAATGAGGTCGGGCGCTTCCTCGCCCGTATCAAGGCTGCGTAAGCCACCTTCGACGTTGGAATACGTTCGCGGCACGTCGGTTGGTCGTGCCGTTCCGAGAAAAATCCGCCGTCAATGCCGCGTCTGTGCCTCCAGGCGGCGGCTATAGCGTGACATTGCAAAGCAGAACAAAAAGTAGATCAGCGCCACGAACAGGTAGACCTCGACGCTGAAGGGCTGCCAGGCGGGATCGATGATCGATGTCTTCGCCGTGGTCAGGAGGTCGAAGATGCCGATGATCAGCACCAGGCTGGTATCCTTGAAAAAGGCAATGAACGTGTTCACCAGCGGCGGGATCACGTGCCGGATCGCCTGGGGCAGGATGATCAGACCGTTCTTCTTCCAGTAGGAAAGCCCGAGCGCATCGGCGGCGTCGTGCTGCCCTCTCGGGACGGCCTGCAGCCCGCCGCGGATGACTTCGGCAAGATAGGCGCCGGCAAACAGCACGAATGCGATCTGCGCCCGCAGCAGTTTATCGATGTTGACGCCGTCGGGCATGAACAACGGAAACATCACGCTGGCCATGAACAGCAGGCTTATCAGGGGAACGCCACGGATCAGTTCGACATAGAGCACGCAAAGCGAGCGGATCGCGGGCAGTTTCGAGCGTCGGCCCAGCGCCACGACGATGCCGAGCGGGAAGCCGAAGGCGAGCCCGAACGTCGCCAGGATCAGCGTCACCGGCAGCCCGCCCCAGCGGTCCTGCGACACGTAGGTCAATCCGAAGATGCCGCCCCACATCAGAATGCCGATCAGCGCGAGCGCGGCTGCCCATATCAGCACCAGCTCCTTGCGCCAAAAACTCCGCCGGCTCGATACGAAGAACAGCGCAATGAATGTCAGGCACGCCAGCGCGGGCCGCCACTGCTGATCGAACGGATAAGTGCCGAACAGGATGAAGCGGTATTTTTCGGGGATCACGGCCCAGCAGGCGCCGAGGCCGCGGACCGACCGGCACGCGCCGGTCTGGTCGCCGGGCACGGACCAGACCGCATTCCAGTAGCCCCATTGCACGAGGCTGATCAGCACCTTGCCGAGCAGCACGATGAGGATCACGGTGATGAGCGAAGAGGTGATCGAGGCAAACAGGTTGGCGCGCAGCCAGCGGATGACGTAGCCGCCGCCTGGCTGTCGGGATCGCGCGCTGTTGAGCGGCAGCGGATTTTGCGGAGCTTCCGAGATCGACGTCATGGGATCAGCGCTCCACCAGCGCGATGCGCGCATTGTACCAGTTCATGAACAGGCTGATGCCGAGGCTGATGGTCAGGAACACCATCATGATGAGCGCGATGGCTTCGATGGCCTGGCCGGTCTGGTTCAGCGTCGTGTTGGCGATCGAGACGACATCCTGGTAGCCGACCGCAACGGCCAGCGAGGAGTTCTTGGTGAGGTTCAAATACTGGCTGGTCATGGGTGGAATGATGACGCGCAGCGCCTGCGGCAACACGATGCGCTGGAGTACAAAACTTCGGCGCAGGCCGAGCGCGTTGGCTGCATCCCATTGTCCCCTGGGGACGGCCTGGATGCCGCTGCGCACGATCTCGGCGATGAAGGCAGAGGTATAGGTCACGAGCGCGATCAATAGCGCAAAGTATTCCGGCGCCAGCGTCAGCCCTCCGACGAAATTGAAGCCGCGCAGCTCCGGCATCGTGACGGTCCAGGATGCGCCGAGGCCGAGCGACACCAGTGCTGGTAATGCGACGACGAGCACCAGCGCATAGGGCCAGAGCCGGCGTACTTTGCCGTCAGCCTCTTGCCGTGCCATCAGTTGCCGCCGCAGCACGAATAGCGCGATCAGCCCGGCCACGATGGTTGCGATCACCCACAGGTTTGCTTCCGCAATCGGCACCGAGGGCAGCACCAATCCTCGATTGGAAAGAAACACGCCCTCGATCGGCCGCCATGCGGCGCGAGCCGCCGGCAATCCCTGCATCAGCACGTACCAGAACAGCAGTTGCAGCAAGAGGGGAATGTCGCGGAGCAGTTCGACATAGACGGCGGCGAGTCGCGATAGCAGCCAGTTCGACGACAGTCGTGCGATGCCGATCAGCGTGCCGAGCACGGTTGCCAGCACGATGCCGATCACGGCGACGCGCAGCGTGTTGACGATGCCGACGATGAAGGCGCGGACGTAAGTATCCTTCGGGCTGTAGGCGAGCCAGGTGTCCGCGATCGGCATCCCGGCTTCGCGGCCGAGAAAGGCGAAGCCGGTGGAAATCCGGCGTGCCGACAAATTGTGCAGGGCGTTCGACCACAGGAAGGCGACGATCGCGACGGCGACCCCGACCACCACGATTTGCCAGACGAGGCCGGTGATCTGCTGGCGGCTCAGTGAGAAGCGCAATTGCCTGCGGCGGCGGAGTTCGGGCGTGGATGTCGTCACAGCACAAGGATCCTTCTGCCAACAGCGATCTTCGGCCATGCGTCCCGGCGGGCGCGTTTCATATGTTGCATCAAAATTGAATTTGTGCAACATTTGTTTCATGGCGCAGCCGCAACCCAAATCCTCGCCGCTCAACGAATTATGCAGCGCATTGCCGTCACTTCCGGCGCGGCTGCAGCAGGTTGGGCGCTTCGTTGCCGCCAATGACTACGACGCCACCACGCGTTCGATGCGCGATCTGGCGGCCGAGGCGGGCGCCGATCCCGCTGCCTTCACTCGCCTGGCGAAGGCGCTCGGCTATTCCGGGTGGGACGAATTGCGCGCCGCGTTGACCGAGGCGCGCCGGCCGGTGCAGGCCCAGCCCTTCTCGGCGCGCACCGGCGGCGGCCGCAAAGGTCCCGACGCCGAAATCTCGCTCGTTGCCGACAAGCTGGAAGCCGAGGCAGCCGGCCTTCGTCGCATTTCCACCGGCTCGGTGGCGGAGGCGGCCAAGGCCCTGCATGACGCGCGGCGGATCTGGATCGCCGGTTTTCGAAGCTGCCGCAGCGTCGCGGAACTGCTCAATTATCAGCTTCGTCTGTTCCGGCCAGACGAGGTGCAACTGGTCGGCGGCTCCGGCCCGGAAGATCTCGATCTCGGCGCTTTCGGACGCGGTGATGCGGTCGTGGTCATTGGCTTCGCGCCATATTCCAGGGCCAGCGTGTTGTCGGCGCGCGCAGCGCACGATTCCGGCGCCACGCTGGTCGCGATTGCCGATGCGATCACCGCGCCAATGGCGGAGGGCGCCGATCATCTGTTGCTGTTCGAAGCCGCGGCATCACCCGGATTTTTCCCGAGCCTGACCGGCGCCATCGCGATCGCGCAGTCGCTGGCGGCGGCCACCTTCGTGCTCGGCGGCGCCAAGGCAAAGCGCCGGCTTGAGGAGACCGAAGGCCGGCTGGCCGCGATGTCGCAATATGTTGCGGAGAAAGGTTGACCGTCATGAGCGCCAGCAAGAGCCGGGTGCTGCATCGAAGCCTGCGTGAAACCCCGCCCAGGGCGATCGGTGGCGAAGGCGTCTGGCTCATTGGCGAGGACGGCCGGCGGATTCTGGATGCGTCCGGCGGCGCCGCCGTCTCCTGTCTCGGCCACCAGCATCCGCGCGTGATCGAGGCGATGTCGCGGCAGGCATCGCAACTCGCCTATGCCCACACCAGCTTCTTCTCCTCGGAGCCGGCCGAGGTGCTGGCCGACAAGCTCGTGGGCCATGAGCCCGGCGGGCTCGCTTACGCCTATCTCGTCAGCGGCGGCTCGGAAGCGATCGAAGCCGGCATCAAGCTGGCGCGGCAATTTTTTTTCGAGATCGGCCAGCCGCAGCGCCGGCACTTCATTGCGCGCCGCCAGAGCTATCATGGCAACACGCTGGGTGCGCTGGCGGCCGGCGGCAACGCCTGGCGTCGCGAACCCTATGCGCCGCTGTTGTCGCAGGCTTTCAGTCACGTGACGCCAGCCTTCGCCTATCACGAAAAACGCGACGGCGAATCCGATGCGGATTTCGTCAGCCGGCTGACGGCCGAGCTCGATGCGGAATTCCAGCGCCTCGGCCCGGAAAATGTGGCGGCGTTCATCGCCGAACCCGTGGTGGGTGCGACCGCCGGCTGCGTGCCGGCGCCGGAGGGATATTTCCGCGCCGTCCGCGAGATCTGCGATAGATACGGCGCGCTCGTCATGCTCGACGAGGTGATGTGCGGCATGGGCCGCACCGGCACGCGTCACGCCTGGGAGCAGGAAGGCATCGCGCCGGATATCCAGGCGATCGCCAAGGGGCTGGGCGGCGGCTATCAGCCGATCGGCGCCATGCTGGCGAGCGGGCGCATCGTTGATGCTATCCGCGACGGTTCGGGCGCGTTCCAGCACGGCCACACCTATCTGGCCCATCCGCTCGCCTGCGCCGCCGCGCTCGAGGTGCAGCGGGTGATTGACGACGAGCAGTTACTCGACAGGGTCAAGAGTCTCGGCGGGCAGCTCGAGCGGCGGCTGATCGAGCGCTTCGGCAATCACCGCCATGTCGGCGACATCAGGGGCCGCGGCCTGTTTCAGGCCATCGAACTCGTCGCCGATCGCGCGACCCGCGCGCCGTTCGATCCGGCGCTGAAGCTTCATCAGCGCGTCAAGGCGATCGCCTTCGAAGGCGGCCTTGGCTGCTATCCCGCGGGCGGAACCATGGACGGCCGCAGCGGCGATCATGTCCTGCTCGCACCACCCTATATCGCGACGCCTGATGATATCGACATGATCGTCGATCGCCTTGGCCAGGCAGTCGACAGTGCCTTGAAGAGTGTAGGTCATTAGCAGGAGGGCAGTATGAAGAGGATTGTCATCGCTACAGGCTTGCTCGCCGCGTCGTGCCTGTCGGCGCAGGCGGGGACGCTGGACACGGTCAAGCAACGCGGCACGCTGGTGTGCGGCGTCAGCACCGGGTTTGCCGGCTTCTCGACGCCGGACTCGCAAGGCAACTACAAGGGGCTCGACGTCGACTATTGCCGCGCGCTGGCGGCCGGCGTGCTCGGCGACCCCAAGAAAGTGCGATACGTCGCGCTCACGGCGCAGAACCGCTTCACCGCCCTGCAATCGGGCGAAATCGACGTGCTCTATCGCAACTCGACCCAGACCTATCTCCGCGGCACGACTCTCGGGCTCCGGCAGGGGCCGGTCAATTTCTACGACGGCCAGGGCTTTGTCGTGCGCGCCGATGCTGGCGTGAAGGACCTCAAGGGCCTGAACGGCGCCACCGTCTGCGTCGCGCAGGGCACGACCCACGAAGTCACGCTGGGCGATTACGGCCGCGCCAACGGCATCGAATGGAAGCCGCTGGTGTTCGATCGCACCGACACGATGTACCAGACGTTCTTCGGCGGTCGCTGCGATGCCATGACCCAGGATGCCTCGGCGCTGGCGGGCGCGGTCACCACGGCGGCCTCGAATCCGGCCGACTACACCGTGTTGCCGCAGACGATCAGCAAGGAGCCGCTCGGCCCGTTCACCCGTAATGGCGACGAGGCGTGGACCGACATCATCGCCTGGCTGCATTTCGGCCTGATCGAGGCCGAAGAACTCGGCGTCACCGCCGCCAATGCCGACGAGATGGCGAAATCCTCGAGCGTCCCGGGCATCCAGCGGCTGCTCGGCACGTCAGGCGACCTCGGATCGCGGCTTGGCCTGGACAACAAGTGGATGCTGCAGGCGATCAAGGCGGGCGGCAATTACGGCGAAATCTTCGAGCGCAATGTCGGCAAGTCGAGCCCGTTGAAGCTCGATCGCGGCCTGAACGCGACCTGGAGCAAGGGCGGCCTGATGTACGCCCTGCCGTTCAAGTAAGCGTGCATAGCGTTTTCGAGCGAAGTGGGCACCGGTTCGCGTAAAGAAAACGCGTCAAACAAGATACTATGCGGCGCGCCCGGTTGACACGGGCCGCGCTGCAGCCAGACTGTCCCGCATGCGTATTACCCTTGTCCACGCCCTGAAACATTCGATCGTCCCGATCGAAGCCTCCTTCGCCAGGCTTTGGCCGGAGGCGCGCCTGATGAATCTGCTCGATGACAGCCTGTCGGCCGATCTGGCGCGCGACGGCGGGCTCACCGACGCCATGACCGAGCGTTTTCTTCGGCTTGGACGCTATGCGGCCGGCACCGGGTCGGACGCGATCCTGTTCACCTGCTCGGCGTTCGGCCCCTGCATCGAGGCGGTCGCACGTGCGCATGCCCCGATGCCGGTTCTCAAACCGAACGAGGCGATGATCGAGCAGGCGGTCGCGCGGGGTAAGAAGATCGGCCTGCTGTCGACGTTTCCGCCGACGCTGGTCTCGATGCCGCCGGAGTTTCCCCCGCGGATCGAGCTGGTGCCGAAATTGGCGGAAGGCGCGATGGCCGCGCTCGATCGCGGCGACCGCGCCACCCATGACCGCCTCGTCGTGGAAGCGTCACGGGACTTGCGCGACTGCGACCTGATCGCACTCGCCCAGTACAGCCTGGCGCCGACAGCGGACGAGGTCGCCAAGGCGACGGGGCGGCCGGTCCTCACCACGCCCGACAGCGCGGTGCTGAAATTGAAGGGAATGCTTGCCGCCGGCCGCCCGTAGGTTCCAGGGCGTTGAGGGGAGCGCGATGACGGTGCGGTTCAGTCGGCGCGATACGTTGTTGCGAACGGCAGCCGTCGCGGCAGCGGGCCTGATCCCCGGCGCAGCCGTTCCCGGCCTTGCAGTTCCGCTCCGCATGTTGCCCCGTAGCGGGGAAATCGACGCCATTTTGCAGGCTCGGGTCGATGCAGCAGACGTGCCAGGCGTTGTCGCCATGGCCGCGACGGAACGTTCGGTAATCTACCAGGGCGCATTCGGCGCAAGAAGCATGGGCACGGCTGTCAGGATGTCAGCCGATACGGTCTTCAGTATCGCGTCGATGACCAAATTGCTGACATCGGTCGCAGCGATGCAACTCGTCGAACGGGACAAGCTCAAACTGGACGAACCGGCGGCAGGAATTGATCCGACGCTTGGGTCACCCCAGGTTCTCGATGGTTTCGATACGCAGGGCGCGCCGCAACTGCGCGCCGCTCGAAAGCCCATCACGCTGCGCAATCTGCTGACGCACACATCCGGCTTTAGCTATCAGCTTTGGGACGCGAATGTTGTTCGCTACAACAGGGCAGCTCGCAACGATCCGGCGCTACCCCGCATGTCACTGATTTCAGATCCGGGCGCCAAATGGGCCTATGGCGGCAGTCTCGACCGGGTCGGCCGGCTCGTTGAAATCGTCAGCGGGCAAAGTCTGGACCGCTATTTCCGCGATCACATTCTGGGTCCGCTCGGGATGAACGACACTGGTTTCTCGCTCACGGAGAAGCAGCGCACACGCCAGGCAAGTCTGCATTTGCGCAAGATGAATGGTACGCTTGTGCCGCAGCCTTTGGTGAGACGAACCGATCCGAAAATGGTTTCTGGCGGCGGCGGCATCTATTCCACAGCGCCGGATTATCTGACTTTGCTCCAGGCGCTGTTGAATGGCGGGGCACTTGCCGGGAAGAGCATCCTGCGGCCGCGGACGGTTGCACTCATGTCCACCAATCAGATCGGGGACCTCGACGCCGGAATTCTCAAGACAACAAATCCGGCATTGTCTGACAATGTCGATTTTTTCCCGGGAGTCCGGCTGCGGTGGGGGCTTGGCGATATGATCAACGTCGATCCCGTGCCTGATGGCCGCAGCGCAGGCAGCCTGACATGGGCCGGGCTTTACAATACCTACTATTGGATCGACCCGGCGTCGCGTATCGCGGGTGTGATCATGATGCAGATATTGCCGTTCGCCGACCAGCGCGCGCTTAATGCCTATCGTCTATTCGAGCGCGGTATTTACCGCGCCCATAGGGCCGCCTGAGCCCGAGCGGTCGATTCAGGCCTCCTGCTTCTTTGCGGCCTTTCTGACTGGCTTCTTCGCAGCCGCCGCCGCTTCCTCTGCCGCATTCCGGATCGCCCGCGCGTAACTGTCGGCGGTGTTTGCTGCCGAGTTCTGAAGCCGCTTTGCCGCGGCCGTGCCGAGTTCCATTGTGCTCCTGGCGATCAGCCGGAACTGGTCCCGCGTCTCCTTGTCCTTGGCCTTGGCGGCGCGGGCCATGATCTGGTCGCGCCGCTTCTTGACGGCGGCCATCAAGCTCTTGTTTTGCGTTTTTGCGATTTGCCGGATGAGAACGTCGAGATCGGCTTCAGCCATTATGGGTCACTCTTAGCGCGCCATGCCGTCCGCGCGGTGCGGCGATCATTGGCGCATTACGTTTGAAGGATGCGCGCCATTGTGTCGCCGCGCGGCCGTCATTTCAAGCGCCGATTCTCGCAATCGGACGCGGCGGGCCGTCGGCGCAACCCGATAACAATCGATTAACGTTGTATTGGTACGAGTCCTCAACCAGCAGGAAGAGAAACGGCATGCGTAACCTCACCGTCTACCAGCGTTTTGCGATGATCATTGCGGCGCTGACAATCGTGCTCTTTGCCGTCTCCGCCCTGCAGATACTGGTGTTGCGCGATGCGGTGCTGGACGAGCGGCGTACCACCGTCCGCAATCTGGTCGAGGCCGCGACGAAGATTCTTGCCGCCTACGAAGGCGAGGCCAAGGCCGGCCGGATCAGTCCGGACCAGGCGCGCCAGGCAGCGTTTGCCTCGATCAGCGCCATGCGCTGGGGCGAGTACTCCGACTATATCGGCGTCTATGGCACGGGAAGCTCTGATGCCGGCGTCACCTATGTGCATGCCAATCCCAAATACATCAACGTCAACCGCTGGGAGTTCAAGGACAAGAGCGGCAAGCTGTTGATCCAGGACATCGTGCGGACGGCGCGCGCCGGCGGTGGCTTTGTCGAATATCTGGCACCGCGGTCGGCCGGTGGCGCCGAACTCCGCAAGGTCTCCTATGTCGGGGCCTTTGGCGCGGGCGACAAGCTTCTCGCGTTGCAGGCGGGGGCCTATGTCGACGATATCGACGCCGTGGTCTTCAGCCGGATGATGTGGGCCGGGATCGCGGGCCTCGCCGGCCTGACCCTGGCGGCGCTGGTTGCGTTCTGGCTCGGCCGCGGCCTGGTCGTTCCGCTCAACAGGACCTGCGCGGCGATGGATGAACTGGCCAAGGGCAATCTTGGGGCCGAGGTTCCGTTCGTCGACCGGACCAATGAAATCGGCCGGATCGCGCGCAGCCTCCAGGTCTTCAAGGATCATCTGGTCGAGACCACGCAACTCCGCACCGAGCAGGAAGCGATGAAGTCGCGCTCGGCCGAGGAACGGCAGGCGGTTCTGTCCCGCATCGCCGACGATTTCGAGCGCAGCATCGGTGGCGTGATCCGTGGCACCGCCACCGCCGCCGACGAGTTGCAGAATTCCGCCTCGTCGATGTCGACGATCGCGGTGGGGACGACGGGCCAGAGCGCAAAGGTCGCCGCCGCCGCCGAGCAGACGGCGTCGAACGTTCAGACCGTTGCCGCGTCGGCGGAAGAGCTGTCGTCGTCGATCCAGGAGATTGCGCGGCAGGTCACCCAGTCTTCGTCCATTGCCCAGAACGCGGTTGGGCAGGCCAACCGGACCGAGGCCATGGTTGGCCGCCTGGTCGAGGCATCGCAGAAGATCGGCGAGGTGATGGCGCTGATCCAGACCATCGCCGGGCAGACGAATTTGCTGGCGTTGAATGCGACCATCGAGGCCGCCCGGGCCGGCGAGGCCGGCAGGGGGTTTGCCGTCGTGGCCAACGAGGTCAAGGCGCTGTCGTCCCAGACGGCCAAAGCTACCGACGAAATCACCAGCCAGATCCAGGAAATTCGCGATGCAACCGGCTCGACGGTGAACGCAATCCGCGAGATCGGCACCACGATCGGGCAAATGAACGAAATCACCGGCTCGATTGCCGCCGCCGTCGAAGAGCAGGGCGCTGCGACCAACGAGATTGCGCGCAGCGTGCAGCAGGCGGCGCAGGGCGCCCAGGAGGTGATGCAAAACATCACGGGCGTGCGCGAAGCTTCGAGCAAGGTCGATGCTGCCGCCACCCTCGTCCTCAATGCCGCCGCGCAACTGACTTCGCAGTCCGAGCAGCTCGAGACCGAAACCGGCAAATTCCTCGGCAACATCCGCGCGGCCTAGGGGCGCGCGCAGCCTTTCCCGTCATGTCCGGCCAGCGGTGGCCGGCAAACCACAGGCCTCAATTCAGCCGCGCGCCGATTCCCGTGAGCACGCGAAAATCCGGCTTGGACTGAACGCCGTTGTGCTGGTTGATGACCGGTACGCCGACGGAGACGAAGCCCGAGAAGCGATCGTAGCCCACGCGCACGCCGGGCGAGAGATAGACGGTGGTGCCGCCCGAATTGGGATCGGGAATGCCGGCGATGCGCTGCTTGTCGTGCCACTCGCCATTGAGCTCCAGCACGAGGTCGAGCGTGTAGGGCGTTTTCTTCATGTCGCTGTGGTCGTGATTGGCGTGATAGAGGCAGTGCTCCTGCAGCTGGTTGCGCGGCTGCATGCAGTACTCGTGCAACTCCACCTCCTTCGACGAGCCGGTGGCGCCGACCAGGCGGTACGACACGGCGGCGCCGAACAAGAAGCGGTCGCCGAGATTGGTGTTCTGCGTGCCGTTGGTGATCAGGTAATAGAGGCCGCTCACGTCGAACGCCCAGCGGCCCGCGCGCTTGGTGAAGGCGGCGCCGATCAGGCCGTCCCACGAGCCCGAGCCTGGCTGGAATTCGGCCTGGAAGAGTTCGCCGAAGGCGTCGCGCTGGCTGGTGCTGCCGGTCGGCGCCTTGAAGCCGAACAGCACGGCGGCCGATGTCCCGGTCTGTGCGTTGTTGTGGAAGCGATACTGCCCGAGCATGGTGACATCGCCGAAGCCTGCCGAGTTGCCGCGCCGGTTGATGCTGTCCGAGCCCATCAGGCTGCTCATGTCGCTGGAGCTCATGATGCCCATATGGCCGCCGCTCAGCATGTCCTCGCCGGGTTCGCGAATATCCGAACGGCGGATGCCGGCCGCGCGAACCGCAAGCGTCAGGTCGTTGGTGATGCCGTAGGCGACCGAGAGCGAGACGCTGTCGATCGAGCGGATCGAGTGGGCATGCGTGCCGCGGTTCGCGGCGGCGAGCAGATCGGTGTCGCTGAGCTGGCCGAGACGGATGAACTCGTAGCGGATGGATGCGGCGACCATTCCTTCGGCGAGCGTGTCAGCCGAGATGGTGTTGATGGCGCCGCCGCTGCCGGTGTTGCCGCCGCCGCCGGGATGATGCGCCTCGGCAGGAGTAACGAGAAACAGCATCATGGATGAAAAGATGCCGGCCGCAGGCCGCTTGAAATACGCACACACATACGCCCCCTGTACTTACTGCCTGGCGATTAGCCATCGCAATCGGGCGCCAGATTGACTGGATCGTGCGAGAAGCGCGGCTTGCTGGCGACGGAAGCGAAGCGGAAAAGCGAAGACGTTATCGCGAGCGCGGCATCGGTGTGGCTGTCGCGTGTTGGGCCAATGGCGAAAGCGGCGTGGCGCGCTCGCCGGTTGTGCGTCCGAATTTTTCGCGTCCAGCGTAGCGGTGGCCGTAATCACGTCCGGCGGCAGCCGCAATCACGGCGAGCACCAGCCGTAATCGCGTCTGAATGTTTCTCTACAGGTTTCGCTGTCCAGCGCGCGTATCGGAGTAGGACATTATGACAACCGTCGTCAGAGATATCTTTGTGTTTATCACCGCGGCCATTTTCATCGCCGCGACTTTGCTGATTGCGAGCGCCGCTGGCGCGCACGAATACAAGGTCGGCGCGATCGACATCGGTCATCCCTGGTCCCGCCCGACGCCAAAGGATGCCAACATCGCGGGCGGCTATCTCACCATCACCAACAAGGGAAAGACGGCGGACCGCCTGATCGGCGGCACGTCGCCGGTGGCAAGCCAGATCGAGGTGCATGAGGTGGTCGATGTCGACGGCATGGCGAAGACGCGCCCGGTCACCAACGGGATCGAGATCAAGCCCGGCAAGACCGTGGAGCTCAAGCCCGGCGCCTACCGCATCCTGCTGATGGGACTCAAGGAGCCATTCCAGGTCGGCCAGAAGGTGAAGGGCACGTTGATGTTCGAGAAGGCCGGGCCTGTCGACATCATCTACAACGTCGAGGAAAACGCCGGAGCCGCCGTCAGTGGCGTCAATGGTGTCTCGCACAAGCACCATTAGCGTGTCCGCGGCCGTGCCCGTGAGGATCGAACGGACTCTCGACAGGCTTCATTAATCGGCATCGCTGTGTCCGTCGCGTCATGCCGCGCGACATCTGATGGAGGGAGATTCGAGCAACGCGAAGCCGTCGCTGCCAGCGACGGCGGACTTTCGAACTCGCTATTCGTTGGGGAATGCTAATCCGTGTCCAGTTCAAGCCAGGCGTCTTCACACCAAGTATCGCTCGCTTCCTCCGGCAAGCCGCAGCCATTGCGGCAAACACGGTCAGTTACCTTGCAGTCCGTCGCTGCCGTCTTCTCTGCATCGCTTCTCGGAATTGGGTTGGCCTACTGTGCCTGCACGTTGCTGATTCCCGCCGTCGCGCATGAGGGGAGCGCTGTCTCCGTTCTCTCGGCTGACGGTCGTTCGCAGGATGCCATCTGCTCAAGCAGCACGTCTTCGCCGCCGCTGCAGCAAGCTCGCACGGATGATTGATTTCCGGAGGCTATCTCGCGGCTGATCGCTGCGTGCCCACCGTCAACAGTTCGGAAACCACGCGCACTCTCTCCCGGCCCCGCTAACCAATCGAAAATCGTTCTGCCGCAAGTTCGTCTCCGGGAAAAGGAATGGGGAGATTCGAACATGAACGGCCTGGCCATCATGGAAAACGTTCGCCGGTACCGCACCATCGCGTCGCTGTGCCGCCAAACCGCGGCCTACCGGCCGCGGCATAGCTGTTCCCTGCTGGCGCAAGCCAGCGAGTGGGAACACCGCGCCGTCGCCGAGCTTGAGGCATACTATGAAGCCTTCTGCCACGTGGCTGCCGGCAACGCGCCAGCCCACTCCGCGAGCTACGCTGTCAACTGACGGCGGGCGCTCCGGAACGGATGCGTCTTGGGTTAACGAAATTTCGGCCGACGTGGGTGAGATCTATCCACCTCCGCCGCTCCGGATGGTAACGATCGATCAACCTGGCGACCGCGCTTCGCGCATTTGAGGCCAGCTCCCGGGCTGCACCATCAGGTCGCGGACGCGATCAGCCCGACTCTCAAAATCCTGGCGAAATAAGCGCAGACGTGCGTCGGCAGAGACACGGCCGTTCGCAATGCCGACGGCCAGCCTGCCGCGCCGCACCCCGGCACCACCCGGGTCGCGAAAGTGACGGCCAAAGAGCCGATCGCCGATCGAGCAAACCAAAGACTACGAGTTCATATACGATTGAAATTACTTGTGATTTTTTCACCCCAATGGTCCGACGGCCGCCGGGGCCGACTTCGGCCCCGCGCTCGGCCGTAGGAAATTTCACCACGCCTCACGACAGCGTGCGCCTTTCGCTCTGCGATCGTAGTATTGTCGGCGGCAGTCGGTGAAGGCTCGAGGCCGAGGATTTCGCGTACGCACTCGATCGCGGCATTCGAGGAGGCGGACTCCAGGCTCAAGCTGATGATCGCGGCTGCGGTCGGACGGCGTGGCAATGGAGGTCAATATGGCTTGGCGTGACGACAAGGCCCGGGCAACTCTCATCCGCGATGCCGCAGGTAACGTTCAGCCGGGCAAGAGCCCCCGGGCCTTTGCCGAGCCGTTGTTCGGCTACACCAATGCTGAGGACCTCGCCAATCACGATGCCGCCTCGCTTGCCCTCCTGGCGGAGCAAGCCTGGGAACACGTGCAGCGGCGCACGGCCGGCAGCGCCGATATCCGCATCGTCAATCCGACGATGCCGGACGGGCGCGAGATTTCCGTGCTCGAAATTCTCAACGACAACATGCCCTTCCTGTTCGATTCCACCATGGCGGAGCTCGCCGAGCAGGGCGTCGAAGTCACCCTCGTCGCTCACCCGATCATCGCCGTGGAGCGCGATGACCAGGGCAAGCTGCTGCGATTCTACGGCGAAACACTGCCCGAGGGAGCAAGGGGCACGCGCGAAAGCCTGATTCATCTCCACATCACCCGCCTGGACGCCGATGCCGATCGCCAGAAGCTGATCGACGGCCTGACCAGGACATTGAACGACGTCCGCGCCTGCGTCACCGACTGGCGCGCCATGCGTGACCGTGTCGAGGAAGCGATCAAGACTTTCTCTTCCAATCCTCCACCGCTGCCGATCGACGAACTCGCCGAAGCCAACCAGTTCCTGCAATGGCTCTGCGCGGACAATTTCACCTTCCTCGGCGTGCGCGAATATCGCTTCTCGCCCGACAGCGATGCGCCCGACGACATTACAACCGGCGAAGGCCTCGGCATCTTGCGCGATCCGGA
>Ga0081455_10003975_pt1 | contig 16770 bp, 23 predicted proteins | sample TabmetS3T2R1_FD_70207 | JGI IMG/M metagenome (GOLD analysis project Ga0081455, IMG submission 70207) | Tabebuia heterophylla rhizosphere microbial communities from the University of Puerto Rico - S3T2R1 | ecosystem: Host-associated > Plants > Roots > Rhizosphere ...
GGCAGGCGCCAGTACCTGTACCACGAGCGGTGGCGCGCGCGGCGCGACGCGGAGAAGTTCGACCGGATGCTGGCGTTCGCGCACCGGCTTCCCGAGGTGCGACGACGGGTCGGTACCGACCTCGGGCTCCGGGGCCTGCCGCGCGACAAGGCCCTGGCCGTCGCCGCTCGCCTGCTCGACCTCGGCCTGTTCCGCGTGGGCTCCGAGTCCTACACGCGAGCCAACGGCTCGTTCGGCCTGGCGACGATCCGCCGCGACCACGTGCGCACCTCCGGGGACGCGATCCGGTTCGACTACCGCGCCAAGAGCGGCCAGCGCCGGATCCAGGAGATCGCCGACCCCGAGGTCGCGCGCATCGTCCGGACGCTGAAACGCCGCAAGGACGACAACCCCGAGCTCCTGGCGTATCGGAACGGGACGGGGTGGCGGGACGTGCGATCCGAGGACGTCAACGCCTACGTGAAGGAGGTGGCCGGCGACGGCTTCTCGGCCAAGGACTTCCGGACCTGGCACGGCACGGTGTACGCGGCCGTGGCGCTCGCCGCCGGCGGCGAGGTGCCACACGCGCAGGCCGCGCGGCGCCGGCGGATCTCGGCGGCCGTGAAGGAGGTCGCCTCCGAGCTCGGCAACACCCCGGCGGTGGCCCGTGCCTCCTACATCGACCCCCGGCTGCTCGACCGCTACGAGGAGGGCGCGACGATCCCGCCGGCGCTGGCCGGGACGGACGCGTTCGGGCGGGGGGAGGGCGACGGGCTCGATCCCTCGGTTCGCGACGAGGTGGAGGCCGCCGTCCTCGAGCTGCTGGAGGACGGCCGCCCCGAACGCGCCGCCGCGTAGCCGTTTGCCCTGGGTGTTGACCGGGAACAACCAGGCCCCATCGGCAGCACACCCGACCTGAGGAGACCGCGATGCGCCTCCCCGAAGCCCAGAGCGAGATCACCGAGGCCGACGATGTCGACCTGTTCCTGCACGTGCTGGACGAGGCCGTCGACGCCCTGAACGGCGCGCGGATCCCGTTCCTGTTCATCGGCGGGATCGGCTCGGCCGTCTACGGGCGCGACCAGGGCACGCGCGACATCGACGTGTTCGTGCGACCCGAGACCGCGCGCAGGGTGCTGGACGTGCTCGACGGTCGCGGGTTCGAGACCCACGAGGTCTACGAGCGCTGGCTGTCCAAGGCGATCAAGGACGGCGTCCTGGTCGACGTCATCTTCCGTTCGAGCCGCGACATCCTCCTGGGGGAGGAGATGCTCGAGCGCGCGCGCATGGTCCCGTTCCGGGGCCGGACGATCCCGGTCGCGCCGCCGGAGGACCTCGTCGTGATGAAGGCCTCCGCGATGAGCGAGGACACCTCGCGGTACTGGTACGACGCGGCCGCGATCATCGCCGCCACCGAGCTGGACTGGGACTACCTGGTGGCTCGGGCGCGGCAGCACGGGGCGCGCCGGCTGCTCAGCCTGCTGCTGTTCGCGACCTCGATCGACATCGTCGTCCCGTCGGGTCCCATCGAGACCCTGTACGAGGCGATCGCGACCGGGAGCCCCGCATGAGCACCGACGAGACCCAGTACGTCGCCGCGCACGTGCAGGAGGCGCTCGCCCGCGACCAACGCGTGAACGAGCCCGAGTTGGCGGTCACCGTCGTCAAGGGCCGGGTCGTGGTGAGCGGCCACGTTCCCTCGGAGGAGCGGCGCGAGGCCGTCACGCAGGTCGTGCGCGAGTGTTGCCCCGACCTGGAGGTCGAGAACCGCACGTCGGTCGCCCGGTTCCCCGAGGCCGACGGGATGGAGACCGTGCAGTGATCCGCGTGGCCGCGGCCGGGGACCTGCACGTGGCGCCGGACTCGGCGCCGGCGCTCGGGGAGCAGCTGGCGGCCGTGGGCGACAAGGCCGACGTGCTGCTGATCGCCGGCGACCTGACCAAGTCCGGCCGGGTGGAGGAGGCGACCGCGCTCGCCGGCGAGCTGCGCGGCCTGAGCCTTCCGGTGGTCGCGGTCCTCGGCAACCACGACCACCACGGCGACCGGCCGAACGAGATCGCCGAGGTGCTCCGCGACGTGGGCGTCTGGGTGCTCGAGGGCGACACGGTGCGGATCGACACGCCGGGCGGCTCGGTGGGCGTGGCGGGCGTGAAGGGGTTCGGCGGCGGGTTCGCGGGTGCCAGTGGGGCCGAGTTCGGCGAGCCGGAGATGAAGGCGTTCATCCGTCACACCAAGGAGCGGTCCGAGGCGCTGGAGGCCGCGCTGCACGGCCTGGACGCCGATGTGCGGATCGCGTTGATGCACTACGCGCCCGTCCGCGAGACGCTGCAGGGGGAGCCGCTCGAGATCTTCCCGTTCCTGGGCAGCTACTTGCTGGCCGAGGCCGTCGACCGGGCGGGTGCCGACCTGGTGATCCACGGCCACGCCCATCGCGGGTCCGAGCACGGCGTCACGCCGGGCGGCGTGAACGTTCGCAACGTCGCGCAGACCGTGATCCGGCGGGCGTACTCGGTCTACGGGTTCGAGCAGCCCGGGTCGGGGCGAGGGACGGCCACGATCGGCGCCGCCACGGACGGCCGCGGCATCGCCCCGACGCGTCCGCCGGCCGACCGCTGAGCCTCGTCGAGTCTATCCACGCTCATCCCACGAACCACCCGATCGCGTACGCGACGGCACACGCGGTCATGATCACCAGCGCGAGCGCCATCAGGGCGTTCGAGAGCCACCCGCTGCGACGAGCGGCCGAGCCGGCGTTCGCCAGGATCAGCATCAACAGGATCAGCGGCGGCGCGGCGAGCCCGTTCAAGATCGCGGATGCGTAGAGCGCCCGGATCGGATCGAGGCCCGAGAAGTTGATCGCGAGGCCGATGAGGATCGCCGCCCCGATCACGCCGTAGAAGGCGGGCGCCTCTGTCGGCTTGCGGCCCAAGCCTTCCCGCCACCCGAACGTCTCCGCGAGCGCGTAGGCGGCCGAGCCGGCGAGCGTCGGGATCGCGAGCAGACCGGTCCCGACGATCCCCGCGGCGAACAGGAGCGAGGCGAAGCTGCCCGCGATCGGCTCGAGCGCCCTGGCCGCCTGCTCGGCCGTCTGCACCTCGGTGACGCCGTGGGCTCCGAGCGTGGATGCGGCGCTCACCATGATCGCGAACATGACGAGGACCCCGGCGGACATGCCCGAGAACACGTCGATGCGCATCACGCGCAGCTGGGCGTCGCCGACACGCCCGATGCGCCTGGCCTTGCGCTCCTCCACCTCCTCGCCCGCCTGCCAGACGAACAGGTACGGCGAGATCGTGGTGCCGAAGATCGCGACCAGGGCCTCGACGGTCGTGAACGTGGGCTGGAAGCTGGGGACGAGCCCGGCGGCCACCTGCGACCAGTCGACGTTGACGACGAAGAGCTCGGCGACGTAGGCGAGGATCGACAGGGCCAGCCATCGCAGGATCAGCGAGTACCGCTCGTAGCTCACGAAGACCTCGAGCAGGAGGATCACGGCCGCCATGCCGAGGACGAGCGCGAAGAACGGCAACGGGACGAGCAGGCGGAAGGCCTCGGCCATCGAACCCAGGTCTGCGCCGATGTTGAAGACGTTCGCGCCGACCACGAGGGCGGCCGCGAACCACAGCACCGGGCGGGGGAAGCGCTCCTTGATCAGGGACATCAGCCCCCGGCCGCTCACCAGGCCCAGCCGGGCCGCCGTCTCCTGAACGGCCGAGGCCAGGGGGAGGGAGATCAGCGCGGTCCAGAGCAGGTCGAACCGGAACGCGGCGCCGACCTGCGAGTAGGTCCCGATGCCCGCCGGATCGTCGTCGGCCGCGCCGGTGATGAGTCCGGGCCCGAGTCCGCGGAAGTACCCGAAGCCACGCAGGCGTGCGCGGGCACCGTGGTGCGCGTCGCGCCGCCGCGAGCGGCCGTCGCGGGTGGTCACGCGCCTATGCTGCGCGTTCGCTGGGCGATGTGTCGCCGATCAGGTCCTGGACGACGCGCGCCGAGGCCGTTCGGCCTCGGCGCGCGAACCGGTCACCGGTCAGCCTCGGCTAGATCCAGCGCCGTCGCCGGTACGGACGGGGACGGGCAACGACCCGACGGCCGCCGCCGCGTCGGAACAGCAGCAGCAGGAACAGCACTGCCGCGATCGCGATGATGACCCACACCCACGGTTCCATCCTCGAACACCTTCCCTTCCATTGGCCTATCGAGCGTCTGTCCTTCTGACTCGTCGGACCACTGATAGGTACCCGCGAACCTCGCGTGTCACACCACGGCACTCAAGCGCGCCGCCGCCGGTCCTGACCGAACCGAACCTCGACCCGCTCCTCGGGTCGAGCGGCCTCTTCCTTGGCCTCGCCCGCGAGGACGTCGCGATCGGGCTGGGTGGTCTCCGGCGTCGCGCCGAGGCTGCGGGGCCACCGGTGGCGGTTCAGGACCACGTTCAGCTCCGCGGAGAACAGGAGCAGCTGCGCGCCCAGGTAGATCCATCCCAGCAACCCGATCACGACCGCGAAGAGCCCGTACACGTGGGAGGCGTTGCGGATCTGGTGATCGACCAGCCAGGAGCCCAGCGCCAGGAGAGCGAACCACCCCAACCCGGCCATCACCGCGCCGGGCAGCACGTCGCGCCAGCTCACCTCGGCCACCGTGAGGATCCGGAAGATGCCGGCGAAGACGGCGACGTTCAACGCGATCGTGAGGAGGAAGGCCGCGGTGCGGAGCACGACGCCAAGGGATCCACCGTCGGCGCCGACGGCGGCAAGCAGGGCCGCGATCACGAGGAAGGTTCCGATGACGATCAAGCCGAGCAGAGCCCGAAGCTTGGAGCGCACGAACGATGGCTGATCCCGTCGGGCGACGTCCCAGACCTCGTTCATCGCGTCCTGGGTGGCCGAGATCACACCGATGCCCGACCACAGGGCCGTCGCCAGCCCGATCGTGAGCGTCAGGAAGGAGCCGGTGAGCGCACCGATGTTGTGCTCGATCTGCTGACCGATGACCGGGAACTGCGCGAGCGCCGAGCCGAGGATCCGCTCTCGAAGGGCCGGGTCGTTCTGCAGGGCGATCCCCAGGATGGAGACCAGCACCAGCAGGAGCGGGAACATCGAGAAGAACCCGTAGTAGGCGATGAGGGCGGCGTGGCGCCCGGCCCGATCGTCGCCGAACTTCTTGACCACGGCTACGGGGATCGCCGTGAGGGGATGCGAGCGCTGCCATCGGTCCAGGCGTTCGAGCGCCCCGCGGAAGGGGAGGCCCATCCTTCAGTGGCGAACCGGCGCCACCATCAGGCGGCCTCCGCGAGATCGCGCTCGACCTCGCCGGGTCCCCACTCGGTCACGAGCGCCGAGAGGTTCCGGTAGGTGGGCAGGGCGTATCGATTCGTGCTCATCGCGGCGCGCTCGTCGAGCTCGATGCCCCGGCCCCACAGGAGCGCGAGCGGACGCGCCGTCTCGGCCCGCCACCCGTCGGTGCCGACCAGGACGCGTCCGTCGGCCGCGGCGACGCCGAACACCAGCCCGTGACGGCGATCGCCCGAGGTCTCCACGCCGATCTCCCAGCCGAATCGCGCGGGATGGGTTCGCATGGGCGGGACCGAGTGCAGGGCGTAGAAACCGCAGTCGCATCCGCGCTCGGGCGTCCCCTGCGGGTGCGGCTTCTTCGACGCGCGCCACGTCGTGATGCGCCTGCGGAACAGGCACTGCGCGCGGTTGGTGTCCGGCAGCCATCGCTGCCGGCCGCGCCAGGGGGACACGAGCCACCCCTCGTGATCCATCTTCCACCAGCGGAAGCCGCGCAGGCTCCCGACGACCAGCTCCGCCGAGCTCATGCCGGCCGCGGCTCGCGCGCCGGTTCCTCGTGCGCGGGCTCGGTCTCGTGGACGGGTTCGGGGACCGCCGGCTCGTTGGCGGGCATGACCTCGACCTCGCGGACGATCTCTCCGGTGTTCACGGTGCACCTCCCGGCGTGCGTGCTCGTTCGAAGCTCAGGGTTCCCGTCATCGTGCGCGTGCAAACGGCCTCGCATGCATCGAGGAGATCCTGGGTACAACGCTCGAGACCGAACCACCGTTTCCAACGACTCCGAAAGGAGGTTCGGCATGCGCGATCGAACGACACGCACGATGGACCTCGCGGCCGTGCCGGCCGCCGGGTCGCCGAGCCCTCAGCGGGTCCGCTGGGGCGCGGTCTTCGCCGCGATGGTGCTGGCGATGGCCCTGCTGGCTCTGGTCTCGACGCTGTGGTTCGCGCTGGCGTTCAACTCCAACGTGGACACCATCCGCATCAACCTCGAGTGGTACGTCGGGATCACCGCCGTGGCGGCGCTGTTCATCGGCGGCCTGCTGGCCGGATGGCTGAGCGGGGTCCGCGGTGCCGGCTCCGGTCTGTTCAACGGCATCACGATGTGGGGCCTGATCCTCATCGTGGCGCTCGCGATCGGGATCCCGGCGGTGTTCAACGTGTTCAACCTCGGCCGGGTCACGGCGATCGCCGAGGGCAACGGGTCCACCCTGACGAGCTCGGGTGTGGACACGGCGCTCTGGGCCTCGTTCTGGACGATCCTGGGCGGGTTCATCGCCTCGGGTCTGGGAGGCCTGATCGGCGGGGCCGTCACGATGCCCGCCAACGCCCAGCTGAGCCCGGTCGTGACGGACCGGGAGGACGTCACCGCTCACGACCATGGTTACGACGACGAGTCGGACATCGACGAGGACGTCGACGCCGACCATCGGGACGAGCGGGTCGTGCAGACCACCCGCGCCTCCTAACGAACCGGCGCAACGCGAAGGCCCGGCTCGCTCCGCGAGCCGGGCCTTCGCCCTTCTCGATCCGACGCCTTCGCTAGGACGCCACGCCGATCAGGTCGTCCACGACCTCCACCTCGGCGGGGCGACGTCCGCGTACCGCCGACAGGTACGGATGGCGTGGCTCGTGTTGCCAGCACAAGGTGGCGTGGTTGTACCGGGACAGGACCGTCCTGCAACGGGGAGCGTCGCAGATGCGTCCGGCGGGCTGCATGGCCGGGCCCTTCCCCGAGCTGCCCGGCCGGCTGCCGACCAGGCGGAGCTGGTCCCGCTCGGAACCGATCGCCATCGTGGTCATCTGCCCTCCTCGGGGCCCAAAGATGGGCCGCTCGCGGGGCGCCATACCCGTGCCCGGAGATGGCCAAACCTGCTGCGCCGCAGAAATTTCAGGGCTTTCCGGGAGACCGGATCCCCTGGTCGAGGCCGTGATGTGCCGAAGGGATGATCACCCTCGAGGTCGTGCTCACGATCTCGCTGGTCGGGCTCGCGTTGTCCTGAAGCGAACCCGCAGGAAACATGAACCGGGACCCACGGGCGGGCCCCGGTTCACGTCCTTTCGGGCTTCGCGGTCCTAGTAGATGCCGCCGCCCGAACCGCCGCCGGCCTGCGTGATCAGGAGCACGAGCAGGGCGATGAGCACCACCGCTCCGAGTCCGATCCACAGCCACTTGCGGCCGGAGGACTGGCTGACCTCTGGGGACTTGTCCATGTCGAGCCTCCTTTCGATCCTCGACCCGGACCCCCTCCCCACACTCTTCTACCGGTCCCGAACCTCCGGGGATCGCCCGTTCTTCCGGTTCGGCACCATCCTTCGGTTCCTCTCAGGTTCGTCCGTTGCGCTCGGCCGACCCGTGCCTGAAACCCGTGATTCGCTACGGGCGCCCGGAAGGATGGGTCACCGGGCCCACACGCCGACGCGCTCGAACGCGCTCGGGACGTCGATCAGGATCAGCTCGGCGTCGCGCTCGGCGCGGATCCGAAGGCGCTCGGGGCCGAACGCCTTCACCGCGTCGCCGGTCTCGAGCCGCTCGGCCCCGTCGAGCGAGAGCGAGCCCTCGATCACGTACAGGTAGCCCGCGCGGTCCCGCTCGAACGCGTGCTCGATCTCGTCCCCGGGCTCGAGCGCGGCCACGAACGTCGACGCGTCCTGGTGGACCTCAACGACCTCGCCGCCCTCGGGACCGATCACCTTCCGGAGGCGATGCAGCCGGTCCTCGCGGCCGAACTGACGCTGCTCGACGCTGGGGGGCAGCGAGGGCGTGTCGGGCAGGATCCAGAACTGGATGAACCGCATCGGCTCGTCCGCGGAGCCGTTGCGTTCGGAATGCTCGGCGCCGGACCCCAGCGTCATCCGCTGGATGCCGCCCGGCCCCAGCCGGCCGTCGTTGCCGAGCGAGTCCGCGTGCTCGAACGTCCCCTCGACCACGAGCGTGAGGCCCTCGACGTCGGCATGCGGGTGCATCGGCCACTCGGCCCCGGGGATCAGGCGGTCGTCGTTGAACACCCGCAGCGGCCCGATCCCCATCTGCGCGGGGTCACGGTAGCGATCGAAGGAGAAGTGCCAGCGCGCCCGGAACCAGCCGCCGTCCTCCGCGTGGATCTCCGCGTCACGTCGGATCTCGATCGTCACACCTCGAAGACTAGGCCTCCACGAGCTCCTTGAGGCTCGAGAGTGCGGCCGCCCAGCTCCGGTCGGAGATCGCCTTGGCGTCCTCCGAGGGCAGGTTGCGTTCGGTCACGGTCAGCTCGGTCACGCCGTCGGTCCCCGACAGGGCCCACGTGACCTCCTGGTGGTTCTCGGGACGGTCGGGCAGGCCCGAGACCGGGCTCCAGTGCGTGTGGACGAGCAGCCGGCCGGGCTCGAAGCGCTCGATGATGCCGGTGTCCTCGTAGGGTTTGCCCTGGTACTCGCCGCGATGCACGAGCGGGCTGCCGACCGTCCAGTCGGTCTCGGTGTCGACGCCGAAGAACCACCGCTTGATGAGCTCGGGCTCCGTCAGGGCCTTCCACACCTCGTCGGCCGGCGCGTCGATCGTGACCGAGGCCTGCGTGGTGATCTCGCTCGGCATGGGCATCACCTCTCTCGCATCCTTCCCATCACGGTCCCGGGTGACACGCGTACGCTCGGGCCCGTGGGTGAGGATGCCGCGGTCGCTCGTGCACTCGCGGCCGGCGGGTTCCTCGATCCCGAAGGCGAGGCCGCGGCCCTCGTCGAGGCGGCTCGGAACGGCGCCGGCCCGATCGACGCGCTGCTCGCCCGGCGGCTGGGCGGCGAGCCGCTCGCGTGGATCACCGGATGGCTGTGGTTCTGCGGCGTCCGCGTCCTCGTCGATCCGGGCGTGTTCGTGCCGAGGCCGCAGACCGAGGCCCTCGCGCGGCGGGCCGCCGACCTGCTGCCCGAGGACGGCATCGCGGTCGACCTGTGCACCGGCAGCGGCGCGGTGGCCGTCGTCCTGGGTTCGGCGCGCGCGAACGCGACCGTCCTGGGGACCGACGTCGACGAGGCCGCCGTGGCGAACGCGCGCCGCAACGGCGTCGACGCGCTCCTCGGGGACCTGGACGAACCGATCGCGCCGGACGTGCGCGGCCTGGTGGACGTCGTGACGGCCGTCGTGCCGTACGTGCCGACCGAGGAGCTCCACCTCCTGCCGCGCGACGTCCTCGAACACGAGTCGCGCCGAGCCCTGGACGGCGGACCGCGCGGGACGGAGCTCCTGGTTCGGGCCGCCGAGGCGGCAGCACGCCTGCTCCGGCCGGGCGGCCACGTCCTGCTCGAGCTCGGGGGCGATCAGGCGGACGAGATGACACGGGCGCTGTCGGGACTCGGCCTGACCGAGATCCGCGCGCTCCCGGACGAGGACGGGCGCGACCGGGCGATCGAGGCCCGGAGGCCCTAGGCCTCGTCCCGGAGCTCGAGCACGCGGAACGCGGTCACCGGTCGGCTGAACCCCTTCAGCTGCAGCTCGTCCGCGGGTTCGGTCACCGCGCGGTCCTCGACGCCGGCCAGCACGCGCTGGCTGATCAGGATCTCGCCCGGACGGGCGGCGTCGCTCAGGCGTGACGCGAGGTTGGCGACGATCCCGATCGCGGCGTAGTCGTACCGGCCCTCGAACCCGATCCGCCCGAGCGTCGCGTACCCGGTGGCGATCCCGATGCCGAGCCCGAGCTCGTGCCCTCGCCTCCTCCACTCCGTCGCGAGCTCGTCGAACCGCGCCCGCGTCTGGACCGCCATCGACACCGCGTCGAGCTCGTGGTGCTCGGACGGCATCGGGTCGTTGAAGAAGGCCATGAGGCCGTCGCCCGCGAAGTGCTCGACGGTCCCGTCGTGCGCGAGGACCGCCTCGCCGACCGCCAGGTGGTACTCGCGCAGGACCCCGAGGACCTCCTCGGGCTCGGCGGTCTCGGCGAACGGGGTGAACCCGCGAAGGTCGCAGAACAGCGCCGTGATCTCGCGGCGATGACCCGCGAGTAGGCGCTCGCCGTCGTCGCTCGAGAGCAGACTCGCCACCTGCGGCGCGAAGCGCGCGAGCTCGGTGCGCTGCCGCTCGATCGTCTGGAACAGCCGGACGTTCTCCATCGCGATGGCGACCTGGTCTGCGAAGGCCTGCACGAGCCGGACCTCTGCGTCGCTGAACGGCCGGACCTCGTTGCGGCCGACCCCGATGCAGCCGATCGGCTCGCCCTGTCGAAGGATCGGGACCCCGAGGACGCTGCGATAGCCGCCCGTCTTCTGGATCCCGGTGAGCGCGTACTCGGGATCGTCCAGGACGTCGTCGATGCGCACCACCTGTCGTTCGAGCAGCGCGCGCCCGATCACCGACCCCCGTTCGGGCCTGTACACGCGCTCGCGCACCTGCTGCTCGTAGTCGGGGCCGAAGCTCGTGAACGCGACCACGCGGTACTCGTCGCCCGGGCCCGACCGCCGGGCGATGTTGCCGCTGTCCGCGTTGCAGAGCTTGACCGCGCGGTCGATCACGGTCTGCAGGACCGCGTCCAGATCGAACGTCGACCGCGCGATCGTCTGGATCACGTCGTGGAGCGCGGCCTCGCGATCCTCGGCGCTCTCGAGTTCGACACGCAGCCTCGCGACCTCGTCCTGGCGCTCGTCGGTGCTCATCGCGCCCAGAGTCTGAACGGTCGCGGTCGTCCTCGCCAAGCGCGGTGCCGCGAGAGATGCGCCTGTCAGACGTCCTCGAACAGGTAGACCTCGGGCGTCCCGTCCTCCCATTCCGGGAACGGGTCGTCTTCGACCGCGGCGCGCATCGCCTCCACGCCCTTCTCGAACGCCTCCCGCGACTCCCAGATCGCGAGTCCGAGCAGTCTGCCCGACTCGGGGTCACGCATCGTGTGCACCTCCCGCAGGCCCGCTTGCGTTCGGCCCGCGGCCGCGAAGCGCTGCATCGAGGCGATGAGGGCGTCGATGGCCTCGGGCTTGGGCGTATGGATCGCCAGGTGCACGAGCATGTCGTCCTCCGTTCGTCCGGGCCCGACGACCGATCCGCGACGGGCCGCCCGAGCGTACGTGAGTGAGAGAACCGTTCGCGTTCCCGGGAGCGTCGAGGGAGGATGGGGCGGCGAGCGTGCAAGCCGGGTGGCTGGAAGACACGTTCTCCAGATGCGACGAGCCGCTCGGGCCGTGACCGTGACGTTCCGAACGCCATGATAGGGCCGTGATCATCCAGATCCGCGGGCACGACCTGCCCGGCCGAAGCTGCGGGCCGACGCCCGAGGGCGGGACGTACGAGGACGTCCACGTCGGGCTCGCACGAGGGAACGAGACGATCGATCTCGTTCCGGGCGATGCGGACTCGGCGTCGTGGGAGCTCGAGGTCAGGGTCAAGGACGGCCCCGACGGCGGGTTCGACTGCACCGGCCCGTCGGTGTTCGGAACGCCCGGCGAACGACATCTCGGCCTGCGATGGCTGGCCACCGGTGACGACGGGTCGCCGTTCGTGTTCCGCGCCGCCAAGCTGCGCCTGAACGACATCGACCCGGACCTGACCCGCAGGGCCGTCCACGAAGGCCGACGACTGCTCGCCTCACTGGGACTGACCGACGAGCAGGGATGGCCGCGGTGCGCGAGCGTTCGGCCACCGCTCGTCGAGTGGTCGGTCGCGTGACCGCCCATCTCGACCTGCTCGAGGTGCGCATCGAGCCCTGGGGCACCGGCAACCTGCCGCTGCTCGAGCGCCTGAACGCGCCCGAGATGACCCGACACGTAGGCGGCCCCGAGACCCCGGACAAGGTCGTCGATCGTCAGGCCAGGTACGAGCGCTCGGACTCGCGTCAGTACCTGATCGTCGAGCCGAACGGCGAGCACATCGGATGGGTGGGGTACTGGGAACGGGGATGGCGCGGCCGGGACGTCTGGGAGACCGGATGGGCGGTCGTGCCCGAGTTCCAGGGGCGCGGCGCCGCGGGTTCGGCCACCGCGCAGCTGCTCGAGGTCGCGCGCGCCGAACGCCTGCACCGGTTCGTGCACGCCTACCCCATGACGGTGAACGCCGCCTCGAACGCGATCTGCCGAAAGCTCGGGTTCGAGCTCCGGGGCGAGGCCGACTTCCCGGCACGCCGCGGCGGGACGGTCCGGGTGAACGACTGGCGGTTCGACCTGTTCGGCGGCGCCCCGGCCGCCCCGTCGGCCTAGACCAGGTTCTTCACCGGCGTGTTTGCCACACCGCGGGATCTGTCGCACCATGGCGGCACGGGAGAAAGGAGGTGGTCCTACTTGCATGAACCGCAGGAGACCCCCGAGGTGATTGGCTGCTAGCCGTCCCTCGCGGGCCGGGGCCACCGCCCCGCCCGTCCGCCGGGCGACCGGCAGAATCCAAACCAACTCACCAACCTCATCGGTTCCGGCTGGTCTACCGGACGAGCCTCGGACGAGGCCGAAGCACCGGCGAGGAAGCACAGGGTGTTGAGCGGGCCGGGTCCCGAACGGGACCCCGGCCCGTTCGCGTTCGATCAGGCGGAGCCGCCCGTGGCCTCGGGGCTCCAGTGCCCCTGCAGCCAGCGACCTTCGTGGGCTCCGCGCGCCGGCCTCGCCGGGTACAGGCTCGAGACCACGCGCGGGATCCGGCGCCGCATCTCGACGGCCGTATCGAGCAGCACCAGCACCTGCTCGGCGGGCAGGAGCGGCGCGGTGAGCAGCAGCGTGTCCTCGTGCACCTCCGCGGAGACGTCGTGGGGGAGCGCGAGGAAGGCCTCCATCAGCCGCTGATCCAGGAACGCGACCGCGAACCGCGCGTCCTCGGTCCGGACCCGGAAGCGGCGCTCGAACGCCTCGAGCTCCAGGTGCACCTCACGCCCGAACGAGTCCGCGAGGTCGTCGGCCACGTCCCTCGGGAACACGCGCAGCCGAGGACACGAGGACCGGAGCGGGACCGCCGCGCACGTCAGCGCGTGGCGCGTGCCGAACGTCCCCTCCTCGGTCTCCTCCTGGTACCACAGGTCGAACGCCCGGACGTCCTCGCCGTGGCGGCGGTCCCACAGGACGTTCTCGGTCCCGTGGCGGGCCGCGCCGAACATGGGGAACGGCAGCCACGCGGTGTCCGCGTGCAGGTCCACGGGCTCGAACGCCACACCGGCGCGATCACTCAGCTGCATCAGCCGGCGCTGCCGTGCCGAACCCCGGCGGAACCGCCACCACGCGTTCGCCAGCGCAGCGAGGACCACGAGAACGACGAGCAACCATCCCATGGATGAAGGGTCGGCCGGTGCCGACGGTGCCTTGAACCCGGGTCAGCGGGCGGCGGGAGGCTCGACCACGACGCAGCATTCCTCGGTCGCGGGCCCGAGCGCGACGTCGAGAGTCTCGTTGCCGAGCCCTCGGACGATCCCCTCGATCAACCGCTGGTTCAGCGTGCACACGAAGTCGCGGTCCTGCTCGGCGAGCTCGTGGAAGGGGCAGCTGCGCAGGTGCACGCACCCGACCTCGTCCCGGAAGGGCTCGTAGCCGCGTTCCTCCAGGACGTGTTCGGTGGCCGTCAGCGCGCGCTCGGCGCCCGGGGGAGGGATGCCGAGGCGGTCGCGCTCGGCGCGCCCGATCTCCAGGCCGGTCTCCCGCGCGACGCGGCGGGCGGCGTCCTCGCCGGACTCGGCATGGCCCCGCGATCGCAGCGCTCGCAGCAGGACCTCGCTCAGCACGTCGTACCGGCGTTCGGGGATCGAGACGTCGATCTTGCGATCCGAGGGCTCGTAGTACTTCGCGGTGCGGCCGGCGCCCCGGCCGCCTCGGCCCGGCGGCCTGGCGTAGGAGGAGGTCAGCAGCCCCCGGTCCACCAGCTTGTCGAGGTGGAAGGCGGCGAGCTTCCTCGAGATGCCGGCGGCGGCCGCGGCCTCGTCGCGGTTGACCGGCCGGCCCTGTGAGCGCACGAACAGGTAGAGGCTCCGGCGCAGCTCGTCCTCGAGCGCTCCGAGCGCCTCGGCGTCCCTTCGCAACCCACTCAGCATGCCCGGATATTACACTAAGACGGTTTGGAGTTACGAAAAGACCTAACCGGGCAGCGACGTAACACCCGTTGATCCTCGTTGTACAGGCGTTGACGGGTCGTTCAAAACGGTGATAGGTTCCGACCTGTAACACCAGCAAAGCCTGGTGTTAGGGGAAAGGAGGAGCCATGGGTCTGAACACGAGGGCCGGCCGACGGGTGTTCGCCGCCGCGCTGGCCGTCGCGACGGTGGGCCTGCTCGGCTTCGGCACGTCGTCGATCGTCACGGCCTCGCCGCACGAGGCCGTCGCTCTCGACGCGCCCAAGGTGAGCAAGCGCGCGTTCCACGACGGCATGCAGCGGCTGTGGGTCGACCACGTGACGTGGACGCGTCTGTTCATCGTGAGCTTCGCCGCCGACCTGCCCGACCTGCAGCCGACGACAGATCGGTTGCTCCAGAACCAGGTCGACATCGGCGATGCGATCAAGCCGTTCTACGGGAAGGCGGCCGGGAAGCAGCTCACGGACCTGCTGACGGAGCACATCCTGACGGCCGCGCAGGTGCTCCAGGCGGCCAAGGACAACGACACGGCCGCGTTCGATCAGGCCAAGGCCGACTGGTACGCGAACGCGCGAGACATCGCCCGCTTCCTGCACCAGGCGAACCCGCACAACTGGTCCCTCTCGGACATGCGGATGATGATGAAGGACCACCTCGACCTTACGCTGCGGGAGGCCTCGCAGCAGCTCGGCGGCGACTTCGCGGCGAGCGTCGCCACGTACGACCAGGTCGAGACCGAGATCCTGCACATGGCGGACATGCTCTCGGCCGGGATCGTCGCGCAGTTCCCCTCGATGTTCCGCTGATCGCCGAGTGGTCCGACCCGGCGGCCTCGGGGCCGCCGGGTCGGCCCCCAATCAGGAGCCGGATAGACTCCGCCGGTGGCCGCTCCCGGTTGGCAGCTCGCACAGATCAACATCGCCAGGTTCAAGGCGCCGATCGACTCCCCGCTGCTCGCCGGCTTCGTCGAGATGCTCGATCCGATCAACGCGCTGGCCGAGGTCGCCCCCGGCTTCGTCTGGCGGCTGCAGACCGACGAGGGCAACGCGACGTCGATCCACGCCTTCGACGACGACCTCATCCTGGTCAACATGTCCGTGTGGGAGTCGGTCGAGGAGCTGAGCGCGTTCGTGTACCGCTCCCCGCACTTCGAGGTGTTCCGCCGCCGGCGCGAATGGACCGAGCACAGTGAGCGGGCCTACATCGCCCTGTGGTGGATCCCGGCCGGTGCGATCCCGACGATGGAGGATGGCAAGCTCCGCCTCGACCGGCTCATCGAGCGCGGCCCCACGCCGGAGGCGTTCACGCTCACGCAGCCCTTCCCGGCCCCAGACGAGACCGCGGTCGCGCCGTAAGTCGCCCGGGGGTGACGCGAGGCAGGATGGTGACCGCGTGCTGACCAACGGCGACCTGGGCGAACTGCTGTGGAACGCCGGCCGGGAGGAGAAAAACCACCGGCGTCGCGCGCTCGAACGCGCGTCCCGGGCCGCGCGGTTCTGGCCGGTCGAGGCGTTCGAGCTGGCGGACGGGGGGCGCTCGCTCACCGAGCTGAACGCGGTCGGACCCTGGGTCGCCGGACGGATCCAGGCCTGGCTCGACGACCCGCCCGCCCTACCCGAACCCGATGAGGCGCGCCGCGGCTTCCTCACCTACGCGGAGGTGCGCCGGACGCTCGACGCCGATCCCGCCTGGGAGTCGGAGCCCTGCGCCGATCTCCAGATGCACACCACGTGGAGCGACGGGAGCCTGCCGCTCGAGGAGATGGTCGACGCAGCGCGTGAGCTCGGCAGGCCGTTCATCGCGATCACCGACCACTCACAGGCGTTGGAGATCGCTCACGGCATGTCGGCGGAGAAGCTGGCCGAACAGGGCCGGGCGATCGACGCGATCAACCGCGGGTTCGATGACGCGGGCGATCCGTTCCGCGTGCTGCGATCGCAGGAGGTCGACCTGTTCGCAGACGGCTCGATCGACATGGACGACGAGTCGCTGTCGAGCCTCGACCTCGTGCTGGGCGCCTTCCACTCGGCGCTGCGGGCCAAGGACGACCAGACCGAGCGCTACGTGGCCGCGCTCCGCCAGCCTCGGCTGCACGTGCTCGCGCACCCGAAGGCGCGCATGTACGGGCGGCGGCCGGGGCTGAACGCCGACTGGCATCGGGTATTCGCCGAGGCGGCGAATCGGGGCAAGGCGGTCGAGCTCGACGCGACCGTGTGGCGCCAGGACCTGAGCGTCGAGCTCGCGACGATCGCCCGCGAGGAGGGCGTCGAGTGGTTCTCGATCGGCAGCGACGCGCACACGGCCGAGGAGCTCGAGTTCCTGCCATTCGGGATGGCGACCGCCGCGTTGGCCGGCATCCCGCGAGAACGGATCCTGACCTACCGGCCGGTCGAGTTCGTCCGCGCGTGGGCGAGGGGCGAGGCCTGATCCGCCGGCTCGCTACGATGCCGTCATGACCGGGATGTCGCTCCCGCCCGCGGCTCGCGAGCTGCTCGAGGGCGACGCCG
>Ga0081455_10003976_pt1 | contig 16770 bp, 10 predicted proteins | sample TabmetS3T2R1_FD_70207 | JGI IMG/M metagenome (GOLD analysis project Ga0081455, IMG submission 70207) | Tabebuia heterophylla rhizosphere microbial communities from the University of Puerto Rico - S3T2R1 | ecosystem: Host-associated > Plants > Roots > Rhizosphere ...
GTGACGACCAAGAGCCAGCGCAACGACCCGGACCGGCTCGTGCTGCGCAAGTACGACCCGGCCCTGCGCCGGCACGTCGAGTTCCGCGAAGCGCGCTGACCGCGGACTCGCCCATCCGACCCGATCCGAGAGGATTCTCCATGAAGAAGCGCAACTCGCTGCGATCGCTGGCCGCCAAGGACGGAGCGATCGTGGTGCGCCGTCGCGGACGGCTGTTCGTGATCAACAAGAAGCATCCGCGCTGGACGGCCCGGCAGGGCTGAGCCAGCACTGCGGCGCGTCTCGTCCCTACTGAGCCTGCCGCTCGGGAACGAGGGCGACCTCGAACACCGCCGAGCTACGCGAGGCTGCTGGAGATCACCGGCAGCCCCGCGGGCGCGCCGGTGTTGATGAGCTCGACGACGGCGCGGGTATCCAGGTGCTCGTCGATCAGGTCGGCCAGCGCGTCGTAGCGACGCTCGCGAACCGCGGCGAAGCTGACGTCAGCGGCAACGAAGTCGCGGCCCGTGCGAGTCGCGAGGTCGCGCAGGAACGCCCGCCGGAACGCATCGTTGTCGAAGATGCCGTGCCAGGTCGTGCCGCGCACCGGGCCGACCTCGCAGCCGTCCAGGAACGCGCTGGCGCCGTCAACGTCGACGACGCCGTGGTGGATCTCGTAGCCCTGGACCGCCTCGCCGAGCGCCGAACCGGTCGGGCGGGCAAGGGTTTTCTCGCGCACGAAGCGGACGTGCGCCGGTAGCAGCCCGAGGCCCTCGACCGTGCCTGCTCGGCTCTCGACCTCGTCGTCGATGGTGCGCGCGAGCATCTGGTAACCGCCGCAAATGCCCAGCACGGGGCGCCCCGCCGCCGCGCGGGCGGTGATCGCGTCGGCCAGGCCGGTGGACCGAAGCCAGCCCAGATCGCTGACGGTCGCGCGCGTTCCGGGCAGGATCACCAGGTCGGCGTCGTCGAGGTGGGCCGGCTCGGTCGCCAGCGTGACGACCACACCGGGCTCGGCGGCCAGCGGGTCGACGTCGGTGACGTTCGACAAGCGGGGCAGCCGGACGACGGCGATCCGCAGACTCTGCCGGCCGAGCGGTGGCAGCGCCGTGCACGGACGGGAGTCGAGGTCCAGCGAGTCCTCGGCGTCGAGCCACAGATCGCGTTTCCACGGCAGGACGCCGAGGGTGGGCCGGCCGGTCAGTGTCCGCAGGGTGTCGAGGCCCGGCGCGAGCAGGCGGAGGTCGCCCCGGAACTTGTTCACCACGAAGCCGGCGATCAGCCGCTGATCCTCGGGTGAGAGGACGGCGAGTGTGCCGAACAGCGCCGCGAACAACCCACCGCGATCGATGTCCCCCACTACGATCACCGGCAGGTTCGCCGCGCGGGCCAGGCCCAGGTTGGTGATGTCGCGGTCGCGCAGGTTGATCTCCGCCGGGCTGCCGGCGCCTTCGCAGACGATGACGTCGAAGCGTTCGCGCAGGGTGGCCAGGCTCCGCTGGACGACAGACTCGAGCCGTGGCTTCAGGTCCCGGTAGTCGAGCGCGCCGACCTCGCCGATGGGCCGACCGAGAAGTACAACCTGGCTGTGGGTATCGCTGCCCGGCTTGAGCAGGACGGGATTCATGATCGCCTCCGGCTCGATGCCGGCCGCTGCGGCCTGCATCGTCTGCGCGCGACCGATCTCCGCGCCGTCGACCGTCACCGCGGAGTTCAGCGCCATGTTCTGCGCCTTGAACGGCGCGACGCGGACGCCCTGTCGAGCCAGCCAGCGGCACAGGCCGGCCGTGACGACGCTCTTGCCCGCGTCCGACGTCGTGCCCGCGACGAGCAGCGCCCCCCTCACCGACGTCTCCTGGGCCGCTCGATCACACCGGCTGTTCTCGACGCGGAGCGGACGTGGGTGGGCACCCGCCGAGGCTAGCCGTGAGACGTTGACCGACAGCTCGAGACGGGCTATTTCAGATCCGATTGCCCGGCGAGCGTGCGCGCCGGCGCACGAACCTCCTGGTCGGACGCCGAGTCGTCGTCCGGCGCGGCCGGCTCCGGACGACTGTCCGACTGGCCGGCCGGCAGCCGCAACACGAACGTCGTGCCGTGGTCAGTCGGGCTCTCGGCTCGCACGGTCCCGCCGTGCGACTTCACGACGGCCGCCACGATGGCCAAGCCCATGCCCGTACCGCCCCGTATCGATCCGCTGCGGAATCCCTCGAAGACGAACGGCAGGTCGTCGTCGGGAATGCCCAGGCCGTCGTCGCGGACCTCGATCACGACATCCGTGCCGTCGCGGCGCGCGAACAGGCCGATGTGCCCGCCGTCTTCGGTGTAGCGGACGGCGTTCTCGAGCAGGCTGTCGAGTGCAGCTTCCAACCGCTCGGGGTCGGCCACCACTGTTCCGGCGGCACTGTCGATGGACCAGCACCGCTGCGCGGTCGGCCGCCATCGCTTGATCGTGCGACAGAGCAGTGCGTCGAGATCGAGCGGCTCCGGGCGCAGCTGGGACGGCTCCTCGACCTTGGCGAGGGTAAGCAGGCGCGCCGCGATCCGTTCCAGCTTGTCGAGCTCGTCGAGCACGACAGCCGCGTCCTCGGCGACCTGTGGGTTGAGGTGCTCGTTGCGGATCAGCTCGGTGTAGCCGCGGGCCACCGTGAGCGGAGTACGCAGCTCGTGGGACGCGAAGCGCACGAAGCGCCGCTGGGCATCGCGCACCTGGCGCTCGCTGTCGGCCATCTGCCGCGCCTCCGCGTTGGCGGCAGCGCGGCGCCGGACGTGCCACACCATGGCGAGGAACACCATGCTCATCAACGGAACCTCGGTGGTCTCCTCCCAGCCGATGACGTCGTTCTGGACGTGATGCACCAGGGCGGCGCCGGTGACGACGCCGACTCCGGCCAGCACCAGGTAGGTGCGGGTCAGCGACCACGGTTGCAGGCCGTACACCAGCGACAGGCTGATCCACACGAAGTGGAACGGCACCGTCTCCTTGCCCGGCATGAGGAACATCAGCGCGACATTTGCAGCGGCGAAGGCGAGCCAGCCGAGGAACAGCCAGCGATCAGCTCGCGACGAAGCTATAGCCCACATTGCGAACCGTCTCGATGAGTTCCTTCTCCAGCTTCGAGCGCAACCGCCCGACACAGACGTCGACCACGTTGCTGCCCGGGTCGAAGGAGTACCCCCACACCTCGGCCAGCAGCTGATCGCGCGGGCAGACCTCACCGGCGTGACGCATGAGGTGACTGAGCAGGATGAACTCGCGCTGCGACAGGGAGATGACCCGCTCGCCGAATCGCAGCTGGCGTCGTTGCAGATCGAGCCGAACACCGCCGGCGTCCAACCAACGCGAGGTGCTCGGCCCGAAGTGTTCTTCGGCGCGGCGTTTGACCCGTTCGATCAGCTCCGCGATGGCGAACGGCTTGGCCAGGTAGTCGACTGCGCCGATGCGAAGGCACCGCACTCGTGACTCGACGTCGCCGACGGCCGAGAGCACGAGCACGCGCTGCCCCGGGTCGGCGTCGACGATCCGGCGCAGCACCTCGTAGCCGTCCATGCCCGGGAGCAGCAGGTCCAAGATGATGACGGCGTAGTCGTTGGCCTCGATGGCCCGCAGGGCGTCGGCACCGTCGGCGGCCTGGTCGACGCGGAACCCGCACACTTCCAGTGCCCGTGCCACGAACCGGCAGATGCGCTGCTCGTCGTCGACGACAAGCATCCTGGTCATCGGCTCCCCCGGTGCGCGCGGTACCCCCCGCCCGATAACCGGCGCCACCGCGTCGCGATACCTGTGTAGAGCCTCAGAACACGGAACGCAAGCAGCAGTTGACTTCAGGTCGACATTTCACCCGCGGATTAGTGGCTTTGGCTGCGACTTGCCCGATCGCGATGACGGCAACATGACAAGCTCGTCATGTTCTGAAGGATCCTCCGATGGTGTCCCTATCGTCACCCGGGTGGGTCGCAGGCGGGCCGGACTGCTCGTCGGCGTCGTGCTCGCACTGGTGTGCGTGGCGGCGCCGCGCCCCGCAGGCGCGCACGCGTTGCTGCTGCGGTCACAGCCGGCCAACGGCTCGACGGTGGCCGCCCCGCCCGACCTGGTGCGGCTCTGGTTCAGCGAGGAGATCTCAGCCGAGGTCAGCACGGCGCGGCTGGTCGACCGGACGGGGACCACGGTCGGCGGAACGTCGCTGCACGCCGAGGCCGAGACGCTCGAGCTGCGGGTGCCGCACCTGGACCGCGGCACGTATGGGGTGCTGTGGCGGGTGCTGGCCGAGGACGACGGCCACACCTCGAGCGGCACGATGGTGTTCAGCGTCGGCGCCTCGAACGGAACGCTCGCGGTCACGACAGGCGATGGGGACAGCTCCGGCACGACGTTCGACGCGGTCCGGCGCTGGGTCGGGCTCGGCCTGCTGTCCGGAGTGATCGGCGGCCTCGCGGTCGCCTTGTTCGTGCTCGGACGAGTGCGTGACGAGCAGCTGGTCGCGGCGACGCGCCGCCGGCTGCTCATCGTTGTCGTCGTCTGCGCGGGACTGGGCGCGCCGCTGGGCGCGGTCGATGCCGTCGCCCAGGCGCACCGGCTGGCCCCGCCCGGGCGCTCGTGGCCGGCCACGCTCGGCGACCTGCTGGCGTCCAGCCGCTGGGGCCACCTGTGGCTGGCCCACCAGGCGGCGTTGCTCGGCGTCGTCGCCGTGGTCGCCGGCCTGCGCTCGAGCGGGCTGCGCTCGAGCGGGCTGCGCTCGAGCGGGCTGCGCTCGAGCGGGCTGCGCTCAAGCGGGCTGCGCTCAGGCGGGCGGCGCGCGTACCCGCTGGTGGCCGTCGGCCTCGCCGTGACCCTCGCCGGCATCGAGGCGTTGGGCAGCCACGCCGCGACGGTGGGCCCGCCGAGGACCGCGGCGATCGTGTCGGACACCGTGCATGTACTGGCCGCCTGCCTGTGGCTCGGCGCGCTACCCGCACTGTTGGTCTTGCTGGCACCGGACCGGCGCGGTGAGCGGTTGCGGGCCACGCGGGCACCGTTCACCGCGCTGCTGGCCGGCAGCGTGCTGGCCACAATTACAACTGGGCTGTACAACGCCGGACGGCAGGTGGACACCGTAGGCGAGCTGACGTCCACGGCGTACGGCCGGGCCTTGCTGATCAAGTCCGGGCTGCTCGTGACGATGCTCCTGCTCGGACTGGCCAGCGCCCGCCGCTGGCACGCCGGACGGTCGCCGGTCCGGCACGTGGTGGCCGCCGAAGCCGTACTCGGCGCGGGCCTGCTGGTGGCCGTCGCCGTCCTGGCCGACACTCCGCCGGCGCGGGGCGGGACGGCCGGTGCGCCCGGACGCTCGGACAGCACGACGGTCGCCGACCTGCTCGTCACCGTCTCGGCGGCGCCGAATCGGCCGGGCGCCAACGGCGTCACGGTGCTGATCGCCAGCTCACGGCGTCCGCCGCCGGCACCGGTCAGCGCCGTGACGCTCGATGTCGGCGGGCGAACGATCGGGCTGACCCCGGTCGGTACCGGTCGCTACTTCGGCACGGTCGACTTCGCCGGGCCCGGCACCGCGTCGCTGCACGCTGCCCTGCAGCGGGCCGGCCAGACCCTCACCGTGACCGTGCCGTGGCCGGTCGGCCGGCCGGGCCACGCCGCACGGCTCGCACCGTTCGTCAACAGCCTGGCTGTGCTCCTGCTCGCCGGCGGGACGCTCGCCGGCTGGTACGTGCTGCGGCGGCGACCGGCACGCGACGGGCCGCCGCCGGCCGAGATCAACGCTCACGCAGATGACGCGTTCATGACGCCTGGATGAGGAACCCGTCATGAACGACTCCCGGAGGGCCGGCGCGGCGCAAGCATCAGCGCACACGCCCGGTGGGGGAAGGCGGGATCATGCGCGCACACCAGTCGACGGATCGGTCGCGGCGAGCCGGCGCGACGTCCACGCAACGCAGATGGCGTCGCAGCCGGCGTAGGACGACGAGGCTGGCGCAGCTGGCCGCGATCGTCGTCACCGTGGCGCTCGCGCCGGCGTTGCGGCCGGCGCTCACCCCGCACGCGCAGGCCGCGGCGGCGTGCCCCTCCGGCGGCTGCTCGGTCACGATCGACGCGCGCGACCTGCCGTCGGGTTCGCCCCTCGCGCAGTTCAACTACATCGTCAACGTCGACAACACCAAGCTGCCGACCGACCCGAACGCGCTCAGCACGGAGTCGAACAGTCCCGTCGTCCGCGAGGGCGACCAGACGCGGAAGACCGTCAGCCTGCCGGCCGGGCGGTATCTCATCTCGGTGCGGGCGCGCGATCACAAGATGTGGGGCGCCTACATCGACCTGCCCGCCGACGCCGCCGACGACGGCACGCTGACCGAGCGCATCGACCTGTCGGTGCAGAGCGCTGACAACCCCTTGCCGCTCGGCAAGATCCGGGTGTTCGTGTTCCAGGACAACGCCTGGGCCAACGGCGCACCGGACACCGAGGAGGCCGGCCTGCAGGGATTCACGGTCGGGCTCACCGAGCAGACCGGCAGCGACGTGACCGTCGACTACAACAACAACCCGCTGTGCGGCGGGCACTGCCTCACCGCCGGCGACGGCTTCGTGCAGATCAACGACCTCGGGCCGGCGACCTACAACATCGACGTCCACCCGCCGGACCAGCCGTGCAACAGCGACCCGGACAGCCGCTGGTACCAGACCACCACGATCGACGGCGGCCTGACGCTGCTCGCGCCCACCGAGGAGGGCGCCGACGGCACCGGCGCCCCGGGCGAGCAACTGTGGGAGCCGCCGGACAACCGCACCGCGTACTGGTTCGGGTTCGTCTGCTCGCCGCAGCCGTTCGCCACGCCGGGCGCCGGAGAGATCACCGGGCGGGCGCGCAACTGGGCCGAGTGGGCACCGTACACCACCGGCACGTTCAACGAGCCGGTCGACAACCCGTTCGTGGCGCTGTCGGACAGCACCACCGATCGCACCGTGTACGTCGGACGCGGTGACGCCGACGGCAACTTCGACATCCAGGGCGTTCCCGCCGGCAGCTACAACCTGGCGGTCTGGGACGAGCAGCTCAGCTACATCATGCGGTTCAAGCCGGTGACGGTTGCTGCCGGGCAGACGGTCGACGTCAACGAGACGGGCGACGACGGCGAGGCCGGCATCGGCGTCTCGCGGTGGTTCGGCTGGCTGGACGGCACCGTCTACAAGGACACCAACAACAACGGCCAGTTCGACGCCGGCGTCGACCCGGTCATCCCGAACACCGACATGGACCAGCGCTGGCGCGACGGCTCGATCAAGGAGTCGACCACGACCGACGCGCACGGCCACTACGAGTACCCGACGGCAGAGGGCGGCCAGCTCGGTCGCTGGTTCGTCAACGAGCAGGGCTTCGCCCGCTTCTCGGCCTACCCCGGGCCGTCGACACACGACGAACACACCGGTGACGTGACCCCGTCCTGCTCGGCCGACCCGGTGCCCAACCCGTGCGTGCCGACCGACCAGGGCGGCGGGCTGCTCACCAACCAGCTGACGCTGGAGGGTCACCGCGCCACCGTCGACTGGGGCAAGCGTGACTACCCGGCCGGTACGCCGGGCCAGATCGTCGGCATCACCTACTTCAGCACGACACGCAACGAGTTCGACGCGCGCATGCAGGCGCACGAGGACTACGAGCCGGCGATCCCGGACGTCACCGTCTACCTCGAAGGTCCCGGTCCGGACGGGCTACCGAACACGACCGACGACGTGGTGCTGAACAAGTACGTCACCGACCACTGGCAGCAGCCCAACAAGAGCCAGGATCCGCAGGCCGACGGCAACACGTTCACCCAGGACTGCTCACCGATCCGCGACTTCGGCGGCGCGGACGTCAGCGACCAGTTCAACGCGGACATCGGGCCGAACTGCTGGGAGGTACCGCTGGCCGGCGAGCAGACCAAGGACGGCGCGTTCGACGGCGGATACGCGTTCTCCGACTATTGCCCGGGCGGCATGGACCCCGACAACACCGACGGCAAGTGCAGCAACGGCAGTGATCCGGTGGCGCTGGTCGCCGGGACGTACATCACGCACGTCGTCATGCCGAAGGACACCACCGACACGCGGACCTGCAACAGCGACGCTGCCCACCAGATGGTGACCGACGCCAAGGGTTCCGTGCCGGGCGGCGGCAACGGCTGCCTGTACCGGCCGGTGCGCGAGGAGGACGTCAACGTCGACCTCGGCAACAACTTCACGCCGGCGATCCCGCCGCCACCGTGCACCGGCGACGACCACGTGATCGACCAGTCGACGCTGGTCGCGCGCAGCAATTACTTCGGCGTGGCCGGCGCGCACGCTCCACTCTGCGACAAGCGGCTCGTCGTGCTGACCAACGGGCAGAACGCGAACGCCGACTTCAACCTGATGACCAACTTCATCACCGATCCGAACGGCGAGAACTCGGCCGACACGCGAATCGGTGACGTCGCCGAGCCCGGACGCCTCGTCGGCCAGGTGTTCAACGACATCTACTTCGAGCGCGACCCGCAGTCGCCGTGGTACGGCGAGCCGCGCCCGATCGCCGGCATCCCGGTGGGCATCTACGCCCGCGTCGACACCGTGCCGAACGTGAACCAGCCCTACGACGCGAACAACTGGCGGTTGCTGACGACCGTGACGACCAGTCCGGACGGCTCGTTCGAGGCGCTGGTTCCGTCGACCGAGACGTTCAACTGCCCGATCCCGCAAGGGCCCTGCCCGGGCATGTACATCGTGATCGTCGACGACCCCGGCACTAAGGCGCATCCGAACCCGAACTACAACCCGAACCTGCTCACGGCCAACACGCCGGCCGAGGCGTGGCCGGGCTTGACGACGCAGCTCGACCTGCCGCTGGATCCGATCTCCGGCACCGGCTGCGAGGACCCGGCCGTGCCCGCGCGGCCCGAGCTGCTGCAGGTGTCGCGCCCGTACGTCAACGCCGGTGACAGCGGCACCGCCCGGCGCATCACCATCCAGGGCGACTTCATCGGTACGGCCGGCCCGACCGGCGCCACCGGCGGACACGTCAACCTGACCGACGCCAGCGGCAACGTCACCACGCTGACCCGCGCCAACGGCGGCGTCGTCAGCTGGACGCCCGGCAGCGGCAGCACGCCGGACACCATCGTCATCCAGGTACCGGCGATCAACACCAGCACGTTCCGGCCCGGTCCCAAGCAACTCGACATCGTGACCGCGACGGCCAACGGCGGCGTCTCCAGCGTCAACGGCATCACGGTGCACGTGCTCGGCGCCAACGGCGCCGGCACGAACGCGGTGCGCTACACGCCGAGCGTCGTCAATGTCGCGGCACCGCCGCCCGGCACCGGAACCGATCCGCACGCGATCCAGAACGCGATCGACGCGGCGACCCAGAACTCCTTCGGCGAGTGGCCGTTGCTCGTGCTCAAGCCGGGCACGTACAACGAGAACGTCGTGCAGTGGAAGCCGGTCAAGCTGCAGGGCCTCGGCGCGGGCGGCATCATCGGCTCGCACGAGCTCCAGGCGCGCGACCCCGAAGACCCACGGTTCAACGTCAAGGGTTCGCTGATCGACGGCCGCTACTTCCAGCAGAACGCGACCGACTACGACGCCACCGTGGCCGCCCACGCCCCGTACGCCGGCGTGGACGCGACGCATCCCGTTCTGCGCGGCGCCGACCTCACGGTGCTGGCCAAGACGGCCACCGCTTACGGCAGCGGGCTGGCCGCGTCCCGGATCGACGGCATCGGCCTGATGACCGGCCACGGCGACGGCGCCGGCGGCGTCCAGGTCCAGGCCAACGCCAACAACCTGCAGCTGACCAACAACGTGCTCGAGAACAACGGCGGTGTCGTCACCGGCGGCGTCGGCCTGGGCCAGCCGTACGACCACGCCAGCCACAACTACAACGTCCGGATCGCGCACGACCGCATGATCGGCAACGGCGGCCTGACCCAGTCCGGCGGAGTGGGCGTCTTCTACGGCTCGAACAACTACGAGCTCACCAACAACATCGTGTGCTCGAACTTCAGCGTCAACTACGGTGCCGGGATCTCGCACATCGGGCTGAGCCCGGGCGGCAAGATCCACGACAACCAGATCTACTACAACGACTCGGTCGACTCCGGCGCCGGCATCGCGCTCGAGTCCGAGCTACCGGTAGCGGGCGGGCTCGGCGACGGTACCGGTCCGGTCGACATCGACCGCAACCTGATCCAGAGCAACTACTCCGGTGACGACGGCGGCGGCATCTTCGTGCTCGACGCGCTGACCGCCGCGGTGAACATCCGCGACAACCAGATCGTCGACAACGGGGCGGCCGACAACGGCGGCGCGATCATGCTCGACGACGCCTCGAACGTGCGGATCGTCAACGACACCGTCGCCAACAACGTCTCGACCGGATCCAGCGAGGACTCCGACGGCAACCCGCACTCGGCCGGGCTGGCGTCCGAGGCGAACGACCCGCTGTTCCAGGCGACCCTGCCGGCCGGCTCGCCGGACTTCTCGCGGCCGGCGGCGCTGTTCAACAACATCTTCTGGGACAACGACGCGTTCACGCTCAGCCAGCCCGGGCCGGGCGCCACGCTGGTCGACCAGGGCTTCGTCGACTTCGAGGTGCACGGCACGACGAACAACGCCGACACGTTCACGCCGCGCTACTCCGACCTGACCAACGGCCAGATCATCGGACCGAACGGCGTGCTGCACGCCGTCCCGGGCGGGCAGGGCAACCTGATCGGCACCAACCCAGCTTTCGTCACGCCGTTCACGCTCGAGTTGACGGTCACCGGCTCGCGGCTCGATCCGCAGACCGCCGCGGTGACGATCACCGGCGCCGACCCGCCCGTGGGGCTCACCGGCGACTACCACCTCACGACGGCGTCCGCGCTCGTGGACCGCGGCGTGCGCTGCTCCAACACGGCGTTCCCGACGCCGCTGACGGCGCTCTTCCCGTGCACGGGTGGCGGCATCCAGGCCCCGACACTGACGCCGGCGCTCGGCGGCCTGGGCGACTACGACAGTCAGTACCGCCCGCAGATCCGCACCCTGCGCGTGCTGACGCCGTGGGACCTGGGTGCCGACGAGCTGCCCGGCCTGCCGGTGCCGCTGATCAACGCGGTGGCGGCCGTGACCCTGCCCGTGCAGCCGCGGGTCAGACCGGCGCCGCCGTACCGCACTCGGATGTCGTGATGAGCCCCGCGAACAGGGAGAACCGATGAACACGACGCGCCGCGACTTCCTCAAGGCGGCCGGTCTCGGCGCCGCCGGCACGATCGCGATCGGCAGTGGCCTGCGGCTGATGCCGTCCGCCGGCGCGGCCACCACGACGCTCGCGCTGGCCGCCACCGACGGCTACATCACGGTGCCGGGCCGGGAGGCGAACCCGATCTACATCTTCGGCTTCATCCCGGTGGATCCGACCGCGAGCATCGCCTCGCTGATCTCCACCTACAAGGGCCACGCCCAGCACACGGCGCCCACGCTGGACGTCCGGCAGGACGACGACATCAAGATCACGCTGACCAACCTGGGTCTGGTCCAGCGGCCGGACCTGACCGACTCGCACACCATCCACTGGCACGGCTTCGACGTGCCCACGCCGCTGAACGACGGCGTGCCGGAGGTGTCGGTGGCGGTGCCGATCGGCAAGCAGGTGACCTACTTCTACCGCCCGCACCGCGAAGGCACGTACATGTACCACTGCCACTTCGAGGACGTCGAGCACGTGCAGATGGGCATGACCGGCATCGTGTTCGTCCGCCCGGCTCAGGACGGCACGTCGCACGGCGGGTTCACCAAGTTCGCCTACAACGACGGCGACGGGTCGACCGGCTACCAACGGCACTTCGCGATCCTGCTCAACGAGATCGAGGAGCGCCAGCACGACGCCGACCGTGACATCCAGGAGTTCATCCCGACCGACTACGACCCGCAGTTCTTCACCCTGAACGGCCGCTGCTATCCGCAGACCGTGCGCCCGAACGACGACCCGACGTTGACGACGCCCAACCCCAACTACGACGGCGCTCCCGATCACAGCCAGCCGAACTCGGCGCTGGTGCAGGTCAACGGCGGTGAACGCATCCTGTTGCGGTTGGCCAACCTCGGGTACCTGCAACACGCGATGCAACTGCCCGGCATCCCCATGCACGTCGTCGGGCAGGACGCGTCGCTGCTGCGCAACGGCAGCGTCGACACCTCGTACTGGACCAACACGATCTACATCGGTCCGGGCGAGGCACGTGACGTGCTGTTCGACGCGCCGGCGTACAACGCGGCCCGGCCGTCCGGGACGGACGCCGTCGGCCCGTACAACGTCTACTACTTCAAGTGCCGCGACTACCGGCACCTCTCCAACCACGGCGCGGCCGGACCCGGCGGAATGATGACCGAGGTCCGCGTCTATTCGAACGCGCTGCCCGTTCAGGCGAAAGTGAGCCAGACCTATGTCTAAGCGGGTGTCCAAGCGGGTGTCTACGCGGGTTCTCGCGGCGCTGGCGCTCGGTGCCGGCGTTGTGGTCGCACTGCCCACGCACGGCTCGGCGCTGCCGGCCGGCGCGCCAACGGTCGGCATGGTGTGCACGCCCGGTTCGGTGTCCGGGACGACGCACACGTTCAACCTGGTCGCGAAGACGGGCTACATCGATACGCCCGACGGCAACAGCGTGTTCATGTGGAGCTACGCCAACGCCGACGCTCCGGACAACGGACACTTCCAGAGTCCGGGGCCGGTGTTGTGCGCGACGCAGGGCGAGACGGTTGTGGTCAACCTGACGAACAACTTGCCCGAGCCGGCCTCCGTCGTCTTCCCAGGACAGCAGGGCGTGACCGCCACCGGCGGCACGGCCGGACTGCTGACGACGGAGGCCCCGGCAACCACCGGCACCGTCCACTACAGCTTTGCTGTAAACAGCCCCGGCACGTACCTCTACGAGAGCGGCTCCGACCCGGCCAAGCAAGTCGAGATGGGCCTGTACGGTGCGCTGATCGTCCGCCCCAGCGCCGGCGCGAACTTCGCCTACGGGGCGTCGACGCAGTTCGACCCGGGTCGCGAGTACATGTTGCTGCTGAGCGAGATCGACCCCGACCTGCACCACGCGGTCGAGACGGGCGCGACCTACGACGTGAACGCCTTGCGCAGCCGGTACTTCGCGATCAACGGGCGGGAGTTCCCCGACACGATCCAGGACAACGGCTCCGGCCTGCTGCCCAACCAGCCCTACGGCGCACTCATTCGCATCCAGCCCAACTCGGCGACGAACACCCAACCCGCGTTGGTACGCATCCTGAACGCCGGCCTGCTCAACCACCCCTTCCACCCGCACGGCAACCACACCCGCGAGATCGCCCAGGACGGCCGGCTGCTGACCAGCCCGGGTGGCGCGTCAGCGTCGACCGAGCACTTCGGCGAGACGATCGCGTCCGGCCAGACACAGGACTACCTGCTGCGGTGGGACGACCAGGACCACTGGGATCCCGCCACCAACCCGCTTCCCGTACCGCCGCCGAACTACCGCGACGTGTTCTTCAAGGACGGCAACACCTGGTACAGCGGCAGCCCGTACCTCGGCTACAAGGGCACCCTGCCGACCGGCACGACCTCGCAGAACATCTGCGGTGAGTGGTACTTCCCGCTGCACAGCCACGCGCTGAACGAGTTCACGAACTTCGATCAGGGCTTCGGCGGCATGGGCACGCTGCTGCGCGTCGACCCGCCCGGCGGCTGCTTCGCCGGGGCGTCGTCGACCAACCTCGTCGGCGGCACGCTCAAGAGCGGAGCCGTGTCAGCGCTCTCCGGGGACGACGGCAACTACTACCAGGTCAACCCGCGGACGACGACCCGGCCGACGGCGACCACGGGCGGCCAGACGACGATCACCGTCGCCTCAGCGGCCGGCTTCCCGGCGTCCGGCAGCTACTACGTCCGGATCGACAACGAGGTCATCCAGGTGACCGGCGGCCAGGGCACGACGACGTGGACGGTGGCCCGCGGGCAGCTCGGTACCACAGGGGCAGCCCACGCGAGCGGTGCGACGATCAGCGCGCTGGCCAACGACTGGTACGGCGCGATCAGCGGCATACCGGCCGGGGCGCAGAACCTGAAGGTCACCTACAAGGGCAAGAACTGCACCGGCACGACGGGCACAGCGTGCGCAGCGCTCACCACCAACCTCCCGCAGCAGACCGTCAAGATCTGCGACTGGACGATCGCCGGAGCGACCGGCTGTGCCAGCGCCACGTCGGCCGGCTGGGTGACCCTGCCGGCTCCCCCGGCCCAGCCGCAAGCCGTCGGCTCGACCGACGTCAGCTCGATGTGGACACCGGCCGGCCCGCCGAGCCACTACATCGGCACCGGGTCGTACAACGGCCAGGTGCGCGTCCTAGTCCATACGCAGCGGTACGGAGCGCCGTCGCCGGCGACGTTCTCGACCTGGGGGAACCTCATGGCCCTCACCTACGACGCGCCGTGACGGGGAGGCCCGCGATGCGTACGTCCAAGAAGATCGCCCGCGTGCTGGTGGGGTCGGCGGTGGCCGCTGCCGGGCTGGTCACCGCGTCCGTCGACACGGCCGCAGCCGCGGCCGTGTCGATGGACCTCTGCGCCGCGCCCGGCACGGCCACCCTGACCGGTTCGACCACCGTGCCGATCTGGGGATTCGGCGTGCCGTCCACCGCCGGAGACTGCACGACGGCCACGCCCAGCCTGCCCGGCCCGCAACTCACCGTGAACGAGGGCGACGTGGTGACGATCCGCGTCATCAACGCGCTACCGGCCGGGCACACCGTCAGGTTCGAGATCCCCGGCATCGACTTCGCCGCCGGCGCTACGGACGCGGCCCCTGGGGGCAGCGTGACCCGGACGTTCACGGCCGGCGCACCGGGCACGTACCTCTACCAGAGCGGTGGCGACACCGGGCGGCAGGAGGCCATGGGTCTGGCCGGCGCGCTCGTCGTACGCCCGACAACCCCCGGGCGGCCGTACGACGACCCGGCCACCGCGTTCGATGTCGAGCAGACGCTCGTTCTGGGAGCGGTCGACCCGGCCTTCAACGCCGCGCCCGAGACGTTCGACATGGGCACGTACCGGGCGACGTACTGGCTGATCAACGGCAAGGCCTACCCGGACACGGCCGGAATCACCGCGGCGGCCGGCCAGCGAGTGCTGCTGCGCTACGCCAACGCCGGATACGACAACACCACGATGGCCCTGCTCGGCCTGCACGAACACGTCGTGGGCCGCGACGCCCGCCTGCTCAACAACCCGTTCGACGCCAACGCCGAGACGATCCCGGCCGGGGGCACCGAAGACGCGATCGCGACCGTACCCCCAGGTACAGCACCGAGTCCGCACGGATTCCCGCTGTACAACCGGCAACTCCACCTCACCAACGGCAGCCAGACCGGCACCGGGCCGATACCGGCCACCGGCGGCGGCATGCTGACGTTCATCCATCCGTAGGGGCGTCGACCGTGAGCGGACAGGCAACCCTCGAGCCCGCGCCGGCGGTACCCCCACCGCCGCGCGCGGGTTATCTCAGCTCGCGCCGCGTTCGGCTGCTCGGCGCGATCACCGGTGTCGCGATCGCTGCGCTCGTCGCGTCGCTCGTGCTGTGGCTGACCCATCGCCCGCCGAGTCACGCCGAGGCGAAGGTGCCCGCGTCCTGGGCTCGTCCGGTCGTGAGCGCGGCCGCCCTCGCCGACCGCAGCGGCGTGAAGATCACTCACGTGGCGGTGACCGGCGGCGGCGGGCTGGTCGACCTGCGCTTCCAGGTGATCGACCCGGACAAGGCCAACGCCCTTCACGATCAGGCCACCCCGCCGGCCGTCGTGGACGAACGCACCGGCCTGGTCGTGCACGAACTGCTGATGAGCCACTCGCACACGGGTGCCTTCAAGCCGGGCGTCACGTACTACTACGTGTTCAACAACCCCGGCGACCTGGTGCGGCGCGGGGCACGCGTCGTCGTGCTGCTCGGCAACGCCCAGGTCGAGCACGTGCTGGTCCGATGAGGCGCACGGCGCTCGCGTTGTCGCTGGCCTTGGTGGGCACCGCCCTGGCCGGTCCAGTTGTCGCGGCGGCCCGTCCGGTTCAGGTGGACGTCATCGTGGTCCTGAAGTCGCAGGCCGATGTCGCCGGCGTATACGCGTCCACGCGGGCCGCGCGGCTGGCCGGCGTCGAGCGGGCGCTGCGCGATCACGCGGCCCGGACGCAGCGGGGCCTGCTCGACCTGCTCGCGCACCGGAAGGCCGCCGTCCGTCCACTGTGGATCGCCAACGCTGTCGAGGTCACGGCCACCCCGGCGGTGATCCGCGAACTGGCTGCCCGCCCCGACGTGGCCGCCGTCCAGCCCAACTCGACGATCCAGGCCCCGAACCCGGCCACGGCGACCAGCACGCCGGAGGCCAACCTCGCCCGAGTGAACGCCCCGGCGATGTGGGATCGCGGCTATCGCGGCCAAGGCGTCGTCGTCGCGAGCCTGGACACCGGGGTCGACGCCACGCACCCGGACCTGGCCGCGAAATGGCGCGGCGGCACCAACAGCTGGTACGACCCGAACGGCCAGCATCCGACCGTCCCGACCGACATCAGCGGACACGGCACCCAGACCATGGGCGTCATGGTCGGGGGTGATGCCGGCGGCACCGCGATCGGCATGGCGCCCGACGCGAAGTGGATCGCCGCGAAGATCTTCAACGACCGCGGACAGGCCACCACGGCCGGCATCCACCAGAGTTTCCAGTGGCTGCTCGACCCGGACGGCAACCCGTCCACACCCGACGCCCCGAACGTCGTCAACGACTCCTGG
>Ga0081455_10003977_pt1 | contig 16770 bp, 16 predicted proteins | sample TabmetS3T2R1_FD_70207 | JGI IMG/M metagenome (GOLD analysis project Ga0081455, IMG submission 70207) | Tabebuia heterophylla rhizosphere microbial communities from the University of Puerto Rico - S3T2R1 | ecosystem: Host-associated > Plants > Roots > Rhizosphere ...
TCGGCATCGGTGGCCTCGCCACGGAGGACCATGAGGACGTCGAGCTCGGCACCCAGGCGCTGCGCCGACCGCCAGGCGCGGCGGAGGATCCGCTGCGAGCCGGGCTGCGGTGTGACGAGCGCGAGGAGGCGCTCCCCCACCGCCTGCGGCGCGGCGCGATCCATCAGGCGGTCCTCGCGCAGCCCGAGCACGTCGGGCTTGAGCCGCTTGGCCTCCACGTCCTCGGCCACCTGGCGCAGAGCGATCTCGCGCAGCGCCTCGAGGTTCTCGACGCGGAAGAAGCCGTTGAGCGCGGCCGGCACGCGCGGCTCCGGATACACCTTGCCAGCCCGCAGGCGCTCGATCAGCGCCGGTGGGGTGAGGTCGACGAGCACGACCTCGTCGGCGCGGGACAGCACGGAATCCGGGAACGTCTCGCGCACGCGCACGCCGGTCAGCTCGGTCACCTGGTCGTTCAGCGACTCCAGGTGCTGGACGTTGACCGTCGAGAACACGTCGATCCCCGTATCGAGCACGTCGCGGACATCCTCGTAGCGCTTGGCGTGCTCCAGCCCGGGAGCGTTGGTATGGGCGAGCTCGTCGATCAGGCACAGCTCGGGGCGGCGCTCGAGGATGGCGGGAAGATCCATCTCGTCCAGCGGTACGTCGCGATAGATGACGCGGCGGCGCGGCACGACCTCGAGTCCCGCGGCCTGCGCGGATGTGTCCGGGCGGTGATGCGGCTCGAGGTAGCCGATCGCGACGTCTCGGCCCGCCTCCGCCTCGGCCTGCCCCTCCTGCAGCATCCGGTAGGTCTTGCCCACGCCCGCGGCCATGCCGAGGAAGACCTTGTGACGCCCGCGCGGACGCGCGCGATCGCCCGCGGCGATGACGCGCTCCTCGGTGGCGGCGAGATCAGCGGGCGTGCGGTCCACCGTTCTCCAGCGCGAGAATCGCCTCGACAACAGCATCCATGCGGGCGGGAAGGTGCGCGGCGATCAGCATCGTCGATCACGCCCCGAGGAGGTTGTGGACGATCAGGTCGATCAGCTTGATCCCGATGAACGGGGCGATCAGGCCGCCGACGCCGTAGATCAGCAGGTTGCGGCGCAGCAGCGCGGTCGCGCCGACCGCGCGGTAGCGCACGCCGCGCAGCGCGATCGGGACCAGCAGCGGGATCACGATCGCGTTGAAGACGATCGCCGAGATGATCGCCGACTGCGGCGTGCCCAGATCCATCACGTTGAGCTTCGAGAGCGGCCCGTCGGCGCCGTTGACGCCGTAGGTCGCGATGAAGATCGCCGGCAGGATCGCGAAGTACTTCGCGACGTCGTTGGCGATCGAGAACGTCGTCAGCGCGCCGCGCGTGATCAGCAGCTGCTTGCCGACCTCGACGATCTCGATGAGCTTCGTCGGGTTGGAGTCGAGGTCGACCATGTTGCCCGCCTCGCGCGCGGCCTGGGTGCCCGTGTTCATCGCCACGCCGACGTCGGCTTGCGCGAGCGCGGGCGCATCGTTCGTGCCGTCGCCGGTCATGGCGACCAGGCGTCCCTCGCTCTGCTCATGGCGGATGAGCTCCATCTTGCGCTCCGGCGTGGCCTCGGCGAGGAAGTCGTCGACGCCCGCCTCCTGAGCGATCTTGGCGGCGGTCAGCTTGTTGTCGCCGGTGACCATCACCGTGCGGATGCCCATCGCGCGAAGGCGGTCGAAGCGGGCGGCCATGCCCTCCTTGACGGTGTCCTTGAGGTAGATGACGCCGAGCACCTGCGTGTTGCGTGCCACGGCAAGCGGCGTGCCGCCCTCGCGGGCGATGCGATCGACCTCGCCGTCGAGCTCGGACGGAGGGGTACCGCCCTCGCTGCGCACCCAGCTCGCGATGGCGTCGGCGGCGCCCTTGCGCAACACCGTGCCGTTGAGGTCGACGCCGCTCATGCGCGTCTGCGCGGTGAACGGGACGAAGCGCGCATGTGTCGGCGCCATGTCGTGCTCGCGCAGGCCGTACTGCTTCGCCAACACGACGATCGAGCGGCCCTCGGGCGTCTCGTCGGCCAGCGACGACAGCTGCGCGGCCTCGGCCAGGTCGGCCTCCGCGACGCCGGGCATGGGGACGAACTCGGACGCCTGGCGGTTGCCGAGGGTGATCGTGCCCGTCTTGTCGAGCAGGAGCACGTCGACGTCGCCGGACGCCTCGACCGCGCGGCCCGACAGCGCGAGTACGTTGCGGCGGACGAGCCGGTCCATGCCGGCGATGCCGATCGCGCTCAGGAGCGCGCCGATCGTCGTCGGGATGAGCGCGACGAGCAGCGCGATGGCCGTCGTGATCGAGATGTCGGTCTTGGCGAACTCCGCGAACGGCTTGAGCGTCACCACGACGATCACGAAGATCAGCGTCAGCGCGGCGAGCAGGATGTTCAGCGCGATCTCGTTGGGGGTCTTGCGCCGCTCGGCGCCCTCGACGAGCGCGATCATGCGGTCCAGGAAGGACTGGCCGGGCTCCTGGGTGATCTCGACCACGATGCGGTCGGAGAGCACGCGCGTGCCGCCGGTCACCGCGCTGCGGTCGCCGCCGGACTCGCGGATGACCGGCGCGGACTCGCCGGTGATCGCCGACTCGTCGACCGACGCGATGCCCTCGATGACGGTGCCGTCGCCCGGGATGACCTCGCCGGCCTCGACGACCACGACATCACCGCGGTGCAGCTCGTTCGCCGCACGAGTGCTGCCGTCCTGCATGTGCGCGACCGTTTGGGTGCGCATGGACCGCAGCGTGTCCGCTTGGGCGCGGCCCCTGCCCTCGGCGAGGGCTTCGGCGAAGTTGGCGAAGACCACGGTCAGCCAGAGCCAGATGGTCACGGTGATCGTGAACAGCAGCGTCTCGTTGCCGCCGCCGAGCGCGTTGCCGCTGATCGCCTGGTAGATCACGGCGATCGTGGTCAGCACTGCGCCGACCTCGACGACGAACATGACCGGGTTGCGCAGCTGCACGCGCGGATCGAGCTTGCGCAGCGCGATGCCCAGGGCGGGGAGCAGCGGCGTCATCGCGCCTCCTTGTCGAGAGCGAGGTTGAGCTCGAGGACGTTCACGCCGGGCTCACCGAGGACGCCGAGGAAGCGGCCGTCGGTGTGTTGGTCGATGAGCTTGTCCACGGTCGCCAGCGGGAGCCCGCGGACGGCCGCGATACGGTGCGCCTGGATGCGCGCGTTGGCCTTGGAGATGTGCGGGTCGACGCCCGAGCCCGAGGTCGTGACAGCGTCCACCGGGACGTTCGCGGCCGTCAGCCCGGGGTCGTACTTGCGCTCGAGGTCGAGGTACGCCGCCAGCGCGTCGCGGTAGAAGAAGCGGCCGACGGCGGAGTTCGGGCCGCGGTTGGAGAAGGCCGTGCTCGTCGCGCTGTAGTCCGTCTGCGACGGCCGCGGCTGGAAGTAGCGGGGATCGGGCTTGCCGCCCTTCAGCGTGAAGGCTTTCGCGATCAGGCTCGAGCCGATGACCTTGCCGTCGACCTTGATCTGCGACCCGTTGGCCTTGTTCGGGAACGCGACCTGCGCGATCCCGGTCATGACGAGCGGATAGGCGAGGCCGAGGACGACCGTCAGCACGAGGATCGCGATGGCGGCAGTGGCGAGTTCCTTGGTGAGCTTCATGTTCAGAAGAGGCGGTCGGTGAGGCCCTGGACGACCGGGCCGAGCAAGATGGCGGGGAAGAAGGTCAGGGCGCCGATCAGTACGACCGTGCCGCCGAGGAGCCCGACGAAGGTCGGCGTGTCGGTGCGCAGCGTCCCCAGGCCGGCGGGCGCCACGCGCTTGGTCGCCAGCCCGCCGGCGACCGCGAGCACCAGGAGGATCGGCACGAACCGCGCGCCGAGCATCGTGATGCCGCCGAGCAGGTCGGCGAAGGTGATGCCGTGGGCGCCGATGTTCCCGGGGGTGGGCTGGTAGTAGCCGGTGTAGCCGGCGAAGGCCGAGCCGTTGTTGTTGGCCTGCGACATGTACGCGTAGAGCTGCTCGCTGAAGCCCTGCGGGCCCGACGCGAAGATCGACGGCTTGCCGTACTTGGTGGCGGTGGCGAGGAAGGTCGCCAGCAGGACGGCCAGGGGCGTTGCGAGCACCCCGAGCGACACGAGCTTGATCTCGCGCGCTTCGATCTTCTTGCCCAGGAACTCCGGCGTGCGCCCGACCATGAGGCCGCCGATGAAGACGGCCAGTAGGACGTACAGCAGCATCGTGTAGAGGCCCGTGCCGACGCCGCCGAAGACCGACTCGCCATAGCCGAGGTCGACGAACGGGATCATGCCGCCGATGCCGGTGAGCGATTCGAACGCGGCGTTGACCGCACCGCAGGACGTGACGGTGGTGACGGCGACCCACAGCGCTGAGCCGGAGATGCCGAAGCGCTGTTCCTTGCCCTCCATGTTGGTGCCGAACACGCCCGCGGCGTGCTGCGCCGGGGTCCCGTGGCGCTCCGCGATGTAGACGACGACCACGCTGACGATGAACAGCGCCGACATGGCCGCGAAGACCGCCCATCCCTGGCGGCGGCTGCCGACCATGCGCCCGTACGTGTAGGTCAGCGACGCCGGGATGCAGAGGATGAGGAACATCTCCACGAGGTTCGAGAACGGCGTCGGGTTCTCGAACGGATACGACGAGTTCACGTTGAAGATCCCGCCGCCGTTGGTGCCGAGCTCCTTGATGACCTCCTGTGAGGCGACGGGCCCGCGCGCGAGGTCGGCGATGGGGCCGCCGAGCGTCTGGATGACGCCCTGCGACATGAGGACGATCGCGCCGATGATCGAGATCGGCAGCAACACGTAGAAGCAGGCCCGGATGAGGTCCTGCCAGAAGTTCCCGAGCACCGGGTTCGTGCTGCGGCGGGCGATGATGCCGCGGATGAGCGCGATGGCGACGGCGATGCCGGTGGCCGCGGACACGAAGTTCTGAACCGCCAGCCCGGCCATCTGGCTGAAGTAGGAGAGCGTCGTCTCGCCGGCGTAGTACTGCCAGTTCGTGTTGGTGACGAACGACGACGTCGTGTTGAAGCTCAGATCCCAGGTGCCCGAGTTGAAGCCCGACGGGTTCCACGGGTGCAGCGTCTGGGTGCGCAGGATGATGAAGAGCAGCAGCCATCCCGCGAGCGAGAAGAAGATCACCCCGCGGGCGTAGGCCTTCCAGTCCTGGCCGCGGGTCGGGTCGATGCGCAGCACTCGGTAGGTGCCGCGCTCGAGTGGCCCCACGACCGGATCGAGGAACGTGCGATCGCCACTGAAGACGCGCGCCATGTAGCCGCCGAGGAACGGCACGACGGCGACGATGAGCGCGCAGAAGATTGCGATCTGGACGAAGCCCTGGGCCATGGCGGCCTCAGAAACGCTCGCCGCGCAGCAGCGCGTAGATCAGGTAAACGCAGATGAGCGTCGCGACGACGACACCAAGCAGGTTCGCGCCGCTCATACGCGCTCGATCCCTTCGATGAGCAGTGCCATCAGCGCGAAGACACCCACGGCGATGGCGATGGCGATCAGATCCATGCAGCCATGGTGGAACGCCGATTTCAAGGCCCTATCGAGAAGGGCGATCAGCTCATACAGATTGTGTGAAGACGCGGAGCGTCAGGCGGCGAAGCGGTATCCGACGCCGGGATCGGTGCGGATGTAGCGGCGCTCACCGCTCGGCTCGATCTTGCGGCGCAGGTTCGCGATGTGCGCGCGCAGGACCTGCGTGTCATCGGCGTACTGCGGACCCCAGACCTCGACGAGCAGCGTCCGGTGGGTCATCAGGCGGCCGCGATGGCGCACGAGCGTGCGCAGCAGGTCGAACTCGATCGGGGTGAGGTGGATCTCCTCGCCATCGCGGCGCACGACGCGCGCGTTGAGATCGACCTGCAGGCCGTCGACCTCGATCGCGGGCTCGCCCGGCTTGTCGCCGGCGCGCCGCAGCGCCGCGCCCAGGCGGGCGACGAGCTCGCGCGGGCCGAACGGCTTGGTCACGTAGTCGTCGGCGCCGGCCTCCAGCGCCTCGACCTTGGCGTCCTCCTCGCCGATCGCGCTGAGCACGAGGATCGGCATGCTGCTCCACTCGCGCAGCCGCCGGCACAGCTCGACGCCGCTGCCGTCGGGCAGCATGAGGTCGACGATGGCGGCGTCGGGAGGGCGGACGGAGGCGCGGTCGAGCGCCTCTTCGATGGTCGCGGCCTCGATCGCCTCGTAGCCGGCCTCGCGCAGGATGACCTTCAGCGCGCGCAGGATCTGTCGCTCGTCGTCGACGACGAGGACGCGGGCCTGGTCGGTCACGCCGGCTCCAGCGGCAGCTCGACGACGAAGGTCGAGCCCTGCCCCGGCAGCGACTCGACCCAGACCTTGCCGCCGTTGGCCTCGACGAAGCCGCGGACGATCGCGAGGCCGAGGCCGGATCCGCGGTGCCCGTTTTCCGAGGCGGCGCCCGGCGCGCGGTAGAACGGCTCGAAAATGCGCGCCTTCTCGGCGGCGGGCACGCCCGGCCCGCGGTCGACGACGCGCACGAGGATCCGCGGTCCCACCGCCCGCGCGCGAACGGACACCGGATGTCCCCCCGAATATCGCGCGGAGTTCTCGAGCAGGTTCGCGAACGCGCGCTCGAGCTGCGCCGCATCGGCGCGGATGAGCGGCAGGTCGGCGTCGATCGACAGCGCGAACGTGTTGGTCGGGAGCGCCAGGTCGTCGACGGCGGCCTGGAGGACCTCCTCCACCGAGCACCACTCCACGCGCGGCTCGGCGGTGCGCGCTTCCAGCCGCGACATGTCCAGCAGCTTGTCGACGAGCCGCGCGAGCCGCTGCGCCTCGGTATCGATGTCGTCGACCAGCTCGTCGCGCTCGTCGTCGGAGAGCGGGCCCGACTCAAGGGCGCCCACCGACGTGAGGATCGCCGTGAGCGGCGAGCGCAGGTCGTGGGAGACGGAACGCAGCAGAGCGGTCTTGAGCACGTCGGAGCGCCGCAGCGCCTGGGTCTCGACGACCTCGCGCTGGAGCGCGTCGCGCTCGACGGCGGCCCCGAGGATCGCCTCCAAGGCGGGGACGATCCGCTCGCGCAGCCGTTCGAGGACGTCCGGCGGCAGGGTGGCGGGCACGAGCAGCGTGCCCACGCCGAGCGGCAGCGCGATGCGCCGCTCGTCGCCTTTGACCTCGCGCAGCTCGATGGCGGCCGAGGGCAGCTCGAACGATTGCGCCAGGCGCCGCGAAACCGCCGGCAGCGCGTCGTCGAGGCTCGATCCGCGCAGGAGCAGCCGCGCCATCTCCGCGGCGAGGTCCGCCTCCTGGCGGCGCTGCTCGGCCTCGCGCGTGCGCACACGCGCGCGCTCTGCAAGCGTGCTCGCGACCAGCGCCACGATGAAGAACACGACGAGCGCGACCCAGTTCTCGCCGTTGGAGATCGTGAAGCGCCCGGTCGGGGGGATGTGAAAGAAGTTGAATGCCAGCGCGCTCGCGAGCGCGGTCGCGGCGCCCAGCCAGAAGCCCCAGAACGACGACACGAGGAGCACCGGGACGAGGTAGACGACACCGAGCGCGACGACCGGGGCGACATCCGACAATGGGAAGACGATCGCGGTGCAGGCGGCAACGGAGACCGCGGCGACGAGGACGCCGAACCACCATGCACGCGGAAGCCGATTCTGCACGGACCAAGCGTAGTCCCGGGTACCCTCCGATCGTGTCCACGCAAAGGACGTGGTTCCCGCTTCCCCGGCGCGTCACCGCGAGTGGCGACGGCGGGGCGACCACGGTGCAGGCGCCGTCGCAGCAACCGCTCACCGACGAGGAGATCCGCTCCGCCGTCGTCGACTGCGGCCTGTACAACGCCGGGCAGCGTCTCGGCGGCCAGATCGAGCTCGAGACCGCGCTACGCAAGGCCGACGCGTGCGAGGACGGCTTCGTGTGGATCGGCCTGCACGACCCGAGCCCGGGCGTCGTTGAGGCGGTCGGCGCGCACTTCGAGCTGCACCCGCTGGCGGTCGAGGACGCCGTGCACGGCCACGAGCGCGCCAAGCTCGAGCTCTACGGCGGCGACACCCTGTTCGTGGTCTTGAAGACCGCGCGTTACGTCGACAGCGAGGAGCTCATCGAGATCGGCGAGGTGATGGTCTTCGTCGGCCCCCAGTTCGTGGTCACCGTCCGTCACGGCGAGGGCAGCCCGCTGCACGGCCTGCGCCTCGACCTCGAGGCCCATCCCGACCTGCTGAGCATCGGCCCGAGCTCGGTGCTCTACGCGATCGCCGACCGGATCGTCGACGACTACGTGGCGGTCATCGACGGGATCGCGGACGACGTCGAGCAGGTCGAGGTCGAGGTCTTCTCGGGCGCGGGCGCCAACCCCGCGGAGCGGATCTACCGCCTCAAGCGCGAGGTGCTCGGGTTCCGCCGCGCCGTCAACGCGCTCATGGGGCCGGTGCAGCGACTGGCCTCCAAGCAGGCCGGCCTGCCGCTCGACCCGCGCACGGGGGAGTACTTCCGCGACGTCCACGACCACCTCGTCCGCGACTACGAGCGGATCGTCGGCTTCGACGAGCTGCTCAGCAACGCGCTGCAGGCCAACGTCGCCCAGATCACGATGCGCGACAACCGCGACATGCGGCGCATCTCGGCGTGGGTGGCGATCATCGCCGTGCCGACGATGGTCTTCGGGCTCTACGGCATGAACTTCAAGCACATGCCGGAGCTGAAGTGGACCTACGGCTACCCGGTGGTGATCGCCGCGGTGCTGCTCATCTGCGCCGCGCTCTACCGCACGTTCAAGCGGACCGGCTGGCTGTAGCGGCTAGGGCTGTCCGGCCTCCAGCTTCTGCTTGAGGCGGTCGAGCGCCTTCGCGTTGCCCTTGCGCATGCCGCTCGCCATCAGCGGCGCGATGACGCGGAACAGGCCGCCCGGCTTCGGCGTCATCACGAGCTTGACGTCGGCAGATGCTCTGCGTGGGAGAGGTACTCGAAGACCTCGGAGGGCGGGCGCCCGACGGTGGTCTCGGCTTCGATGTGCATCTCTCGCCTCCTCTCAGTGCCGGTCTACAGCATCGCTTATCGCACGCGCGCAGGGTGCGACTTGCTCGCGCCCGCCGCGCGGCGCAGCATGCGGTCATGGCAGCAGTCGCTCCGACGCTCGGCGCCCCGTACGAGGCGCGCCCCATCCGCTTTCTGCGCCGCGAGCGCTGCGGCGCGTGGCGGCTGAAGCTCTACGGCATCGCGCTGCCCGGCCGCGAGCCGCGCCCCGAGTTCGTCGACGCGGTGATGGAGCTCGCGCCGGAGGTGTTCCCGGCGCCGGCGCAGACCGACGACCGCTACGGCGTCGGGTTCGTCACGGCGCACGACTCGGCGATCGGCGGCCTTGCGCTGTACTACTGGTGGCAGTCGGCCAACGAGTGCCACTACCGCGTGTACGCCAGCCCGCACGACGACCCCGCGGCGCTGGTCAAGATCGAGGATCCCGGCGTCGGCTGCGTGTGGGAGCTCGAGATCGTCGACTTCGAGCGGCGGGCGTGGCTCGAGGACGTGCTGGCCAACCCCGACGGTCCCGACTTCGACCGCTATCTCGGCAGGCACGTGAACGCCGACCTGTAGCGTCCGCGCCGGCGGCGACGCGCTGCCCGGCACCGAGGCCGCGCTGCGCGTGTACCGCCGCCGCGGGTTCCGCCCGACGTGGCTGTACCTCTCGCGCTTCGATGGCAGGGACTGAGAAGCGCGCGTGGAGTTAATCTCCTCAGCGATGAGGAACGCTGATCGCTGGGAGGCCTTGGAGGTCCGCCACCTGCGGGCGTTCGCGACGATCGTGGAGGAGGGGACGTTCGCCGGCGCCGCCCGCGAGCTCGGGTACACGCAGTCCGCCGTCAGCCAGCAGCTGCTGGCCCTCGAGCGGATCGTCGGCGCGCCGGTGCTCCTGCGCCACCCGGGCGGCCGCCGTCCGCTCGAGCTGACCGACGCCGGCCGCGTCGTCCTTGCGCACGCCGAGCCGCTGCTCGCCCGCGTCAAGGCCGCGCAGTCCGACGTCGCCTCGCTGGTCAACGGCGAGGTCGGGCGCATCGCGGTCGGGACGTTCCAGAGCTTCGGCGCCCGGATCCTGCCGCCGGTCCTCGCGCGCTTCCGGTCCACCTGTCCGGGCGTGGAGGTCGCGATCCAGGCGACCACCGACGTCAACGAGCTGCACGCCGCCGTCGAGGCCGGCGAGCTCGACGCGTGCTTCTCGGTGCTCCCGATCAAGGGGGACGGGCCGTTCGAGGTCCGCGAGCTGATGACCGATCCCTACGTGCTGCTCGGCGCCACGCGCCTGCGCGACCTCGACGGCGCCCGCGTGCTGCTCAGCTGCGACTACGAGCGCCACCTCGTCGAGGCGCGGCTCCTGGCCGACGGCATCACGCCCGCCGGCTACACGCGGCTGGACGACAACGGGATGATCCAGGCCCTCGCGGCGGCGGGGGAGGGGATCGCGGTCGTGCCGCGGCTGTGCGTCGATCCCGCCGACGACAGCGTGCACGTCGAGCCGCTGCCGGCGCTGCCGCCGCGGCGTCTCGTCGCGGTCTGGCATCGCGATCGCACGCTCGGCCCCTCAGCGCGCGCGTTCCTCGATGCCGCGGCCGCGGTATGCGCTTCCTTCAGTCCGCCGCCGCGGGAACGAGCCCGAGCTGTTCGAGCATGAGCAGCCGGTCGAACATGAGGTTGAAGGTGTCCGTGCCCGGCTCGAACACCGCGCGCGACGTTGGCCTGGTCATGTTGCCAGTCGCACAAAGTCTCTGGTAGGGTCGCGCGATGCTGCCGCTGTCGACCGCAGACCTCGAGCGCACGCGCGAGCCGCTCGAGCGCGCGACCGCGCTTCCCGGCGCGGCGTTCACCGATCCCGCCGTCCTGGAGTGGGAGCTCGAGCACGTCTTCCTCGGAGGCTGGCTGTGCGTCGGGCATGTCGATCGCCTGCGCGAGCGTGGCGACTTCGTCATGGCCGTGATCGGCCGCGAGAGCATCTTCGTCGTCGCCGACGGCGACGGCGAGCCGCACGCCTTCCTGAACACGTGCCGCCACCGGGGCGCCCGGATCGTCGAGGACGCCGAGGGGCGGATGCCGCGCATCCAGTGCCCGTACCACGCGTGGTCCTATGGCTTCGACGGCTCGCTGCGCAGCGCGCCGCACACCGACGAGATCGAGGGCTTCGACCCCGCCTGCTACGGCCTGAAGACGGTCCGGACCGCGGTCGTCGAAGGGCTCGTGCTGGTCGACCTCAGCGGCAGCGCGCCGCCTGCCCAGGAGCACGTCGGCGAGCTCGCGCCGCACCTCGCGGCCTACCGCCTCGGCGAGCTGCGCCGCGCCCGGCGGATCGTCTACGACGTCGCGGCGAACTGGAAGGCGATCGCCGAGAACTACAGCGAGTGCCTGCACTGCCCGGGCGTCCACCCCGAGCTCAACCGGCTCAGCCACTACCTGTCGGGCGACACCATCGTCGGCGCCGGCGCGTGGTGCGGCGGCTCGATGACCCTGCGCGACGGCGCGCAGACCATGGGCGTCAACGGCGGCGCCGCGCGGCCCGCGATCGCCGAGGTCGATCCGCGCTCGGTCCTCTACTTCCTGCTGTTCCCGAACACGCTCGTGTCGCTGCATCCCGACTACGTGATGCTCCACACCCTGTGGCCGCGCAGCGCGGACCGCACCGAGGTCGTCTGCGAGTGGCTCTTCGAGCCCGAGACGATGGAGGCCGACGGGTTCGACCCCGGCGACGCGGTCGAGTTCTGGGACCAGGTCAACCGCGAGGACTGGCACGTCTGCACGCTCACGCAGCAGGGGATGCAGTCCCGCGGCTTCGAGCCGGGCCGCTACACCAGCCAGGAGTTCGACGTGCACGCCTTCGACGTGATGGTCGCCGAGCGCTACCTGGAGGCGACCCGATGAGCATCAACGGCAACGGCGCCGCCCCGGGCTTCGACGCGATCGTCGTCGGCGCGGGCCACAACGGCCTCACCGCCGCCGCCTATCTGCAGCGCGCCGGCCTGCGCACGTGTGTGGTCGAGGCGCGCGACGTCATCGGGGGCGCGTGCGTCACCGAGGAGGTGTGGCCCGGCCAGCGCGTCTCGCGCGCCTCCTACGTCGTTTCGATGCTCCAGCCGAAGGTCGTCGCCGACCTCGAGCTGCGCAGGTTCGGCTACGACCCGATCCCGCTGGACCCCGAGTTCGCGACCTTCGCCGCGGACGGACGCCCGATCCTGCTGCCCAACGACGAGCAGCTCGCCTACGAGCAGGTCGCGCGGGTCTCGCGCAAGGACGCCGAGGCGCTCGCGCCGTTCAACGCGCTGTTCGAGAAGGCCGCGCGCTTCCTCAAGCCGCTCATGCTCAAGCCGCCGCCGGCGGCCGGCTCCAAGCGCCCCGGCGACGTCTTCGCGCTGTTGCGCGAGGCCGGTCGCGCCGCGGGCCTGAGCCGGGGCGACCTCATGGACATCTACCGCCTGATGACGATGTCCGTGGGCGACCTGCTCGACGACTACTTCGAGACCGACGAGCTCAAGGGCGCCTACGCCTCGAGCGGCGTCGTCGGCGTCTGGGCGGGCCCGTACACGCCGGGCACCGCCTACAACCTCCTGCACCACGCGCTCGGCGAGGTCGACGGCGTGCAGGGCGCGTGGGGTCACGTCCGCGGCGGGATGGGCGCGATCTCGCAGGCGATCGCCGCCAGCGCCCGCGCCGCCGGCGCGGTCATCCGCACCGGCGCGCCGGTCGCGTCGATCGACGTCGAGGGCGGCCGCGTCACCGGCGTGACGCTCGTCGGCGGCGAGACCATCCGCGCGCGCATCGTCCTCTCGGGCGCCCACCCGAAGCGCACCGTGCTGGACCTCGTCGGCGCCGAGCACTTCCCCGAGGACGTCGCGGAGGACATGCGCCGCTACCGCACCCGCGGGGGCTCGGTGAAGATCAACGCAATCCTGTCCGAGCCGCCGCGCTACCAGAACGCACCGGCCGACGTCAGCGAGCAGCTGCTGCACGCGAGCGTCGCGATCGCGCCGTCGGTGCCCTACCTCGAGCGCGCGTGGCAGGACGCCACGCTCGGCAAGCCCGCCGAGGGGCCGTATATCGAGGTCGAGGTACCGACGTCGATCGACCCGTCGCTGACCGACGACGGAACGACGGTGCTGACGATGTTCACCCAGTACGGGCCGCACGCGGCCGAGGACTGGCCCGATGGCTCGCGCGAGGCCTACGCGCAACGCTGCTTCGACATCCTTGCCCGCCACGCGCCCAACGTGACGGACGCGATCCTGCACTACGAGGTGCTCGCGCCGCCCGACATCGAGCGCATCTTCGGCCTCGAGGGCGGCTCGATCTTCCAGGGCGAGCAGGGCCTGGACCAGATGGCATTCATGCGGCCGTCGCCGGCGCTCGCCCGTTACGCCACGCCGGTGCAGGGCCTGTACCTGTGCGGTGCGGGGACCCATCCAGGCGGCGGCGTGATCGCTGCCGCGGGCCACAACGCGGCGCACCGCGCGCTGCGCGACCTGAATGGACATTCAGTCCAGCGCCACCTGACCCGCTGGCGGAATCGCACGCGTTCTACCTTGACAGCGGCGTCGCCGGTCGGATAGAGGTCTCCCTGAATTGAACGAGCCTTCAAAGGCGACGGAGGAGGGACTGTCGCGACGCTCGCTGCTGCGCCGCGGTGGCGCATTGGCCGTCACCGCCGGCGCGGCCGCGGCGCTCGCCGGTTGCGAGAACACCACGACGCCCGTGGGAGCGGACGGCGGTGGTGGCGGCGGCAAGGGCATCCTCGGCGACCCCACGGCGGGCGGGCCGGTCGACAGCGCGGGCATCCCGCTCGCGCGCAAGGACTACCCGGTCGTCATGCCCAGGATCGGCGATCCGGTCGCAAGCTCGGCCAAGCCCGAGCGCGGCGGCGAGCTGCAGATCTACAACTACGCCGACTACCTCAACCCAGAGGTGCTCAAGGCGTTCGGCAAGCAGGAGGGGGTCAGCGTCCGCGTCACGACGTTCGACACGCTCGACGAGGCGTTCTCGAAGCTCAGCACCGGGCGCCTGCAGTTCGACGTGATCTTCTCGACGCCCGACCAGCTGTCGCGGCTCATCGGGCGCCACCTCGTGCAGCCCCTGAACTTCGAGCTCGTCCCGAACCTGCAGAAGAACGTCTGGCCGGAGCTGCACAGCCCGTTCTACGACGTGGGCCCGCGCTACAGCGTCCCCTACACCGTCTACACGACCGGGATCGCGTGGCGCAACGACCTGCTCGGCTTCGACCCCAGCAAGATGGACCAGCCGTGGGACGCCTTCTGGTCGCCGCAGGCCGAGAAGTACCGCGGCAAGGTCGCGATCCTCGACGACTCGCGCGAGGGCCCGGGCATGGCGCTCATGCGCCGCGGGGTGACGAACCTCAACACCGAGGAGCCCGAGCTGCTCGGCCAGGCCGGCGCAGACCTCAAGGACCTCAGCAAGCGCGTCGGCGTGAAGGTGTCGATCGCCGACTACGAGACCGTTCCCGCCGGGCGCGTGCTCCTGCACCAGGCCTGGTCGGGCGACATGATCGCCGGCGTCCTGTCCTACATGCCCAAGGGCGTCAAGCCCGACGTGCTCTCGTACTGGTACCAGAAGCAGGGCGGGCCGATCTTCAACGACATCATGACCGTCGCCGCCAACGCGGCCAAGCCGGTGATCGCCCACCGCTTCCTCAACTACCTGCTCGACAACAAGGTCAGCTACGAGAACTTCACGGGCTACGTCGGCTACCAGACGCCGCTGACCGCGATCGACGCGCAGAAGCTCTTCGACGACGGCGTCGTGCCCAAGACCCTCAACCAGGCCGTCGTCACGCACGAGGCCTACGCGAACGGCAACGCCTACCTGACGCTCTCGGCCGAAGGCCTGCAGCTCTGGGACAAGACCTGGGCGTCGTTCCGCAACGGGTAGCCCATGGGATCGCGCTGGATCTGGCGGGCACTGGCGATCCCCGGTCTCGTCTGGCTGGCGCTCTTCTTCGTCGTCGCGTTCTACGCGATCGTCAGCGTCGGCCTCGGCAACGTCACCACGCTGTACGAGCCGGTCCCGCACTGGAACCCGCTCGACTGGAATGTCGGCTACATCTGGGCCGCGCTGAAGTCGGTCGTCCCGGGCGGCGACACGTGGGACACCTTCCTGCGCACGGTGATCTACGTCGTGGTCGCGGTCGGGCTGTCGCTGGCGATCGCCTACCCGGTCGCCTGGTACGCGGCGCGTCACGCCGGGCGCTGGCGCGGGCTCATCCTCGTCCTACTCGTCCTGCCGTTCTGGATCAGCTACCTGATGCGGATGTTCGCGTGGACGAACCTGCTGGCCGACGGCGGCTACGCGACGCGCGTCCTGCACGCGCTCTCGATCGACTCGCTGTTCCAGTCGATCGGGCTGCTCGACGGCAACGACTGGCTCGGCGGCCAGCACATCGCGGTGATCCTCGCGCTCGTCTACGGCTACGTGCCCTACCTCATCCTGCCGCTGTTCGTGGCGCTCGACCGCATCGACCAGCGGATGATCGAGGCCGCGCGCGATCTCGGCGCTTCGGCGGCCGGCGCGTTCTGGCGCGTCGTCGTGCCGCTGTCGAAGGTCGGCACGCTCGCGGGCATCGTGCTCATCGCGCTGCCGATGTTCGGCGACTACTACACGCCCGACCTCATCTCCGGCTCGCCGAAGACCGCGATGCTCGGCAACGCGATCAACGGCTACGTGCAGGGCGGGCCCGACAAGTCGCTCGGCGCCGCATTGACGCTGCTGTTGAGCGCGTTCCTGTTCGTCTTCATGCTCTATTACCTGCGCGTGCTGCGCAAAGAGAACGCGGCATGACGAGCGTGGCGCAGGCACCGGTCGAGACGCGCGTGGCGACGCCGAAGCGCCGCCGGCGACGGTTGCGCCGCCCGCGCGGGCTCGCCGTGATCACCTGGATCTACGTGCTGTGGTCGCTCGTGCCGGTGCTGCTGGCGATCCGGTTCGCGTTCAACTCCGGCCGCTCGCGCACGTCGTCGCAGGGGTGGTCGCTGCGCTGGTTCTGGACGGACCCGGTGCTGAGCGTGCGCCACGACCCGACGCTGTGGAGCGCGCTGACGCACTCGCTCATCCTCGCCGCCCTGTGCATGGCGATCGCGACGCCGCTCGGCACCGCTTTGGCATTGGGGCTGCAGCGCTGGCGCGGCCGCGGCTCGGGGCCGGTCAACGTGCTGATGCTGCTGCCGCTGGTGACGCCGGAGCTCGTCTTCGCCGTCGGCATGTTCCTGCTGTTCACGACGGCGTTCGGATTCATCGGGCTGGGCACGCCGGCGCAGGTGATCGGGCACGTGACGTTCTGCCTGTCGTGGGTGGTGCTGATCGTGCGCGGGCGGCTGGTGACGATCGGGCGCGACGTGGAGGAGGCGGCGGCCGATCTCGGCGCGCCACCGTGGGAGGTGCTGCGGCGGGTGCTGCTGCCGCTGCTGGCACCCGCGGTGGCGGCCGGGTTCCTCGTCTGCTTCGCGCTCTCGATCGACGACTTCGTGGTCGCGCAGTACCTGGCGTCCGGCGCCGACACGACGACGGTGCCGATGCGGATCTACTCGCAGGCGCGCAACGCGCCGACGCCGGCGCTCAACGCGCTGGCCACGATCATGCTCGTGGTCACGCTGCTCGCGCTCGTGCTGGCGTTCCTGGCGTTCCGATTCCTGAGCCGGGGGGAGAAGGCGAGCGCCACGCTCGAGCGGCTCGCGACCATCGATGCAGGAGGGCCTGCCAAGTGAGCGGCGAGATTCACCTGGAGCAGCTCGAGAAGCACTTCGGCGAGGTCGTCGCCGTCAACG